>Ga0209390_10001462_pt1 | contig 45589 bp, 44 predicted proteins | sample BON01_FD_187212 | JGI IMG/M metagenome (GOLD analysis project Ga0209390, IMG submission 187212) | Freshwater microbial communities from Lake Bonney liftoff mats and glacier meltwater in Antarctica - BON-01 (SPAdes) (version 2) | ecosystem: Environmental > Aquatic > Freshwater > Ice > Glacier...
TATCACGTCGAGTATGACAAGCACTACTACTCGGTGCCACATCATCTGGTCAAGCAGCCTGTCGAGGTGCATGCAAGGCTCGGGTGGCGCTGGGCTTTTATTAAGACGAACTTTCAGTGACATAAGAGTAACCAGGTTTCCGTGAGGTAACCTGATTCTATCTGAAAATAGCCGGTTACCTCTAGTAACTTACACACTTATAGATATCATGCTCGGGTCTACCACCTAAACATGAGGATTAACCGCATATGAAGCTTTACTACAAACCTGGCGCCTGCTCCATGGCCTCGCACATAGTTCTTAATGAGCTGGATATCCCGTTCTCCCTTGAACGAACGGACACTGACCAAGGCGTTACAGAGACTGGCCGAAGCTACGCCGAAATCAATCCAAACGGTTACGTGCCGGCCTTGGAACTGGAGCCCGGGCTGATACTGACCGAGAACCCCGCGATCCTCGAATACCTAGCGGACCTTTTGCCAGCCAAAGGCCTGGCACCGCAGGAAGGCTCCTTCGAACGCGCGCGGCTACGTGAATTACTCGCGTTCCTGTCCTCGGAGTTGCACAAAGCGTTCAGTCCCTTTTTTGCTGGCACTGAGCTGACAACAGACGAACGGCATGTTGCAGAGGCCAGGATCGCCAGGCGGATCACCCCCATCGAAGTTCAATTGTCGGATCAGAGACCTTATCTACTGGGGGACCAGTTCAGCGTGGCCGACGCCTATGCATTCGTGATTCTGAACTGGTCTCAGTTCATTGGTTTTTCGTTGAACGAATGGCCGTCCACTCACGCATTCTGCGAGAGACTTCGCTCGCACCCGAGCGTGGTCAAGGCCCTTGTGACCGAAGGCCTTCTGCCCGAACAAGAAACAGCATGAACAATTTCTCTGCAGTTCACGACCTGCTCGATAAGTACTTCGACACACTGTATTACTGCGATCTGGAGAAGTTTGATGCCATTTTTCATCCGCAGGCTATATACGCCACGGCTGACGAGACGCCATTGCTTTATCGGGACATGTCCGCATACCGCAAGGTAATTGCTCAACGTCACTCACCGGCCTCGCGCGGTGAGCAGCGTCGAGATTTTATAGACGCCATTGAATTTGCGGGAGACAACACGGCGCTTGCTCGCGTTCGCTGCTCCATCGGCGAGCGCGACTTTGTGGACCTGCTGTCGCTCGTCCAAACCGAAGGGCGCTGGAGCATCATCGCTAAAATATTCCAGATCATTGAACAAAAAGGAGAGAGTAATGCCTTACGTTAATATCAAGGTCACCCGTGAAGGAGTGACAGAATCGCAAAAATCAGCGCTTATCAAAGGCGTAACCGATTTGCTTGTCGATGTACTCCAAAAATCCCCGGCAACCACGATGGTAGTTATCGACGAGGTCGACATGGAAAACTGGGGCATTGGTGGACTTCCGGTTAAGGAATACAGGCGAATGAGATCGGCATCCAGCGGAGACGCCGAGAGCAATGAGAGATGATTAATGCCCCTTTCGGAATGAGTGTCGTTATGGTCGCAGCCGGGATTGGCATACCAATCATGGCGGCACTCAACACTCTCAGTCTGGCGTGGAGTTGGCATCGCGCTCATGGCTGCGGGCGTATCCTTGGCGTGCAAGCCACCGATGCTGCGACAAATGGCTCACACAAGATTTTTGGGCGAAGACCTATGGCAGACCAATTGCAATTTCCTCACGCAAACGCCGACCATCCTCATCGGATTCAGCATCATGAAAAAAATGAACCATCTTATTTCTGTCGTTTCTGACTTCACGGAAGGCCCGAATTTCTTTCTCCGTTAATCCGCTTCCTGATACTTTATCCAAGAGACGACATGACTCATCAAGAGAAACTGACTGGAAATCTCCAGAAACAAATTTTCCCCAATCAGGCTCTTGCTTTCGAGACACAACTAGTGACCAATGTTCCTCTAACAATCGAGCCTTAAGGAAAAGCTCGACTGATGTGTAGAAAGCTATTACTGAATGCTTTGGTCTATTTGCGAGACTATCGATCGATTCAGATAAAAAGTCGATAGCATTATCTACCAAGCGTTTCTTTAGGTCGGTTGACCTCGTCATAATGCTAGTACTCTATTCACAACAGCCAATTTAGATTTTTTCATATACTTAGCGACTCATAGATAGCATCCAGCACCACGGTTGCATAAACTGTTCTCATTTTTATCTATCAGTCAACTAAAGAGGTCTTTGGCCTAATATAAATCTTAGAGGGGGCTTTCTAATATTGCTAGATACATTTTCCAGATTAGCGTGGCCTCTTTTTTTGTTACAAAATACGTTAACCGTTCGTCAGCCATTAAGAGCTCTGCAAAGTCTGCGCCTGTTTTTTTAATATATGCAATTGAGTAGCCACAATTTTCAATCCGTCACTGCTTCTAAACGAATTCGACAGGTCCCGTGCGTAGAACGCCCCAAGCACTTCAGCCTGGGCGCGAGGAGCTTTAACCTGAGCGCCCCTGCATCGCTCCGAGGATAGAAGATATACACCGGATAATGTCGTGCGTTGCCACTGTATGCTGGCAAGTAATGTTCGATATGTCGTTGAGTCAGCGATAATAGCTACAACGTGCTCGATATCCCAGATTTTTATGACAGCAGCCATCACGTCGCTGAGTAACCCAGCAGGCCAGTCCGACGTTTTGAATCTCCGCTCATAATTTCCAATTGGTTCGTCGGCTAAAACAAGTCCGTAGCCCCCACTGATGATGACCATTGGTTGTTTGGCCTTGACTATCGCCTGTATTGTGGTTTCAGCAGTTTTGTAAAGTGTACCGTTATACCTTTGCCATGCAGGAAGGACGTTCGAGTCGTCCAAATCGGAATTTTTCTGTGTCGCGTTCCTGGCGTCCTTTAGCCTCGCTGCCAGTTCGGAGCTGAGAAAGTTTGTAATTGATTTCCCTGCTGTTCCAACCTGCTGATTTATGCTCTTTCGTTTTGAGCATGGAAGTATTATTAACGTTCTTTTACGGTCCAAGAAGTTGATGTCATCCAGAAGACTCGGTCTGCTATTTAGAGGTGCGGACTTGCCCTCTGCAACGCGGGGCTCTGTGAAGTTTTTCCGGGGTATTTGGGCGAGGAATTCGTCTGGCGTATGTTCCACCATTTGGTTGGTAGCTATCAGGCGGTTGATCAGTTTACCTTTGGGGCCACCAGTCGCATTTCGCTCAATAAAACCGCGCATGCTATGGGGAGAAGGCTCATCTCCAATATCGAGAACTACAAAATTAAGTGCGCTCATATATTCCGAAACTTTGCGCTCAATCTCTATTTCCTGATCTCTAACTTGTCGTGGCGCTGCATTACCTATGCCCCAGGATTTACATTCCAGTTTCTCTCGACGAATGATTGCCTCGCCAACGAGCAGTCGAAAAACAGAGCCCCGATGGTTGCCACCTCCCAATTTTTGTTGACCTTTGTGCTGCGAAAGCCTTGTCCATAATGTAGTTCGTGATCCGGATTTCAGCGCGTGCGTCCCGATTCTTACTACTCGATAATTATGTCCAGATTGACCTCGAGTTTCTCTTTGTTCGCAGAAGAAGTAAACGCCGCGCGTTGGCCATTCCATCCGACCATGAGAGTCTCGCATCAGTTGCATTGCGTTTCGTGTCATTAGTGCGTCTAGAAGCCCGTAAAAAACTGCCAGATCGCTAGCCCGTTTGAGTTTATTCATAACGCGACCAATTCTTGTTTGGTGCCATGTGGCGTCATTTAGTTTGGTGTTCGGGCAGAAAAAAACCACACTTTTCGATAGTAATGTCGCTGATCGGTTTGTCCCGCCCACAGGTCTTTCTCTAGTTGTTTGAGTTGTTCGGTGTTCATAAGTTATTCAGTCTCATTGTTTAACAGCGGGTGGTGCTAGCAGGCTTAGAGGCACTGCGTATAAACGTTCTCCGAAAGGTAGAATATGATCGCCGTCATAAAACACGATGCCAGATGCGAATTTTTCGCCGAGCGCCTCTTTCAGCTTGTAGAGTGCCTTAAAATCGTCTTTTTTTACAGTGGCTGCGGCTTTCACTTCAATGCCTGCAAACTTTGTCCCTTGTTCGATGACGATGTCTACTTCTACCTTGTCTTTGTTGCGGAAATGGTAAAAATTAAGATTCTCATCATGCCAACCAGCAAGCTTTCGTAGCTCCTGATAAACGAAGGTCTCCAAAACTTGACCAAGTAAAGTTTTGTCCTCCCAAATAGTCTGACTATTTACTCCCAGGAGGGCGCAGGCCAGCCCAGTATCAGTCATGTGTAGTTTGGGCGTTTTAATGAGGCGGCTGAGCCGGTTGGTGTGCCAGGGCTGTAATTGCTCGATCAGGAATAGCTGTTCGAGCAGCGCCAGGTATTCTCTAATAGTGGGCCGGCTTACCGAGAAAGGAGCTGCTAGTTCAGTGGCCACGAATAATCGCCCTGTCTGTGAGGCCGCCAGAGCAAGTAATTTTGGCAGGATGTCCAAGTTACGAATACTGGCAATATCCTGCACGTCACGCTGAATAAGAGTTGTAATGAAATCGCGGTACCAGCTATTACGCCGTTTAGTGTTGTTGCGAGCGATAGCAGAGGGGTAACCTCCTGCGCATATAATGTCCGCAAGAGATGCTCCCATTCGAACATAGCTTCCTTTGTTCGCAGTCCCCATAAAATCAGCACTAAAAACCTGTTTTAAAAAATTAGGCAAATGGCCTGCAATCTCACTTTGTGCAAGTGGCCGTAATTGCATGATCTCCATCCGACCAGCCAGTGAGTCTGCCAGCTGCGGGAGCAGTAATATGTTGGCTGACCCTGTCAGCAGGAATCTTCCTGGCTTCCGGTTTTGATCAACACTGGCTTTGATTGCGAGGAATAGTTCCGGGGTGCGTTGGATTTCATCGAGGATTACTTTCTCAGGCAGGCTCTGAATAAACCCCATTGGGTCAGTCTTAGCTGCTTGTAACTGGTTGTCGTCGTCAAAGCTGATATAGCGGTAACCCAGATCATTCCCAACAGACTGCGCAAGCGTAGTTTTACCGCATTGTCGGGAGCCATGAATCAGCACTACTGGTGTATCTTGCAGTGCTTCTCGAAGGTTGGATTCTGAAAATCTTGGGTACAAAGGCGTTCTCGCTTTTCCCGTTAAGCAGGGGGTAATTTAAGCTCGATCAAGAATAGATAAAAACTCGTCCAATTGAAAGTAATTGTTCGTCCATATGAAAATATGGTTTCGGCTAAAAGAAAACGTAGTGTTTGTTTAACATGAGATCTTTTGGGCTAGCTGCCTCATACGGCCATTGCCATCACTAAACGGATGAATAAACTCAAACTCATAATGAACCACACTGCTGGTGATCAAGGGGTGATCTTTTGTTTGCGTTAACCACTGGATTAAATCGGCCATCAAGCCTGAAACCTGATGTGCAGGTGGAGCCACATGATGCACTACATTGCCTTTATGAATGCCCACCGCTTTGTTGCGAAACCCGCCAGCATTGACCAACACGTCTGACATCATCAAGCTATGCGCCGCGAGTAAATCATTAAGATTATCAGGCGTTAAGTTTGGCAACGCATCGTAAGCAGCAATCGCGCCTTTCACCTCAGCCAATTCGCGCACATTACCCAGCACCGGCTTGCCATCGACAATGGCGGCTCTTCGGTTAAGGTATTGCCTTCAATGGCCAGCGTACCGGTGATGGTTTTAATACGATTTTGCTTGCGCAACTGCGGCGAGAACGCACTGGCTGCGCATTCTGGTCATTCCGATCATCCATTCTTGTAGTCTCTCCGATTTCGCTATTCATCGACTTGCAGCCTAACGCTTCAAACACCGGCTTGGTGAAGTTGGCGGCTTTTTTGGAACAAAAAAGCTGACAGCTTTACCAAATCCGTGTGCTTTGACTTGTTATACCCGGCCTAATGAATATCGTTAAACACGTCCGGGTGTTGCTCGGCTATTCTGAGGAGAGCTACAGCAGGCCCTTGTGGATCTCGACGCCCTTGTTCCCAATCCTGTAACGTGCGGACACTTACCCCCATCAGCCCTGCAAATGCAGACTGAGACAAATTTAGCTTCAGCCGAATTACTTGAGGAGGTGAAGGCTCTGACAGTTCTGACGTCCTCAATTCGAAACGTCCCTTTTTGAATTGCTTGATTTCATTAATCCCCTCGAGGATTTCTGTACCGATATCTCTGCTACTCATATTTTATTGCCTCAGCTATCTGTTTGAGCAAATGACCCGGAAGCGTCGACTGCTCAGACTTACTGTACAGCGTTAGCATCCATATCTCGTGGTTGGCATTCTTCCAGTAATAGATGACTCTAATACCACCACTCTTCCCTGAACCCGCCGGTGCCCATCGAACTTTACGTATCCCACCGGAGCCTTTGATAATCTTGCCGGCATCTGGCGTTTTAAGCAGATAGTTCTGCAGCCCTCTATACTCCTCGTCCGTAAGGTAATTTGGCAACAGCTTCGTGAAGATACTTGCTTCGATGAAAATCATAGCAGGAATATACGGCAATGCCGTACTTCCGTCAAGGCGAAGGTTTTAGGGTATAACGCCCTGAATAATAGGGGCGCGCAGCCGGGCTTTTCGGCGGAGCGTCCCTCTTGACCGCCATGTTAGGTTTTTTACTCAATTTTGTTAGAAGAAATATTTTTCCAGAGGTAGCGAATTGAAAACTTCACTGCATATTTTTTCACGAGCATGGCATAGCCTGACAAGCAGGCAAAACCGGACACGCCAAAAAATGACAGGACTTGCCATCCAGTTTGTAGACCTAAACTATTGCCCAGAGATGACAGATACTTGTAAATGTCCTCTCCACTTATACCAGAAAGATAAAGGACAAATAGCAGAATGGCTAATAGAGCAGTATGAAAAACGGCAACCAATAGCCACGTCACAAGATGAATCATGCGATGCACGATAGAAACAAGCTGATTGGGGGATACCGATGCAGTCATTATATAAACTTAACGCCCATATTCACGCGCCAGGTTTGCTGGTCGCGTGCAATTGATTGTTAGCGCGACGATGCCAAACCTTCCTTGATAATTTCAGGATGTCGGAACGCAATTTGGATTAAGGCTTTCGCTGCGCCAGATGGTGATCTTCTACCTTGCTCCCATTCTTGCAGAGTGCGAGCGGATATCTGCAGAACCTGCGCAAATTCTGCTTGCGACAACCCAGTTTTAAGTCGTGCAGATGCCACTTCATTTGCTGCAAATTTGGTTACACGCGCAGTCTTTCCGGATCGCATTTCCTTAACGGATTGCAGAAGCTTGTTACCAAGCTCTTCTCCGCTCATGGTCTCGTCATACTTACTCATTTTCAACTTCCTCCCGAACAGCTTTAAGAATGTGTGCGGGTATGTTCCCTTTTACCGCTTTGCTATAGATGACAAACAGCCAGATTTCCTGATCCGAATTTCTGGTGAAATAGATCACTCTTACACCACCCCGCTTACCCGAACCAGATCTAGTCCAGCGAACTTTTCGACACCCACCACTTCCCGGAATAACTGAGCCGGCATCAGGGTTAGCAGCAAGCCACGCGCAGAATGCTCCGCGCTCCTCTTCCGACCAAAGCCGCCGGGCGTCATCTGCAAATGTTGGGGTTTCTACTATCGTGTACATGTACGAACTATACGTCAGAGACGTATCTCTGACAAGTGGGATCGCTAACATTTATATAGCCTGCATGCGCACTATCAAGCGAAAACCGTGGATGCATGCTTTTAAAGAATTATGGGGACATATATGGTCCCCAGAACCGCAGAACTCCCAGCGCCAGGATTCGCATTTGCCCAGGACAACAGGGCCTTAAAAAAGTAGCGCGCACCACCAATCTTTGTAAGCGTGACGTTGTGAGGGCTGACGGGAACCGTTAGCAGCAGGGATGCTGCGCGCCGAGCCTACATGGATGTATTCACGGCGTGTCCCGGCAGTCCTTACGACGTCGCGCCGAACCATCGAGAGCATCGCGCACGACCATTCACTGTGGAAGTCACATTATGGGAATTGAGGAGAATGTGTGCAACAGGGTCGATTAATTGCTCCTGCATTCTCGACACTCCCGCCATCCATGGCGGTCGGCTGCTGACGCGCGCCGAACCACTCATAGCATCGCGCTAGGACAGAATTTCGCGCAAGTAGATATCAAGTTCAGAAAGTCTTTCCGGCGTACCTATATCGAACCATCGGCCTTCGTGCATTTGACCTGCTATCAGGTTCTCGGCAATGGCTTTGTTTAGGACTGGTCTTAATGCCAAGGGTTCTTCGGGTAAGTTCGCGAAGAGTTTGGGGTGCATCACGCTTATGCCGCTGTAGGTTAGGCCTGTGTCTGAGTTTTCTGGAGCTATGGTTAGGCGATCAGCCCTTGTTAGTGCAAAGTCGCCTGCTTCGTGATGGGGCGGGTTCTTCACCATGATTAGTCTGGCTAGTGTGGTCTCCCCATCGACTGGTCGCAAATTTGAATAATCGTAGTCCGTCCAGATGTCTGCGCTTATGACTGCGAAGGATTCTGGCCCCAGAAGTGGGAGTGCTTTGACTATGCCCCCCGCGGTCTCTAGACGCACCGGTTCTCGAGAGTATTCGATATTGACGTCGTAGCGGCTGCCGTCGCCAAGTGCCGCTTCTAACTTTTCGCCTAGGTGGAAGTGGTTGATCACGATGTCATTGATGCCTGCTGCCGCTAGGTTGCAGATGTGATACTCGATCAGCGACTTGCTGCCAACTTGCAGCAAGGGCTTGGGCAGTTCGTCGGTGAGTGGGCGCATTCTAGTGCCCAGCCCCGCCGCCAAAATCATCGCCTTCATTCTGCTGCATCCTTGTGCGCGAAGGCCTGCAGTTTCGCATTGGCGATGGGGAGTATTTTGTTCTTGAACCATTGCAAGAACTCGGTCATCTCTGGATGTTGCGCCGCTACTTGCAGCACATAGTCGATCACTAAGGGGATGTCGGCCATATAGCGTGGCTTGTTGTCACGCAGGTTTAGGCGGCTGAAGATGCCGATGACTTTTAGATGACGTTGCAGGCCCATCAAGTCGAAGTCCCGCAGGAACGCCTGCTCTTCTTGCTCGGAATCGTTTTCCAATAGGCCAACGGCCAATGCCATCTCTCTAAACTCTAACGCCCATGCGCGCACCCGCTCGACCGGCCACACGATGTAGCAATCCCGTAGCAGCGAGACTAGGTCATAGGTATTGGCTCCCACAACGGCGTCTTGGAGATCGATTACACCTGGCGCCTGATCGAAGTCTGACTCTGGATCGAAGGGTAATACCATGAGATTTCTGGAGTGGTAGTCGCGGTGCACACACACTTGAGGTTGGCTTAGCGCCGCATTTTCTAGGAATATCCAGGTACGCTCGATTAAGACAAGCTCCTCTTCGCTCAGCAAGAGGCCGAGGAAGCGCTCGCAGAACCAGTCTTTGAAGAGGTTAAGCTCCTTGCGCAGTAACTCGCGATCGTAAGGTGGTAGCTCCTCGGTCTCCCCGTTAACCTGCAATTGCACGAGAGAGAACATCGCCGCGCGATACAGGGTGTCGACTTCGACGCCTGCTTGTAGAGCTGGCAGATACAGGGCGTCACCAAAATCCTGCAAGAGCATGAAGCCCTTATCGAAATCCGTCTCTAACACGCGCGGTGTTAGCAGGCCTGCGTCGCGGAACAAATTGGCCACACGCACAAATTGCTCGCTGTTCTCGTGTGCGGGCGGCGCATCGACAAGGACGAATTGCGAGTGGCGCAAAAATTGACGCTTGCTCTCGCTCACCAGCTCATGGTCGCACTCCAACACTCGCTCAAAGCGCAGACGAAAATAACGCCTAAAACTGGCGTCGTCAGAGATTACTTCCACCTCGCCTTCTACCGGGCTATGTCCTGTCATATCCTCTAGGCATTGCCTCGCCCAGGCCACTACCGCTTCCCTTCTTTGATCCATAGCGACTCACTATCCCCTGTTTCTATCCAAGCACTAATGAATTATTATGCCAACTCACTGATCGGCACTCGCGACAGCCTTCTTTCGTCTTGCCACCGTCGACTTCGAAAACCGTCCCATTCTATTGGATCGCCTGCGACAATGCAGTTTCGTAAACGCATTTTGTACACAAAAATATCCCTAGTTATCTCCACTGGCGCGCTATTAATGCAGCCTAGCGCCAGCGTTTACGCGCAGGACGCGAATTCGGGTCAATGGACTTGTCGCGCAGATGCCAACGGCGCTTGGGTATGTTCTGAAAACACTGCGGCGGCGCGCGCCACTATCGCCACTCGCACAGGGACGCGACCTAGCAGTACCGCTCTCGCGAGAACGCCCCCGGCGAATGCCTTGCAATCAAGCACAGTACTTGACTGGATTCCTGTCGAACAGATGACTACGGCACAGCGAGCCCAGGTCGAGTCTAACTGCTGCGGCGGTTTCGTGGAGCCGCAGCGTCTAGGTGTCGATGGCACTCCGTTAGACCCAGACGCACAGCCCGAGGGGGCGGCCACTCTATTCTCCGCTCCCGGCGCCCTCAGTCAGACGGATAACAACTCCGTGACCATCGACGGCACGGTGGCGATCCAGCAGGGCAACCGCACTGTAAGCAACACAGACGCCACAGTAATCGACCAAGAGGCCGACACGATTACGTTGTCCGGCAATGTGGTGTTCCGCGAGCCCGGGGTGTTGTTGCGCGGCGACTCCGCCCTCGTGGATCAAGGCAATAGCGTCAACCGCATCGAGCGGGCCGACTATGTGCTCCATCAATACGGCGTGCACGGTTCGGCGAATGTCATCATCTATGACAGCGAGGGCGAGGTATTAGCCATCGAAAATGGCGAGTTCAGTCGCTGCGAGCCGGGTAACGAATTTTGGAATCTGCAAGCCAAGAGCATGATATTAGATACCAAGGCTGGCATCGGTAAGGCCACTTCGGTCACCCTGCGCATCAAGGATGTGCCAGTATTCCACTACCCCTATACCGTGCCCTTTCCCCTAGGGGATCAGCGCGTCTCGGGCCTACTTGCCCCCAGCATCGGCTCCACCAGCGACGGCGGCTTCGATTATTCTCAACCTATCTATCTAAACTTAGCACCGCATTATGATGCCACGATTACGCCGCGCTTCATCGGCGACCGCGGCGTAATGGCCAGTGGTGAGTTCCGCTATTTGGCGGATTGGTCGATGAACACCCTGAGCGCGTCGTTGCTACCCAAGGACAAGCTGTTTGATCCCGCCACGGCGAATGTGCTGGGCTCTGACTCCCCACCACGCGAGAAGCGCTGGTTCATGGGCTTCCAGCACGAGGGGCAGCTTGGCGAACACTGGTCTACCGAGGTGGACTATGAGGCGGTGAGTGACGATCGTTACTTCCGCGACTTAGGCAGCAATGGCCTGACGGTCTCTAGCCGCACTTACCTGCAGCGCCGCGGGCAACTCAACTACCGCGCCTCGCAGTGGTATGCAGGCACCCGCGTGCAGAGCATCGATATCATCGATCCCTATATTTCCGCGAGCGATCTGAATCGGCCCTATGATCGCCTACCCGAACTGATGCTAGGCGGGGAGAAGCGAATCGGTGGCCTAGAGTTCGGCGTCGACGCCAACCATGTGCGCTTCGACCGCAGCCTGAATGCTCGCCAGCTCACGGCAGCGCAGATCGCCAATGGCGCGCTGGCCACTGGCACACGTGCCCATGTTGAGCCCCGCGTCAGCTTCCCTATCCGTGGGCAGGCAGGCTTCATCGTGCCCACGGCGAAATACAAGTACACGAGCTGGACACTCGACCAACAGGCCCAAGGCACCCAAGACGCCCCGGACCGTGGCGTAGGCGTATTCAGCCTAGACAGCGGCCTAGTATTCGAGCGCCCCATGTCGCGCGGTGGTTTTACGCAGACACTGGAGCCACGTCTCTATTATCTATACAGCGAGCAACAGGACCAATCTTTCCTGCCCACCTTCGACACGGCTCAGCTTAACTTCAGCTTCGCCCAGTTGTTCAGGGATGATCGCTTCAGTGGACACGACCGCGTCGGCGATGCCAATCAGCTCAGCGCCGCCATCGGCAGTCGTTTCCTCGACTCGCGCGGCGAAGAGAAGGGCCGCATCAGCATCGGGCAAATTTTCTATTTCGAAGACCGCGTCGTGTCACTGGATAGCCCAGTTCAATCTTGGGTCACGCTGCAGCCGCGCGACACAGCTCGCTCGGCTATCGTGACTGAGGGCGTGTATCGGTTCAGCGATACATGGCGCCTTAGCAGCGATGTGCAATGGAACGAAGACCAGCAACGCGTGGACGAGGGCAGCATGGCGCTGCGCTATCACAGCGACGACAGTCACATCCTCAACCTCGCCTATCGCTACCGTTTATTGGTGGATTTATACGGTCCAATCCCTGCAGGACTTGACCCGCGTATCAAGCAAACCGACGTTTCCGGGGTGTGGCCATTGAACAATAGTTGGCGTTTGCTGGGTCGTTGGCACTATGATCATAGCAATTCTCGGAACTTGGACACCTTCGCAGGAGTCGAATACAGTAACTGTTGCGCCACTATCCGTCTTATTGGCAGGGAATGGATCGACGAAGACGAATTCTTCCTCCAGCAAGATAAAACCAAAACCGGCGTATTTTTTCAGCTGACCCTCAATGGCCTCGGTAATCTCAGTGGCGGCGGCATCAGCAGACTGCTCAGTGACGGCATCCTGGGCTTTAAGGAGTATGAAGCAAATGAATAGGAAGACCCTGATACACAGCAGCGCATTAGTGCTGTTAACCCTAATCTCCAGTAATCTATACGCGCAGCGCCAAGTGCTCGACAAGGTCGTCGCTATCGTCGACGAGGGCGTTGTGTTGCAAAGCGAGCTTGATGCGCGAATCGTCGAAGTGCGCGCCAATGCCGCAGGGGGTGAGCAGCCATTGCCTCCCGCGAACGAGCTACGTACGCAGCTCATCGAGTCCTTAGTTGTAGAAAACCTGCAAGTGCAGTTGGCCTCTCGAATGGGCATTCGCTACGACGATGACACCATCAATAGTGTGATGGGCAATATCGCCGAACAAAACAATTTGAGCTTCGACGACTATGTTGCCACCCTCGAATCCGCAGGCCGTTACATCAGCACTCGCGAGCAAATCCGCCGCGAATTAGTGCTGCGCGACTTGCAGCGCGGCATGGTCAATCGTCGCATCAATATCACCGATCAAGAGATCGACAACTTCCTGAACTCGGAGATGGGCCGCGTATCCATGGCGCCGGACTATTTTGTAAGCCAAACCTTGATTCCAGTAGGCGAGGACGAGCCCGCCGAGGTCATCGCCGCGAAGGAGCAGTTTGCCCAGCAGATGCTAACGGCTATTAATAATGGCACTCCCTTCGATCAAGTACGCGAAGTCGCGCAACGCGCCGCTGCCACGGCCCCCCCAACCTCCTTCCCGGTGAACGGTGGCGAGCTCGGCTGGCGCAAGGCCGATGGCCTACCGAGCCTTTTTGTCGATATCGTCCCAACCATGAAAGCCGGCGAAGTGCGTGGCCCGATCCGCAGCCCTAACGGTTTTCACCTCGTGAAACTGGTGGAAGTGCGCGGCGCCTTGAATAGCCTAGTGAAGCAGACTCATGCGCGGCATATTCTGATCAGCACGAACGAGATTCGTACTGAAGACCAGGCCAAGGCCCTAGCTCAAACCCTGCATGACCGCATCGAAGCCGGCGAAGACTTCGCCGCAATCGCGCGCCAGAACTCGGACGACTCAGCCTCAGTTGTGGCCGGTGGCGACATGGGTTGGGCGAATGAGGGCGGCATGCCGCCAGATTTCGAAACGGTAATCAACGAGCTGGACGCGGACGACCTCAGCGAGCCCTTCAAGACCAGTTACGGCTGGCACGTTGCGCAAGTGCTTGAGCGTCGAGAACAGGACTTGAGCCGGCAGTTCAGCCGCCAGCAGGCGGAGAACACGTTGCGCTCGCGCAAGTTCGATGTGGAATTACAGAACTGGCTGATCGAGATTCGCGAACAAGCCTATGTGAAGATCAGCCCGCCGAGCGTTGCAGGAAATCCGTGATTGACCGCATTTGCATCACGGCCGGCGAACCTGCTGGAATAGGCCCCGAACTCTGTATCGCGCTGGCCCAACACGCCGACAAACAATGTGAACGCATCGTCATAGGCGACGCGGACATGCTCTATGCTCGCGCTGCACAGATCGGTCTGCCACTGACTCTCAAGCCTTTCGATCCCACTAGCCCTGCCCGCGCCAATAGCGCTGGAGAGCTTAGTGTGATACCTGTCGCGCTGCGCGCACCTTGTGTGGCCGGCACGCTAGATCCTGCTAATGCCGAATATGTTCTCGAAACTCTGCGCGTTGCAGTGCAGGCCTGCCGTTCCGGCGCTGTGGATGCCATGGTCACCGCGCCGGTACACAAGGGTGTTATCAACGATGCCGGTATAGCATTTACTGGGCATACGGAATTCTTGGCCGAGCAATGCGCGATTCCTCTTACCGTGATGATGCTGGCCACAGAGGGCCTGCGAGTTGCACTAGCGACCACGCACCTGCCCCTGCATAAAGTGCCTGCAGCCATCACGAAGGAGTTGCTGCGCAACATCATTCGCATACTCGATGCCGATCTGCGCAAGCGTTTTGGCATTGCCTCCCCTGTCATTCTCGTGTGTGGTCTGAACCCCCATGCAGGCGAAGGGGGACACCTGGGCACAGAGGAGCGCGACATAATCGAACCAGTGCTAGAGGAGATGCGCAGCAAAGGCATCCATCTTCTCGGACCACTGCCCGCAGATACTCTGTTCACAGAAAAATACCTCAGCCATGCCGACGCAGTGCTGTCCATGTATCACGATCAGGGCTTGCCCGTGCTCAAGTACAAGGGCTTCGGCAAGGCCAGCAATATAACCCTTGGCCTGCCCATCATTCGCACCTCGGTAGACCATGGCACCGCACTAGATCTAGCGGGCACCGGTAAGGCTTCGATTGGAAGCCTAATCGAGGCAATCGCCACTGCACAGTTAATGGCACGCCACACCCGCGAAGGAGCCCATACATAGTGAGTGACACCCGCAACAAATCCCGGCGCGGCAGCAAAGGTGCAGACCTGCAGAACGATGGCTTTCAGCACCAGGCGCGCAAGCGCTTTGGCCAAAATTTTCTGCATGACCAGAATATTATTCAGAAAATCCTGCAGTCGATTCGCCCGCAAGATAGCGACCATATTGTCGAGATCGGCCCAGGTCAGGGCGCGCTTACGCGGCACCTATTGCAGACCTGTGCCAAGCTCGATGCGGTGGAATTGGACCGTGACCTCGCTGCCTATCTAGTGCAAACGCTCGGTGACGACACTCGCTTCGCGCTGCAACAGGGTGACGTATTGAAGTTCGATTTCAGCACCCTGACTGACAAACCACATAGCCTGCGCATCGTCGGCAACCTGCCCTATAACATCTCCACACCCTGCATGTTTCATTTGCTAAATTACCAATCGCTCATTAGCGACATGACCTTCATGTTGCAGCTAGAGGTCGTGCATCGGTTAGCGGCGCAGGCGGGCGATCCTAATTACGGTAGACTAGGCTTAATGATGCAGTATTATTGTCAGGTCGAGCATTTGTTTGATGTACCCCCTACCGCGTTTACCCCACAGCCCAAGGTATGCTCTGCCATAGTCAGGCTGACACCGCATAAGACGCCGCCAGTGCAAGTGATCGATGTAAACTGTTTACAGGAAGTAGTGCGCATTGCCTTCACGAAGCGCCGCAAGACCTTGAGAAATAGCCTACGAACCCTCATCTCTGAGCCGGAACTGAGCGCATTGGGAATTGACACCACTCTTCGCCCGGAAAAATTAAGCTTGGCAGACTACGCCTTAATCAGCGACAGTATCAGCCAGACGAGAGCCAAGTCTCGCTCGGCAGCGCCGCAGGAGAAGTCCAATGTCCATTAATGAGTTAGTCCCCAAAGGCATCGACATTTCCGTCAAGACACAATACATACAAGAACAGTCTGACCCCGCAAATAATCGCTTCGTGTTCGCCTACACCATCGACATCAAGAACAAGAGCGAGAAACCAGTGAAGCTTCTGTCGCGGCACTGGATCATTACGGACGACAATGACAAGGTCGAAGAGGTACGCGGCACCGGCGTGGTCGGGCAACAGCCTATGATCGGGCCTGGCCAAGTATTTCATTACACTAGTGGTGCCGTTCTGACCACAGGGTTTGGTACTATGCAGGGAAGTTATGAGATGCTCAGCGAGGACGGCGAAAAATTTGCGGCGCACATTCCTGCTTTCCTTCTCTCTAGACCATTGAGCGTGCATTAGAAAAAGGCTACAGGCTGTTATGTCTACCTATGCCATAGGCGATATCCAAGGCTGTTATAAGCCTTTGCGCAAATTACTCGATAGCGTTGACTTCAAACCCGGCAAGGATCAGTTGTGGTGTGTTGGCGACCTCATCAACCGTGGCCCGCGCTCGCTGGAAACGCTACGCTTTCTGCGCGACTTGGGCAACAATGCCACCATAGTGCTAGGCAATCACGACCTGCACTTCCTCGCCATCTATTACGGCGCGACTCTTAACCGCAATAAAGACACCCTCCAGGAATTACTCGACGCCCCTGATTGCGGAGAGCTTAGTGATTGGCTACGCAGCAAACCACTAGCCTATTACGAATGCATCGAGACAGAACAAGGCCCTCAGAATTATTTGATGGTGCATGCGGGCATCGCTCCACAGTGGACGATCGAGAAGACTCTAGAGCTCGCTGCCGAAGTCGAACTCACGCTACAAGGCCCCGACTTCTTCGGATTCTTAACGAATATGTACGGCGACACGCCGCGGCGCTGGAAGAATAAACTCCTCGGCTATGAGCGACTGCGCGTCATCACCAACTACCTTACGCGCATGCGCTTCTGCAACGACAGTGGCAAGCTCAACCTGCAAGTGAAGGAGGGCCTGCTGTCTACGCCGGAAGGCTATAAGCCCTGGTTCGAGTTCGAACAATTAACCCCAGCAATCAACATTCTCTTCGGCCATTGGGCTGCGCTAGAGGGCCATACCGGCAACCCCCATGTATTCGCGCTCGACACCGGTTGCGTGTGGGGCCGCGAGCTGACCATGCTGCGCCTTGAAGACCATAAGTTGTTCAGTGTTTAAGGGCCGCGCTACACTGAACCTCCAACACTCACTATTTACGACAGGGTCGAACCCATGAAGACCTATCTGGTAGGCGGCGCCGTACGCGATAAATTGCTCGGATTTAACAAATCCGATCGCGATTGGGTCGTAGTGGGGGCGAGCGTTACGCAGATGTTGAATGCCGGTTTCAATCAGGTTGGCAAAGACTTTCCTGTGTTCCTGCACCCAAAGACCAAAGAAGAGCATGCCCTGGCCCGCACGGAGCGCAAGACTGGGCCAGGCTATACCGGCTTCGCGTTCAATGCGGACCCGAGCGTGACGTTGGAAGAGGACTTGCTGCGCCGCGACTTGACTATCAATGCCATCGCACAAGATAGCGACGGCAACCTGATCGACCCCTATGGCGGCGTTAAGGATATCGAGAACCGGGTACTGCGCCATGTCTCCGCGGCGTTTACCGAGGACCCACTGCGCGTGTTGCGCGTGGCGCGTTTCGCGGCGCGTTTCGCTCCGCTCGGTTTTCGCATTGCCGAGGAGACTATGGCGCTGATGCGTCAACTCAGTAGCAGCGGCGAGCTGCAACATCTGGTTGCCGAACGCGTGTGGCAGGAAATGGAAAAGGCATTGCACACCGCGGCACCCGCCGAATTCTTCCGCAGCCTTCGTGCCTGTGGCGCGCTGCAGATTATTCTACCCGAGGTAGACAATCTGTTCGGCGTACCCCAGCCACCCCTGCATCATCCAGAGGTCGATACGGGGGTTCATGTGCTGATGTGCGTGGAACAAGCGACGCAACTTAGTGACGACCCAGTCGTGCGTTTCGCCACTCTCATGCACGACCTCGGCAAGGCCCTGACACCAAAAGACAACTGGCCCCACCACCACGGCCATGAGCAGTTAGGCGTAGCACTTATCGACGCAGTTTGCGCGCGCTTGCGAGTGCCTAAAAAATATCAACAGGTGGCGCGGCTGGTCAGCCAATTTCATACCCATTGCCACCGCGCACAGGAGTTGCGTGCCGACACGATGCTACGCTTGTTCGAGTCCCTCGATGCCTTCCGCCGCCCTGGCCAAGTCGCGCAGTTTCTGCTGGCATGCGAGGCGGACTCACGCGGCCGCACCGGTTTCGAAGACAGGGAATATCCTCAGGCCGATTTCTTGCGCGGCGCATTAGTGGCAGCCCAAACCGTCAACATCGCCGGGGTATTGAAAGGCTTAAATCCCGAGAGCCATAAGCCTCATGATGCCATCAAGGCGGCCATCGCCCGCGCCAGAACCGAGGCGATTGCCAATGCCATCGGTAAAGCTGCATGAGCGACACCAACGATCGTAAAATTCTCTTAATCACCGGCGCGGCAAGACGCATCGGGGCCGCAATCGCTTCCCTTTTCCATGCGCGAGGTTACGACGTGGTGATTCATTTCAATCAGTCTGAACAGCAGGCACAAGCGCTAGTCGAGTGTTTCAACGCCCAACGCCCTGACTCGGCGTGCTGCCTACAGGCTGACTTGGTCGCTGTGTCTCAAGTGCAGGCCTTAGCTGCCGCAGCACTGGCCTGGCGCGGCGGCATCGACGTGCTCATCAACAATGCTAGTCGCTTCTACCCCGGCACTCTTGGCAGCGTGGATGAAGCGACGTGGGAGGATTTACTCGGTAGCAATCTTAAGGGGGGTTTCTTCCTCTCCCAAGCACTCGCACCCAGCTTGCGAGAACGCCAAGGCTGCATCATCAATCTCACTGACATCCACGCCGACGGCGGACTCAAGAACTACCCGGTTTATAGCATCGCGAAGGCCAGCGTGAAGATGATGACCAAGGCATTGGCGAGAGAGTTGGCACCACTGGTGCGCGTCAACGGCATCTCGCCTGGCGCAATACTGTGGCCAGAAGACGATCAATCCGAGAAGGAGCAAAGCGAGGCACAGCGCGCAGTGCTGCGCGACATCGCCCTGCAACGCATGGGCACAGCGCAGGAAATCGCCACTACTGCTTGGTACCTTGCCGAGGAGGCACTCTACAGCACTGGTCAAACAATTCGTGTCGACGGTGGCAGAACCCAGGGCAATTCCTTATTATCCTGATTTACTTATGAAAAAGGTGCCCTAGATGCTTGAAGCCGTTTGGATAGGCTTTGCCTTCAGTATCGGATTATTAGTGCGACTCATCGGGCTTCCCCCCTTAGTTGGCTATCTCGCCGCGGGCTTCGTTATCGCCTCCATCTCGAACAGCATCGGCCTGCCCCACGAGAGTGGCGAGATATTGAGCCATGTCTCCCATCTTGGCGTCTTACTGCTGTTGTTCACGGTGGGCCTCAAGCTCAATGTGCGCAATCTCGTTAAGACCGAAGTCATCGGCGGCGGCCTCTCGCATTTCATTCTCTCCGCCCTTTTCTATACGCCGATCATTCTGCTGTTCTTCGACGTCACGCTCTACAACGCCCTCCTCCTCGCCATTGCCCTGTCGTTCTCTAGCACGGTATTGGCCGCGAAAATATTAGAAACTAAGCGCGAGCTGCGCGCCTTCCATGGCCGCGTGGCAATCGGCATTCTCGTGGTGCAGGATCTCATCGCCTTGTTGGTGATGAGTGTTGCCAGCGGCACCACACCTTCCATTTGGGCGCTAGGAGTCTTCGCCCTGCCCCTGCTGCGGCCATTGCTGTTCAGGCTCATGGACGCTAGCGGCCACGAAGACTTGTTGGTGCTATTCGGTCTATTACTGGCCTTGGTGGTAGGCGGCTATGGTTTCGAGTTGGTAGGCTTGAGCTCCGAGCTCGGTGCGCTAGTATTCGGGGCGATGCTCGCGAAACATCCCCGCGCTGGCGAATTGTCCAAATCGCTGTGGAGCATTAAGGAGTTTTTCCTCGTGGGCTTCTTCCTCGAGATTGGCATCGGCGGCCTACCCGATGCCAACGCATGGTGGTTCGCGATCGCGATGACGGCACTACTACCGCTGAAGGCTGCTTTGTTCTTTCTGTTATTAGTGGTCTTAAAATTGCGCGCTCGCAGTGCCTTCCTATCAGGCTTAAGCCTCACCAATTACAGCGAGTTCGGTCTGATAGTGGCAAGTGTCGCGCTGCCCGAGTGGATGGTGCCTCTTGCCCTCACCGTAGCCTTATCCTTCGTAGTCTCAGCACCTCTGAATCGTATCGCTCATCCGCTTTACGAGCGCTTCGCGCGGCGCCTAATCCCTTTCGAGCGCAATATCCGGCATCCAGATGAGCAGCCAGTCTCCCTAGGCTATGCCGATGTCCTCATCATGGGCATGGGGCGCACCGGCACTGCTGCATACAAGTATTTACAAGACAGTTGCAAGATTGTGGCGCTCGATTCGGACCCCGCCCGCGTGCTCAAATATAAGCAAGATGGGCACAATATCTTCTTCGCCGACGCAGAGGACCAAATTTTCTGGGAGGGGTTGGATTTCGGCAAGGTGCGCGCTGTGATCCTCAGCCTGAATGAGGCCGAGGCGAAGCGCATTGCTACACAGAAATTGCGCCAAGCCGGCTTCGAAGGGCTGATCGTGTCCCACAGTATGCACGAGGACGAGGCTGCCGAGATCATCGCTGCCGGTGCCGATCAGACCTATCTTACCATGTCGGAAGCTGGTGTGGGTTTAGCCGAACACGTGCGCCAGAAAATCATGCCTGCCGCGATTGTTTAGGGAGCCTCTGCATGGAGTCACTGGCGCAATTCGTTGTCGAGCATCCCCGTCTGTTAGTGCTTACTGGCGCTGGGCTCAGTGAGCCTTCAGGTATTCCTGTGTACCGCGACAAACAAGGAACATGGCTGCGTACCTCTCCCATTCAACACAATGACTTCCTCAAATCTGCACAGAGCCGACAGCGCTACTGGGCACGTAGCATGGTCGGCTGGCCGCGCATGGCGCTTGCTGCACCAAACAAGGGGCATTTGGCGCTTGCGGGAATGGAAAGCGCTGGATTGATCACCCAAATGATCACGCAGAATGTCGACTGTTTACACCAACGAGCCGGGCAGCGCGCTCTTATCGACATGCATGGCAGCTTAGACAGGGTAATGTGTTTAGCTTGCGAACAGGTCCTAGCACGCACGCAGGTACAAGATTGGCTCAAGGAAGCAAACCCCGGCATAGAGGGGCATATGGCACAGATACGCCCAGATGGCGATGCAGATCTTGCCGACGAATTAATCGCTAGCGTACGAGTCCCCAGCTGTACTCAGTGCGGCGGCGTGCTCAAACCAGATGTAGTGTTCTTCGGCGGCACCATTCCGCGCCCGGTCGCGACGTCAGTGGCTGATGCAGTACAGGCCTGTGACGCGGTGTTAGTAGTGGGCTCTTCGCTAACAGTCTTCTCTGGGTTTCGCATCTGCCGGGATGCCCATCGCATGGGCAAGCCGATCGCCGCACTGAATCAAGGCTTGATGCGCGCAGACGATTTACTGAGCCTGAAGGTAGAGGAAGATTGCGCGTTGGGTTTGCACCGCTTGCACACACTGCTGATGAAGGCTTAGGGCTCAAGACCGGCGCGCGAGATCCAGCGCCCCTGCCATCTAAAATCGATCGACCACAACTTCTGCCGTTGCTTGTCATAGCCGACCCAGAGCTCACCGTAAGTCTGCCCCGTGCTCTGGTGCACCTCTTCGAAGCAGACCTGCGATAAGGGCCACAAAACATAGGCATTTTCGACGATCTCGGCGCGGGGAAGCTGTATGCCATCGGTGATGCCACAGGCCTCGCCGAACGTTAAGATATCGATGTCGACTGTGCGGCCACTGAACTTCGGTCGCGCACGCTGGCGACCATGTTGGTCCTCATAGTCTTTAAGGAATTGCGCCAACTCTGGCAACGCCTCCTCAGTCTCGATAAGGGCCACCATGTTCAGGAAATTGGCACCATCAAAGCCTACCGATTCACTCTCGAACACCGAGGAGGTCCGCAGGTGCCCATATCGCGCCTGCAGCGCATCGAGCGCTTCGCGAAGGTGTGGTTCGGGCGTGATATTACTGCCAATACTCAATGCCACGGTGTGCACGACTGCCTACTCCCTTAGGATTTTGTTCCACGTTCGATGATTACGCCGACGTCTTTGGCGCCGGTCACTGCGCCGGGCTTACCTACTTGTAGACGCAACCATGGCACATCGAACTCTTCCAGCACGATCTGCGCGATGCGTTCGGCCATAGTTTCGATCAAGAGAAACTCACTCTCTTCAATGAATGAGATCAGGCGCTTTGAGATGCTCTTATAGTCGAGCGTCTTGCTGATGTCCTCGCTCGCAGCGGCCGCACGAATATCCGTGGCCATCTCGAGATCGAGGCATACGGTCTGTTTGCACTCGCGTTCCCAGTCGAAAATTCCGATGACCGTTTCGATTCGCAGCTCATGAATATAGACGACGTCCATAATTGAAATCCTTGTGTTTAACGCTATTTAGGTGGCGCTGGGGTGGGACGTCGATTGCCCTAGCGGCGGCAGGCTTGCCAGTGGCCAGCGTGGTTTCACATCCAACGCGAGCGAGTCCGACTCCCCCGCCACTAAGCGTTGGCAGCCCGCATAGGCGATCATCGCGCCATTGTCTGTGCAGAAACGTGGCTGCGCGTAAAACAGCTGCGCCCGTTCCTTCTCGACCATCGTTTGCAACCCCGCCCGCAGCGCCAGGTTCGCGCTCACCCCGCCGGCGATGACCAATATTTTCATACCAGTCTGTTGCAAAGCCCTGCGACACTTGATGATAAAAGTCTGCACTACCGCATCTTCAAAGGCGAAGGCGATATCGGCCTTGGCCTGACGAGAGACCGGTTCTGGCGCCACGGCCTCTGCGGCATCCGCGAGTGTGTTGCGCACGAAGGTCTTGAGCCCGCTGAAACTAAAATCAAGACCGGGACGATTGGTCATGGGTCGTGGAAATTTATATAGGCCTGGCGTGCCCTCTAGCGCCAAAGCCGCCACGCGGGGGCCGCCTGGGTATTCTAGACCGAGCATCTTGCCGACCTTGTCGAAGGCCTCTCCCGCCGCGTCGTCCAAAGACTCACCTAACAGGGTGTAGCGGCCGATGCCATCGACCAGCACTAGCTGGGTATGGCCACCGGAGACTAGGAGCGCCACGAAGGGAAACTCCGGAGGATGTGTCTCTAGCATCGGGGCTAATAGATGACCCTCCATATGGTGCACACCAATAGTCGGTATCCCCAATGACATACCTAACGCGCGCCCGATGCTGGCACCCACTAACAAGGCGCCAACCAAGCCCGGGCCCGCGGTATAGGCGATGCCTTCAATTGCGGAAAGGGGTGTGTTGGCAGCCTGTAAGACCTCATGAATCAGTGGGAGGGCTTTGCGGATATGGTCACGCGAGGCAAGCTCCGGCACCACGCCGCCGAAACGAGCATGGATATCCACTTGACTGAAGAGACGGTCGGCCAGCAGGCCCTCGGTGCTGTCATACACCGCGACCCCGGTCTCATCGCAAGAGGTCTCAATTCCTAAAACTCGCATATACTTAATCTGTCCAAACGCGGCGGAGGGCGCTCATCTTAAGCTAGCAAGCGCATTATTGACTAGCCAAAGGGGGTTTTAAAGCAGCGATTTAGAGTCCATTGGCGCCTTTTTTGGTTTTGAGACTATGAATTCTTTGCATTTATTTAATCGCCGCATTACCATACGCCCCCTTTGAATTTAATGCCCAAGCCTCGCAATATGCGAAGAGTGCGGGTGACGCTTTCGACCACGAACACGAACACGATTAACCAAATCAGCCAGATAAACGGGAAGGTGTGCATTTTATGCCAATGGTAAAACTGAAAGAAAACGAGCCGTTTGACGTTGCTCTAAGAAGATTCAAGCGCTCATGCGAGAAAGCCGGCGTGTTAGCCGAAGTACGTCGCAAAGAATTCTACGAAAAGCCCACTTCAGCACGTAAGCGTAAAGCTGCCGCAGCGGTTAAGCGCCACCTGAAGAAGTTACAGCGCGAAAATAAGAAGACTAAACGCTTCTATTAAGACTTGCGAGTCCTAGGTCGCTGCAACGACTAGTGTGCTGAACTCGATGCCGCTAGCCGCTATGTCCAGCAAGGCTTCCAAGGCTTTGCTCCAAAGACCTAGCACCTCGAGATGGCATCAATAGCGCAGCCCGGATACCGGGCTTCGACACAATCGATCAGCGGATAGCCAATGCCAGAAAGCGCTCTCAAGCAGCAACTCAGCAATGCCATGAAAGACGCCATGCGAGCCAAAGATAAAGCTCGCCTCGGAACCGTCCGCCTTGCCCTTTCCGAAATCAAAAAAATTGAAGTCGACGAGCGCATAGATCCAGATGACGTGCGCATTATCGCTGTGCTCGAGAAAATGATTAAACAGCGCCGCGAGTCCATCAAGCAGTACGAGGCGGGCAGCCGTCAGGATCTAGCCGATATCGAGAGCGCGGAGATCGTGGTTCTGCAGGAATTCATGCCGCAGCCATTGAGTGAAGCGCAAGTCAGCGCCATCATCGCCAAAGCCATGCAGGACACTGGTGCTTCGGGCATCTCCGACATGGGCAAGGTCATGGCGGCCGTGCGCCCTGCTGTGATTGGCCGTGCCGATATGGGCGCGATCAGCCAACAAATAAAACAGCAGCTTTCACAAAGCTAAAACTGCTGGCAAACTGCTCCATCCCCAAGCTAAAACACACTCAGGATTGCGCAACGCCATGGCCGGTTTGATCCCGCAAGCCTTCATTGATGATTTGCTAAGTCGGGTCGACATCGTTGACGTGATCGACAAGCGCATCAAATTGCGCAAGACCGGTAAGAACTACTCCGCGCTATGCCCCTTCCATACCGAGAAGTCGCCCTCTTTCAGCGTCGAGCCTGAGAAGCAATTCTATTACTGCTTTGGCTGCGGCGCTGGCGGCAACGCACTGGGTTTCGTCATGGACTACGAGCGCATGGACTTCCCGTTGGCGGTGGAAGCTCTGGCTGGCGATTACGGCCTAGAGGTCCCACGCGAAGAAGGAGGCAGGGACGAGCAGACCCGCAGCGAGAGTAAACTGATTCTCGATGCGCTAGAGAAGAGCAACCAGTTCTATCAGAAACAGCTACGCGCCCACTCACAGAAGTCGCGTGCCGTGGACTACCTCAAGAGCCGCGGCCTAACCGGGGTCATCGCCAAGCACTTCGGCATCGGCTTCGCCCCACCTGGCTGGGACAATCTGCTCAACGCTCTAGGCAGTGACGAGAAACAGATCGACCTACTCTTCAAGGCCGGTCTCATTATTAAACGCGAGCAAGACGCCGCGCAGGGCAACGCGGCCGACCGCAAGAACGACGGACAATATGACCGATTCCGCGACCGCATCATCTTCCCGATTCGCGACTCCCGCGGCCGCGTACTTGGCTTCGGCGGCAGGGTGCTTACCGACGAGAAGCCCAAATACCTGAACTCCCCCGAGACGCCCGTCTACCATAAGGCGAATGAGCTCTATGGCCTCTATGAGGCCCGCCGCAGCAATCCCAAGCAGTCGCGCTTCATGCTCGTGGAAGGCTATATGGATGTGGTGGCGCTGGCGCAGAATGGCATCGACTGTGCTGTAGCCACACTGGGCACCGCCACCAATGCTACTCATCTGACGCGGCTGTTCAAGATCGTATCTGAGGTCATCTACTGCTTCGACGGAGATCAGGCCGGTCGCACAGCTGCCTGGCGCGGCATGCAAGCGACGCTGCCCATACTCGAGGATGGCCGTCAGGTGCGCTTTCTATTCCTGCCTGACGGCGAAGACCCGGACACTCTGGTGCGCAAGATCGGCAAGGACCCTTTCACACAGCTGATGGACGACGCCATGCCACTGGCGGATTTCTTCTTCAAGCATCTATGCGAAGACCTTAATCCCAACTCGATCGAGGGCAAGGCCAAACTCAGCTCGCTGGCGCTGCCGCTCCTGAAGCAACTGCCTAAAGGCATCTACCGACAGCTGATGATCGACCGGTTAGCGAGAATGGCGGGCGTGGAGAGCCGCTCTATCGAGGCCATGATGGGCAGCGTGGAAGAGGCTGTAGCACCCAGCCAGAACGATGATGAGCCACCGCCCTATCCTATGCCACCAGAGGCATCCTATAGTCAGCGTAGCGCGGCCAAGCCGAACAAGCCCGTCGAGAAAGCACTGCCCCGCAGCCCGGGCCTGAAGGCCATCGAGTTATTGCTCTATAAGCCCGAGGTAGCAGCAGCTTTAGACAAAGATATGGAACTATTACGGGAAAACGGCAACCAATATACAGATTTGTTGCTCGAACTCGTTGAATTAGTGAAGCAAGACCCCACTACTAACACTTATACAATGCTGGGCCATTGCTACGGCACCCCACTGGGGAATCAACTAACGCAGTTGATGAAGAAAGAGAAGATCACACCGCTGGAAGGTGTAAGCAGCGAGTTCCATTACTTGATCGACAGCCTCCTGTCCGATGCACAGAAGAAGCAATTAAAGAAACAATTAATGGCACAACTCGCGCCACGCCTACGCTCCAGCAAGTCAGACCCTTAGGAAGAAACCGTTGCTAGTAAGCCTAGTAGTATGAGGCTATAATGGCCGGCTATTTTAAACACACGTTCACTATTGGTCCAAGCGGCCAAGCACGGGGAAACATGGCAGACACTCGTTTAGCCCTATCGCCACAATCTGGCCTCAAGGCCCTAATCGCCAAAGGTAAAGAGCAGAACTATCTTACCTATGCAGAGGTCAACGACCACCTGCCAGAGTCGATTTCGGACCCGGATCAGGTCGAAGACATTATTCAGATGATTAACGACATGGGAATCAAGGTCTATGAGACCGCTCCCGATGCCGACACCCTGCTCATGAACGAGGGCGACAGTAATACCGATGAAGTCGCTGCCGCAGAGGCCGCTGCAGCATTGGCCGCCGTCGAGAATGAGGCAGGTCGCACCACTGACCCAGTGCGCATGTATATGCGTGAGATGGGTACCGTGGAACTGCTGACCCGCGAAGGCGAGATCGTGATCGCCAAGCGCATCGAAGAAGGCCTGCGTGAGCTGATGAAGGCCATGGCCTGCTTTCCTGGCACCGTCGCCAAGGTGCTGAATGAATACGCCTTGGTCGACTCCGAAGAGCGTCGTCTCAGTGACATCATTACCGGTTATCTCTCAACCGAAGACGAAGAAGAGATCATCGCGGCAAACCTCGCCGAGGCCGAAGCGGAAGACACCAGCACTGCCGCCGCAACCAAGGACGACGATAGCGACGATGACAGTGACGACGATTTAGACGACGAAGAGGAGGTCAACACTGGCCCCGACCCAGAAGAGGCGAAGCTTCGCTTTGCCGATCTGCATAAGCAGCTCAAGGTCACTGATGCGGCGCTCAAGAAGCATGGCCGTCATCACAAGAAATCTTTAGCCGAGCTAGAGAAACTGGGCGATAACTTCAAGACCTTTAAGCTAACGCCTAAACAGTTCGAACCTTTGCTCGCGCACATCCGTACCGTACTACAACGCGTGCGCCGCAATGAGCGCACCATTCTCGGTCTGTGTGTCCGCAACGCCGGCATGCCCCGCAGAGCCTTTATCCAGCACTTCCCAAGCAATGAAGTAAACGAAGCTTGGGTAGATACTATGGTGGCGATGAAGGAGCCATGGTCTGAGGCCGTTGGCACCCTGAAGGTTGAGATCACGCGTGCTCAGAAGAAATTGGTCGTGCTGGAAGGTGAAAGCGGCTTAAGCATCTCCGAGATCAAAGAGATTAACCGCAATATGTCGATCGGCGAGGCCAAGTCGCGCCGCGCCAAGAAAGAGATGGTCGAGGCTAACTTGCGTCTAGTGATCTCCATCGCTAAGAAGTACACCAACCGCGGCCTGCAATTCCTCGACTTGATCCAGGAAGGCAATATCGGCTTGATGAAGGCAGTGGATAAGTTCGAATATCGCCGCGGCTATAAATTCTCAACCTACGCCACTTGGTGGATCCGTCAGGCCATTACCCGCTCTATCGCGGATCAGGCCCGTACGATTCGTATTCCAGTGCACATGATTGAGACAATCAATAAGCTTAATCGCATCTCGCGCCAAATGGTCCACGAGAAAGGCCGCGAGCCTACGCCGGAAGAACTCGGCGAGCGCATGGACATGACCGAGGACAAAGTACGCCGCGTCCTCAAGATCGCCAAAGAGCCTATCTCCATGGAGACGCCAATCGGCGACGACGAAGATTCGCATCTTGGCGATTTCATCGAAGACTCCACGGTGGACTCACCAGTGGATTCCTCTATCGATGAAGGCCTGCGTGAAGCGACTAAGGATGTACTGTCTAGCCTGACCGCGCGCGAAGCCAAAGTGCTGAGGATGCGTTTCGGCATCGACATGAACACGGATCACACGCTGGAAGAAGTGGGCAAGCAGTTCGACGTGACCCGCGAGCGTATCCGTCAGATCGAAGCGAAAGCGCTGCGTAAGCTGCGCCACCCAACGCGCTCTGATCATCTGCGAAGCTTCCTGGACGAATAGACCTAAAAAGGGGTCAGGTTCACACAGGAACTGTGTGAACCTGACCCCTTCATCTCGCAGGCGAATTCGAATTCCATAGCAGGTTTCTGGTCGCCTGCAGGCAGGCTCCTACTCTTAAAATGCGCTCCGAAAAAATTCGTGCGCTGTTATCGATCCATCAACGGCGCACTGACCCCTTCTATACCCACCAAACTCAGCGTCAGCAGAAACGCTAATTGCGGCCCTAGGTGAGAATTCTCTGGGCTGTAGTATTCCTCAGGAGAGTGTTCTCCGCCACTGGAACCGCCGCCGCCAATGGTGATGGCTGGAATACCGATCGACATGGGAATATTGGAGTCGGTGCTTGAGGTGCGCAATTGCTGAATGGGCGAACCAACCTCGTTATAGGCCAGCGCCGCGACCTGCACTAATGGATTACCCGACGCTGTATTGCCGACCGGTCGGTCACCAATTAGCCGAAAATTCACGGCGATCTCACCATTGTTCTGCCAACGCGCGTTCTCTTGCGCTACCGCCTCTGCCGTTACACTCCTCACACGTTCCTCTAGCTTTGCTAATTCCGAGGCATCGTTGGAGCGCATGTCGAGCTCGAAAACGGCATCGGCGGCAATCGAGTTGACCGAGGTGCCACCACTGACGGTGCCAACAGTGAAGGTTGTCTTTGGTTCATTAGGCACTTGGAGATCGCCTATTCTGGTGATCGCACGGCCCATAGCATGAATGGCGCTGACGAGACCGAAGGCGCTGAAGGAGTGCCCGCCAGGGCCGGTAAACTCCACTGCAAAACGGCGACTGCCCGTGGCGCCGGTAGTAATGCGAGTTAGCCCAGAGCCATCGATAGAGACGAAGCCGTCGATGCCCGGGTGATCGCGGAACACCGCCTTGATGCCGCGCAGATCGCCCGGCCCCTCTTCTCCTACATTGCCGACGAATATGATATCGCCGACGGTGGGTATTGCGCTGCTGTTAATCGCATCGATGAGCGTTAACAGGACCGTGAGCCCACGCCCATCATCGCTGATGCCTGGGGCGTAATAGCGCCCGTCACGCATCTCTACCGTTACGTCGGTCTCCAGTGGAAAGACCGTATCTAGGTGTGCAGCGATGACGAATAGGGGGCCATCGCCACTGCCTTTGCGTAGCCCTAGTACATTGCCTTCACTATCGATATACGCGTCGTTAAGGCCACGACTGTGCATCTGTTCTAGGAAATATTGCGCGCGATTCTGTTCCTGAAAGGGAGGCGCTGGGATCTGCGTTAAACGCACTTGCTCCGCGAGGGTCTCTGGCTCGTTGGCGGCGATCCGCTCCAGCATCGCCTGCACACGGGAGTCACTTGCAACAGCTTGAAAACCCTGTATCACGGGCGCGGTCGCGGTGACTGGCCCAATACTCGTTTGTGCTTGTGCCGCTGCGGGCACAGCGAAAGCGCTCATGAACAAGAGCCCTATTGCGAACAAATTAGATTGGGGGCGAGAAACAAACGTGAAGCTCGATAAAACACAGGGCATTGTCTCTTCCTTTATTACGATGGATTAGCTATCAGGCACACCAGGTCGAAGTGATTGGATCGTGTCCGAGGCATCGCGGGCTAGGCGCTCACGCTGACTAACAGTCATACAGACGAATTGGGGTAGATTGGAGCCAAGCACACGCTCCCGTTCACAGACCAATTTGTTGCCCTCATTGGTGATCGTCGCATTGTAGCGCTCCACATCTTTTGGCGTGCGAATAGGACGATTACTGTCCGATACAGGGACGCAAGCACTTAGCAAGCCTATCACACTGAACAAGAGAAACATTTTCATGGCGGGTAACTCTCAAATGGCAGCGGGCGGGTCTCGATGCAAAAACGTAATTTACACGAACTTGTAAAATCCGGGAACTAAAATTCCCGCTCAAAACCTAGGCGAAAATGCCCAATTCGGGTCATGCTCAGCAACGCTTAAAGAGCCATTCCTCGCATCTCAGCGACCACTGTGCGTGTCTCGCCAGCACTGAATGCTCGCCACAACTCTTGCCTGTGACAATTACTCACGTTTTAAGAGTTAAAACAGGACGCCACAGGTGGCATTTCATGATATTTTGCGCCGCGACCAAGAAGGTCGATCTTAAGAATTCAATATAGTCATAGGCGGAGATATCTATGCGTTTTCCCAAATTAGTGCCAGCACTAGTAGCACTCGTACTCAGCAGCATTGCTACACTCGCAGCGGCAGCGGATAGCGCCGTGAGTATTTCGATCCCTCAGATAAATCAAGAGCCGACTCTTGCGGATTTCGCGGGCATGAGCCCTGCAACTGCACTCGCAAGGCAGATGACCAAGATCGAAGGTTTCGTGCAGCGCGAGCCAATAGATGGCGCCGCCGCAACCCAGCGCACCGAAGTGTATGTGGGCTATGACCAGAGCAAACTCTACGCAGTGTTCCTCGCCTTCGACTCAAACCCCGAGTTGATTCGTGCAAACCTCGCCTCCCGCGAGAACATCGGCGGCGACGACAGCGTCGAGATCACCATCGACACCTTCAATGATCAGCGCACTGCCTATACCTTCCGGGTCACGCCACTGGGCATGCAATGGGATGCGCGCTGGACCGAAGGCTTCTCAAACCGCGCCGGTTTCGATACCACCTGGGAAGCGGTATGGGACAGCGATGGCGAGGTAAATGACAAAGGCTATATGGTCAGCATCGCCGTGCCGCTGCGCGGCCTGCGCTTCCCTGCAAACTCTGAACAGCTGTGGCGCGTGCAGGTAGGCCGGCAGATTCCTCGCCTGAGCGAAGAGAGTTTCTGGCCACCCTACTCCATCACTGTCGATGGTCGATTGAATCAGACTGCAATGCTGACTGGCATCCGCGACGTCTCCCCAGGCAGCAACACGCAGATCACGCCATTCGTGTTCGCGCGTAACGTCGATGCATTAGACAATCGCGCACTCGGCGGCCCGAAGTTTCAAACCGAGTCGGAATACGATGTCGGTGTCGATGCCAAGTTCGTCATCAATGACTCATGGGTGTTGGATCTCACACTTAACCCAGACTTCTCACAAGTCGAATCCGACGAGCCACAGGTAACCGTCAACGAGCGCTTCGAAGTGCAATACCCAGAGCGTCGTCCCTTCTTCGTAGAGAACGCGGACTTCTTTGCCACTGACTCGATTCTGCTGTTCACTCGTCGCATCATCGACCCCGCGGGTGGCCTTCGCTTCACCGGCCGCAGTGGTCCTTGGGGTGTGGGTACGATGCTGATGAACGACGAGGCACCCGGCCTGAATCGAAACGCGGGCGACCCACTCGATGGAGAAAAGGCGACGATTGGCGTGCTGCGCGTATTCCGCGATATCAGCGGTCAAGACCGAATAGGTTTCACGTTAACCGACCGCGAATTGCTTGACGGCTATAACCTCGTAGGCAGTGTTGACGGCAAGTTCCGTTTTAATCAGAACTGGGTCACCAATCTTGAGTACATTACAACGGAAACGGAACCTGCATTGGGTGGCCGCACCATCAGTGGCGATCAACGCAATATTCGTCTCGACCGCGTGGGGCGCACCTTCAATACCCACTTCCACTTCATAGACACCGATGCCGATTTCCGCGCGCAACTAGGTTTCCAGAATCGTTTCTTCAAGTCCGATATCTCTGGCGTTCATTGGCGCAGCAGCTTGAACTACTACCCAGAGAATTCGGCGCTAACCAGCTGGAGCCCCGCCGTGATGGTCGTTTATCAAGACGACAAATCAGGTGAAAAGGTGTACTCCGAGCTATCACCTTCTGTGACCTGGAACTTCCCAACTAGTCGCATTACTGTCGGAGCTCAAGAAGTAACAGAAGTGTTGCGTCCGAAGGATTTTGCCGGCCTGCCACGCGTTACTGCGTATGACTACGGCAACTTCAGCGCCAATTATCGCAACTCTGTACTGAGCAGCCTAACAATCGATCTAAGCTACCGTCAGGGCGATGCACTGAACCTAGTGCCACGCAGAGGCTTCCTACCCTATGTCGCCGACACCAACCGCACCGACATCAGCGTACTGTTCCGCCCTATCGAGCGCCTGCGTATCGATAACTCTTACGTGCGCACCGAATTAGACGGCGGCAAGGTGTTCAGCAACGATATCTTCCGCAGCAGCTGGAACTATCAGTTCACTCGTGAGATGTCCCTTCGTTTCATCGCGCAGTACGAAAACACTGATGCCGGCCCGAACACCCGCTTGCAAGATGATAAGAATATGAACTTCGACGTCCTGCTGCGCTACGTACTCAACCCATGGTCGGCGCTATATGTGGGTTACAACACGAACCAGAGCAACTTCGACATCATCGAAACCGAAGGCGTACGCGAAGTGATCACCACCGATGATCTCAAGCGCGATGGCAGCCAATTTTTCGTGAAATTCTCCTATATGTTCCAACCCTAAAGCCCATTAGAACGGCCATAAAAAAGGCGGGCACTCGAAACGAGACCCGCCTTTTTTATCGACTTTTTTCGCCTTCGTTTACGCTAGCTTGAGAGGCAAGCGCGAGAAGGTTTTGCCGGTGATGGCAGTGAGCGCGTTAGCAACTGCTGGCGCAATCGGTGGCGTACCTGGCTCGCCCACACCACTTGGTGCATTAGTTGAGGCCAAGATATGCACCTCTACCTCTGGCATCGCGTTCATGCGCAGTACCCGGTAGTTGTGAAAATTACTCTGGTCGACTTTGCCTTCGGTCAGCGTAATCTCGTCTTCCAACGCCGCAGATAAACCATAGGCGATGCCGCCTTCGATCTGTGCGCGCACGATGTCAGGGTTAACCGCCACGCCGCAGTCGACGACCGCGACTACACGCTCTACTTTGAAGGTATCGCCATCGACAGACACATCGACGATCTCCGCGACTGTCGAGCCGAAGGAAGAGTGCACCGCTACGCCGCGCCCCCAACCATCAGGCAGCACCTTCGTGCCCCACTGTGCTTTCTCAGCCGCTAATTGCAGCACTGCCGTCTCGCGCGGGTTATTCTTCAATAGTGCAAGGCGATAGGCCACTGGATCTTGTCCCGCTTTGCGCGCCAAGGAATCGATGAAAACTTCCTTGCTGAATGCGGTATGCGTATTGCCCACCGAGCGCCACCACTGCACAGGAATTCCGACCTGCGTGGTATGCAGTTCTACCTGGCGCTCTGCAACCTCGTAGGACATATTTGTTAAGCCTTCTATCGAGCTCTCGTCGATACCATCGATGATAGAGGAAGCCATGAAGGTGCCTTCCATGATGGACTGACCCGCCACGCGAATCTGTATAGCACTCGGCATGCCTTCGCTATCTAAAGAGGCAGTGAGCTTGTGCACATAAGCCGGACGGTAGTAGCCCCCGTGCATATCGTCTTCGCGTGACCACACCAGTTTTACTGGAGTGCCCGGCAATTCCTTCGCGATACGCGTTGCCTCCACGATATAATCCGAAACCGGGTTCGCGCGGCGCCCGAAACCACCACCAGCAAAGACCGTATTGATTTTTACGTCCGAGGTCGGGCCTCCAAGCACCGCTGCGATGGCTGCCTGATCCCCTGTAGGCATCTGGCAGCCATACCACATCTCGGCCTTCGTGCCATTGACCAACGCGACGCAGTTAATCGGTTCCATCTGCGCATGAGATAGATAGGGGAACTCATAAACGCCTTCAACTACTGACGAGGATGCGGCGATTGTAGCGGCGGCATTGCCCTCACTCTCCGCAACAACCCCTGGGCGCTCCACCAAATCATGATAGCCCTTAAGGATCTCCGCGCTGCCACGGGTCTCCGCGCGGGTCTCGTCCCATTGTACGTCGAGTAATTCGCGGCCTTTGGTGGCGGTCCAATAATCTCCCGCCACAACAGCCACGCCAGACTCAATCGCAAAGACGTGCAGAACGCCCTTCACTGCTAGCGCCTTGCTGGCATCGAAGGATAAGACCTTAGCGCCGAAGCGTGGTGGATGAGCAACCACTGCCGAGAGCATTCCGGGCAATTGGATGTCCTGCGTAAAGATGGCGGTACCATCCTGCTTGCCAGTGTCTTTACGCGTAGCCGCCATAGTGCCGATGAATTTGAAATCAGCAGGAGACTTAAGAATCAGTGTAGTGACATCTGGCGCCGGCAGCATTGCCGCCGCCATCGCCAGTTCGCCGAAGCTAGCACTGTGGTTGGCGTGAGTTACCCGACCATCCGCAACGCGAATATCGCTTTCTGGCACGCCCCATTGCTTAGTCGCTGCAGAGACCAACATGGCACGCGCTGCCGCGCCAGCTTGCCGCATCTGCATATAGCTATTCGCCATGCCGGTACTGCCGCCCGTACCCTGCATGCCCATGAACAGGTTGGCGTATTTCTCGACGTCTGCTGGTGCGTGTTCGCACACGATCTGCGCCCAATCTGCGTCCATTTCCTCGGCCACGCAGGTGGCAAGGCCCGTATAAATGCCCTGTCCCATCTCGAGGTGCTTGATCAGCACTTTGACCTGATTGTCCGGACTAATACTCACGAAGGCATTGAACTCGAGCGTGGCATCGCCGGCGCCCTGTGCCTGGGCAGTGCTTGCGCCTAGATTCATACCCAGTACGAGACCAGCGCTGGTGCCAGCGGCCACTTTAAGGAAGCCACGACGGCTGATGTTGGTGGAGTTCGTCTTAGTAAAACGTTGAATGTTCATTAGGCAGCCCCTCCCACATTTTTCATATCTTTCGCCGCTAGCTTGATGCCGGCCTTGATACGAGAGTAAGTGCCACATCGACAGATATTGCCAGACATGGCCGCATCGATCTCCGCATCGCTCGGGTTCGCATTGCTCTCTAGCAAGGCGGCCGCAGACATGATCTGCCCAGACTGGCAGTAACCGCACTGCGGCACCTGCAATTCAACCCAAGCCTGTTGCAACGCGTTACCCGCGGGACTCGCAAGGCCTTCTATGGTGGTAATATTTTTGCCGACTGCCGAGGCAACGGTAAGCACGCAAGTGCGCGTTGCCACGCCATCAACCTGCATCGTGCACGCGCCGCATTGCGCTAGCCCACATCCGAACTTGGTACCAGTGAATTGCAGATGATCGCGCACTACCCAAAGTAGCGGCATGTCGCCATCGACATCGACATCGTGGCGCTTGCCGTTGATCATGAGTGTATAAGCCATAAGTCCTCCTAAGAGTGGACAGAGTGTTAAGTAGAGATTGGAAATAGGAGACGCGTACAAAGACAAGGGTGCGCGTCTGTAAAGATGATCCGGTGTTTAGATGCTTACGATACCCGATTCTGGGAAGATCATAAACTGTTGATTGTAGTAGCGAGTTCTTTCCAGTTTGAATTCACGGCTTTGATAATTGTTTTTAAACCTGCACAATTGGTCTTCCCTAGAACGAGGATCCTGCTTTGACCGACTCCCTAATGTTGATCTTCATTTTCTTGTTTGCAGGCGTACTTGCCGTGCCAATCGCCTCGTATTTCAAGCTGGGTTCTGTATTGGGCTATCTCATAGCGGGGATTGCGATTAGCCCGATATTATCGCTGCTCAGTGTCGACGTGGAGTCTCTTCAGCACATCGCCGAATTCGGTGTCGTCATGATGCTCTTCCTCGTTGGCCTAGAGCTCGAACCACGCCTGTTGTGGCAAATGCGGATGCGCCTGCTGGGGCTGGGTGGCTTCCAAGTACTACTTACCACCTTGCTGGTGATGGGCGTCGCGATACTGTCCGGGCAGCCTTGGTCCGTGGCGCTAGCCATCGGCCTGGTTTTTTCTATTTCCTCTACCGCAATCGTACTGCAGACACTTAATGAAAAGGGCCTGATGAAGTCCGATGGAGGCAAAGCCAGTTTCTCGGTGCTGCTTTTCCAAGACATCGCTGTCATCCCGATGCTGGCCCTACTACCCCTATTAGCCCTAACAGGTCTTACTGACCAAGACGCAACTCCCATAAGCGATGCCGCCGCCCATGACGCGGGCATAAGCCTCGTGGCCGGTTTAAATGCTTGGCAGACCGCCCTCGTAACAATTGCCGCCATCGCCACCGTCATATTCGGCGGAAGCCGCCTGACGGCACCGTTGTTTCGATACATCGCCTCGGCACGCCTGCGCGAATTATTCACTGCCACTGCGCTGCTTCTAGTCATCAGCATCGCACTGCTCATGTCTTTGGTGGGACTCTCCCCCGCCCTCGGCACTTTCTTAGCGGGCGTGGTACTCGCCAATAGCGAATATCGCCATGAATTGGAGTCGGACATTGCCCCGTTCAAAGGCCTGTTACTTGGGCTGTTCTTCATGACAGTGGGGGCAGGAATCCAATTCGCCTTATTGTTCGATAATCTTGCCTTAATCGTCGGCCTTACCGTAACGCTCATCTTGTTGAAAGTCGCAGTGCTACTTGCGGTGGCCCGTTTCTTCGAGCTACGCGGCGCGAATCTATGGCTAATCGCACTAGGCTTAGCGCAGGCCGGCGAGTTCGGTTTCGTGCTGCTCTCCTTCACTGTCGGCATCAATGTGATCCCTGCTGATATCGCGGAGCAATTATTGTTGATCGTGGCGCTTTCGATGCTGCTGACGCCGCTACTATTCATCGTTTACGAGCGTGTTGTCGTGCCGCGCTTCCAACTCAATAACGATCACAAGGCAGACGCTATCGATCAAAAGTGCAAGGTGATTATTGCCGGCCACGGCCGCGTCGGTGGCATCGCCAACCGCATGCTGCGTGGTGCCGGATTCGAAACCACGGTGATTGACTTTAGCTCCGCAACGCTAGAGATGCTGCGCGCGTTCAATGTGAAGGTCTATTTCGGCGACGCCACGCGACCCGATTTATTGCAAGCAGCCGGCATCGACGAGGCCAGTATCCTGGTGATCGCAATCGATGGAAAAGAACGAATTACTGAGTTAGCCAAATACATGAATAAGACCCACCCGCACGTGCGGGTGATTGCGCGCGCCGTAGATCGTCACCATGTCTATGATCTATGGGCCACAGGTTGCCGCGATATAATTCGTGAGACCTTCGACAGTTCGCTCCGCATCGGCCGTTCAGCGCTCATCGCGTTAGGCCATAGCATCGAGAATGCGCAGCAGATTTCGACTGTGTTCGAGAATGTCGACAGGCGCTATATGCGTGAGGTGGCCGATCTATATAAGGCCGATGTATTGCCCCATGAAAACGCACCCTACGTCGCCAAGGTATTAGAGCTCAACGAAGAGTGGGCACGGCAAATCGAGGCCAAGACCTTAGAGGGAGAAGACGATGATGTGTCCGCTGACGACATCGAGAAGCTTGGGGAAGCTGTCCTGAACAAGACTACCTTTCGTTAAACAATTTTTAAGGAGAGAGCGCCTCATCACCTCCGGGGTGCAGGTCCGCAGCTAGTCGTGCAAGGCTGTTTTCGCCTCTGTGTATTGGAGAGAGAGTGCCTCCGCCACCGGTTTAGCCGTGATCTTGCCGGCATGCACGTTAAGGCCATTACGCAGATGGGGATCATCTAGCAGGGCTTTCTTCAAGCCTTTATTTGCCAAGGCTAAGGCGAATGGCAAAGTTGCGTTAGTCAACGCGATGGTCGAGGTGCGCGCCACCGCGCCGGGCATATTAGTGACGCAGTAATGGATGATGCCATCGACCGTATACACCGGGTCTTCATGGGTTGTCGGCCGGCTAGTCTCGAAGCAGCCGCCCTGATCGATTGCCACGTCGACCATTACCGCTCCTGGCTTCATGATCTTCAGCATCGCGCGGTTCACCAATTTAGGCGCGGCTGCACCGGGGATCAAAACAGCGCCAATGACTAGGTCTGCCTGGCGCAGCGCCTGCTCGATATTCTCGATTGTGGAATATTGCGTCGTTAGCTGGCCAACGAAGATATCGTCCAACTGACGCAGACGTGGTAGCGAGCGATCGAGTATCGTCACTCTTGCTCCCATGCCCATGGCAATGCGTGCTGCGCTCAGGCCGACTACGCCACCGCCGATCACTACCACATTAGCCGGCGCTACCCCCGGCACCCCGCCGAGCAAGATGCCATTGCCGCCGCGAATTTTCTCAAGACAGAATGCGCCTTGTTGCACAGATAATCGCCCCGCCACTTCACTCATCGGCGCGAGCAGAGGCAGGCCATGATTGGCATCCGTCACCGACTCATACGCCACGCAACTTGCGCCGGACTCCATGAGCAAGCGCGTTTGCTCCGGGTCTGGCGCTAAGTGCAGATAAGCAAATAGCACTTGGCCTTTGCGCAGCATCTTGCACTCTGCGGCTTGCGGCTCTTTTACCTTCACGATCATATCTGCCTGTGCATACAGTGATTGCGCGTCATCTGTCAGCTGCGCACCGACGTGTTCGTAAAGCGCATCGTCGAAGCCAGTGCCGGTGCCCGCATCGCGCTGTACTAATACCGTATGGCCATTGCTACACAGTTCGCGCACTCCCGCTGGAGTGAGTCCTACTCTGAACTCATTATTCTTAATTTCTTTTGGGACTCCGATAATCATAGTCTCTGCACTCCAATTACAACGTTACTCCAACTCTAATGGTGCCAGAGTCATGGATTTGATTAAGTTTATTAAGCCCGCGATATCGCGAATATCTGCGATCTCCGCCGGCGAATGACTATAGCGCCCCGGCCACGACAGCCCCGCATTCGGCGCGCCGAAAAAGGTAAAACGTGTGCCGTCGGTGCCGCCCTGAGTGTGACCAATCTGATAGGGAATGCCCATCGACTCCGCCACTGCAAGGTTACGCTTGAGCTCATAGGGTGTGGCCATGCTGCTGTTCTCGATCGAACGCAGTACCGGGCCACTGCCTAGTGGTGCGAAGGCGAAATGCGCAGACTCCAATGGCGTCTGCGAAGACACGAAGGTGTCGATGCTATAAACCCGTCGCGTAGTATAGCCATAACGAATGGCCAACTCACCAGCGCCACGCAGGCCACCTTCTTCCTGCACTGACCACGCATAGATCATGCGATTACTCACCTGTGCAACATCTATCTCATTGATGGCAGTAATAAGCGACATGACCCCTACGCGATCGTCCATAGAACGAGACGCATAGCGATATTTGCCCATGTGATGTCCTTCCTTAAGCATGGTGATGCCCATACCCACGCGCACACCCGCCGCCGCAAGTGCGTTAACGTTCATGCCGAACCACGCTCTTACTTCCTCTGGGCGTTTAGTATCCGGATTCGACCGCTGCAGAAACACGCCCTGTAAGTAAGTCGGCGCGCTGCTGGAGGTAGACTCCGCGCCAAGGTCGATCTGCAGCACCGCCGGCTGCCCTTCCCAAGCAGTAGTCACCACGCCGCCCAAGCTACGCAGGCTAAGGGTGCCGTCAGCGGCGATCTGGGTAATCTCCCAACCCACCTCATCCATATGGGCGATGAACACAGTGGCCTCGCCAGTCTCTGCCCCGAACTCCACGGTGAGATTGCCTATCGCGTCGATCTGCGCCCGTTCTCGCGCCCAGGCAGGTAGCGCATCGTAGACGTGTTGCCGAACACTGCCCTCATGACGCGGCACGCCCATCAACTCTGCAAACGTATCTAAGCGCTGCTCCAAGGCCATTAGCCCGGCGCGATCAGCGTGTGGCCCGAAGCGCGCAGGATTATTGTTAATTACTGCGGCAGGCAAAGGCGCTGCCACCCACGCCGGCGTGGATGCACCTGGATTAATAGCACTAACTAGCGCCGCCATTAACTCATCCGCCGCGCTGATTTTCACTCGCTCCATCAACGCATCCGGGCTCGACACCTGCGGGGTGATCACACGCACTGACTGAATATCGCGCTGCGTCAACACTACGCCGAGATTGCCCGCTAGTGTCGGAAGCACTCGATTACTCGCTTGTGTGTCACCAGGCCCCATCAAGATCAGGTTGTCCGCGTGGGGCAGCCAACGCAGCGCGGCAGCCATGCCAGTCCAACCAAACACTTGTTGCACGCTAAGCACATAGCTAGTGCTGCCCTGCGCGCCATTGAGCCCCGCCTGCCCAGCTGCGAATACCGCGGCGCAAGACGCACGAGCCCCAGTACGTGGCCCCGCCACCTCGTCCGCGTACGTCCAAGCCGGCAGATTGCGCACAATAGGGTTCAACAACGATATCCCCAAGGCCGCTACTTCAGCAGCAGAATCCACCCCAGCGTCCAGCCACAGGTCGTTCTGAGTGATGATTGCCGTCTCGTCTTGATGCTGTGCCGCGAAGTGTCCATTCGCCACGGCAGAGACCACTAACTGTGGCCCCGACTCGGTCAAGATACGCAGATGTTGCCCCTCATGGGCCTGATCCCACAGCGGATGATTGGAGCCCGTGCCGATGCGATGCACCCGCAGATACCCATCAACGGTAATCTGGCTTACCGAATACGCATAAGAATCTAATCCGCAGGCGACAACTCGATGCGGGCTGCCTTGGCCAACGCTCTTGACAAGATTGCCGTAGCGATCTTTCTGCCAGCCGGAGTAATTAGCTTGGAGTGCGTCAGTTGCCCAGTGCTCATGCCCCGTAGGCGCATCAAGTGCCACCCATGAGGCCAAGGCATCGCCCGGGCTGGATTGAGCGAGAGTGGGAGTAGAGACGTGCATTGAGAACAACAGGATGGAGCAGGTTTTAAACCCCGTCATATAACCCCTTTGAAAAATCGAATGGCTTGCATCATTCCCCTCTCCTTCGCGAGTGTTCCTAGCGTTGTTACACCAGAATCGCAAAGAATTGGGCTCACCGCCAGTAAAACATCGCCGGAAAGGCCTGCCGATTTGGGCTAAGTGACTGAACTGTATGTCATTCAAGCAAGAAGAGGAGAAAACTAGCGGATTGAGCGGCAGCACTTTATAATACGCGGCCCTTACGGGACAGCTATAGGGCCTATAGCTCAGTTGGTTAGAGCAACGGACTCATAATCCGTTGGTCCCTGGTTCGAGTCCAGGTGGGCCCACCACTTAAATCAATAAGTTAAGCGTTATTGCAGCGCTTTTTACCCCCAATTCATGCCAAAAGACTACGCAGGGACTACATTCTCTAGCTGTTTTGCGCTTCCCCAGACCTGCATAGCCCAACTTCGATACCCCCCGGGGCCGGGACTGCCCAGACCTAGCTACTGGTGATACTGTCCAGACACAAGAAAAGGGAATTAAAAAAGAAGTAGATATAGGCGCCCAGAACGGCAATGCCTCTGTAGCGTCCTGTAGCGCCGCTACAGACGTTTAAGCCAAACCCTATGCTACCCTAGGGCATATTGCTCTATCGCGCCCCTATGGCATCTTGAGATGCTAGAAAGGGTATTGCAGAATGGCGCCCTTGCTTGGGGCTGCCTAGTGTTGCGAGCAAGAACCAACGCAAAGCTACTTGAAGCGCGTTAAAGGTCTTTTAAGTCACCATCCTCGTCTGCGCCCATAAGATAGATGTATAGAGAATGTGCAGGCTTGTCATCACCAAAAAGAATGGATGTGAGGAATCTGTTGGTATCCGCTCGAGCAGCACGGACTCCATTCTTAAACTGCTCTCTAGCACGCAAAACGCTTTCCCTCTCTAAGCCTTCTGAAATATCAAGCGCCGCCGCGTTTCTAGTAACAGCCTCATATAGCCTCCTTGGCATGACGCCATTACAGATGTGCTTTAAGAACTTATCTACATATTTCTCTTGATCAAAACCATTAACCTTGGCGACACTCTGTATGAAGCTGTAGATATAGGCTGATGTAAACATATCAACAGCTCTTACACCCGCCTCTTCTCCATTCCAAACTAGCGCTTCCCTGATTTGAAAATGAAGATACTTTCCAATTTTTGTAGCTAGCTTTTTTTCTTTTGAAACTCCGAACATAGCCTTCACCTAATTAAATCGCCTACTTCTCAGTGTTCTAGGCGGTTGCCAACTTAATCTCTTTAATTGCAGTCTTTGAAGTTTGAATCAAAGCATTTTGTTGCGAGCGCTTGCGCCTGTTCTAAGGCTTGGGGAGATAATTGTGCTCCGAAGCGATCTCTACGATCAGCCGCTGTGGTGTCACCTTGAGCAGCTGCAACTGAAAACCACGCATAAGCTTTTGAGATATCTTGAGCTACGCCGAATCCGTTCGCGTACATATATCCCAAGCGGAATTGCGCGCCATTACCCCAACCTTCTTCAGCAGCTAACCGATACCACTTCACAGCTTCTGAATAGTTTTGTGGGATACCAGTGCCACTAAAATACATATTACCCAAGTTGTTTTGCGCCGCAGCATCGCCTTGTTCAGCCTTAACGAGTAGTGCCTCAATCTCTGCAGTTTGCGCATTCGCTTGAGTAGTCGCGAATAAAAGCAGCAGAAGCGGGAGCATCGCTATTAGTTTTTTCATATGTGCCTCTCTCCTAGAATTAATACAAGCTATCACAACCGCAGTTTAAACTTCCCAGAGGCTTGCTAGACGCCTGTTATCGTAGTTATACGAGAGGTGTATATGCTAGTGTCTAAGTAGCCCTATTCCTCCTATGCCTCTCTATGTTTCCTTCTGTTTCTATTCGGTCTCTGTGTCAATTCTCTTAGCTTCTTCCTGTGCTGTGCTATGTCTACTGTGTACTGTGTTCCCTGCATGTAGTTCTCAGCCTTCGCACTGCTCAGCACCTTTGTCCATACATCAAGCATTCTATTGTATGTCTTCTCCTTGTCAGAGTGCTTGCAGGCAAACGCATCATGCACAGCTACCAAAGGAACATCTTCATCAACTGCCCACTTCAGCATCTGCAGGGCTATTTCGCCCTCTAAGTATTGCAGCCTGGTGCCGACGTCGTTGAAGAATAATCGTTCTGAGAGAACCCATGGATAATTGCTCTCTATAGAGGTCAACACTGCTCTAAATTCATCCGCATGTACAGCGACTCTGCCACGCTTTGGTTTGTTAGACGTCTTTATGAGTCCGCCTTTCTGACCGAGCCGTTGTGCTCCGATGCTCTTCGTGATCACAGCCTTGATGACATCTCTGCTTAGTTCAGTGTCCTTGGCTATGACGTTATACGGATCAGGCGGTAGCTCTTCGCCTACGAGAAACGATGCCATCCTCAGATGATTGCAAGAGAAGTCCGGCTCTGCCACTGCTTCGCCATCAATCATAGTGTTGGTGCGAAGTGGTATTCGTCTGTTAGCGAGAGTTTGATAATAATTGTTGATACGACCACTGCGGCCTATGAAGTCTTTGATGCTTCGAGAACTGGGGTTCTTCATGGCCCATGAATGCTCACGCATGTACTCGTTATATCGTCTTATAATAGATTCTTGTTTATCTATTTCTTCTTTTGAAGGCAAATCAGCGTCATCGAACCCTTCAAACTTCAGAGGCTCGTATTTGTCGAAGTCTCCAAAAGTGCCATAAAGTGAAGAGGCGTACTGTCTGATAAAGGACTCTGTCGGGTAGTACTGCGAAGCCTGTGAAGTCTTTCCTTGCCTCAGATCGATATAGCCTTTCCTGCCGATTCTGATTACATCTTGGTCAATTAACACAGAGACAATCCGCTGCATTCTCCGCTGACTAAACCCTAAAGTAGCCAAGTATTGGCCACTCCTAAAGTTGTCTGGGTTGGTCGGAAGAGACAGCCACTCGAATCGGAACATGCAGTGAATAAGGGAGTTCAGAATATGCCGAATGCAACAACGATGCAGATCTATGTCGCTAGTTCTCAGCGACTTTGTCGCCATCCCAGTAAGCTCATCGAGCAATGCAGCAAAGCTCTCTGAGTTTGTACCAAGGTTAGAACCTGAGTAAACGACTACGCGAGACGAAGAGTCTTTGTCAGGATCTCCTGCGCAGATTATTAGGTTCGCTATCGAGTCTTGCATGGGCAAACGACCGTTTTAGTAACTGATAGTGTGAAAATACCACAATAAAGGGCATCCTAGTCAGCTCTAGTGCGAGCTGCAGCGCCTTTGTAGCTAGGCTGGCCTCGAGGGCTATGGCGCCTTAAACAGAGTTAATATTCAGGTATAGGTTAGCAACGCACTGTGCAGCTGCTGCGCCTCTCACGCTTCTACTTGGTAAGTGCCGTCAACACTGTGCAGAAACTCGTCAAAGTTGTGGCGCGCCTAGCCTGTTCTGTACTAAATTAGTTTTATTGATGGTCGCTGCGTCATGACTGAAATAATAACAAATTGGAGTGCATCATCTACAACGACGATTATTTCTTAGGTGAGTATATGGCATTTGTAGAAAGAGCAGTCATCGACTTTGCTGAAGCGCGCTTATTAGATGACTCAAAATAGGAGACGCAATGAAGACATCAATCTTTTCCATAAAAATGTTAGGCAATGCGATAAACGTAACTACTGTTGAATTTCTAAAGCTAGCTGCAATTGTTGTTCTACTGACTTCAAGTACTTTCTTTGTTTCTAGTGTTGTCGAAGCACAACAAGGCTCTCAGCCTAGCGTCTGCAATTGCAGAGGATACGCGGGCGTAGGCGGCCCCTGTTATGCCGGTGTCGGTGGTCCTGCTTATGCTGGTGTTGGAGGTCCTGCCTATGCTGGTGTTGGCGGCGCGTGCTATGCAGGTGTCGGAGGACCCCAATATAACGGAGTAGGTGGTCCACAGTACAATGGAGTTGGTGGACCAAAGTACGATGGCGTAGGAGGCCCTGCCTACAACGGTGTGGGCGGCCCTGCGTACGATGGCGTTGGAGGGGCATGTTATGCCGGCGTGAGCGGTCCATGTTATTCAGGCATAGGTGGTACTGGAAAATCATGCCCTGCAATTTGTAAGTAATGACAGCGCAGATTCACTGCCATCATGCGTTGAAGTAAGCGCTGTGCAGATTACTATGAGGCTAGGCTATTTTGTCGGGACTCGTCAAACCGGTGACGTGTCTTGCTTACCCAATAAAACGAAAGAGGTATCGTACCCATGAACAAATCCCTGTCAGTTATCGCACTACTGCTACTTCTGTGCAGTCCAGCCTTTAGTCAGACCGATGATCTTGCTGAGGAAGGTAATGCCGCTGCTCAATTCAATTTAGGAGTTATCTTCGCGCAAGATAAT
>Ga0209390_10001464_pt1 | contig 45558 bp, 55 predicted proteins | sample BON01_FD_187212 | JGI IMG/M metagenome (GOLD analysis project Ga0209390, IMG submission 187212) | Freshwater microbial communities from Lake Bonney liftoff mats and glacier meltwater in Antarctica - BON-01 (SPAdes) (version 2) | ecosystem: Environmental > Aquatic > Freshwater > Ice > Glacier...
CTTGCTTAAAGTGAAGCCTACAAGTAGTTTCATCACCAAAATGTGCTGTAAAAGTGAAAAGATTCATTGGTTATCTATTTAATTATTAAGTGAATATACAAAATTATAGGTGATTACGGATATACAGTATTATTATTATCTATATCATTCACATCTTGTGATAAACTTAAAACTGATCCATATAAAATTGAAGTATCAGCAAAAAATGGAATGGGAGAGGAAAGACAAGTAGTCTTTAACATCTCAAGGGATATGGATTCTACAGTCAGTAGATCCATATTAACAAAAATATCAAATACAGCAGTAGGATATGCTGATTGGAATGTGAAGAATAAACTTTCATATGATTTTATAGAGAACCAAATCATGGGAAATATGATTTTTATATCAGATAGTTTATTTCATGTAAGTGTAGAGGGGATGGCGTCTAATGTATACGGCACAAAAGGAAAGGTTACGGCTATGTTTGAATTTGATATGGAAGGAAATATCCTCAAAGATGAAAATGGACTACCCATAGTACTATCTTTTGAAGATTAAAATAAATTAGCTATTCAACGAAACATTATTGAGGCATTCCCCGCCAATTTTGCGATCCGTTTTTGCAATCATCAAGACTTTAAAACCAAGCGTATTCATGGTCAGGCCAACGCTTAACCCTGCCGAACCGGCACCGATTACCACTATATCATATATTTTACTAATCATATTGTTGTCAATTTAAGTTTGCCGTTTAATTTCTTTAGAGAGAGATATATTATAGTTTATGGTTTGTAATCAGATTTCGATGAAGCCGTAATAATTTGCCCTGTGAATAACCGAGATAATAGAGGCCCCAAATCAGAAAAAATACGCACTGCATCCGATAGACTCCGTTGTCTTGGTATTTTCGCGCTGAAGTGGTAACGAAATCATCAATCACTTCAAATTTTCCAAACTTTTTCAGGCGACTGATGATTTCCTGGTCTTCCATCATCAACAAATCTTCACGAAAACTGTTCACTTTTTGAAATATTTCTTTTATAACAAACAAGCTCTGGTCGCCAAAACGAATGGCATTAACGTTAAACCGGGTAAACCACGCATTGGCTTTCAGGAACCAGTGATCATAATCAAACTGCAGTCGGAAGCATCCGCTTTTTGTACCCTTGCTACAGGCATTAAAAATCGCTGAGGTGAAATTATGGGGCGGAATGCTGTCGGCGTGCAGAAAATAAAGGATTTCGTATTTCGCCGCCGATGCGCCCATATTCATTTGCGTTGCCCGTCCTTTGCGTTTGCTTTTTACTACAAAGGCCCCGCACTGATTCGCAATATTTATGGTATCATCGGTACTGCCGCCGTCTACCACAATGATTTCTGCTTCATGATTGCGATTGGCCTCATATATCTTGCTTATGGTCTGTGCAATCTGGTCGGCTTCATTATAGGTCGGAATGATAATGCTGAACATGGTGTTGGTTTTTGAAATATCTTTAATCTTCTAACTGATTAATGTACTGCATATCATATAGGGTTTTGTCGCGCTGCCATATCAATAAGTTTTGGTATTAGGTGGAAGGTCGGTTTCCAATAGGAAATCTTTGAATTCTTCTAATGTTGCCTTTTCAACTTTTATGGTAACTTCTATCATAGCTTCAGCATCATCAATATAATTTTTGAGCTTACTTTCTATAATCAATCTTAAATATTTAAAAATCTTTTTTTCATGTAGATAGTTTCTTAAGTTGTCGTAATATTTCCTGATTCTTTCATTTCAGCAATCCCGGTGTCCATGGAACGTTCAGCAAAAGCCAAGATGGTCAATGCAGGATTAGTTCCAAGAGAACAGGGTAATATTGATTAAGGTTTTTTTTATTTACGATGTATGATCCAAACCGCGACTATTCCAAATAAAATAATGTCCTATAACTGAACCCATTACTATCATAACCATATTTCCGGTTGATTCTGGCATTTCAGGGAACATCATACCCATAACCATCATACCTACTTGTGCTATAACGAAAGCCAAGATTCCGAACACCACCTTTCAATAAAATTGAATTAATTTTCATGAGCCAATCGCCAATTACGTAGGCATAAATTAAAGCAAAGACTTACCTATCATAAAATGCATTATCCAGCCTAATACAACCGAGGTTCCCATAGTAGTGGCCAATATTTTTGGTGGTTCCATTTTGGGCATACCTAATTGTGCTGCAATCATCATCATAGCGGTCATTGCAATGGTCGCTGCAATTCCTGCCAAAATACTTTTAAAAATTTGTTGTTCATAATATTCATTTTTAAGTTAACTAATAAATTTTACTTGTTTCAATTTTTTCAATCAAACCAGGTATTCAGTTCTTTTTTTAAGTTCTCCCATTGCTTCTTATCACCAGTGATAACCTGAAGTACCTCTTTCGCCTTCGACGTCCCAAACCCTAAAATTTGCTTCATCCCAATATGCGGCGGTAAGGATAGTTCTCCACTGTTTACAACGGCATCGATAATAAAAGGCTTTTTACTGTTTTTTGCCATAATGATAGCCTGTTCAATATCTTCGGCTTTTTCTACTCTAATGCCATCACCGCCGCAGAGTTTAGCATATTCAGCAAAATTGACGTTTTCTTGATGAAGGGCATCAATTGCAGGCGCAAGTCCAACCTGTTCCATTTCAAGCTTCACGAAACTCAATTGACCGTTATTGAGCACTAAAATCTTAACAGGTAAGTCATAGCGTACAGCGGTAATAAAATCCTGCATCGCCATATTGAATGCGCCATCTCCCGAAATAGACCAGACCTCGCGATTAGGAAAAGCAAATTGCGCACCCATCGCCGAGGGTAAACCTACGGCCATTGAGCCGTGATTAAAGGATCCAATGACCCTACGTTGCGAGTGAAATGAAATATGATTGGCTGCCCAAATCGCCGAAGTACCTGTTTCTACCGTAAAAATGGCATCATTTGAAGCGTGTTCATTTATAAAACGCGCAAAAATTTGTGGATGGAGTGGTTCAATGTCTCTTTCCGGTGAAGCTTCAGCCAATTTATCTGCTCGGTATTTCTTAAAATTAGCCGTGAGCTTATCGACAAAATCCGAATCTGTTTTTTCTTCTACTTTAGGGAGTAAGCTTTCTACAAAACTCTTTACGTCTCCGTGTATTCCAAGATTTACTGCGGTTCGATTACCAATATTCTCGGCACGAACATCCACTTGAATCGTGTCTGTTTTGTGAGGTAAGAATTCAATATATGGAAAATCTGTTGCCAGCATTAACAGTAAATCGCATTTCATAATTCCTTGATACCCTGAAGGATTTCCTATAAGACCAGTCAATCCAACAACATTATCGGCGTCGTGATCAAAAATATCAGATGCTTTTAAGGTATGTGTAATGGGAGCTTTTAATTTTTTGGCCAAAGCCAGTACTTCTTCCCGTGATTCACGACATCCGTGGCCCGCTAAAATCGCGATTCGCCCTGCCTTGTTTATCATTTCAGCAGCAAGATTTACCTGCCGATTGCTAGGGGTTAGTGTTGCTTCAGATTTAATCAAAGGGTAGATGAATTCCTGATTTTCTGCTTTCATTTCGGCAATATCTGCAGGCAATTCAATTCTACAAACTGTTCGGTGATTAATTGCAATTTTTATAGCCCGTTGTATAATCTGTGGTGCTTCTTCAGGCGTTTTAATAATGGCCTGATATTCGCAAACATCATCATATACTTTTTTTAAATCTACTTCCTGAAAGTAATTGGTTCCTTGCAACGCTCTAGGAATTTGACCCGTAATGGCCAGAACCGGAGTTCTTTCTTTTTTTGCATTGTACAATCCATTTATGAGGTGCAAAGCTCCCGGACCAACCGTTCCTGCACACACGGCCAGATTGCCAGTAGTTTCACTTTCCCCAAAAGCCGCGAAAGAGGCATTGCCTTCGTGTTTAAAACCACGCCAGTTGACTTCTTCACTTTTTTCAATCGCTTTCACAAAAAAATTGAGGGCATCGCCAGTAACGCCGTGTACATTTTTTACTCCTGTATCTATGAGAATTTGTAATAATTGTTCTGAAACGTTCATTTAAAAGGTGTTAAGTTAAGATGTAAGCCCCTCCGTTAGTGGCGATAATGACCAAAGCGGCAATAAGAAAAATTAAATCGTAATGCCATCCAAAGCCTTTTTCGGCGTAAAATCCTATTTTCCAAACGAAAACCTTTTTTTGAATGGCTCCAAGCATTGCTATTATAACAATTAAAGCTCCAATTTGCGGAAAAATACCCAGGGCAATAGAAACAGCCGCAATGATTTCGGCAATTCCCAAAAATCTGGTCATTGATGGAGAAAGACCAACGCTTTCACCTCTTTCTACAGGATTCATAGCGTGGCTTTTACCACTTGAAAAGAATACAATGGCTACAATTATCCTTAAAAGAAGCAGAGATATCGGAATCAATGAAGATAAATCTAGAATCATAATATGAATTTTTTAATATTATTAGTTCACTATCAAAAATCAGTATATAATTATCTATATTCAGGGTTCTCAAAATTCCATCTCGTACCGTCATCCCATTCCTTTCTGGAATTTCCATAACTTGGATAGCCATCTTGCTTTTTAAGCGTAGATGCCAAATGAAGCAAGTTATAGGTCATAAATGTGGTATTCCGATTTGTGAAATCTGAATCTGTTCCTAAAGGTGGAGAAAGTTTCTTCCCTTTCCATTCCGTATCACCGTAACTAGGCCCTGGGCCAACCGCTCCAATCCAACCCGCATCTGCTTGTGGTGGGATAGAATACCCAATATGTTGTAGTGCATATAGGATTCCCATTGCGCAGTGTTTTATACCATCTTCATTACCAGTAATAATGGTGCCGCCCACTTTCCCATAAAAAAGATATTGACCTTTATCATTGGTCATACTACTCATAGCATACAAACGTTCAATTAGTTTTTGTGCAATAGAAGATTTCTCACCCAGCCAAATTGGAGTACCCACAATTAGTATGTCTGCCGAAAATATTTTCTTGAAAAGTTCCGGCCATTCGTCTTTTTCCCAACCGTGTTCTTTCATATCTGGTTGAACTCCAGTCGCTACTTCGTGGTCTAAGAAACGTATTTCTTCAACTGTTACGTTTTCTTTTTCCATTATAGCTTTCGATACCTGAAATAGGGTGTCTGTATGACTTGTCTCCGGTGATTTTTTTAAGGTACAGTTTACAAAGACTCCACTTAAATTTCTAAAGGTGTTTTTTGACATTGTTTTTATTTTAAAGAATTTTATCTTGACTTTTCATTGATGTGAAATACTTTTGACTGTTTTGTTGTAGGGGTATTAAATCCTATTAAAATAAAAAGGTCTAATTTTCAAACCTAGACCTTTTCTATAGTTAGTATTTTAACTTATCCATTATAATTTGGCATCGTTAAGGGCTTCTTTGAACTCTTCGGTAGTGAATATGTGGCTGGTAATCATCCTTAAATTCATTAGAGCGCCTTTAAAAGTATCTAAGCCTGGTAATTTAGCACTTCCGCTAGCATCGGCTATTACAGCAACTTCAAAACCTTCTTCCAATAATTGGCGGGTGTGTGATTCCAGGCAGAGGTTTGTGGACATTCCTGCCATAAGTACCTTTTGAACTTTATATTTTCTTAATTGCAGGCTAAGGTCACTATTCTGGGGACCGTATATTTTATGAGGGTTACATAAAATAATATTATCTTTTTCCAGGTATTGTTTGAATTCGTCTAAAAAATCTGCACCAGAATTTTCAAATCCTTCCATATTCAGCAATCCTTTTCGCATATACATTTCTTTAGAATGCATGAATTTTTCCAGAGCACCTCCAAATTTCCAGCCTTTGTCTGTTGGAAAAAAATAATGTGGGGAAATAAAGACCTTTATTCCATTTTCCTGTGCCAGTTTAAAAACTTGGCTCATATTTTCTATGGTATTGTTTTCCTTTACGCTCTCTTTTACAATCGGCCATGCCACGCCATCAGATCTCAGGAAATCATTTTGAGGATCTGTGATTACAATCGCGGTATTTTTATCAATTTCAAATCCAGGATCTGGGATCCCAGCTTCTTTCGCTGCTTTAATAACTTCCCATTCAGTACTTTTCATAGTATATTAAATTTTAATTATTACTTCATCCTAACTAGGGATGCTTCCATATAAAAATAAACGCTAATTGTTAGAGCAAAAATCTTTTAACAAACTTTTAATCACTTCATACTACATCTTTTGAACGTTCTTTTTATGAAATAGACGCAGTGAAACATGAACTGAAAATTGATCTTAATTTTTTTCATTGATATTCCGATTGTATTTGAAATTATTCTTCAATGAATTTTTTTGTGACCTATGTGTCGGTTATTAGATTCTCATTTCAAATATTTTTTTGAGAAGTAATATTTCTTTATCTATATGTCACAAGTAAATCCGCTACTTTTTTCAAGTCCGATTCTGCAATCTCTGTCATTGGTGCCAATGGAAATAATTGTTGTCCTGGCCTACTAATAAATGCGGCACGCCAACCTGCCCAAAGTGCGCCTGCCACATCCCATCCGTGTGCTGCAACAAGCATTGCTTCGTTTGGCTTTATTCCCATTTTTCTTGCTGCCCAATCGTAGGTGTCTCTAAAGGGTTTGAATTTCCCCACATCTTCTACGCTTAATCGCTCATCAAAATAGTCTATTAAGCCAGCACTTTCGAACTGTTTTTTAACTCCTTCATTGGATGAGTTTGTAAAAGAGACTAATTTGTAACCATCATTTTTCAATTGAGATAGTGCATTTTTAACCTCTGGATGTGCTGGTAAACTACTTAAGGATGTTACTATAACCTGTCGTGCTTTATCTTGAGAGATGTTTATGTTATTGTTAGCGGCAACCATTTGCAGAGCAGCTGTACCTATATTTCCAAAATGCTCGTATTGTCCACTTGCAGACATCACTAGTGAATATTGTAGCATTGTTGTAAACCATAGCGATAATAAATCTTCTCTACCATCTAAAGCTTCAGCAAATTGCTGTTTTAATTGGGTGAGGTCTAGAAGTGTTTCGTTAACGTCAAAGAACAATACTTTAGGTTTTGTTTTTTTCATGATGTTGCTTTTTTATTATTATTCTATTTGGTTAAATATTCTTAATAGTTTTCAATTTGTAAACAGATAAAAAGGCTAGTATTACAGCGATAACTACTAATATTACTTTAGGCTCAGGTCTTGCGAAAAACTCTAACGTTAAAGCTGTTAGCGTGGTAATTAATAAAAGTCTAAAAGCTACTTTTCCCATAGTTTTGTTCTTGGTGAAAGCAAAAACTAAAACAAGAAGGGCTAACCCTAATTCTGAAATGCCCGTAAATATTTGAAAAAAATCAGCATCTAAATGAATCGCATTTTCAAATTGTTTAAAACCCGCAATACTTTGTGGTTTGCCTAATAATTTGGGTATTGCAAAAAAGATCATAACAACTATTGTTATACTGTTGATAATTTGGTCTTTGATATTTTTCATAGTTATTTTGTTTTATCAGTTAGGCTTCAATTATTTCAGATAATATTTTCTTAAATACGTCTACTGGTTGCGCTCCTGTAACTGCACTTTTTCTGTTAAATACAATAGTTGGTACAGAGGTAACACCTAAATTTTGCCAATAACCTTCTTTGCTTCTTATTTCGTAACGTGCTTCATCATTATCCAATTTTGCTAGTGCTTCTTCAGCATTTAAACCAACATCTAGTAAGGCTTGTTTTAAGATATCTCTGTTTGACACATCTTTTCTTTCACTAAAAAAAGCAGTTGTTAAACGCATTTTTAATTCGGTTTGTTTTCCAAATGCTTTAGCATATTCCAATAAGACATGCGCTTCAAAGGTGTTGACCATTCTCATATCATCAAAATAATCAAAGGTAAAACCAAGTTCTTTACTAACATCTGCCATTCGCTGTTGTGATTCTTTTTGTTGTTCTAGAGTAGAACCATATTTTTCTGTGATATGTTCTTGTACGTTTTGACCTTCCACTGGCATGTTTGGGTTTAGTTCAAAAGGATGCCATTCTATATCAACCTTGTCTTGAATGCCCAGTTCTGAAATAGCTTTCTCCAATCGTTTGTACCCGATGGTGCACCAAGGGCAAACGACATCGGAAACGATATCTATTTTCAATTTTTCTTTCATTTAAGTTTTTTTTAGTACGAAACGTATTTTATATTACCTCGTTAATTTGTATGTCAGGTTTTACGTTTGTAAAGATCTGAAGGTCTGCTAAAATTTTTTTCGAATTAGCTCCAAAAGATTGTTGAAAAGAGTCCATTGATTTAAAAACTAAATTCGCAATTACCACATAAGGTGCAGGTTGGTTTGGACTTCCACCAGCAATTCCCATATTAACATCAGATGAAATGATAGCATCACCTAATAAATCGTTAAGTAATTGACTATGCTGATTTGTGTAATAGTCTTTATCGAATTTTAAATCAGCACTATTTGGATACATTACTGTTAATTTAATCATGTTTTCTTTTTTAATTTTTGCTTTAAGATAATTAATAAACCTTCCGTACATACGACGGAAGGTTTAAAACTATCAATCAACCTGTGGTTTATAGGGGATTAAGAAACCACATTTTATTTAGACCAAGCAAATTTTTTAAATCCTGCATCAACAGGTGTGTTAGCAATATGGTTTGAATAATTACTTATTGTTTTTTGAGACAATCCTAAAATAATTTCCAATACTTGTCTTTCGTCATATCCAGCTGCATAAAATGCATCTAAATCTTCTTGTGTTACATGTCCACGATTACGGACAATAGTTAAGGTCATAGTGCGCAATGCCTCTAATTTTAAGTTTTCAAGAGGTGTTTCGTTACGTAATGCTTCTGTTATAGCATCGTCTACTTTCATCATTTTTGCAATACCAGTGTGTGCAGGTACACAATAGTGACATGCGTGTTCTACGTTTATGGTTTGCCATACTACAGTTAATTCCTCATTGTTGAATGATGAGTTAACAAATAACTCGTGTAATGTTTGGTATGCTTCAAGTACTTCTGGTGCTCCAGCTAGCATACCATGTAAGCCCGGAATCATACCATAAGCTTTTTGTGATTTTTCTAATAATGGTTTGCTACCTTCTGGTGCAGATTCGATGTTGTGAACTTTTAAATTTGTCATATTTTCAGTTTTAAAATTTATTATTTATTATTTAAGTTAATTATATCTAAACAATCGTTTAGTTTTGAGTAAAAAAATGTTATACGTTTTTGAATATGTTGTCTATATAATTATCTAATTGTGTCTGATTAAATATTCTAGTGGCAGATGACAACCCGAACATTGCTATGAGTAGATAATCTGCTTGCTGTTCAATGATGACACTGTTTTTAGTTTTATCTTGCTTTAGTATGTCGGAAAACACATTTCTTACATCATCGGTAAAGTTTCCTAAAACTTCTTTTATCTTTGGGTCTGCATCTTCTCCTATTTCATTGGCTGTGTTGGTTATTAAGCAACCTTTACCAATTTCAGTTTCTTTTGAAAATTCAATAAAATCGTAGAAATATTCCTTTATACCACTAATGCCATTCGAAGAAGCTTTCAACTTATTCATAAACTGTTTTAACTTAGATTTATAGCATTTTAAACTTTCAATAAAAACACCATTTTTATTGCCAAAACTTGAGTATATAGAAAACTTGTTGATACCCATTTCTTTTTCAAGCATTTGCATGGATGTCGTTTGGTAGCCATTTCGCCAAAATAAATTCATAGCTTTTTCGATGACTTCTTCTTCTATATATTCTTTTTTTCGTGCCATTGTTTTTCTAATACAGAATAAAACTAAACAATCGGTTAGAAATAAAAAAATGAATTAACTTTTTTTTATGTTTTAAAATGTAAAATTATTGAAAATAAGCGTTTTACTTTTCACAAATATTTTGAAGGTTTTTCAATTTATTTTTCCACGTTTTTTTCATCATTCTAGTGAGGTTAGATTTCATGAAGGAACCGACTGTTGTAAATTCTACATACAATTCGGTAGTAACCCTTGTACTATTTTCAGATTCTTTATCTAACTTGATAAGATATGAAAAATGCCTAGTAAGTATTAAATCTTCTGTAGTTTCTCCATAAACCAATTGATCTGTGGCATTGGATAAAATAGTTTCAAAATTAAGATTGCCAATATTTAGCACACAATTATGCTGCGTGCCAACTCTATTTAACTTATTTTTTTCAAACTCTATTCGTTTAGCATCTTTATCCCATAGATGGCGGTATTTTAACTCACTTATATATTTGTACACTTTATCTACATTGGCAATAAATACATGTTCAAACTTTAAAAAGGGTGTGTTGTAATCAGCATCTCTTTTATCAGAACGTTCTTCATTAATGATGATTGTATCTTTAACAAATTCAAAGTTTTTGTAAAAATAGTCCAGTTGTGCCAAATCGTATGTTTCACTTGACTTCGTCCAAGTTTCATCTAATTTATTTTGATACAGCTCGTAAGCGCTTTCTGTAAATAAAATATACTCTTTTAAAGGCACTTTGTTTTTAAGTAATCTGTGAATCGTAATCACTTCTCTACCATACGGTTTCTTAATATTTTTAATTTTTAGAAAATTCAATTCGCCAAAATGCACCAAGAACTTTAGCTCTAAATTTGTAGTCGTTCTGCAAGAGCCACAATTACAAATACGTTTTGTTTCGTACATTTTTGTATGCTCGTGAAATTTTTCGAGCATCGTGGTTGTTTGATGTAGTAACCTTTTATAATCTGGAATTTTGGTTGTAAAAAGAAACAAAGCATCTCCTTCAATTTCTGCAAGCTCAAAATCTTCCACAGCAATATCCAATAATATTTCGAGTAATTCTGAAATGATATGAATACTGTGCTCAACTTCAGTATGATTGACAAAGTTTGTAAATCCACTTATATCAGGCATAAAATAGAGTGCTTTTTGCATCATATAAGTGTTTTTTTATGAGAATTTATTTAAAATACAACTAAATTATTCGTTTAAATTCCAATTATAGCTTTTGTATTTAACCTTGGCATTTCTATCAATTTTAACGGTACTATACGTGTTCAGAAAATCGATAATAGTGCCATATTTTTTGAAATCTCCAGAGAACCAATCAAAAATCTTTGAAATTTCAACCGAGTCTTTAGAAATGGAATTCTTTGAAGCATCATTCACAAAACGCTTTGCTGCTGCATCTAATTGTTGTTCCAAGTTCTCTGTGTTATAGGCCTGATTTAATAAATTAGGACAAGAATAGGATGCGCAATTTATAGCAAAATGGATTCGAGGTTCATTCATTTTACGAAGAATTTTATGTTCAATATCCTCTAAACTATAGGTTTTATCTGCAATGGCTATAAATTCTTTTCCCCACGGATCTTTAATATCTTTTATGCTTTTCACGGGATAATGATCAAGAATTAACCGAACGGTAAAAGCATTATAAGCATTGATCCAATAGGCGAGTTTTTCATTTTTAGCCCAAGAATCTGATGGCGTATTTTTTTGCAATATCTCTAAATAGTGTTGAAGTTTTTTTTCATCATTTTTAAAACCTTTGTAATTGACTTTTCCATCTTTAGAAACATATATAGACAGTAAAGTATTCCATTGCGTGTGGTCTATTGATTTTGTCGCTTCAATATTGTTTACATCATAGGTTTCAAAACCAATTTTCGGTTTGTTTGTATCACTACAATTTGAAAATGATAATAAAGGGATAAGCAATAGTGCTAATAAGTGATTTTTCATTATTAAAATTTTTGAATTATTTAAGTTTATAATTTACCGAAAAGGTTAAAATGCCCATCCAACCTTCACCAACTTTTTCACCTCGTGTGATGACATTGATTTCTCTACCAAAACCAAAAGAAGCACCTGCATTCCATTTATTTGATAAATTATACAAATAGCCAATATTTATCCAGGGTTGTAATACTAGGTTATACGTTTGTCCAGAGGTTGGATTTGCTGTATTTAATCCATCTTTCCAATCGGTCCACATATTCCAGGTATCTATGGAAACACCAGCAATAAAATTACCTTTACCATAGGGAAAGTATCTTACTATGCCAATACTTCCACCGAACCCTTCGGCAGTTTCATCATCATTAAAGTCACTAAAGTCCTGTCTGTCTGCAAAATTTCCTCCAACTCTAAAACGTAACGCCCACTTTTCGTTTAAGAATACATTAGAAGTAAGCATTGGCATATAGCCTACAGGATATAATTGCAGTTCGGTGCCAAATTCAATTTTAGGCTTATTGGATTCTTTTTCTTGAGCGTTAGCCAAGAATGAAGCAACTAAAAATAAGACGATTAGGAATTTGTTCATTAGTGTTCTTTACTTTAAAGACGCTCATAATATGGTTTCCTGACAATAGATTTGCAAAACTTAAGATATTGAGTGCTTACTTATTGTTAATTGGTAAGATAGTTTTGTTTTTCAATAAAATAATTGTTATAAAGCCCAGTGGCAGTACAAATAACAGCCATCCGCTTATACCACAAATCAGTTCAAAGAACAATCGTCTTATAGTAACAAAAAAGGATATATCAAAGGCAGCTTTAATTTCTTGCACTGTTAATAAAGTATGTTTTACATTCATAATATTTTCACCAAGGTGAATAAATGGTAAGATTAACATAAACTGCAATGGTGAAGCCAAATAGCTTATCACTATCATAATTGGTAAATTCAATTTGAACTTGATTGCTATAAAAGCCACTATTATAGTTGTTAATCCAAAAACAGGAATAACCGTAATTAGCAAACTAACGATGATAGCTTTAGTTAAGTCTCTCCAATGCAACCCTTGTTGGAAGGGTGCTTTAATTTTTTGATATAGATCCTGAAAATTTAAACGCATCGGAATTGCAACATTGTTGGTTTGTTATATAGACTTGGTTATTTATATTCCTGACAATGTTTGCGTTCTTTCTAACTAATTATGTGGATATTCCATTAGTATAGAATTCCCTTCGTACAGAGGATGGGTATTTAAAATATTAATTATCGTGCTTGGATTCATATAGCGTTCCCTTTTGTCATCGTTATTTAAGTTATCAGTTCCAAACCAATTTGGTCTTTCAAGATTTTCTCTCACACTAACACTCCAATCCAAAAGTTGAAACCCTAATCCGTGATTAATGCAGCTCATATCTGTATTATATTCTAAAGTATCTATTCTTTTTTTTGAGAAGATAATATCTAAACCAATGCGATTCATTTCTAAGAGATCTCGATTTAAATAATCAGAAATATGGCTCAATTCGTGGCCAATTACTCCAATTTGAGTATTAAATTTCAAATTTTTTAAAGTAATAGTATCTAATTTCGCATTGCTTTGTTTGCTAATGGTAATGATATATGTTCGTTTTTTTGCAGAACGGAACAGGCTGAAAATGGTGGGCCTTGTGGCTAAAGGTGTGATTCTGTTTTTTAGCCGGAATTTTATTTTAATGTCCTTAAGTTCTGGAAAATAGGAGAGTGCTATTAAGGTTTGTGCTTCAAAATCTTTTGGCATGGTTTTGTTGTTGCCATAGATTGATTTTAAATTTGATGTTTCCTTTTGGCTGATGCTATCTTCATAAAACGTATGCACTACTTTTTGAGCGTTTACGCTATTGAAAAACATAAATGCTATTAAAATGATTAAAGTAGACATAAAATTTCTAACATATATTAAATTGAGAGTAAACCTTTTAAGCATAGTTTTCTAAATGGGTTTTCCAACTATAAGAATTAAACTGAAGTTTATACGAAGTGATTTCCACTTGTAAAACGTACTTTAAATGTCACGTCCTAAAATACGGCTATAGATTAATATGAAAAGTAGCGGATTTTAAAGCACAAAATTTTCAGTTAAACACAAACCTTAAATTTATAAAATTCATTTCGTTTTATCACTGAAACCGCTATTTTTTATATAGGGCTTTCCCACTGGCTTTTTCCGTTCAGTTTGGTTTTCATCGTTGGCAAAGACATACTCTTTTGCAATTTTTGGCTTGTGTTTTGGCTGATGTGAAATGTGAAACATTCACGAACACCAAAAGATATTAGATAAATTGTGAGTAATTGTAAATGTGTATGGCTTTTAGCGTTGGCTTTTTAACAGCAACTTTTGTTTTCTTGAATTGGTGGACAAGGTACAGTTCCGTAAGAACAATATACACAACAATCTTCTTCGTTTGGTTTCAGAACCGTTTTACAATTCTCACACTCGTAAAAGAATTGACAAGCGTTTGTTGGCATATCTTCTACTTTTTTATGTCCGCAGTTTGGACAGGTAATTTCTGATTTTAATATAGTTTCCATTCTATTTTTTATTAAAGCATATGTGGTATGTCTGAAGCCAATGTTGGATATGAGAAAATCATTGTTCTAATATCATTAACCTTCATCTTTATTTTTATGACCATCGCAAAGAGATTTATAGTTTCTTCTGTATGTGGTCCGATTAAATGTGCTCCCAAAATTGTTTGAGTTTCTTCGTCAATTATAGTTTTGAATGCATATTCCTCTACGTTCAATCGTTTGGCATTAAACCAATCGCCAACCTCTTTATAATTTATTCGAATATTGTAATTCAGCTCTTTCGCTTTAGATTCAGTATAGCCTACAGAAGCCATAGTAGGCAAAGTAAAAACTACTGTGGGCATTGGTGGATAACTTATTTTTTTATGATTGCCTTTGATGATATTTGAAGCAACTGTATGACCTTCTAAAACTGCAACAGGCGTTAAAGCCAAACCTTCCGAATCTGCTGCATCTCCAGCTGCATAAATAATTGGGTTTGATGTATTTTGTAGGTGTTCGTTCACTGAAACACCTTTTTTTGTAAAAGCTATATTTGCTTTTTCTAAATCCAAATCAAATATTGCAGGTGGTCGGCCGGCAGAATTAAAAACAGCTTCGGCTTCAAAATATTCTGTTTTCTCCGCGGTTTTACCTTTCACTCGATACTTGTTATCCGCTTTTTCAATGGCCGTTACATCTGTATTGAGAATGAGTTTAATACCTAAATTTTTTGTGGCAGAAACAAGATGTTTTACAATATCCTGTTCAAAATTTTCCAAGGGATTTTTTCCACGATGTACAATGGTTACTTTTGCTCCACATCGAGCCGCTATATGTGCGAATTCAAAAGCAATATATCCGCCACCGATAAACAATAAAGAGTTGGGTAATTCTTCTAAATTCAAGAAATCAGTACTGGATTTGGCAAAATGACCACCTTCAAATTCTAACACTCTTGGCTTGGAACCCGATGCGATAACAATTTTTTTAGCCTTTATCTTGCCATTTCCAACTTTCAATATGTTCTCTGACAGAAATTTTGCTGAACTATGATAGGTATCTATTCCATTTTTTTTATACCCTTTTTCTATTTTTGGTGGCATTTTATCTACAAAAATTTGTTTAAAGTCCATTATATCTTTCCAATTGACTTGAGGTATGGTATCGATACCGTTACCTTTAAGTCTTTTAGCAAAATCTTGAACTTCCGTAGCACCTATAATCACTTTTTTTGGGTCACAACCTCTCAATGCACAAGTGCCACCGTAAGGTAATTCATCTGTAATTCCAACGGTTAGACCTTTTGAGGCACATTTATTGGCGATGGTCATTCCTGCCATTCCTGAACCAATTATAAAAACATCATATTCTTTCATACTAATTGATTTGTTTTTTATCGGCTACTTTATAGCCTGTTGAATTTATTGCCTTCTCAATTTCCTTTTCATTGGTTTTGGTTCTGTCAAATTCAATGATTGCGTTCCCATTTTCGTATGACGCTTTTGAGTTTACAATTCCGTTGAGTTTATTCACTTCGTGATTGACGTGTTCTTCGCAACTCGCACAAGTCATTCCTTTAATATCGAAATTTACATTTTGAATATTGGATTGATTGACGACAACTACTTCCTTCTTATTATCTGGATAAAAGATTGAAGAATAATAAGGGAAAGCAATTGAAATTGCTGCAAATAAGGTTACACCAATTAAAAACCCTTTGGTTTGAAACCATTTTGGTTTTGCATCAACTTCGCAACCACAATCATCGGCATTTTTCGGTTTTAAATAATTAAACCACGCATAGCCAATTGCTACAATAGCTAAACCAATTAAATAGGGTCTAAAAGGTTCCATCCAGGATAGAGCAGATGCACTTCCTCCAACGCCAGCAATTAATGCAATAACTGGCGGTATACAACAAGATGATGCTGCTACAGCAGCAAATAAACCTGTATATGCTGCATTTTTTGATATTTTCTCTGTTTTCATTTTTTTTTTAATTATGCTGTTTTTCTAATTGATTCTATAGACTTAAAAATGCTATTAAATATCTCGGTTTCATCTCGATTTAATGAATAATAAAGCGTTTGACCATCACGCCTTGAAGTGATTATTCCTGCATCCTTAATTTTACGGATGTGTTGAGAGATTGCAGGTACACTCATTTTTAGAATGTCTGCTAAATCACAAGGACATAATTCATTTTCTGTATTGAACAGAAAGAGAATTTTTAATCTCACATCATTTCCAGCAATGGATAATAATTTTGTCATTTTTTGAAAACTTCCTTCCATGTTCTCTAATGTCTCCATGCAGTTTTGCAACTGCTTTTGGTTAGCTTGCGCTCGTGTACACGTTATTTCTAATTTCATAAGTTATGTTATATAAGCGCAAATATATAATTAATTATTTAAGCAAATACTTAAATACAATTAACATAGTATTAATTAATTGAATAACTGACTATTGACGCTGGTTTTCCAGTTAAAAGAACTCTATCATTGTTTTCACAATATCATGAGCCACTTCTTGTTTGCTTTTTAAAGGATATTCAGTAAGGGTGATATCCTTTTTAAGGATGGTAATTTTATTGGTGTCATATCCAAACCCTTCATTTTTATTGGGTGAATTGACTACGATAAAATCGAAGTTTTTCTTTTTTAATTTACAAATGGCATTTTCTATAACATTATTCGTTTCCAATGCAAATCCAATGGATTTTTGTTGTTCTGTTTTTATCTTGCCAAATTCAAAGGCGATATCTGGATTTTTTTCAAGAATTAAAGTCGTTTCATCTTCAATTTTCTTAATTTTTATATCTGAAGTTACTTTAGGAGTATAATCGGCTACGGCCGCACAGAATATTGCCATATCAACTTTTTTGAATATTAATTTACATTCCTCATACATTTGTTTTCCTGTAGAAACATATTTGATTTTTTCTATAGGAAAAATGGTTGAAATTGTTACAGGTCCACTAACTAAATAAACAACAGCACCTAAATTATGTAGAGTCTCTGCTAAAGCATAGCCCATTTTGCCGCTAGATTCGTTTGAGAGAAACCTAACAGGGTCAATATATTCTCTTGTTGGACCAGCAGTAATCAGTATTTTTTTATTCTTTATATTATTTTGCATTTTTTTTTGATTGATGATAATTTTATTCAGGCATAATTTTCCAATTGTGTTTCCCAACTGTAAGAATTAAATTTAAGTTTATGCGAAGTGATTTCTACTTGTAAAACGTTCTTTAAAGTGTTTTTAACACCTTTTAAACTACCAAAATCTCCTTGATACCAATGTAATAGTTTAGAGGTTGTTATGGTTTTATTCTCCCTATCAAGAGTAGTTTCAGAAAATAGAAATGAATACATTGCATCATCAAGTTGCTTGTCTAACTTTTCAAGTGTGTAAAACGCTATTGGTGGACAACTTTTAGCACCACAGTTTAAAGCAAAGTGAATGCGATAATCAATTTCTTTTACGGCTAATTTTCGAATTAATAGGGAAGCAAAAGGATTGGGTAAATAACCAAAGCTCTTTTTCCAACGGTATTTTCTCAAAATGCCATGTTCAATAGCGTCTAAACTAAATGAGATTTGTGCAATATTGATTTGTTTTTTTGAAAAAATACGTTTAGTCTGGGTGTTAATGCGACCCGCTAATAGTTGATAATAGGCATTGTAAATATTAATCCAAAACGTATTCTTTTCTTCATCTGTGTATAATTGACAAAGCAATTCTGTTTTAGAAATAGTTCTTAATGTTTGCTCTATCACACTTGTGTCTTTTTTAAGTTTTTGATGTCAAACCAATTTAGAATTGTCAGTTTTTTGTCATTCTATATTGTTTTACTGAAAATTGAGCTAATTGAATGAGACCTATAGCTAAAAATAAGAATACAAAAATGAGATTAAGATATGGACTCAATGTGGCTACATTATCTTCAAAAATAAATTTGCCAACATATGCAAAAGCTAACATGCCAATATAGGTTCCAATTAGAGCGCCCAGAATAAAGATTACATTTGATTTTTTGTTCCCTTTAAGCTTGTTGGTACGAAATAAATACAAATATATCCCAGACCAATATGGCCATTGAATAAAGTTTAAACTGTTTAGCAAAAGGCCTAAAATAATAGGATATTTAAAACGTCCTAATTCAGATATTGAGGTACTGCTATCGCCATTTAAAGTTATAAACAAGTAACACGCTATCCCCAAAAAGAACAGAATCGTAAACACATCAATAACTACCAATATTTTTTTTTGTTTGACCAACCATTTTGCCAATTTGCTTACTGCCCACAAGACAAATAATTCAATTATGACAACTCCGGAAATGAATGAAAATGTGTCAATTGAGCCTTGTTCCAGTAATATTTCCAGTCCAATAACATTAAGGTATCCCAATGGTAAAGAACCTAAAAAACTAATAAAAAATCCGAGCCAAAATGGTTTTTTGCTTGAGATATGTTGTGTGACTAATTTCAAAATATCAGCTTAAAAGTTTCAAATTTTTTCTTAATAAATTGTTTTCATGAACTAACTTAATAGATTCAGAAAAGGTTAGATACCGACTTCCTTTTTTTAAGTTGTAGGTACTAATGGTGTATAAAATATCGTAATGTTTAATGATTTCTTTCCACGCAAAAAAGATGGAATGTTTTGGGTCATAAATGTGGGTAGGCTCACTGCCTGCACCATTAAGTTCAATGATAGAGAAGTTTTTTCCTTTTTCTAAATCATCGCGCGATTGAAATTTAATATCTAATCTTCCAAAATAGAAATCTGGAATTTGTTTGCAAATGTCATCGAAGGTTTTTGTTAACTTCTCATTAGCCCAATCACTCACATCTGTAAATTTGCTGCCTCTAACATGGTTCCCAAAAGGCACTAAATTGAACGCTTCATCTTTCGGAAGTATTTTTTCCAAAAAGGCTCCATATTTATTTTTTAGTGTGTCAAGTTGCATTACAAAACGTGGATTTTCTTGTATAAGTTCTTTAATGGTGCTTTTGCCGTTTCCTTTTACGATTAAAAAATCCTTGTTCACTATTCCAGAGATAACTCCTTGGTTTTCAAAAGGCATTCGGTAATAAAACAATCCTATTTCAAGTGGATAATCAATAAATTCCTGAATTAGAAAATCATAGTTTACTTTTTTTAAATAGCGTTTCAATTCTTCCCAAGTATCAATTTTTTCTACTCGCAAACCTTGCAAGCCAATATCTGGTTTAATGATTAACGGGAATGAAATGGTCGTTTTATTCAATTCAATTTTTATGGTGTCCAAATTTGTTCCCGATTTAAAAAGAAGTGTTTCAGGAAAATACTGCTTTGGTATAAGGTCATAGATTTCTTTTTTACTCTCCATGGCAAATCCGCCATTAATAATACTTGGGTTTGAAGCGTTAAAAAACCCTATTGAACGTGCCTTAATACTCAAGTATATCCAATAAAAATAAATTGGAAAATATAAAATATAGGTGTTCCAATATTCCCAATGAGATAATTTGTGCATGGTATTTTTTATCTTAATCATAACAAAATTTCTTTAATTGGTGTATTATTAATTTTATCCATATAAGTCATTTTAATTTTGTTGTTCCTAAAAACCAACTGGCTTATACTGACTGTTTTTAATGTGTCGTCACGATTGATAACCAAACCGTAGTCAGTGTTTTCTGGTTGTGTATTAGCGTGAAAATCGTGTATTTTTTCTTCGTCGAGTATATTGTTTTTCTGAACAAAATCTTCAAACCAATGTTTACGTAAATTTCTTTGTTCTTGATTATATAGTGTGGCTGACGACCAAATGTGTGTCTCTAATGGAGAATGTTCTATAATATGTTTGTTCCTTTCGTCCCATTTCAACTCTATTAAATGATTATTTTGAGCAATTATTAAGGTAAAAGGTTCAATATCAAATAAATTGATTTCATTAAAATAGCCTATGGGGTTTTCTTTTTCTATCGCTTCCAATAAAATAGCACCTCTACTTTTGCGATAACTCTGTTTTTTTTGATGATTTTCAAATGCACCATTTAGCAACACAATGCAAGTGCCATTTTCATTTGCAGCAATCCAAGTGCCACCTGCTTTTTCGTCTTTAGGATAGACTAATTTCGCTGCCTTTTCTGTATAGATTCTTGGCGGTAGGGTAGGACGGTATTTTTTTTCATCTCTATTGGATGTTAAAATAAAACCATCAGTTTGAGGAATGTAAGTTACTGTGCACATTGGTTTCTGTATCTTATTGTTGCTGGTGCCAACCCAAAAGTGTCATCTATAAAAGACAGGCTGTTCAATTCCAACAATCCAACTTTTATTAACGCTTGATGATGTATACTGTGTTCTAAACAGTACGCCAGCTCTCTAAAAAAAGACGTCTGAATTTTTATTTGTTCTCCTTCTTCAGCGCAAAAATCGCCTTCAAGAATTAGAAACCTATCAAAATTCATTTGGTTTAAATCGGCATTAATCGCATCGATAATTTCAATGGCATATAAAGTTTCCGTTTCAATTAAAAGATTCCTTTTACGGTTATCATAATTTATCGTGTTTGTCTTTAAACCATCAAGAGCACCTTGATAAAATTCCAGAATGTGTCTTACATGTTGCCCAATGGTTGCTCCAAACAAGGTGAGAGAAGGAAATTGATATTGCTCATTTGTTAATTGTTGCAAGACCTTTTTTATTTCGTTTAAATTTTCTTGACAAAAGGTTTTCATATTATAATTGATAGAAGGTTTCAAGTTGGTTTTGATAGCTAATATTTTATTGATAGACGACCAAAATTAATTTCCTGACAACTTATTGTTTTTAAAGCACAAAAAACCCAAGATAAAAACTTTACCTTGGGATTTAATGAAAGAATTGCGCTATTAATCTATCTTTCTTGGCAACTATTAATTAGGGTTAATAATTTGCTTCAACACTAATTTCAACGGTTTTAGCAATATTTGTCGAGGGTTTTCCTTTTTTGAAAGCCACTTCATAATCAGCTAACGTAACATTGAATTTAGAACTAAGACTAATTTTTCCTCCTTCTACATTAAACGTCACATTTTCTTTTATTGGTTTGCTAACTCCATTAATTGTTAAATCTCCTTCTACAACAGCAGTATAAGTGCCATCAGTGTTAAATTTTACATTATCAAGATTAGTGACTTTCCCTGTTAATTTTGCTTTTGGATTTGCCTTCGTATTTAAGAAATTTTTGCTGTTAAAATGTTCTTGCATTAAGGCTTTTTCAAATTCAAAACTTTGCATAGGTACAGAAAAGACAATATCGCCTGTACTTGTATCTAAAGTGCTTACAGCCTTATAATTGTTGGCCTCAATATCCTCTGCTGGTGTGGTAGAGAAAAATTTCATGTGGGTATTTGAACTTATCTGTTTTTGAGCAAATGCAGTTAGTGAAATAGCTACTGCTGCGATAATTGTTAAGAATGATTTTTTCATTTTTTTTTAGAATTTAATTATTATTAATTATTTACTTGTTAATTTATTTTGAGATGATGTCACACTTTTCCAGTATGACGTTTTCATACATATCTAAATCTTCATCAAAAGTGGCGCCCGAACGTATCACACCTTTTACGGTAATTTTGTCGCCTGTTTTAATGTTTACAGTATGGGAATCGGTGTCTTGTGGAAATGTACAGCTAACTCCTGCTTTATCTGTTGCAGATTTTAATAAGATAACTTTTTGGTGATTGAAGTCTTCAGAAATTTCGGCAATAGTACCTATAATTTCAAGTACTTTGGAATTGCCTTCCTCATCCAAATATTTATTGTTTGCTTTATTGGCATCCGTTAGATATTCATTTACAATCTCACTTGCTTGATAGCTGAAATCGGTGTCAGTATTTTGAACATCCCTGTGTGGTTTAAAGAATAGCATTGCTCCAATAATGCCAGCAATTAGAATCCCTATACCAAGGATTATAAATATTTTTTTTGTGATACCCATTTTATAATCTATTTTTTGTTTAACGAAAGAATAGACTATGAGTTTTAATTTCCTGACATAAGAAGTTCAAAAAATTATTAATTTTTTAGTTCTTCAAGGATTTTGGATTTCCTGTCTTCAGAAAGATGAGCCTTGTCATGTGGCTGTTTTTGATTGAATAATTTGCCAATAGCTTTGTCTAAAAACTTTGAACGATGTTCATATGCATGGCATGTATTGCACATGGACGTGTGAAGTTGTAATTGTACTTTTTCTATTAAGGATAGTTTGGAAATCCCCCTTTTATCTATTAACTCTGTTGTTTTTTTACACGAGTTAATAAATTTATTCATTATTATTTGTAGTGTCTTTTTCATTTAATTATTTCTTTTTCAGACCCAATTAGTTTCTAAACATTCTTTTAGTAAAAGTTTAGCTCTATGCACTATCTGCCAATAATTTGACACAGTAATCCCTAAATCCTGACAAATTTCATTCGCCTTTTTATCTGTTAAATATTTTGAAGTAATTGCTGTTTTCCACTTTTCTGGCAAATTATCCATACAGTTTGCCATGACGCCATTAAAGTCTGCATTGTCTAATAAGTGCACTTCGTCATCCCAAATTGGGTCTATCTCCTGGTCTTTCCATATATTGTTTTCGTCAAATAAATCATCAGATAATTGAAATCCTGCTTTTTCAGATATTCTGAATTCGTTCTTTTTAACCTTTGCATTTTTTCGGTAAAAATCAATTATTTTGTTATTCAAAATTGAAAACAACCAAGTTTTTGGTTGGCTTTTCCCTTCAAAACCATCAAATTTATGATAAGCAGACATAAAGGTATCTTGAACTAAATCTTCCGCGGTCTCTTTTGAGGAAGTCTTATACAACGCCCAAGAATAAAGGCCGTCACTAAACTGATTGACCCAGTTTTCGAAAACAATTTTTGTATTTTCTTTAATAACTTCCATGAAATTTTAAGTCTGTAATTTTAATAAATCAAATATACTGTTTATTAAATATCGAAATACAATATTCAAGAACACTTTCAATCTAAGTGGGTGACTTACAATATACAATTAAGCATAAAGATGGTGATTTAGGTTTTATATATACCCCCTTTCTGGATTTAAGTTTGTGATATTTTACAAACAAATTACCAGGTTTGTCTTAAGGAAATCCTATTCAGTAAATTTCGTATTACAAATTGGATTTATTGATTGTGTATAAAAATTTGATTATTAGATAATTATAAATTATTTTAAAACAAGGTGCGGAATTCGGTTCGGGTATTTTTATATCTTTAAGGAAAACAAGTACCAATGTAATCAACCATTGTGAATGTAGTTATTTTTATATAATTGAGAAGCAATATGCTGACTATCTTATCCTTCCAAAATCAAAATAATAAATAGAAACGAAAAGAGTTATAGGAGTTCTCAAAGTTTCAATCATAGATAAAAAATGAATGAAGCAAATTATCTATATAAAAATTAAATTAGTCATAAGTTATTTGTAATTTATTCAGCTTAAAGTTAAATCACACAAAGAATCTTGAAAATAAAAAAAGCATTAAATGTATTTGTAAATACTCGTGCGGCGGGAGTTTACTTTATATTATTCGCAGCGTCCATTGCAATCGCTACATTTATTGAAAATGACTTTGGAACAAGTGCCGCTCAAAAGGTTATTTTCAAGGCTTGGTGGTTTGAGCTTTTGTTAGCCTTGTTTGGATTAACCATCATTGTCAATATCTTCAAGTTCAGAATGATTCAGCAAAAAAAATGGCCCTTGCTGATGTTTCACTCTGCTATTGTAGTAATTATCATAGGCGCTGGAGTTACCCGATATTTTGGGTTTGAAGGGGTAGCACATTCGCGAAAACGGAATAGCAAATTCGTTTCTATCTTCCGAAACCTATTTGAAATTTGAAGTAACCAAAAATGGAAAGACCTATAATTTTGATGAACAAGTGCTTTTTGCATCATTAGGAAATAATTATTTAAAAGAAGAATATTTAATTGAAGGAGACCAGGTAACGGTAGAAGTAAAAAATTTCATTCCCAATCCCGAACAAAAAATTGAAATCTCAAAGACTAATGGTATACCAACCCTAAAACTCGTCATTGGTAGCGCAAACGGTAGGCAAGAATACTATATCCAAAAAGGAGAAGCACGTCGTGTTGATAATTTACTCTACAATTTTAAAGACGTTGAAACACCTAGTGCAATCAACCTAAAATTTGATAATAACGTTATATATTTTAAGACTAACCGTACTTTTACGCAAACAGTAATGGCCACACAAAAGCGTGATACCATAACTCCTGTCGGAACATATAAACCACTTATGTTACGCTCATTGTACAGTGACGGACTCAATAATTTTGTGTTTTCTGAATTTGAAGAAAATGGAAAAATCACTATCGCTTCAAACGACCCAAAGGTTAGAAATGACAGCAATACTGCTGTTGTATTAGATATTACAGTCAATGCCGAAACCAAAGAGACCTATGTCTACGGTAATAAGGGTTTGCCAGGAGACCCGTCGAATCTCTATTATGACAATCTTCAAGTATCAGCTTCTTATGGAGCAAAAGAAATACATGTACCTTTTAATGTAAAACTTAACGATTTTATTCTTGATAAATATCCTGGAACTAATAGTGCATCGAGCTATGCAAGTGAAGTGACAGTACTCGATCCTTCCGATAATGTAAATGTGGATTACCGTATTTATATGAACAATATCTTGGATTACGGCGGCTATCGCTTTTTTCAATCGAGTTTTGACCGTGATGAAAAAGGAACATATTTAAGCGTAAACTGTGTCGTAGATGGTAAAAACGTTCTTCCAATGCGGTATTATAATAACTATATCCCGTATATGAAAGGTATAAAAACACAGCAACAACAATGGAAACCATTGTCCAGATAAAGACAGAATGTGTTATTTTGTTCAATTCTATAAAATTTATATATAGACTAAAAATACTAAAATAACTCTATGACCGAGTTTAATTTTGAAATATTTCAGGATCAACTACGTCAAAAAATTAAAGTGGATAATTTTGTATTTGTGCTTCCCTCAATATAAAAAACAACATTACATCTCAAAGTTCTATTTACGAAACTTCAGTTTAACTGATACCAATAAACAGATAAAGACAGGTTTGAAGAAATTGATAAAATCATCCAAAAAGCAGATTTGAAAGGAAAAACTCAAGAGACGTTTACTATGTTATAATCCCTTAACACAAGTTGTTAAACCCTTCTCAATTGTGAAAACAATAAGAAGGATTTTTCTTTTGCTTATGTAATTTTACAGAACATTTTTTAACAAAATAATAGTATTATGGAAACTACGAGAGAGCATGCAAAAGAAAACATACACAAAAACTTAGTACATAATTTACAAAGTCTTCTTAAGAAGAATTACGATGCAGAAAAAGGATTTAAAAAAGCGGTTGAAGATGCAAAGAGTAAGCATTTAAAAGAATATTTAAAGCATCAAGCTGTAAAAAGAAATCGATTTGCCACAGAAATTGACAATGAATTGAGATCACTTAATGAAAAACCTAAAGAAAGCGGAAGCGCTGCTGGAACATTGCACCGTACTTGGATGGATATTAAAAGTGCCGTAAGTGGAAATAATGATCAGGCCGTTTTAGAGGAATGTATTCGCGGAGATAAAGCAAGTGTTGAAGAATATGAGGAAACCCTTCAAAAAAATAACTTCCCTCCAAAAATATCAAGTGTGTTGAACAATCAACTTTCTGATATTAAAAGTACCCTTTCAAAAGTAAAAACATTTGAAGATCTTGCAGAAGAGTGGAAATAAGATATATGTAGAAAGAATGCAAGAAAAAGCCCTGAAATATATATTTTAGGGCTTTTTTAATTACTCTGTAATTTCAATCCCGGCTTCTTTAATTGCTTTAAAGCCCCCGGCAACATCGATCACATTATGGAAGCCCCTACTTTTTAAAATGGAAGCCCCAATAACAGATCTATAGCCACCTGCGCAATGTAAATAAAAAGGTTTTTCGGAAGGATAGCTGTTTAAGTATACATTTAGATTCCCTAAAGGAGTATGTGCAGCTTCGGGAATATGAGCCACATCAAACTCGGCATCATTCCGAACATCAAAAACATTTACTTTATTTTTTAATTCTTTCTTTAATGTTTCTGCGGAAACCGATTCCAATGTATCTACTTCTTTTCCTTCTATTTTCCATGCCTCGATTCCTCCTTCAAGATATCCAATTGTATTGTCAAAACCAACACGCGATAAACGCGTAATGGCTTCTTCTTCCCTTCCGGGCTGTACCACCAAAAGGATAGGTTGTTTTACATCGGCAAGCAATGCACCCACCCAGGGAGCAAAACTTCCATCTAAACCAATAAAAATAGATCTTGGAATATGTGCTTTAATAAAATCTTGTTGATGCCTAACATCTAAAACGACAGCTCCCGTGTTGTTTGCCATATTTTCAAATGTAGTAGGCGAAAGTTTTTGTGTTCCCCTCTGAATTACTTCAGGAAGGTCATCATAGCCTTCTTTGTTCATTTTTACATTTAAAGGAAAATAAACCGGGGGAGGTAATAATCCATCCGTAACTTCTTTAATAAATTCTTCTTTGGTCATATCTTCCCGTAAGGCATAATTCATCTTTTTCTGATTACCTAAGGTGTCTACAGTTTCCTTCATCATATTTTTTCCACAGGCGGAACCAGCACCATGTGCAGGGTATACAATAACATCATCGGCTAAAGGCATTATTTTAGTACGAAGGCTTTCAAACAAAATACCTGCTAGGTCTTCCTGTGTAATTTCATTGGCCTTTTGTGCGAGGTCGGGCCTTCCAACATCACCTAAAAATAAGGTGTCACCGCTAAAGATCGCATAATCTTTTCCATTTTCATCCTTTAAGAGGTAGGTAGTGCTTTCCATTGTATGCCCTGGTGTATGCAATACTTTAATGGTAATCTTTCCTAATTTAAATTCCTGCTCATCTTTAGCAATAATAGCTTTAAAAGAAGGATTTGCATTGGGACCAAAAATTATGGGAGCTCCGGTCTCTTTAGACAAAGTCACATGCCCACTTACAAAATCGGCATGAAAATGGGTTTCAAAAATATATTTTATATTGGCATTATCTTTCTCTGCACGATGGGTATAAGGGTGAGTTTCCCTTAACGGATCTATAACTGCAACTTCTCCTTCACTCTCAATATAATAAGCTCCTTGTGCCAAGCATCCGGTATATATTTGTTCAACTTTCATGAATTTCAGAATTTTATACAAAGATACTAATTGTTACAACTCATTTTCACAGGGACTCGTTTTACTTTTTTCACAAAATTTTCACAGTATCACTTATAAGTTCCATTATCTTTATCGGCAAACCAAAAATCATAAGAACATGAAAAAAGTTATTGTATTTATTTTTGCACTTATACTGGTAGCTTGTTCTACCGACAACAAACAGGAAGAAACACTTAGGGCACGTGCTATAGAAGATATTATGGCTAAACTGGAGCTTCCAGAAGGTACACAGTTTAATGACGAAAACATAGAGGTTTCTGAAAAGTCAACCGATGTAGAAGGAATTGATGCTTTATATGTTGTAAAAGTAACTGTGAAATCTCAAGATAAAGAAGGTAATGAAGTACTAAAAACTTATACTTTAAATTACGAAAAAATTGGAGAAGGCGGATTGGACCCTCATGATTATGAACTCAAATCTTTTGAGTAAATTCCCCGAAAAAATAACTTATTAAAATATTAATCTAAATTTAAACGATGAAACATTTATTTTTAACAGCAATGGCTGTTCTCGCCCTTTCCTGTAATTCGGCACAAACAGGAGCTTCACAAAAAATAACGCGAGTAGATTACGCCAATACTATTACTTCAGCCGACTTAAAACAACACTTGTACACTTATGCCGCCGATGATATGGAAGGAAGAATGACAGGTAGTAAGGGTCAAAGAAAGGCGGTTGATTACCTAAGAGATTTCTATAAAAAAGAAGGTATTCCTGCTGCTCAAGCTAATGGAGATTATTTTCAACATATCCCTGCAAGTTTTTTTAGCAGAATGAAAGATTCCATTACTTCTGAAAACGTGGTAGCTTTTATTAAAGGCTCTGAAAAACCAGATGAAATTATAATAGTCTCAGCTCATTTAGATCACGTAGGAATGGATAAAGACGGAAATGTTTTTAACGGTGCCGATGATGATGGAAGCGGAACTGTTGCTGTTTTGGAAATGGCTCAAGCTTTTCAAAAAGCAGTAAAAGATGGCAACGGACCAAAACGCTCTATTCTTTTCCTTCACGTAACCGGTGAAGAGATTGGATTGTTTGGGTCTAGATATTATACTGAAAATCCTATTTTCCCATTAGAAAATACCGTAGTGGATTTAAATATAGATATGATAGGAAGAATCGATCCTAATAAAAAAGAAACTCCAAACTATATATATTTAATTGGAAGTGACAAGCTAAGTCAAGAACTACACGATGTTTCAGAAGAAGTAAATAAAAACTATATCAACTTAGAATTAGATTATACATATAACGATGAAAACGATCCTAATCGTTTTTACTACCGAAGTGATCACTACAATTTTGCCAAAAATAATATTCCGGTAATCTTTTATTTTAATGGAGTGCACGAAGATTATCACAAAATGACAGATACTCCTGATAAGATAGAATATGACCTAATGGCCAAAAGAACTCAACTTGTTTTTGAAACTGCCTGGGAATTAGCGAACCGTGAAGGTCGTATTAAAGCAGATGCCGATAAGATTAAAGCTGCAAAATAGATTGCAATAAACTTCTAAAAACAAAAAAAGTCTCTCATTGCTGAGGGACTTTATATTTTTGGGTGGAAGACGGGATTCGAACCCGCGACCCTCGGTACCACAAACCGATGCTCTAACCAACTGAGCTACAACCACCATTTAATGCGTTAAACACACTAAGCCGTTAAGCGGTTGCAAATATAATGCATTTACAACGTACGCACAATAATAAAATTCAAAGATTTTTAAATCAAATTAAATAAAGTATCTACTGCTATATATCGTTCTGCAGTAAAACCTTCCCCGTGTTCCACACCAATCAAACGACCAAGATCCTGTGCGCGGTAAGTAAGACTATCCCTAAAGTTTGTTGTTGCAATAGGTGTTATGGGATCTTCAGATTCTTCATCATGAAACTGGCTTTTATAAGCAAAAACGGCTTCAAGTTTTTTATCCATATACCCTGAAACATCCACCACGATATCAGGTTCTATATTTTTCCATTGTATGTAATGATATACCTGTTTAGGTCTCCATGGATGTTGATGGTTTCCTTCAAGTATGGTTTCAATTTTTCGCAAACCACTTAAAAAACAAGCATCACTTACCAGCTTGCTTCCTTTTTCATGATCTATATGCCTGTCGTCAATAGCATTACACAAAACTATTTCAGGTTGGTACTTTCTAATGATCTTTATAATCTCTAATTGTGAAGCTGTGTTATTTACAAAAAAACCATCCGCAAATTCTAAATTATGACGTGTGGAAACGCCTAAAATTTTTGCTGAATTTGCCGCTTCAACATCTCTAATCTCAGCAGAGCCCCGAGTGCCCAGTTCACCTCGGGTAAGATCGAGAATCCCAACTTTTTTTCCATTATGTATTTCTTTTGCAATAGTAGCACCACAACCCAATTCTACATCATCAGGATGGGCGCCTATAGCAAGTATATCTAGTTTCATATTGCTTTATTTTTGAGTTTTAAAAGCTTGTTCAAAATCTGCTATAAGGTCTTCTGTTTCTTCAATTCCTACTGAAAATCGCAGCAAGCCATCAGATATACCTTGATGCTTTCGCTCTTCAGAAGAAAGTAACGCATGAGAGGTTTTGGCGGGTGATAAAATAGTAGATTCTACTCCGGCCAAACTCATGGATTGTTTTACCAATTTTAAACTTTTCATAAAAGCATTTGCATTAACTGATGGCACTAACTCAAAGGAAAGCATTCCTGTATATCCTTTCATCTGCTTTTTTGCAAGTAAATGGTCAGCATGTGACTTAAGACCCGGATAATAAACTTTTTTTATTAAGCTATGCTCTTCCAGCCATTTTGCCATTTTCTTTGCATTTTTATTTTGGGCTTTTACGCGTATCGCCATAGTTTTCATACTGCGCTCCAACAACCAAACGGTATAATCGCTCAAGCTTCCACCTAAGTTTTTTGCGATATTCCATATCACATCCATATGTTTTTGGGAGGCTGCAACAGCTCCTGCACAAATATCACTATGGCCACCCATATATTTTGTAGCACTGTGAATACTGATATCAATTCCAAAATCTAATGGGGTTTGATTAATAGGCGAGGCAAAAGTATTATCTATCATCGTAATAATACCTTTGGGTTTCGCTATGCGAGAAATCATTTCTAAATCGGTTACCAGCATCAACGGATTGGAAGGTGTTTCCACATAAATAACTTTGGTGTTATCTTTGATTTTTGAGGTAAAATCTTTTTCTGAAAATCCTTCAGTAAAAGAATATTCAATTCCGAATTTCTTAAATTCTTCAACTACAAAATTATATGTTCCGCCGTATAAAGTTTTCGGCAATACCACATGGTCTCCGGAATGTAAAAACGCAAGCATCGTGGTACTTACTGCAGCCATGCCACTACCAAAAATAAGCCCTGCTTCGGCATGTTCCAACATTGCTATTTTTTTACATAAGGCTTCTTGGTTTGGAGTGTTGAAATAGCGTGGATATCTTTTTACGGGTACATCTTCATACGCATAGCTGCTGGACATATACAATGGAGAAATAGCGCCTTTGAATTGTTTATCTTCTACCTCGCCTACGTGGGTGCAGATAGTATTTATTCCTATGTTTTTTGATTTCATGTTATATCGTTTTTCAGAAAGTTTAAAGGTATGGTTTTTTCAAGAATCCCAGTAAAAGGGAAACAATAAACATGAAACAGGATTAGCACGGAATTTTAAACTGTGCAGAGAAGAAACAATAAAGAAACTGTCTAGTTTTTAGGAAACTACATTTGTAATTTTTTCCATAAGCTTTTCGTATTCTGAAAATTTTCCAATATGGATTTCATCGCGTGAGTTGGCAAGCGTTTCCTTTAAATAAATTTCCTTTGGAAATAGAATTTTGGTAAGCTTCTCTACCTCTTCCACGCTAAAACTATTATCTTTTAATTTACGGTAGTAAGTTGCCTTAGATATTTGAAGTTTTTCGATAATATACGCCGGCTTATAAGGTGATTCTTTTATTAGCTTGGGAAGTTCTTTAAGATAATTCGAATATTCTGAGACTAATTGTATCATTTTAAAAATTTATTAATCTCTAATATAGCAATAATAACTCGCTCAATCAAGCCATCTACATTTTATAATAAGTTGTATCGAGATAAGTTCCCACCAATTCACTGCTTACAACGAACTGCCACTGCTAACTTTTTAATTATCTTTATAAAAAATTTGCTATAAAAATTAATCCATGAAATTACTACTCACCCATATAAAAGAACTACTACAAGTTCGCGAAAATTGCCCTTCAAAACTAAGCGGCGCAGAAATGAGCGAACTTCCTACACTGAAAAATGCATGGTTATATATTAAAGACGGTCGTATTTCAGACTTTGGAACTATGGATAACCTTCCTGAATATGAAGGCTATAAACCTATTGATTGTACCGGAAAAATTGTAATGCCCGCTTGGTGCGATTCGCATTCACATATCATTTATGCAGGAAATCGCGAACAAGAGTTTGTAGATCGTATTAAAGGATTGACCTACCAACAAATTGCTGAAAAAGGTGGAGGAATTGTAAACAGTGCCAAAAAACTGCAACAAACCTCAGAAGAAGATTTGTATAACCAATCGGCTTCTCGATTAGAAGAAGTAATAAAAATGGGCACAGCTGCTTTAGAAATAAAAAGTGGCTATGGACTTACCACCGAAGCAGAATTAAAAATGCTTCGCGTTGCCAAAAGACTTTCAGAAAATTATCCATTAACAATCAAAACCACTTTTTTAGGAGCTCACGCTATTCCAACAGAATACAAAGAAAATAAAGAAGGATATTTAAATTTACTCTGTAATGAAATGCTTCCAAAAGTAGCTGAAGAAAAACTTGCCGAATATGTGGACGTATTTTGCGAGGAAGGCTATTTCTCGGTTGCAGATACCGAGCGTATCCTTTCTGAAGCAAAAAAATACAATCTCATTCCAAAAATACATGTGAACCAGTTTACTTCTTTAGGCGGAATTGCAGCGGGTGTAAAGCATAATGCCTTAAGTGTAGACCATCTGGAAGTACTTACCGACGAAGATATAGCTGCGCTTCAAAACTCAAACACAATGCCTGTGGCACTTCCCTCCTGCTCTTATTTTTTAAGTATTCCGTATACGCCGGGAAGAAAAATAATTGATGCAGGACTTCCCCTAGCAATTGCCACCGATTATAATCCGGGGTCAACCCCTAGTGGAAATATGAATTTTGTCGTGGCAACAGCCTGTATAAAAATGCGTCTTACGCCCGAAGAGGCAATCAATGCAGCCACAATAAACGGTGCATATGCCATGGGTTTAAGTGAAACCCACGGAAGTATTACAAAAGGAAAAAAAGCAAACCTCATCATTACAAAAAAAATTCCTTCCTATGGATATCTACCCTACGCTTTTGGAAGTAATTGTGTCGATCAGGTAATTATTAACGGGGAAATAATATGAGTTTCTTAAAAATATATTCCGAAGCCACTGTAAAACCCTATCTAAAAGTTCGAGCCGGCGAAACCAAGTTGGGTGAAAAAGTACAGTTTGTAAAAGACCTAGAATCTTTAAAAACCTGCACGGCCAACTATGTTCTTTTAGGTATCCCTGAAGATATTGGGGTACGCGCCAATTATGGTCAGGAGGGAACTTCAAAGGCTTGGGAAGTAGCATTAAGTTCATTTTTAAATATTCAGCATAATCCTTTTACAAAATCTGAAAATATAATTGTTTTAGGTGAAATTGACTGCGATACACAAATGCAACAGGCGAGAACACTTTCAGAAAATGAAGGACATTCCGTTGAAAAACTAGGGGAACTGGTTTCTCAAATAGACCATAAAGTTTCTACAGTTATTCAAGCAATTGTAGCCGCAGGAAAATTTCCCATTATTATTGGAGGCGGACATAACAACAGTTACGGAAATTTAAAAGGAACTTCCCAAGCTCTTGATAAATCAGTTAACTGTGTCAATTTTGATGCGCATTCCGATTTTAGAAGTCTGGAACACCGCCACAGCGGTAATGGATTTTCTTATGCTTTTGAAGAAGGGTTTTTAAAAAAATATTTCATATTTGGTCTGCATAGAAATTATACATCAACCAATATTTTTGAAATGCTTCTGGAAAATGTAAAAACTATTCAATTTACCTTTTTTGAAGATATTGTAATTTCAGAAAAGATAACTTTTCAGAATGCAATAAAAGAAGCTGAAAATTTTTCTTGTCAGGATAATTTTGGACTTGAACTCGATATGGACGCTGTAGAAAATTTTGGCAGTAGTGCTATTTCCCCTAGCGGATTTACACTTACCGAAGCCAGAAAGTTTGTTTCTTATTTTTCAGAAAATAAAAACTGTCGTTACCTTCATATTTGTGAAGGTTCTCCAGAGAAAGGGATTTTTCCGAATCAGGTTGGAAAATCAATTTCGTATCTTATTAGTGATGTGATTGTTAATTGATATTTTTACTGTTCATTTTGTTATATCACACTGCTATTTTATTTCATAAAGTAATATAAAAATGTGCAAGATTAGGAGTTTCTTGTTATATTCATATAAATTTTTAACAAATGAAGTATTCTATAGTCCCCTTATTATTTTCAATGTTACTTATAGGTTGTAATTCAAAAAAAGAAGCTAAAACCTCAGAAGTAGAAAACCAAAAAAAAATTACAGTAGATCCCTCTATAGATACGTCTATAAATTCAAAAGTTGCAGAAGAACAAGAATTCAGTGTTTCCCCTATTTCGCATGCTACAATGGTTTTGCAATGGGAAAATAGTGTTATCTATGTAGATCCTATAGGTGGCGTAACAGCATTTGAAGGATATAACGTTCCTAAAATTATTTTAGTAACCGATATCCACGAAGATCATTTTAGCGTCGAAACTCTGGAGGCAGTTAGCGGTCCGGAAACCCAAATTATTATGCCGCAAGCTGTAGCAGACAAACTTCCTAAAGATTTTAAAGGAAAAATACTAGTTTTAAAAAATGGTGAAAAGAAGCAAATAAAAGGTTTTACTATTGATGCAATTCCTATGTATAATTTGCGGAAGGAAGTTCTTAAATTTCATGAAAAAGGGAGGGGTAATGGCTATGTAATTGAAAAAGAAGAACGCCGTGTATACATTTCTGGCGATACTGAAGACATTTCTGAAATGAGAAACCTCAAAAATATTGATATCGCTTTTGTCTGTATGAACCTGCCTTACACTATGACGGTTGAAAGTGCAGCAGATGCGGTGTTAGATTTTAAACCTAATGTGGTTTATCCATATCATTACCGCGGAACAAATGGTTTGAGCGATATAGCTAAATTTAAAAGTATTGTAGAGAAAGACAATAAAGATATTAAGGTCACCCAACTAAATTGGTATCCCGAGAATAAGTAAAACTGAGAAAATTATATAGAATTGCCACGAAAACTGAATGTGTTTCTTTTTCGTGGCATTTTTTTTTGAGATTGTAAGGAATTCTATTGCTTTTCGCAAGCAACTCCCCAAATAGCCAATACTTTATTGGCCGTATTTACTTTTACCGTATTTTCATCCAATACTTTAAAGTCATTTCCATTACTGAAACTAGGATCGAAAACCGATTCTAATGAGAACTTTATCTTTCTGAATTTTAAAATTTTCCAGGTCCCTTCTGAAGTATAACTCCCTCTTTCTGTAATATTAAGTGGTTTGTCATCACTTTCAGGCTGTGGAATACTTTTAAAATCAAACTGAAAGGTATTATTTTTAAAAAACTGAAGTCCTATGGAAGCAACTCCATTTCCCAGACTTTCATAAGCGATCACTGCACTTTCCTTAGGTTCAGGAAGGGTGTATTTTGTAGTTTCTTCAGAAGAAGTGTTTACAGCTTTTTTCTTAGCTCCGCAAGATGCCAAAAGAACAACAATGCAAATCAAAAATATTTTTTTTAGTATCATATTAACGGCTTAGTTTTTTATATTTAATACGTTTTGGCATTAGATCGCCACCCAAACGTTTTTTCTTATTTTCTTCGTAATCAGTAAAACTACCTTCAAAGAAATACACTTCACTGTTTCCTTCAAAAGCGAGGATATGTGTGCAAATTCTATCTAAAAACCAACGGTCGTGAGAGATTACAACCGCACAACCTGCAAAGTTTTCCAAACCTTCTTCTAAAGCACGTAAGGTATTTACGTCAAGGTCGTTGGTAGGCTCATCAAGTAAAAGCACGTTTCCTTCTTCCTTTAAGGTCATTGCTAAATGCAAGCGGTTTCGCTCCCCTCCGGAAAGAGATTCAACTTTCTTGTTTTGTTCGCTTCCGCTGAAGTTAAACCTACTTAAATAGGCTCGTGAATTTACTTGCTTTCCACCCATCATTATTAATTCTTGGCTATCGCTAAAATTCTCCCAAATAGTTTTGTTGAGGTTGATGTTTGAATGCGCCTGATCTACATAAGCAATTTTTGCAGTATCACCTACTTCAAAAGTACCTTGATCCGCGGTTTCTTCTCCCATAATCATCTTGAAGATTGTAGTTTTACCTGCCCCATTTGGACCAATAACTCCAACAATTCCGGCTTGTGGTAATTTGAAATTAAGGTCTTCATACAACAATTTATCGCCAAATGCTTTTGAAACCCCTTTAGCCTCAATTACATTTGTTCCCAATCGCGGTCCGTTAGGGATGTATATTTCCAGTTTGTCATCCAGTTGCTTCTGGTCTTGGCTCATTAGTTTATCGTAATTGTTCAAACGGGCTTTTTGTTTTGCCTGACGGCCTTTAGGCGCCATACGTACCCATTCCAATTCTCGTTCTAATGTTTTCTGACGTTTTCCTGCCTGCTTTTGTTCTTGTGCCATTCGTTTCGACTTTTGCTCCAACCAAGAAGAATAGTTGCCTTTCCAAGGAATTCCTTCACCTCTGTCCAATTCCAATATCCAACCAGCAACATTATCCAAAAAGTACCTGTCGTGAGTTACGGCAATAACAGTCCCTTTGTATTGCGCTAAATGATGTTCCAACCAATGCACACTTTCGGCGTCCAAGTGGTTTGTAGGTTCATCCAGTAATAAAACATCGGGTTCTTGCAAAAGCAATCTACAAAGTGCAACTCGCCTGCGCTCTCCTCCTGATAAATTTTTAATAGGAGTATCGCCTTCCGGAGTTCGTAATGCATCCATGGCAATTTCCAAACGATTGTTAAGTTCCCACGCATTTGTGGCATCGATTTGATCTTGTAATTTAGCTTGCTTATCCATAAGCTGCTGCATCTTATCGGCATCTTCATAAACTTCAGGCAGACCAAACATATCGTTGATTTTATTGTATTCATCAAGAATATCAACTACTTCCTGAACTCCTTCTTTTACAATTTCAAGAACTGTTTTATTGTCATCCAATTGTGGTTCTTGTTCTAAGTAGCCTACGGTATAACCGGGTGCAAAAACAACATCTCCCCGATAATTTTTATCAATACCGCCAATGATCTTTAGTAAAGTGGATTTACCACTTCCGTTAAGTCCCAGGATACCTATTTTGGCTCCGTAGAAAAAACTTAAATATATATTTTTTAATACCGGACTTTGTGCGTTTTGAAACGTTTTGGTCACACCGGACATTGAAAAGATTACTTTCTGGTCGTCAGACATTTTTTGTTTAATTAATGGTTTCTATTGATTTACTGGTCTTGTGATTCTTTTTATTTTAAGCGCGAATACCTAAATATGTCAAAAAAATTAATAGAAGTAATAAGGCAAGCCTTCCAGTCGAGTTGCCAGTTTATTATATGGGATTTTCTTTACGATGTCTTCCAAAGGCTTAAACGTTTAGCCTCCTTTAAGGTGTTTATCCGCTGCTTTTTAAAATATCTTTAGAAGTGCTCATAAAACCTTATACTCTTCCTTTAAGAGCATTGAACACCCAGGCTATTGCAAAAAAACCAACCCCAACTGAAGCAAAACCCCAGCCGGCAACATCGTCATATCTAAAAGCTCCCATTGCAATTAAACCTACCCCAACTATAATCATTATAAAAGTAGCCCATCCCAATACTGTATTTTTATTCATCATATTTTACCTTTTAATTCTCTTTAAGAAAAGAGATTATAGATATTACTAAAATCCTCAAGCGAACCTTTGTTCCCTTCAATATAGAAGAATAAAAAAGATATCACTCCTTGCAAATATCGTCAATAAAAAATAGTTTTTAGTTAACAAAATGTCATAGTTTTTAATAGAAATTGCTGGTTATTCTCTGAAAAACTTTTTTTTGTATTTTTTCCTTGGGATGTTGAATTGAATAAACTGCATTTTGTATTTTAGCCGAAATACTATTTTCTATGGACATTAGCTTCAATAAAAACGAAGATCACAATAAGTTATTAGTTTCAAAATTAAAACAAAAACTATCCCATGTTAAATTGGGAGGTGGCGCCAAGCGAATTGAAAAACATCATGCTAAAGGAAAACTGACTGCCCGTGAACGTATTAACTATCTGCTTGATCCAAAAAAAACAAGTATTGAAATAGGTGCATTTGCTGGAGAAGGAATGTATAAAGAACACGGAGGCTGCCCCAGTGGAGGTGTTGTTGTAAAAATAGGTTATGTAAAAGGAAAACAGTGTATTGTTGTGGCTAATGACGCTACTGTAAAAGCAGGTGCCTGGTTCCCTATTACTGCTAAGAAAAACTTAAGGGCTCAGGAAATTTCCATAGAAAACAGACTTCCTATTATTTATTTGGTAGATAGTGCCGGTGTATTTCTACCCATGCAAGACGAGATCTTTCCCGATAAGGAGCACTTTGGAAGAATATTCCGTAATAATGCGGTCATGAGCAGTATGGGTATTACCCAAATTTCTGCCGTGATGGGAAGTTGTGTGGCCGGAGGGGCATATTTGCCTATTATGAGTGATGAAGCTTTAATTGTTGATAAAACTGGAAGTATTTTTCTAGCCGGAAGTTATCTTGTAAAAGCGGCCATTGGCGAAAGCATTGATAACGAAACTCTTGGAGGTGCAACAACACATTGCGAAATAAGTGGCGTAACCGATTACAAAGCAAAAGACGATAAAGATGCTTTGGATAAAATAAAGAATATCGTCTCTAAAATAGGTGATTTTGATAAAGCAGGCTATAACCGCGAAAAAGCAATCAAGCCTTCCGCCGATCCCAAAGATATTTATGGACTATTACCTAAATCACGTGCCGAGCAATACGATATGCGTGAAATTATAAAACGCTTGGTAGATAATAGTGATTTTGAGGAATACAAAGAAGGCTACGGACAAACAATACTTACGGGATATGCTCGTATAGATGGTTGGGCCGTGGGTATTGTTGCCAACCAACGTAAATTGGTGAAGACAAAACAGGGCGAAATGCAATTTGGAGGTGTAATTTATAGCGATAGTGCAGATAAGGCCACCCGGTTTATTGCAAATTGTAATCAGAAAAAAATTCCTTTGGTCTTTTTACAAGATGTTACCGGTTTTATGGTAGGCAGTAAAAGTGAACATGGAGGTATCATTAAAGATGGCGCCAAAATGGTAAATGCCGTTAGTAACAGCGTAGTGCCTAAGTTTACCATTATTATAGGAAACTCTTATGGAGCTGGTAATTATGCCATGTGTGGAAAAGCATATGACCCTAGGTTAATTGCGGCCTGGCCTAGTGCTGAGCTTGCTGTGATGAGCGGTAACAGTGCAGCGAAAGTCTTGCTTCAAATTGAAACCGCTTCACTGAAAAAGAAAGGAGAAGAGATTACTCCTGAAGTAGAAAAAGAACTTTACAACCGTATTAAAGCTCGATATGATGAGCAAATATCCCCATACTATGCAGCTTCCCGCATTTGGACAGATGCTGTAATAGACCCCTTGGATACACGCACATGGATATCTATGGGTATTGAAGCTGCCAACCACGCTCCGATTGAAAAACCATTTAATATGGGAGTGATACAGGTTTAACATTAATTAAATGGGGGGGGTATCTAATATCCTTTATAAAGCCGTAATCGTAAAAGTCTTTTATTCTTTTTATCTTTCCATAGCAATTCACCTATGAAAAAAGAACAAGACCTCAAACAACCGCTTTATATTATTCTGTTGCTTATTTTGGCTGGAGAAGCGGTATTTATTTTACCCTTCGTTCTGGCCCGTGTCTTTCGCCCTACTTTCTTAGAGGTATTTAATCTTACCAATTTAGAACTTGGGAGTTTATTTTCGGTATATGGCATTGTAGCTTTTATCTCTTATATAACTGGCGGTCCTTTGGCAGATAAATTCCAACCGAAAATTTTACTATCAGTAGCTTTATTGTTAACAGCTTTAGGTGGTCTGGTAATGGCCACCTACCCTTCTTATTCGGTTTTATTGCTTTTATATGGGTACTGGGGTTTTACTACTATTTTTTTATTCTGGGCTGCCATGATAAAAGCCACCCGAATTTGGGGTGGGACTAAAAAACAAGGACTCGCCTTCGGTTTTTTGGATGGTGGCCGCGGTCTTGTAGCTGCAGGTTTTGGTTCCTTAGGGGTTCTTATATTTTCTCTCTTAATCAATGTAGATATAAATGAGGCTTCGCTGCCAGAAAGAAAAGAGGCTTTTAGGTATGTTGTTTTAATTTCTTCTGCCATCATTGGCCTAATAGCTTTATTAGTGTTTATATTTTTAAAGCTGAAAACTGCTGAAACAATTACCCGACAAAAAAATTCTTTACAAAGTACATTCTCAAACTTTAGTACTGTAATAAAAACCCCTTCAGTATGGCTGCTTATGGTGATAATTTTATGTGCCTATGTAGGTTATAAAATTACAGATGTGTTTTCGCTGTATGCAAAAGAAGTGATGGGATATGATGAAATAAAATCGGCTGAAGTAGGTACATTTATGCTCTATATACGTCCTGTGGTAGGAGTGTGCATTGGTCTTTTGGCAGATCGTTCGCGGGTATCATTGATGATGATACTTAGCTTTTTAATTATGTTGATAGGATCGCTGTTATTTGCTTCAGGTATTATAGGGCCCAATACAGTTATTCTTTTCTTTTTGGCATTACTTATTACCGCTACAGGCGTTTACGCGTTTAGAACCTTATATTTTGCTGCTATGGAGGAAGGTTATATTCCGATTACGGTTACGGGCACCGCAGTTGGAGTCATCTCTTTAGTGGGATATACACCCGATATTTTTGCAGGTCCTGCTATGGGATATTTACTGGATAATTCGCCTGGGGAAAGTGGACACCAACATGTATTTATAATGTTGGCTGTATTTTCAATAATAGGATTGATAGCCGCTACACAATTTTATAGGATATCGAAAAAATAAAAAAAGAGATAAGAAAAGTCCTTTCTTAAAGACATTAATCTTTCTTTCTTTTTCTTTTCCGGCTTTCTTTTTTAATTTTTTTATCAATATCAGGATCGAAATACAAGCTGTTAAAATTACTAATCTTTTCTTTACTTAAAATTTCTTCTAAATCTTTTAAAAATTTATCTGCCAAGGTGAGCAGGTTTTGTTTCTTATCCATATAATCTATTTTTTCATCTTGCTGAATAGCTAATTTATTTTTTTCGAAATCCAATATCATATTTCGCAATACGGCTTTTTCAAATGCGTCTAAAGGCAACTCTTTTTCATATAAATCCATTTTAGGATCAATACCCTCTAATATTTGTGAAGCAGCATAGTTTTCATCATCATTGTATTCTGAAGATCGTTGATTTTGACCGGTTGTAATTTGTGCAAATAAGGTTCCTGAAAAAGTAACGAAAAGCACTAATAGAATAAAGAAATGTTGCTTTGAGTTCATAAACATTCAATTTTTTGCAAAGGTCATAAAAAAATACATGTTTCGTTACCCATGAAGTATATTTATTACATTATTTATATTTATGAATTACCTGTAAAACATCCTTACGCTTAATTTTTTCGGTTTTAGTATAAGGAAAATTTGAAAGGGTATAAATTCGTTTTGGTCGTTCATAAGAAGAAAGGGTGGCAAAAGCTTCTGAGTAATTTGATGGTTCTACTCCTTTTTCATTTTCTATAATTAAAATTACGCGCTCTCCTAACTCCTCATCTTTTTCAGAAGCAATAATAAAAGGAAGTTTAATATAGGAAGAGAGGGCCTCTTCTACTTTTTCAGGATATATCTTAATCCCGCCACTGTTTATAATATTATCAATCCGTCCCAACCATTGAAATTCTGTAGAAGAAACTAGGGTAACCAGATCGTTTGTAATTATAGTCTCTTCTGAAATATGCGGGGCTTCAATTACCAAACACTCCCTTTTATCGATTGAAAATTTTACACCGGGAATTGCCGTAAAAATATCTGTGCTATTTTCTCCATTAATGCGTTTTACAGCTATATGTGTTATAGTTTCGGTCATTCCATACGTGGCATATACCTGGGTAGGCACCGACTGTAATTTTTTTTTGAGTTCTTTAGAAACGACTCCGCCGCCAATAATAAGTTTTTTTACCTTTTTAAGCGCATTTATAGAGTGATGAACTTGGTACGGAACCATAGCTACAAAATCGTAGTCGTTGTCATATTGCGTCAACACATTTTTTTGGGGTGCCACTATGTGTAAATTCCAACCGAGTACCAACGCTCGTACGAGCATCATTTTTCCTGCAATAAACTTGACAGGAACACAAAGTAAAGCAGAAGTGCCTTCTTCAACATCAAAAAAAGCACCGGTAGCTTTTGCGCTGTTGATCATTTGTGTTTTCAGCAACGGGATTTTTTTAGGTTTGCCAGTAGAGCCAGAAGTTTTTACAAGTACCGTGTCTGTATCATCCAACCATTTTTGAATAAATTTTCCTATACTTACTTCATAATCATCACCTTCAAAAGCAAGTTCTTTTGAGAAATGCAATAATTCTTCTACCGACTCAAACTGTAAGCCATTGAAGGTAAAAGAAGGATGAAGTATGTGTGAGGTTGTTTTCAAATAATATGTTTAAAAAATTTATTCAGATTGAATTTTAGGAGGTGGGGTAACTTTTCCAAAGAGCTTTTCTCCCCAACCCTTCCATTTATATCTAAAGGCCATAATAGCTATAAAAATAGGATATAGCATCAATACCGGTCCCAGGACATCGAAGCCAGCAGAAGGTTCAGAAATATCTTTTAAAACCGAATTTGTTTGAAAAACCGTCCAATCTGTAGTAACCAACAAGGCAGCAATTAAATTATTTCCGGCATGAAAGCCCAAAGCCAATTCCATTCCGTCATCCATCAACGTAATTATACCTAAGAAAAATCCAGTTCCTATGTAGTAAATCATTATAATATTTCCCAATTTTTCAACTTCAGGATTAAAAAAGTGAAGACCTCCAAAAATTACTGAAGTTATTAGTAAAGGCACCCATTTATTTTTTGCCATGACACCAATTCCCTGCATTAAATAACCTCTAAATAAATATTCTTCAAAACTGGTTTGTAAGGGTATCATTACAATAGCTATAACAGCCAAAATAAGAAACGGAACAAGTTGAAATTGTACTACATAATCTTCCGGATTACTGTAATAATCTAATAAAGTGAAGCCAAGCGTTGTAATTACAACAAGGCCAAAACTAAAACCTATTCTCCCCCAATCTGTTTTTTTTCGGGAAGTGGTAAGTTTTAAAAAAGGTTGTTTGTGTAAATACTTTACAACTAAATAAACACCTACCAAGCCCACAGCAAAACTTAACAGCATTAAAAACAAGGTTAGGTTAGAATCTAAAACCGTCATTATTTTATTTTGATCTTCTAAAGCAGATAGTTCTTCCCCATTGCTAATTAATTTAGCCACAGCAGCAGCTAAAAAAGGAAGTGTCCCTATTTGTGATGCTAGAAAAATGATAAGTACCCCCACAATATATCGCCACCAATCGTGCAGATAATTATAAGCCTGTTTAATATACATATATCGTTGTTTTTATAATCTACAGATTTAAAGAAGATAAATCCCACCCTATTGATTGCTTATATGCTAGGGCTCCTTGTTCCACCTTAAGAGGTGATGGGATGTTATTTTTATATAGATTTCCCGTTCCTAAACCTTGTGGCAATTTACTGTTTTTTATGAAAATGTATTGAGAAATTGCGTTTAATCCTACATTACTTTCCAAGGCCGAAGTTACCCACCAGCCTATATTATTTTCCTCTGCTAGCGCAATCCAAATGTCGCTTCCCTCCAAGCCGCCAATAAGCGATGGTTTTAAAATTATGTACTGCGGTTTTATGATTTGCAACAGTTGTTTCTTCTTTTCTTCAGAAAAAACACCTATAAGCTCTTCGTCTAAAGCTATGGGCAAAGGTGTAGCTTCACAAAGCTGAGCCATTTCTTCCCATTGGCCATGTTTAATAGGCTGTTCGATTGAATGTAATTGTAATTCTGAAAGTATTTTAAGTTTTTCAAGTGCTTCAGATGAAGAAAAAGCACCGTTGGCATCGACCCGTAATTCAACTTCCGAAGGAGAAAACTCTTTACGGATGCTTTTTAATAATGTTATTTCCTCAGTAAAATCGATAGCTCCTATTTTCATTTTAATACAACTGAAACCTTTTTCTAATTTTTCAGCTATCTGTTGTTTCATAAAAGTTTTATCACCCATCCACACGAGACCATTTATGGCAATAGATTTATTTCCTCGCGTAAATTCCGAAGGATATAATTCAAAAGGTTTTTCTGATTCTAAGGATTTAAAAGCAGTTTCAACCCCAAATTGTATTGAGGGAAATTCGGTTAATTTTTGATAAAGCTCTTCTTTTCCCAAATGGACATTCATACATACCCATTTCAACTTTTCTTCATAGTCCGGCCGGTCATCAATACTTAACCCGCGTAATATGCCACACTCTCCTATTCCAAATCGTTGTTTTTCCTTTAAAATTAAAAACCAAGTCTCCTTAGTTTTTAATACGCCGCGGGAGGTCCCACTGGGACGTTTAAAGGTTAGAATGTGCTTTTGATACTGTGCTGTTAACATTTTTTACTTCTAAAAAGAAAGACCCAAAAATACAAAAACCTAAATCCAAAAAAGTATTATACCGATTCAGAATTTGGGTTTATATTCGGTGCTTTAATAGTTATGTAAAACTTATAGTTCGATCGATTCGCCAATTTCAAGTAACATTAAATCTTTATTGGCATCATAGAACTTACGTTTGGCTTCATCGTGGTTTATTTCTATATAACCAAAGGTGTCAAAATGTACGCCCATTACTTTATCGCATTGAACAAAATCGCTGGCTATAATGGCATCGTCTACACCCATGGTAAAATTATCGCCAATAGGAAGAATAGCGAGATCCAGTTTTGTACTTAAGGGAATTAGTTTCATATCCATTGTAAGCGCAGTATCGCCGGCGATGTAAATATTTTTATGTTCGCCTTCTATGACAAAGCCTCCGGGTTGACCGCCATAACTGCCATCTGGGAAAGAACTGGTATGAATGGCCTGTACGTATTTTACTTTCCCGAAGTCGAATTTCCAGCTTCCGCCGTGATTCATGGGGTGAACTTCAAAGCCCTTTTCTTCGTAATGGTTGGCAATTTCAAAATTGCTTACAATAGTGGCTCCTGTATTTTTTGCAATGGCTTCAGCATCCAAAATATGATCCTGGTGTGCATGGGTAAGCAATATATAATCTGCTTTTAGTTCGTCGATATTAATTTTGTCTTTAGCAAGGTCATTTCCCGTAATAAAAGGATCAACAATTATGTGTTTTCCTGCAATTTCAATTCCCAAGCTATTTTGACCGTAAAATGTAATTTTCATAATAAATTTTTCTGATTGTCCGCAAACACCCATAATTATTTAATATTGATTATATTTATTGCAAAATTAAAGGTATGAATTTATTTAGTTTCACGGCTAATTTTGGAAGCGAAGATGCGTGCCGCTTGCATTTCAAGGAACAACGGGATAATCAAGGTGTTGTTTGTAAATGCGGCCACAAAGATTTTT
>Ga0209390_10001467_pt1 | contig 45482 bp, 20 predicted proteins | sample BON01_FD_187212 | JGI IMG/M metagenome (GOLD analysis project Ga0209390, IMG submission 187212) | Freshwater microbial communities from Lake Bonney liftoff mats and glacier meltwater in Antarctica - BON-01 (SPAdes) (version 2) | ecosystem: Environmental > Aquatic > Freshwater > Ice > Glacier...
GGGGGGGGGGGGGGGGGGGGGGGGGGGGGGGCGTGAGACGGGGGGCTATCGCAGCCCTGGGCCGAGGAGGTCCCAAACACGGAGAAAAAGCGTTTGCAGTGTGGGTGTTCGCGAGAGTTGCGCGAAAGAGGAAAGCGGGGGAGGGGAACGGGGGGGACAGGTTTGACTCGGTGCTGCGCGTTGGGCCGCAGTATTGGTATGGAGAGGGCGGGGCGCGGGAGGGCGGGGGAGACGCTTATGAGGGGGCGGCTGGGTGGCGGAAAAAAGGGGAGGCTCGAGTCGCCGGCCCCAGGTCGGCGACGTCGTTATCGCGCGCCGCCGTCCGGCGCGGCCAGGTCGGCGCACGTCGCGACCTCGTTTCCTACTCCCGTTGGTTGCTCTCCCAACCGCTTCCGCGGCCCCGGCCCACCCCGCTTCCTCGGCCCCCTCGCTAGCCTTATGTCCGCCTCGCTCCCCGCATTCACCCTGCCCCTCATTGCGCGTTTGTCTCCATGAGTTGGGTTTGAGAAACATTTGTCGGGCGCTTTTAGATGTCCTCCAGCGGCGGCGTGTCAAAAACATATTTTCTCTCTTCCTCTCTTCAAAGGTTTACGGCGCGACACGCAAGAGGACGCGGGGCGCGCGCGCGGGGGGCCCCGAGCACACGCACTAGAGATAGCCAACATCGAGTATCACATCAAGCCGCAAAAGGCAGGCGACCGGTCCAACCGTTGGCGCGACCAACTATAGATGAAATCGAAAAACTTGTCATCCTGGGGCGGCGGCAGCGCCGACGGCGGGCGGCCCTCTCTCTCCTTTTCTCAGCTCTCCCCTGTTCCGTCTTTTTCACCGCCGCCCCTGCGCCGCCCGCCAGTAGAGCGTCACGTAGTCCAGCGCGGGGCCGAACCACGACCAGTCGGCGCCCATGCACCGGCCGCACAGCGCGTCCCACGACCGGCGGTCGTTGTAAAACATGCCGATCGCGCGGTTGAGGCCGTAGTCGAGAGCGGGCGGGTCGGCGCCGTCGAAGCAAAAGCCGTTGGTCTCGTAGCCTGCGGCGAGTGCGCGCGCGGCGTCGTGGTCGACGTCGAACACGGTGTCGGCCAGGCCGCCCGTGCGGCGGACGACGGGGACGGTGCCTGTCGGTGTGGCGAAGGGGGGGGGGGGGGGGGGGGGGGGGGGGGGGGGGGTGGGGGGGGGGGGGGGGGGGGGGGGGGGGGGGGGGGGGGGGTCTTAGTTGTTGCGGGCGAGGGCCGAGGGCGTCGAGAGAGAAAACGTCCTCGTTTTTCGTTTTTCGTTCGGAGCGTTGCTCGCTCCTCGTCCCGCGCCGCCGCCCCCCCCAAAAACATAACCACGCCCGCGCAAGACCCAAGCGGCCCCGCTAAAGGCCTCACCATACCGCATCGCGATCATCTGCGTCAGCCCGCACGGCTCGAAGATGCTCGGCACCAGCAGCGCGTCGCAGCCGGCGTAGATCAGGTGCGACAACGGCTCATCGTACGAAAAGGCGAGCGCCGCCCGCTCGCGCCCGTACTGCCGGACGAGGGCGTCGCGCAGCGCGTCGAATTCCGCCTGCACTTTCGGGTCGGGCGCGCTGCCCAGCAGGACAAACTGCCCCCCGCGCTCGAGCGTGCGCCACGCGGCGTGCTTGATCAGATGGATGCCCTTCTGGTGCACCAGGCGGGTGACGACGCCCACCACGGGCGCGTCGACGGACGCCAGGCCCATGCGCGCGCGCAGCGCGGCCTTGGCCGCGGCCTTGCCCTCGGCAAGGTCCTCCCGGCCGTAGCCCCGCGGCAGGAAGGGGTCGGACCGCGGGTCCCAGATGTCCTGGTCGATGCCGTTGCGCACGCCGAACATCTTGCCCAGGTGCGGCGCGACGGCCGGGTGCCCCGCGATCTCGGCCGCGTAGGTCGGCGACACCGTCGTCGCCGCGTCGCACGCGCCCATGGCCCGGCCGATCAGGTCCGCCCCATAGTTGAGGTTGTGGATCGTGAACACCGTGCTGGCGCCCGGGGGCTTGTCCCCGTACACGGCCGGGGCCGACTGCCAGTCGTGGCAGTGCAGGACGTCCGGCCGGGCGCCGCGCTGCCGCAGGCACTCGAGCGCCGCGCCGCAGAAAAAGGCGAAGCGGGCGGCGTCGTCGGCGCGCCCGTAGATGCAGCCGCGCCAAAACTGCCCGCTCTCGGGCTCGAGGAACGTGGTGCGCAGGCCCTCGACCTCGCCCGTCCACACGCGCACGGACGTGCCGCCGAACGCGAACGCGCCCTCCTGGGCCAGGCCGGCGACCTGGCTATAGTCTATGACGTCGTATTTTGGGATCATCACCTCGACGCCGTGCCCCTCCTCCTGCACGGCGCGCGCCAGCGCCGTCACGACATCGCCCATGCCGCCGACCTTGGCGATGGGCGCCATCTCCACGGCGATGTGCACCACCGACAGGACGGGCGGGGGGTGGAGCGCTCGGTCGGCGCCCACGACGGGCACGTGGTAGTCGAGGCCGCCGTTGTTGTCGTAAAAGCCGCTGCCGGCGCCGCCGCCGCCCTCGTCGCCGTCCCCGCCGCCGACGCCGTCAGTGTCTGCAAACACGGCGTCCAGGACGTGCGCGTCCGCCGGGACGGCGTCGATCCGCGCCCGCAGGAACCCCACGCCGCCGGGCATGGCCGGCAGCATGCGCAGGGGCCCGGCGGCGGCGGCGCGCCGCCAGCGGTTGAACCCCGCCCGCAGGAAGATCTCCGGCCGCCCGCGCAGCGGGGTGAGGTCGGGGTTGTAGAACACGTCGCACGGCTCACCCGCGCGCGGCTGCACGGGCACGGTGTACAGGAACTGACGCTGGGCTTCGCGGCGGCGGCGCATGACGCGCGCGCGGGCCTCGACCTTGGCGGCGGCGGCGGCGGCGAGGCGCTCGGCGGCGGCGGCGTCGGCCGGGCGGGAGGCCTCGGTGATCTCGCGCATGGCCTGCTCCATCAGCTGCTGCGCCGAGGGCGGCCTGAAGGCCGGGGGCGGGGGCACGCGCAGGGCCGTGTGGTGGTCCTTCCCGCCGGCGTTGTCCCAGGCGCGGCGCTCGCGGTCGGACAGGACAAAGTCGAGGACGCGGCCGTCGGCGGCGTCGCCCGGCAGCGCGGCGACCTCGCAGGAAAACCACTTTTGCTGCTGCTGCCCGCCGGGGCCGCCGAGGCCCAGCTCGGCGACGCGCTCGGCCGACATCGGGGACATCTCGTGCGCGGTCGTGCCCTGGGCGCCGCTCTGCCAGCCGTCGTGGCCCAGGTGCAGCAGGAGGGCCGCCGCGCCGGCGTCGGCGGCGCTGGCGAGCGGGCCCGAGCGCGCGTTGTACGCAAAGAGGGCCCTCGCGCCCGCGCGCAGGGTCGGGGCGCCGCCGCCGCCGCCATCGCCGCGGCCCGGGGCGGGGACCCCCCGCCCGTTGTCGCCCAGGGCGAACCAGGCGTAGACGCCCTCGCGGCGCTCGGGCGCCGCGGCCGGGTCGGCGGCGGGTGCGGGCGGCGGCGGCGGCCGCGAGCGCTCCTCCGCGGCGAGGCGCGCCTGCTCCTGGTGCTCGCGCGCGCGCCGCGTGCGGAACGCGTCGCGCGCCCGCTCCGCCGCCTCGGCCGCCTGCTCCACCACCCGCGCCCACAGCCCCTCCTCCTCGGCCGCGAGCATCCGCTCGCGCGCGGCCTCGGCGGCCTCGTACGCCGCCGCCCGCCGGTCGGCGAGCTCCTGCTCGGTCGGCCCCCCGGCCAGCGGCAGCGCAAAGTCGCGCGCGCGGTTGTTGTCCGTGGTGCCGGAGGCGGCCTCGGTGACGACGAAGTGGGCCGAGAACGTGTCCTCGGCGATGGGGCCGAGGCGCGCCTCCCACCACTCGGGCGGGGGGGAGTGGCCGCCGCCGCCGCCACCGCCGCCGCCGCCCTCGGCAGAGAGGCCGGCCAGCGCCGCGCAAGGCTGCATCGGCGCCGTCTCGATCGTCTCCCAGCGGTTGAAGCCGATCTTGAGCACCAGGGCGCCCGCGGACTGGGCCCGGGCCGGGGGCGGCCTGGGTAAGGGGCCCGCGGCGCGGTTGTAGTAGACGCGCGCGTCGGCCGCGCCGACGGGCACGGGCGACGCCGGGTCGGCGCCCGCGCCGCCGCCCTCGGCCGGCCAGGCAAAGGTGGCGGCGCCGGCGGCCGCGGCGGCGCGCGCGAGGCGCAAGAGGTCCTCGGCGGCGGGGCCGGGGGCGCCGGCGGCGCTGACACTCCCGTCGCGCGAGGCAGACGGCTGCTGCTGCTGGCCGGGAGGAGGAGGGCCTGCTGCAGCTGCTGCTGCTGCTGCTGCTACTGGTGCTGCTGCTGCTGCTGCTGCTGCTGCTTGGGCTGCTGCTGCTGCTGGTGCTGTTGCTGCTGCCGCGGCCGCGTCCGCCGCCGTCCCCAGGGCCGCCGTCATGCGGTCCTGCAGCTGCGACAGCCGGTCCTGCGCCGCGCGCCGGTCGGCCGCCAGCTCGAGCAGCAGCGCCTTGAGCGCGTCGTTCTCCGCGCGCAGGCGGGCGACCTGCTCGCGGCCCGGGGTGCTGCTGCCGCTCCCGCTCCCGCCGCCGCCGCCGCCGCTCCCGCTCCCGCCCCCGCCTGCCGTCGCGCGCGCCGCCGCGTCCGCGCGCGCCGCCTGCGCCGCCGCCAGCGCCGCGGCCCGCTCGGCGTCGTGCAGCGCGGCCTCGCCCGCCCCGCCGTCGCCGCCGGGCGAGCGCGCCGCCGCCGCCGCCGCCGCCGCGTTCTTCTCCTCGGAGAGCCGGCGGGCGAGCTCCCGCGCGGCGCTGATCTTTGCGGCGACGGCCTTGACGCGGGCGGTCCTGCCGCCGTCGGCCGCGGGGGTCGGGGGCGGGGGGGCCTGCTCGCGGCCGGGGGGGACGGCGGCGAGGCCCGTTGTTGTTGTTGCTGGGGGCGCGAGGACTGTCCTGGCAGGGCAGCGGCGGCGGCCGAGGAGGCTGCTCGCGGCCGACGCCGGCGGCGCCGCCTTGTTGCCGACGAGCTGCATCGTTTTGTTTTCGCTGTGGCGGTTTCGGTTTATGGCCGTCGGCCGGACGGCGAAGGATTGCGCGGGGCCCCTGTCGTGTGAATGGTGATGGTCGTGAGGGATTGCGGGTCCTGAGAGGGGGTGGGGCGCTATCGGCGTGAGAGAGCGCACACAACAACAAACAGCTCAGCTTTTGCCCAATGCGAGACCGCCTCGCATTGGGCCAGCCGCGCCGCTGCGCTTGAGGTCGCGCTGCGACCCAATCGACGAGATCGGAGCCCGCGAGATCCACGCACCTGCCACGGAGGGAGGGGGGAGCGCGATTGGCCCTAGGCCCAAGATTGCGCGGCCGGGCGCAGGACAATCAGACAAGGGGAGTAGGGGGCCACAGGACGATTGTGTTTGTGGATGTGGATGGTGTCGTACGAGATCAAGGCGCGCCCATCGAATGCTCGGACGGTGGGGCTGTCGGGGCTGCGGGAGGCAAGCGGCGCGAGAGGGGCGACACCAGTGACGGGCGACACGCCGCACGATGCGCTTTCGAGGCGAAGCCGGTCCGCGGGCGGCAGCGGCGGCGGCGGCGGCGGATGCGGCGGCGACGGCAAAGGTTCCCCAACAGAGCGGCTATCTGCCCGCCACATCCGACCCCCATTCCTCTCGACTTTGGAACGACACCGCGCAGCCGCACACGCAGCGCGCGCGCCAAACACCAACTCAAGCTCCCTCCCTCCCCTGTTCCCCTTTCACACCTCGCGCACGCGCCCACTCCCTCATACGCCAACCCAAGGCCTGGTCGCCGTGAAATAGGCAGGCAACGGGCGCAGGTAGTGCCAGCGCCGGCCGATCATGACGCAAGCATTGGCGCGGCGAGGAGGGGACGCCCTGCGGCGAGCGCTGGGCGCGGCGGCGGCGGCGGGCGTGGCACCAGCGTCGTCGCCGGCAGCGGCTGTGGCGGCCGCAGCAGCCGCAACGCCCCTTGTCCTCCTCTCGGGGCGGCCCCACGTGGCAGCAGCAACAAGCAACAGAGGCCTGGCGACGGCGTCGGCAGCACCGCAAGCGACAACAGCAACGGCAGCAGCAGCAGACCCCGGCAGCGGCGGCAACAAGCGCGCCGCCCGCAAGCCGCAAAAGGCGCCAGACGCGTGGCGCAGCCGCCTGCCGCCAGGCGCCGAACGGCCGGGCGTCGCGCTCCGGGCGCGCGACCCGGAGCGCTTCGAGCGCATGCGCCTGGTCCTGGGCTACTACGACCCGCCCTCCTTGGACGGGAGCGGCGGCGGCGGCGGCGGCGGCGGCGGCGGCGGCGGCGGCGGCAGGAGGGCGGGGGCGGGGGCGTCTTCTTCCGCGCCGGCCCCGCCGCGCCGCGCGACGCTAAACCTCCTACAGACGCTCTGGTTCACGCCGGACGTCGACCCGTACTACAAGATGGCGCTGCTGTCGTACCGCACGCGCCCGCTCAACCGGGCGGTGGGGGCGTCGCTGCCGCGCGCGCAGGCGCTGCTGGCGGCGGTGGCGGCGGACGCGGCGGCGTTTGTGCCGGCGGGGGGGGGGGGGGGGGCGGGGGGGGGGGGGGGAGGGGCGGCGGCGGCGGGCGGCGGCGGCGGCGGCGGCGAAACGAAGAAGCAGGAGGAGGAGGAGGAGGGCAAGGCGGCGGCGGCGGCAACGGCTGCGGCGGCGGCGACGGGGGACAGGGTAGCAGGCGTGCCATCTTCTTGATCACAGTCTTAGCACAGAAGAAATCTGGAGTTGTGTTTTCTTGAGGCACCGTTGCGGCGCGGCCCTCCTTCCGTCGCTCCCCGCTGCCCGCCCCCCCTACCCATGGCGCCGCCGACCCCAGAAGGAGGCCAGCCGCTCGCAAGGCGCGCCGACACCCCACCTTCTACCAGACAACGACCATCCACACTGCGTTCGAGACGCCGCCCGCGAGCGCGCATACAAAAAGAAAAAGAGGGCGCGCGCGCGCGACAAAACTTGCTATATCTGGGCTCTTTTCTTTCTTTTTTTGGACCCGCCGAAACGCCGCCAGAGCGCTGAAAGTCAAAAACGGCCGCACCCAATGGCGACTGACGACGCGGCCACCACGTCAATGGCGCCCGTGAAAGAGAGCGACGACACGTGTCCGAATACTGACGAACAGGAGGCGCGCGCGCTCGAGGACGCCCTGCTGGCCATGGCCGAAGGAGAGGAGACTGCGACGGCAACGGCGACGAACGCCGACACTGACGCCGCCTCTTCCTCATCCTCGTCGTCCGCCCTCTCGCTAGTCCGCTCGGCGCCGCCCGAGCTCCGCCGCGCCCTGTCCCGCCTCGGCGCCGCCCTGCGCGCGGCCCGCCTGCGGGAGGGCGCCCTGGCCCGCCGCTGCCGCGACCTCGGCGGCGACCTGGCGTGCGGCGCGCAGAAGCTGAAGCAGGCGGCCGAGGCGGCGCGGGAGGACCAGCGGGGCCTGGCGCTGCTGCGCGACGAGGCCGAGCGCGCGTGGGCCGCGGCCGAGCGGGCGCGCCGGCGCGAGTCGGTGGCCGCGTCGCGGGCGGCGGAGCTAAAAGGGGCGGCGGCGACGCCTCCTGCGCCTGCTGCGGCTGATGTGGCGGACACGGAGGAGGAGGGCGCTCCTTCCCCCGCTGACGCTCCCGCTCCCGCTCCCGCTCCCGCTCCCGCTTGTGCTCCCGATCTGACGACGCTGCCGTCGCAGCTCGTCCAGACGCCCGCTGCCGCCGCCGCCGCAGCAACAGCAACAACCACCACGCAACCACCACACCAAACCTCCACGGCCGGCGCGTCCATCCTGGTCGCCGCCGCCGTCGACAAGGAGCGCCGTGCGGCCGCCGCCGCCGCCGCCGCGACCGCCGGCGCGCTCGCTCAGGCCGCGGCCTCGGCGTCATCCCTGCGCGCGCAGCTGGCCGCCGAGCAGGCGCGCCGCTCGGCGCTTGAGTCCGCCGGCGCCCTCGCGGCCACGGCCCTCCGCGCGGACCTCGAGCGCGAGGGCCGCCGCCGCGAGCGCCTCGAGGCCGAGCTGAGGGACCTGTCCCGCCAGGCCGACGGCCTTCGCGTGGAGGGCCGCCGCCGCGCCGCCGAGGCCGAGGCGGCCGACCGGCGGGCGGCGGGCGCCGACGGCTGCCTCCGCGAGTGCCGGGCCGCGGCCGACAAGGCCCGGCGCGGGCACGAGGCCCGCGGCGAGCGGCTGGCGCGCCTCAGGCGCGAGCTCGAGGCGCGCGAGGCGGCGCGGCTGGAGCAGCAGCGCCAGGCCGAGGAGGCGGCGGGCGCGGCGCAGCGGCTGGAACTCGAGGCGGCCGCCTGCCGCGCCGAGGGCGAGCGCCAGGCGCGGCTCCGCGAGGCCGCCGCAAAGCGCGCGGCGCAGCTCGAGGAGGCGCGCGCCGCGTCCGACGTGGAGCGGGCGCAGCTGGCCGCCGCCGTCGCGCGCGCCGAGCGCAGCGCCCAGGCCGCGCAGAGCGAGGCCGGGGCCGAGCGGCGCCGCGCGCACGACCTCGAGCAGGAGCGAGACGCGGCCGACCGCCGGCGCGCGGCCGCCGAGGCCGAGGCGGGGCAGCGCGCGGCCGAGGCGCGCGCGGCCGAGTCGACCGGGCGCGCCGCCGAGCAGGAGGCGGCGGCGCAGCGGGCGTCGGCCTTTCTGAGGGCGCGCGAGGCCGCCGCCGTCGAGCGCGAGCGCGAGCGCCTGGCCGCCGAGGCGGGAGAGCTGGAGGCCAAGCTCCGCGCGGCCCGCGAGGCGTGCTCCGCGCGCGAGCACGAGGCCGGGGAGCTCAGGCGCAGGCTGGCCGACGCCGAGGCGCGCCTGCGGCAGGCGCGCGCGGCGGGCGAGGCGGCGCGCGGCGAGAGGGGGTCGGCGGCGCGCGAGCTGCTCGGGGCGCAGGACGAGGCCGGTCAGGCGCGCCGGCGGCTGGCGGCGCTGCAGTCGCAGGCGGAGGGATTGGCGGCCGAGGTCGCGGCGCGCGACGCGGCGCTCGTGAAGGAGCACGTGGACCGGGCGCGCGCCGACCGCGAGCGCGACGCGCTGAGGGCCGACGAGCAGCGCGCGCGGCAGCGGGCGGCCGAGGCCGAGGCGCGCGCGCAGGCGCAGCAGCGGCAGATCGAGCGGCTGGAGGCCGGCGCGGCCGAGCTCGGCGAGTCGGCGATCCGCGCGCGGCGCGAGGCCGAGCGCCTGACTGCCGAGCGCGACGGCCTAGGCGCGCTCATGGCGCGGCGCACGGCCGAGCTCGCCCGGCTGCGGGCGCGGGCGCGCCTGCAGCAGCACGCCTCAGTGGCCGCGCGCTCGGCGCTGTCGCACGAGGCCGGCGAGAAGCGGTCGGCGCGGGCGCGCGCGGCGGCGCTCGGGCGCGAGGCGCGCCTGCTGCGCGCCGAGGCGGCGGCCGGGGGCGCGGCCAAGCGTGAGGCGCTGCTGCTCGCCAAGCAGGTGCGCGTCGAGAAGAAGCGCGGGGCCGAGCTCGTGCGCCGCATGGCGCACCCGGCAAACGTGCACAGGTGGTCGCGCCTGCTGCCCGCGGCGACGGGCGGCGGAGGAGGGGCGGGCGGGGGAGGAAGCGGGGGCGGCAGCGGCAGCACGGCGGCGGCGGCGGCGGCGACGGCCGACGCGCCGGCGTCGACGGGGGCCGACGCCGCGGCGTACGAGCTGGCCGCGCGCCTGCAGAGCACGCAGCGCCGCCTGCTGGCAAAGGCGTGCGAGGCCGAGCGCTCGGCTGCCGAGGCGGCGGCCGAGAAGGCGCGCGCCGACGGCCTCCAGGCGGCGCTCGAGCGGTCCGCGGCACCCGGGCGCGCGGCGGCCGGCGCGGCGGCGGCGCTGGCGGTCGGGCGCTCGGCGCTGCGCGAGCGCGAGCGGCGGGCGCAGGCGCTGGCGGCCGAGCTCGAGGCGGCGCGAGCGTCGGCCGCGGCGCTCGAGGGCGACGTGTTGGCGCTGCGCGAGGAGCTGGCGGCGGCGCGGCGGGGCAGCGGGGGAGGGGCCGGCGGGACGGCAGCGGCGACGGGGGGCGGGAGCCTGTGCGCCGCTTGCTGAGCACGAGGGACGCTGGGGTCGCTTATTTGCGCTGGTTCAATTCTTTTTACACGCGAGGAGGCAGGCAGACACACGAGGGTGGTGCGGGGCGATTGTCCAATCCGGGGGGCCGGTCACACGACGACACCAGGGGCGGGCGGAGAAAGAGCCGCACGGGACTCGTTCGTTCGTTCGTGGTGCTGCCGCCCGGCGCTCTATCTCTTAAGAAAGCAGGTTTTCCCCCCTTCGCTCTCACTGCATCTGCCGCTGCTGCTGCTGCTGCTGCTGCTGCTGCTGCTGGTGCAGATGCGGCGGGCGCTGGTGCTGGGAGTGCATCTGCTGCTGCTGCATCATCTGCTGCTGCTGCTGCTGCACCAGCTGCTGCTGCTGCTGCATCGGCTGCTGCTGCTGCTGCTGCTGCGGGTGCGCCTGCTGCTGCTCGCCGCCGCCCACCATCGCCACCAGCGCCCGCAGCGTCAGGCTCGGCACGGCGTGCGGGGGCCCGCCCGGCGGCGGCGGCGGCGGCAGCGGCTCGCCCGTGACGGGAGAGACGGGCCCGCGCGCCGCCAGCCACTCCTCCAGCGCCCGCCGCTCGTACGCGCGCCCGTCGGAGCACGCGAGCGGCTCGGCCGGCAGGCGGCGCGTGAGCGGGCAGCACAGGGCGTCGCGCAGCGCGGCGAAGCGCTGCGCCCACGCGCGGGCGGCGGCGCCCGCGCGCTCGCAGTCCGCGTGGGCGGCGGCGAGGCCGCCCTGCAGCTCACCGACGCGGCGCTCGAGCGCGGCGTACGCGGCCAGCGCGGCCGACAGCTGCTGGTGCTGCTGCTGCTGCTGGTGCAGCTGGAGCTGTTGCTGCTGGTGCTGGTGCTGGTGCTGATGCTGATGCTGCTGCTGCTGCTGTCCTGCCTGATCATAGGAAACGGCGCGGCGCGGGGGCGGAGCCAGGCCTGCGGCTGCGGCGGCGGCGGCGGCCGCAGCATAGGCCTCCGCCGGCGGCGGGGAGAGGTCGCCGGATCCGCTGCCAGAGCCGCCGTCGGTCGTGGCCGTGACCGTGGCCAGGGTGGTGGTGCTGGCGCTAGAGCCGTCGACCCCGCCGCCGCGGGCGAGGCCAGGGTGGATCCCGGCGCCGCCGTCGCCGCCGCGCCGGTGGTGCGGCAGCGCGGGCCGGCCGCCCGCGGCGTCCGAGGGCCGCAAAGGCGGCGCGGGCGCGGGCGCGGGCGGCACGACCGCCGAGGCGGCGGCGGCCGCAGACGCCTGTTGCTGCTGCAGCTGCAGCTGCTGCTGGCCGCGGCCGCCGGTGGCGGCCACGGCGGCCAAGGCGTGGTCGAGCAGCTCGATGCCGCTAAACAGCTGGAAGGGGTTGTCGACCTGGCGCGACGCCGCCGACGACGGCGCCAGCGACGAGGAAAAAGGCGGCGGCGAGCCGCCGCCGGGGGCGAGCGCCCACCCGCCGCCGCCGCCGCCGCCGCCGCCGCCGGCGTGCCCGTTGCCGTTGCCGTTGGCGGATGAGGGGGGGACTCCGCCGGCGGCCTTGATAAACATGCGCACGGGCGGCGGCGGCGGCGGCGGGGCCAGCACGCTCGGCGAGCCGAATGGGATGCCCGGCCGCGCGGCGGCGGCAGCGGCGGCGGGAGGAGCGTCGGCCGCGGCCGCGGGCCGCGACGACAGATGCGGCAGCGGTGGGGGCACCTGTTGCTGCTGCTGCTGCTGCTGCTGCTGCTTGCGCGGCTGATGCTGCCCCTTGGCCTCGGCCGCCGCGGCCGCCGCGGCCGCGCGCGCGGCGGGCGGCGTCGGCGGCGAGGCCGGCGCCGGCGGCGACGGGGCGGCGGACGGCCGTCGCTCGAGCTGCTGCTGCTGCTGCTGCTGCTGCTGCTGCTGCTGCTGCTGCTGCTGGCGCGGCGCGGCCGCGGAAGCAGGAGCGGCGGCAGCGCCCTTGCGGCCGCCGGCCGCCGCCTTGGCGCCGGCCGGCTGCTTCTGCTGCTGCTGCTGCTGCTGTTGCTTGGCGCCGGCAGGCTGCTGCTGCTGCTGCTGCTGCTGCTGCTGCTGCTGCTGCTGCTGCTGCTGCGGCTTGGCCTCGGCGGAGGCCGGCGGCCTGTCGGCGTTGCCCGCCAGCGCCGAGCCGCTGCCCGAGCGCCGCACGCGGCCGGCGGCGGCCGCGCCGCTCTCGCGCCGCACGCGGCCGCCGCTGCTGACGCGCGCCCAGGCCGAGGCGTCGTCGGGCTCCTCGCTCGCGCCGCCGCCGCCCGCCTCCTTGTTGGCCGCCGCCGCCACCGCTGCAGCCGCCCTCTTTGGCGGCGCCGCAGCTGCCGCTGCAACTACTGCTGCTGCTGCTGCTGCTGCCGCCGCCGCCGTCTCGGCCACGGCCAATGCAGCGGGCTGCTCGGGCTTGTGCTCTTGCTGCGGAGAGGGAGGCTGCTTCTCCTCGCCCGCCCCGCTGCTCGCCGCCGCCGCCGCCGCCGCCCGCTCCTCGCCGGGGCTGCCGCCCGCGTCGCCCGCGTCGCTCGACGACGACGACGCAGCCTCCTCGCCGGCAGCCCCAGCCCGAGCCGGAGCAGCGCTGGCAGCAGCAGCAGAAGCTCCCTTGGGCTGCTGCTGGCCGCCTACCGCCGCCGCCCCCGCCTTTTTCTTCCTCTGCTGCGCCTGCTGCGCCTGCTGCGCCTGCTGCTGCTGCTGCTGCTGCGCCTGCTGCTGCCTGCTCGCCCGCCGCCCGGCCGCCCGCGTCGCCTCCTCCTCCTCGGCCAGCAGCCGCTGCATCACGGCGTCCGCCCGCGACGCGCGCGCCGCCGTGCTCGCCTCGAGCGCCCTCAGGCGCGCCTGGCACCCCTTCAGCCGCGGGTTGAGCTCGGCCGCCCGCCGGTAAAGGCGCTCGGCCTCGGCCGCCGAGCGCGCGACGCCCGCGCCGCGCTCGTGCAGCCCGGCGAGCTCAAAACAACACTCTGCGTCGTTCATCTCTGCCCCCCGCCGCAGGTAGGACGCCGCCTTTGCCGGGTCGCGGCGCACGCCGAGGCTGCCCTCGAGGTGGCAGGCGGCGAGGCGGTTGAGGGCCGGGGCGTAGTCGCTGGCGGCCGAGCGGCGCAGCAGCGCGAGCACGGCGGCCGCGGTGTCGGCGCCCCCGCCGTCCTGGCCGCCGCCGTCCTGGCCGCCGCCGCCGCCCCCGCCCGCCGCCGCCGCCCCCGCCTGCTCCTCCAGCAGCGCCAGCGCCAGGTGGTACTGCGCCGCGTGGTGCCCCGCCTCCGCCGCGTCCGACAGCAGCGCCCGCGCCGCCGCCGGGTCCCGCAGCCGCGGGTCCAGGTCGGGCCGCGAAAGCAGAATGCCGCGCATCGCTTTGGCGTCCACCGAGGAAGGGTCGCTCGCCAGCGCCGAGTCCGCCAGCCGCAGCGCCTTGCCCAGGTCGCGCTCCACGCCCAGCGCAAACATGTGGCACGCCGACATCTCGCACAGCGCGTCCGGATGCCCGGCCTCGACGGCGCGGCGCAGCCAGCGGATGCCGCGCGGCGGGTCCTGCGGCACGCCGTAGCCCTGAAGGTGGCAGCGGGCGAGGTCGACCTGCGCGGCGGCCGAGCCTAGAGCGGCGCCGCGCTCGAGCCACAGGAACGCGCGCGCATAGTCGCGGTCGACGCCCGCGCCACCCTCGAGGTAGCGCAGGCCCAGCTCGTACATGGCGTGGCGGTCGCCCGAGTCGGCGGCGCGGGTGAGCCACTTGGCGCTCTCGGCGGCCCAGGCGGCGGCGGCCAGGGGCGCGCCGCCGGGCGCGGCCTGGGCGCCGTCCGCGCCGCCGCCGCCGCTGCTGCCGCCGCCGCCGTCGCCGCCGCCGCCGCCCGCGCCCGCGGCCCCGCCGCTGCACAGGTCGGCGTAAAACATGGCCAGGTCGTACTGCATCTGGCGCGCGATCTCGGGGGAGGCCGTCGGGCGGCCCATGGCGGCGTCCACGGCGTACGCCACTGTCGCCGGGTCGGCGCCGGCGGCCACGGCCGCGGCGGCCGCCGCGCGCGCGGCGGCGGCGCTCAGCGGCGGCAGCGGCATCGGGGCCGGCGGGGGGGGCGAGCTGGGGGCGTCCGCCCGCGGGCGGGCCTGCTTGCTCTTGGTCGGGCGGGCGGGGGAGGCGGCGGCGGGGGCGCCGTCGTCGTGGTGGCTGTCGTCGTTATTGCACCCGCCGCTGCCGCAATCGCTGTTGCTCCCGCCACCAGCGCCGCTGTCGCCGCCGCCGCCGCCGCCGACGCCGCGGTCTTGTTCGTCCCCTTGTCGCCGCCGCTCCGAGTCCTGCTGCTCTTGCTGCTGCCGTTGCTGCTCATGCTGCTGCTGCTGATGGGCAACCTCGCCCGCGACGTCCTCCTGCCCCAGCATGGTTGCCGGCGAGGTGCGTTTTGCCTACGGTTCTTTGGGGCGGGGAAGAAGAGAGGGAGCGAGTTGAGAGAAAGCGAGGAGGGCCGCAAGGGCGCGCGCGCGGCCGTCAACGGGCGACGGCGGCGGCGGCGGCGACGCGCGGCGACCGAGCGCCGACGCGACGTGTGGGCGCGCGCGCCGTTCTCTGAAGCAGGGCGAGGGCCTCACCTCAAGGGCGCACAGCCAGCGAGGCACCAGTCCGACGTGGCGGCGGCGCTCTCTGCCCCACTCTCGGTGGCGTCTTTGCACGCTCCCGCAAGAGGGGCGAGCAGAAGGAAGGGCAAAACAAAGTTTGGCGGCGGACCCTTGCCGACCCAATCAACGGCAGGGCGGTGCCCCGCGCGCGCGACCAAGTCGAGCGGTCGGCAATCGGCGCTCTGAAGAATGCGCGGGCCGCTCCAGGCGGTGACGAGGGGGAAAGGGCGACGTCTCCCGTATCTTTCGCTGTGTCGCGACAAAGTTTCCGTGTCGTGAACGGCGCGCGAGTGGGTGATGGGGGGTCGCGCGGAGCAAAGGGGGATTGTCGCGAGTCGGTTCGTTGAAAGACGGGGAGGAAAAGCGTGGTTGACATCCGGCGGGTAGACACACGCCGTTGATGAGGCGGCGGCAGCGGCGGCGCGCGCGCTCCTGCTGGACGCATGCGCGTCGCTCTCGCTCTCGTCTCCTGGCCCTGTCCTGGCCCTGGAACAAAAGCATCTTCGCGCTCGAGAGAAGAAACAAACTCACACAAAGAAAGCGGAGCCCTACCAGCCCTTGGCGATACGATTGCTAGAGAATGGGCAACCGACCCCTCGCCTCAACAGGTCCTCTCCACGCACACTCGGCCGCCTCTTCGCGACAGCGCGGCCGCCGCCGCCTCCTTCCCGGCCTCGCCCCCCTAAAAACACACTCTTCAGCGCCGCTCTCACGCCGCCGCCGCCGTCTCCAAGCCCACGTCCTTGGCGTTGACGATCGACGGCGCCGCCGCCGGCATGCCGCTCACGCTCCCCTCCAAGAAGGGCGACACGTCGGCCTTGTTCCAGGCTTTTTTGGAGCCAGAGACCACCGAGGCCACGTTTGCGGCGGCGAGCGTCGCCATGCCCTCTCGCGTCCACGCGGACGCCGACGCGATGTGCGGCACGATCACCGCGTTGGGGCACTCGCTCAGCCCGGGCTTCATGGCGGGCTCGTCCTCGAACACGTCCAGGCCGCAGCGAAAGTCCGGGTTGGCTTTGAGGTGCGCGACCAGCGCCGTCTCGTCGACGCAGGCGCCGCGCGCCGCGTTCACCAACACCGCCCCGCGCTTCATGACCGCCAGGCGCGCCGCGTTGATCAGGTGCCGCGTCGACGCGTCCAGGTTGCAGTGCAGCGAGACCACGTCGGCCTCGCGCAGGACCTCCTCGACCGTCTCGACGCGGCGCGCGGCCACGGGGCTCTCGCCGTGGTGCCGCAGCAGGGCGCCGTAGTCCTTGACGTAAGCCTCCAGTTTCGCGTTTGGGTAGGGATCGAAATAGACCAAGTTCATCTTGTGCCCCTCGACCATCATGCGCGCGTAGGCGGCGCCGATGCGCCCCGCGCCCACGATGCCGACCGTCTTGCCCTGGAGCAGCTGGCCCACGAACAGGTTTGGGAGCCACCCCTCGTAGCGGCCCGCGCGCATGAAAACGTCGGCCTCGGGCACCCGGCGGGCGGCGGCCAGAGTCAAGGCGCAGGCGAGCTCTGCCGTCGTCTCGGTCAGCACGCCGGGCGTGTTGCCCACCGCCACGCCCACCTTTGTCGCCTCGGGCACGGACACGTTGTTGTAGCCCACGGCGTAGTTGCTGTAGGCGATGCCGCCCGCGCGCGAGAGGGCGCCGAAGAGCTCGGCGCCCCAGTCCTCTGTCAGTTGGCCGACGACGCCGTCGCAGCGCTTTCCGATCAGCTTTTTGATCGTGGCGTTGGACAGGATGGTGTCGGGCGAGGCGCACACCTCGACGCGGCAGCCCGCGCGCGCGAGGATGTCCACCCAGCGCTGGCCCGGGAGGTCCTTGGTCACGACGACGCGCTTGGCGCCCGAGGGGTTGTGGACCTACGTGTTTTTTTTTTGGGTTTTGCGCGTTTTGGTCGCGTCGTTTTGGGGGCGGCGTTGTTGGTGTTTTCAAGCGGGGGGGAGGGTTGTGAGTTGGTGTGGGTGGGAAACTCGCAGTGGCCAGCACAGGTGGCGCGGCCTGTGTCGAGAGTGAGAAAAAGAGGCGGACGGACGGAGGAAGAAAAGGAAATCCCACCGTCACGGGCACGCCGTCGACGGACTCGCTCGCGCCGCCGGTCGCGCGGCGCACGGCCCCCGACGCCGACGCGAGCGCGGCGCCGTGCCGCTGCAGCAGGGGCCGCTGCGCGGTGAGGAGCGCGGGGAGCATGGCGGGATGAATGGGGCTAGGGCGGCAAGGTTTTGCGCGTGTGGGTCCGCGGGCTGCTGATGCGACGTGGCGTGCGCACGCGATCGCGTGTCGCGCGAGAGAGAGAGGGGGAGGGAGAGACCCACGGCAATCTTCCGATTCGCTCGGCAATTGGATAAGGGAGGGCGCGCAGCGGGATGGGGCGAGGAAGATGACGAGGGGAGCGTAGTACCGCCGTGCAATCGATCGATCGCGTGGTGCGATTGTGTGTGCGAGTGTTGAAGAGAGGGGAAGGAGGTGGCACGGAGGAGCGAGAGGAGGAACGCCCAACCCTCCAACAGTTCGAGTTCGATTCGCGGCAGCCCCCGCAGCCGATCACCCTGGGCGCGCCCAAATGACCGGCACCGCACAGACCACCTCGACAGCGCACACAACCACACCAAGCAGCATTGCACCTCACTCGCGCGATTGAACGCCCCCCCGACCTGTGTTTTCGATCGCGTCAAAACAGTCCACGGCTCTTTTGATTGGCGAACTTGGGTCTTCGAAACGCCGCGAGCGTCGCCCTTGCCCTCCTCGCCGTCCTCTCTAGCGTCGAACCCCACGCACCCGTCCTGCGTCCGAGCATCCGCGACGCAAGCGACCGGCGCTCTTCCGACCCCTTGCTCCGTCGCCGTCGTCTCCGTCTCCGTCGCCGTCGCCGTCGCCGTCGCCGTCGCCGTCGCCGTCGCCGCCGGCCGGCGCGCGCGCGCGTCGGGCGCTCGGGGCGTTTCCTGCTTTTATCCTTCTTCCTCAGCAATGGCGGCGCAGCACGCGCCTCCCTCCGCCGCGGCCGCCGCCGCGGGCGCGGGCGGCGGCTACCTGTCGGTCGCCAAGGACGTCATCGCGGGCACGGCCGGTGAGACTTTCTTATTCGCGGGCCGCCGCCGTCGAAGGCCCCCCCCGCGCGTCCCTCCTCTGCCGCGCGCGCCCGCTCACCTCCTCCTCCCCCTCTTTGATCAAAACCAAAAACAAAGGCGGCGTGTCGGTGACGCTGGTCGGCCACCCCTTTGACACCCTCAAGGTCCGCCTGCAGACGCAGCCCACCACCAACCCCATCTACGGTGAGTTGATTGCGCCCTCTTGCCATGTGCCGTCCCCCGCCCGCCGATGCCGCCGCCGCCGCCTCCCGCGCTCGGCCAAAGCCGGCCTGCCTCGGCTCGAGCGCCCGCTCGGGAGCAAAACCACCCCTTTCCCCCCCGCCAAACGACCCGAGGCCAAGCCGGCTCAAACCACCCGCGACCCGCCCAAACACCCGCCCGACGATCTTCTAACCGACCTACACAAAACAAACCAAAAACAAAAACGCAAAACCAAAACAGCCGGCGTCGTCGACTGCGCCCGCAAGACCGTCCAGTGGGAGGGGCTCGGCGGCCTGTACAAGGGCGTCGCCTCCCCGCTCGCGGGCCAGATGGTCTTCCGCGCCTCGCTCTTCAGCACCTTTGGCGCCGCCAAGCGCTGGCTCGGCACCGACGGCGACGGCAACGCGCGGCCGCTGAGCGCCGCCGACTTTTACAAGGCGGGCGCCATCACGGGATTCGTTGCCGCGTTTTCCGAGGGCCCGATCGACTTTTACAAGTCGCAGATCCAGGTGCAGATCGTGCGCGCCAAGACCGACCCGGCGTACAAGCCGCCCTACACGACCGTGGGCGCGTGCGTGCGGGCCACCCTGCGCGAGAACGGCGTGCGCGGCCCGTTCCAGGGCCTGGGCGCGACCATCCTCCGCAACACGCCGGCAAACGCCGTTTATCTGGGGTCGTTCGAGGTGATGAAGCGGGCGGCCTGCGAGCGCCTGGGCGCGGCGTCGCCGGCCGACCTGCCCGCCTGGGCGGTGCTCGGGTCCGCGGGCCTGGGCGGCGTGGCCTACTGGGCGGTCATCTTCCCCGTCGACTGCGTCAAGTCGGCGATGCAGACCGACACCATCGTCCGGGCGGACCGCAAGTACACAAACATGCTGCAGACGGCAACGGACCTGTGGCGCGAGGGCGGCGTCCGGCGCTTCTACAAGGGGTTCGCGCCGTGCATCATCCGCGCGGCGCCGGCCAACGCGAGCATGCTGTTCACGGTCGAGGCGGTGCACAACCTGATGGCGTCGTCGTCGTCGTCGCCGCCCAAGTAGAGAGGAGGGGTGTGGGTAGTTTTTGCCTCGCGCAAAACAAACGCCGACGGCTTGCGCTGACTCTCCCTCGGCGCGCAAAATTTTGTCTCTCTCTTGCTCCGCCCCCCCCGCTAGGTCGACGTAATCCTCTCCTTTTAGCCCTTCCTGCCAATACACTTTTCTGTGTGACACACGACTCTCCTGTGCGTAGTGGGGGCCAAACGACAGATCACAGGCCTCGAGAGAGGAAGGAGACGGCGGCGGCCACGAGAACAAAAAGCTCTCTCAAGCGGCGGGCGGCGCCGCCCCGCCCCCTCCCCCGTCCCCCTCGCCGTTGCGCCGCCGCTCCTTGCGCGCGTCCTCCGCCAGCTGCTCCTCCGCCTTGCGCCTCTGCTCCGGGGGCAGGGCCTCCGTCGGCATGGTCAGCAGGCTCTTCTTCGGGCGGCCCCAAATGTCCAAGTCGTCCTCAATGGGCTCGAGCGTCGGCCGCCCGGAAGGCGCCTCGTCCCCGTCGCCGTCCCCTCCCCCCACCATGTCCCTGTACGCGCCCGCGGCCGCGCCGGGGGCCGTCCCGCCGCGGCGGGCGGCGGGCCACTGGGCGTCGGCCACCTTGATCAGCAGGGCGACCTTGTACGCCAAAAAGCCCGCGAGCACGCACCCCTCGTCGACGAGCGGCAGCGGGCTGTCGGGCGAGGCGGCGTTGTACGCGGCGACGCCGAGCGCCAGCGACGCCGGCACCAGCAGCCGCGGCCTGAGCGCCGCGCGGTAGGACGCGGCGATCTTGGCCAGCCGGCGCAGGAAGGGGCTGCCGATGCGGTTGGCCTCCCAGATGGGCACGGCGTCCGTCGGGCGGACGGAGTCGACGTCGCGCACAAGGAGCGAGACGTAGGCCGAGGAGGCGGCGGCGCCGACGAGCACGCACAGCGCGGCGGCGCCTCCCGCGGTGAGCAGGGCGTAGGCGGCCATGCCGCCGCCGCAGCGGCGGGTGCTGTCGAGGATCTCGGCCTTGAGGCGGGCGTACTCGCGCATGTAGCCCGGGTCGTCGTCCTCTTGCTCTGCCGACGCTCCCGTCGCAGCGGCGGACGACGAGGCCGCCCCCGCTGGCCGCGCGCCCGCGCCGCCGCCGCCGCCGCTGCTGCTGGTGTTGCTGGCCTTGTCCTGCCTCCTGCGCTCGGCAAACCACGCGATCAGGTCGTCGATGTTGCCGTCCGTGCCGGCGGCCGCGGCCGCGGCCGTGGCGCCGCTGCTGACGCTGTTGTTGTTGTTGGTAGTGTCGCGGCCGCCGCCGGCATCGCCGCCGCCCCGCTGCTGCTGTTGCTGCTGTTGGTCAGGTGCCGACGCGGCCGCGCACGCGACGACAGGGCGGCGGCTCGGCGCGGACATCGCGCCGACGGCCGCGGGACCTGCTGCTTGGCGGCGCGGCCCTACCGGCCAGTGCGGCGCTGCCACCGTAGCCGCAGCGCGCGCCATCGAGTGGGCGCCGGGAGGGCCGCGGCAGGGCGTGGGGGCGCGCGTCGACGACGAGGGGGAGGAGGGGGAGGTGGCTGCGGCAGGAGCGGCGCCCCTCCTCCTCCGTCCACCTGCTGCTGCTGATGTCGTTGGTGTTGCTGATGCGGCGCGCATGGCGGTGTTTGTGTGTGTGTTGAGGTTCTGAGGGGTGATGTTGCCCAAAGAGAGAGGGGGAAGAACTTCTTGCCGGAAGAAGGAAGAAGGGCAAGACAAAGCTCGAGCTTTGCAGCGACAAGCTCAGAACCAGGGGGGCGCTAGGAAGGGGCGACACAACGACACGAATCAGCAATCGCATCGCCCCAATACGCGCCCAAAGTGCGCGCTCCGCACAAGAACGACGACACGCGCGCCTGTCGAGGGCGACAGGTGTCGTCAGAACGATCCCGCCCGCCCATCCACCAAGTCCCGCCACCATGTCATCCTCGTCCGAGGACGACGAGCAGGAGATGTACGTGGCCTATGGCACCCCGCTCGTCGCCGCGCCCGACGGCGCCCTCAACCCCGCGCAGCGCCGGCTAATCGCCGCCGCCGCCGCCGCGTCGCGCGCCTCGGGCGCGCCGGCTGCCCCGCACAAGCAGCAGCAGCAGCAGCTCGCCAACCAGACTGTGATCGACCCGCGCACGGGCCTGCAGCGGTTCCACGGCGCGTTCGAGGGGGGGTTCAGCGCGGGTTACTTCAACACGGTTGGCTCCGCGACGGGGTTCCAGCCCGCGCAGTTTCGGTCGTCGCGCGCCGACCGGGGGGGCGGCGGCGGCGGCGGCGGCGACAGCGGCGGCGGCGACGGCGACGGCAACGGCGGCGGCGTCGGCGACGAGGCCAAAGGAGGACAAGGGGTGGCGACGGCCGGCGCCTCGGAGCAGCAACACCAATCCGTCGAGGACTTTATGGACGAGGACGAGCTGGAGGAGCGCCGCGCCAAGCGGGCGGCCGGGGCCGACCTCGCCCTCGCCGACGACTACGACACGTGGGGCGCGAGGCAGCGGCGCGCGGCGCGAGAAGAGGCCGCGGCGGCGCTGGCGGGCCGGGGGGCGGCGGGCGCCCCGCCGTCGGCGGCCGGCGGCCGGAGCGGCGGCGGCGGCGACGGCGCCGGCCCCTCGATCCCCGGCGCCGCCGCTTTGCTGGCCGACGCGATCGCCGCGCCAGGGGCCCCGGACTCGGTCGGCGTGCGCCTTCTCCGAAAGATGGGGTGGCGGCCGGGAAGATGGCTCGGAGGCGCGGGGGCGGGGGCGGGGGCGGGGGCGGGCCGGGCGGCGGCGGCGGCGGCGGTGCCGCTGGCGGCCGAGGGGCCGGCGGCGGCCGCCTCGCGCAGCGCGCGTTGGTCCGCGGCCGCGTGCGGCGGGGGGGTTCCCCTCGACAACACGCCCCTGTACGTGGTCGAGCCAAAGTGCGACGTGCACGGCCTGGGGTACGACCCGTTCGCCGGGGCGGAGGATTTTCGAGCGGCGAGGGCGGCGCGCGGCGGCGGCGGCGGCGGCGGCGGCGCGGCCGCGGCGGCCGCGGGCGAAAAGAGGAGGAGGGGGCCCGGCATCGCCTTTGGCGCGGGCGTCCTGGGCGACGACGACGACGAGATCGCGGGCGAGGTGCTCGAGGACTACGTCGAGGAGGACGAGGACGACGACGGCGACGAGGGGGGCGGCGCGGGAGGCGGGCAACGGCGGCGGGAGCCCGCAGAAGCGTGGCGGCAGCCCTTGCTTCTGTCGTCCGGCGGCGGCGGCCGGAACGGCGGCGGCGGCGGCGGCGGCGCTCTCCACGGCGCTTCCGCTTGCGCTGCCGCCGCGTCCAAGGCCCTCGTGATCGCGCGCGCCCGCCGCCAGGGCTACGCCTTCGAGGAGGTCGCCGGGCCCGGCGACGATAACGAAGGGGCCGGTGGGCCCGCGGGCCCCGCGTTCTGCCGCGCCCGTCCTCTGCTGCTCGACTCTGCAGCCGCCCGCCCCGGCGGCGGCGGCGGCGGCGGCGGCGGCGGCGGCGGCGGCCCGCGCGCGCCGCCGCTCCTACTGCGCAGCGCCGCAGGGGCCGAGGAGGACGCGCGCGCGTCGTTCGTGCGGGGGTTTCGCATGGCGGACGAGGTCCTCGAGGTGCAGGCCTTTCCGCCGCCCGTGGTCCCGGACGATTTCGTGGAGAGGCACGTGTTTGCGGGCGAGGAGGAGGATGCGCCAGCGGCGGCGGCGGCGGCGGCCAACACTGGCGGCGGCGGCGCGGGCGTCGCCGGCATCGTTGCTTTGGGAGCGGCGGCAGCGCCGGTGGCCGCGGCGGTCGCGCGGCTCGGTCCCGCCCCGCCCCAGGCCCCGCCGCCGGAGGACGCGGCTCTGAGGCGCGAGTGCGACAGCCTGGCGTTCCAGGTGGCGCGCGGGGGCCCGGGATTGGAGGCCATCGCGCGGAGGCAGGCCGAGCGCGGCAGGGCGGCGGCGGCGGCGGCGTCGGCCACCGCGGGGGACGCCGCCCCCGCCGCCGCCGCCGCCGCTACTGCCGTCCGCTTTGGCTTTTTGCTGGCGGCGGCGGCGCCCGCGGCCGCGCCTTCGGACGCGGCGCGAATGCCGCCTCTTGTCGCCGCGCATCCCCTCGCCGCCGCCGCCCTCGCCTACTACCGCTGGCGACTGTACGCCCTCCGGCGGGCGCTGGCACAAACAGGGGCGGCGGCCGAGGCCGAGCGCGCGGCGGCGGCGGCAGTGGCGGCCGAGGCGGCGCGGCGCGAGCGCGCGCACCGGGCGCGGCAGGAGCGGGTGCTCCAGGGCCGGGAAGACGAGGGGCGGGAGCTCGCGCCGCCGGGCGGCAGCGACCAGTCGGAACAACAACAGCAGCAGCGGCAGCAGCAGCAGCAGCAGCAGCAGCCGCAGCCGGAGCGACGACAGGGCCTGCCGCCTCAGCCGGCCCGCCGCTCGCTCGCCGGCGCCGCGGCGGCTCTCGACCCCGCGCAGCGCGAGAAGCTCCGGGCCGCCTTGGCCGGCAACTTTGTCTCGGGGGTTCAGGCCGAGCCCGCGATGGCCCCAGTCGTCGGCCTGTGGCGGCCCGACCAGCAGCAGCAGCAGCAGCAGCCTGGCGCGGCAGCGTCGGCGGCGCCGGCGGCAGCAGCGACGGCGGCGGCGACGGCGGCGGCGCACGAGGCCGCCCGCCTCGCCCTGGTTCAAGGCGCCGCCTCCCGCTTCGTGCGCGAGGGCGGTGCCCCGCCCGCGCCGGCCGCGGCCGCCCCCGCCGAGCCGCCCGGGCTGCAGGGGCAGCAGCCGGCCGGCGACGCGCCTCCGCCGCCGCCGCCGCCGCCGCCGCGCCGCACCAGCCAGCCTTGGCGGCCGGCCGCGCTGCTCTGCCGGCGCCTCGGCGTGCCCGACCCCTGGCGCGGGCGCGCGGACGCCCCGGCCCTCGGCGCCGAGGACGAGGGCGGGGCGCAGGCGGCGGCGCTGCGGGCCGCGGGGGTGCGCTACCGCGCGGAGCTGCTGCAGGTGCAAGGGGGAGGCGGCGGCGGCGCCGGGGCGTCTGGCGAAGCGGCGGCGGCGGCGATCCCGGCGGCGGCGGCCGCTCCGCCTCCTCAACCGCCGCCGCCGCCGCCGCCGCCCCTGGCCCCGCAAGCCCTGTCCCCGCCTTTGCCGCTGCCGCCCTCGCCGCCGGCCCCGCTCGGGCCCTACCCGCCGCCCCCCCCGCCGCCGCCGCCCGCGGCGGAAGCGGTGGACGTGCACGCCATGGCGCGCGACCTGCTTGCAGAGGCGCTCGGCGGCGGCGGCGGAGGCCCGGCAGGGTTTTCCAGCGGCGGCGGCGGCGGCGGCGGCGGCGTCGGCAGCGGCGGCGGCGGCGCGGCCGTGGCAGCCCCGCCGCCGCCAGCGGCCGACGCGATGATCCTGCTGCCCCCGCACCTGCGCAAGCGCATGATGCTCCTGCCGCCGCCCCCCCTGCCGAGCCCCGTCGCGGCGGCGGGTGCGCTCGACGATCGCGATGGCGGCGGCGGGGCGGGGGCAGCGGTGGCGGCAGCGGCGGCGGCGGTGGCGCTTGCTGCGCCCGACGCCGACGCCAACGGCGCGGCGGCGGCGGCAGCCGCGGCGGTCACCGCGGCAGCAGCAGCAACGGCGGCGGCGGCCGCGGCCGAGCTCGCCGAGGCCGAGGCGCAGGAGGAGGCGGCGGGGGCGCCGCCGCTGGACCTGTTCAAGGCCATTTTCGAGGCTCAGTCGGACGAGGAGGAGGCGGAGGAGGAGGAGGAGAAAAAGGGGGGGGGAAAGGAGCAGGGCGCCGCCGATCCCGCCGACGCCAACGCCGCCGCCGCCCGGCGCCGCGGCGAGCTGCTGGCGCTCATCAGCGAGGAGCAGCGGCGGCGCGGGCGCGGCAGACACCGCCGCAGCAGCCGCCGCCGTCACAGCGGCGGCAGCGGCGGCGGCAGCGAGGAGGAGGGGCAGGCGCAGGAGGGAGGGGAGGGCGAGGTCGGCGGGGGCGGCGAGAGGCGGCGCCGCCGCCGCTCGCGCTCGCGCTCGCGCTCGCGCTCGCGCTCGCGCCGGCGCCGCACGCGCAGCCGCAGCCGCAGCCGCGACCGCGACCGCAACCGGCGCAGCAGGCACCGCCACCGCGAGCGCAGCCGCAGCCGCAGCAAGGGCCGGCGGCGGCGGCGCAGCAGCGAAAGCGGCGAGGAGCGGCGGAAAGGGAGAAAGTCGGGGGCGTCGGGGGCGGCGGCGGCAGCGACGGCGGCAACAGCGGGGGCGGCGCCCACCGACAAATAGTCGACTGCTCATCGTCAGACTTGCAACCCGCCTCAACCAGCGCCTCTCCAACATTCGCAACGATGGCGACCCTCCTTTTGTGCTAGCCGATCGGCGCGTTTCAAACTTTCTTCTGTCGTGAAAAGCAAAGAAGCGGGATGGCCGACCCCCTCCCCCCGCCCGCGTGGTTCACGCCGCGGCGCCTGCTCGCCATCTTCTGCGCGGTCAACATCCTGCTCTACCTGGACCGCGGCCTCTTCGCGAGCAACGGCGTCAACGGCAGCCCGCGCACACCAGAGGCGCCGGCGGGCTCCGGAATACAGGTGCGATCGATCACTTGTGTGTTTATAGAGCGCGCGATCGATCGATCGATCGGGGATTGAGACGCCGCCCGCCGTTGACGCTGCTGCGGTCTGCTGCCGACCAACCCTCCCCCCCAACCGCTCACACCCTCCCTCCTCGGCACGCACGCCACACCCAAAAGCTTCATAACCGACCCTCCCATCACCATCCGGCGGCGACAACCATGAACAACAAACAAAAAATCGACAAAAAACAAAAATCGCACCAAAGGGCGACTTTGGCCTGACCAACACGCAGGACGGCCTCCTGGCCTCGGCCTTCCTAGTCGGCCTGCTCGTCGCCTCGCCCCTCTTCTCCGACGCGGCCAAGCACGCCTCCGCCTTCCGCCTGATCGGCGTGGGCATGACGTGCTGGGTGCTCGCCGTGGCCGGGTGCGCCGCGGCGCCCGGGTTTACAGCGATGCTCGCGGCGCGCGGCCTCACGGGCGTCGGCGAGGCGTCTTTCGTCGCGCTGGCGGCGCCTTTTATCGACGATTACGCGCCCCGCGGCCGCAAGGCGCGCTGGCTCGCCTGCTTCTACCTGTGCATCCCCGTGGGCTTCGCCCTGGGCTACCTGCTGGGCGGGGGCTTGGCTCCCCTGTGGGGCTGGCGCGCGGCGTTCCTGGCCGAGGCGGCGCTCATGCTGCCCTTCGTGGCGTTTGCCTTTCTCGCGCGGCCGCCGCACCTGGCCGGATCGCGCGAGGGGCCGCCGTCCGCCGACCCGACCGCGCCCCGCTCGGCGCGCGAGGCGGCCGCCGAGCTGCGGCGCGACGCGTCGGCCGTGGCGTCCCACAGCCTGTGGCGGTGGTCGTGCGCGGGCTACGTCCCCTACACGGCGGTCCTCGGGGCCTACGCGTTCTGGGGCCCTAAAGCGGGCCGCGCCATTTTTGCGCTCGACGGCGCGACGGCCGACCGCGTCTTCGGCGCCGTGACCGTCGCCACGGGCGTCGGCGGGTCGCTGGCGGGCGGCGTTCTGCTCGACCGGCTGGGCGGCACTGCCCGGGCCGCCGCGTCCATATGCAGCGGCGCGGCCGCGGGCGGCCTCGCCCTGGCGCTGCTGGCGTTTGCCGCCGCACGCACCTTCGGCGCCTTCGTCGCGCTCTTTGCGGCGGCCGAGCTTTTCATGTTTGCCTCGCAGGCGCCCGTGGCCGCGCTGGGCATGTGGTCGGTGCCCGCGCAGCTGCGCCCGCTCGGCATCTCGCTGACGACCACGGCCATCCACCTGCTGGGGGACGTGCCGTCGCCGCCGCTGGTCGGGTGGCTGCAGTCTGCGCTCTCGGGGCCGCAGGGCGGCGGCGGCGGCGCAGAGGGCGGGGGGGCGGCGGCGGGAGCGGGCGGCGGCGGCGGCGGCGGCGGCGGCGAGGGCGAGGGCAAGGCGTGGCGGGCGGCCATGGCGGCGGTGACCTTGCTGCTGGGGGTGGCGGCGCTGGCGTGGGCGCGGGCGGCGCGGCTGGCGGGGACGCCCGGGGCGCCCGACTACAACAGCGGCGGCGGCGGCGGCGGCGGCGGCGGCGCTGGCGGCGGTGGCAACGGCGGCGCGGGGGACGGCGGCGGCGAGGGGCAAGAGGAGGCGGGGGCGGCCGAGGAAGGGGCGGGGGCAGGGGCGGCGGCGGCGGCGGCGACGACGACGGGGGCAGCGGCAGCAGAGGCGCGACCGTTGCTGCCCGGCGAAGGAGGCGGCGGCAGCGGCGGCAGCAGGGGCCTCGGGACAAGAGGCGTCGTCGGCGACAGGGAAATAGCAACTTGACGCGATCCGATTGTGTACAAAATTGAGTGTTATACAGAAAAGGGGAGGAGGAGGGAGGACAGAGAGACTCAAATCACGGCGCTCTGCCGAGGAGGAGGCACGCCACCCCCACCACCAACGGCCGTCGCGACGAGGCGGCGGCGGGCGACAAGGCGCTGCGTGCTGTCGCCCGCCTCGTCGGCCTCGTCCCCCGCGTGCTCGCCCTCGCACGCGGTTGCTGCGGCCGCCACGGCCGCGCCCCTGCCCGCGCGCCGCACCAGCGCCGCCCACCGCTGCCCCTGCACGGGGTTGAGCGCGGCGACGGCCTGGGCGACCTGCGCGGACTGCCAGGTCGATGGCGCAGGCGCCGCCGCCGGCGACAAGGCAGACGCAGAAGAGACCGCCAACGCGCCCGACCAAGGCGCCGCCGGGACCGCCGCCGCCGCCGGCACCGCCCCCGCAAACCGCGGCGCGGACGCCTCGACATACCTCCGCACCCACCCGGCGGGCAGCTCCCGGTCGTCCGCCCCGAACGCCGCCAGCGCGCGCCCCAGGGCCGCCAGCCCCTGCGGGTTGAGCGACCGCAGCGCGGGCCCGTCGAGCGCGGCGGCCAGCGCGGCGACCCAGGCGCGGGGCGCGGGCGCGGGCCCGCCGCCGCCGCCGCCGGCCAGGCCGGCCAGGGAGCACGCCACAGTCGCGAGCTCGGCCGGCGTGAATCGCACGGCCGCGTCGCCGCCCGGCATGCGGCCCGGGCGGGCGTAGCGGTAGGCGGCGTCGATCAGGGTGGCGTTTGGGGGGCAGCGGAGGCGCCAGAGGGCCCAGAGGGCGCGCGAGGCGTCGTCCGGCCTCAGCAGCTGGGGGGGCGGAGGGGAGGGGGCGGGGGGACGGGCGGAAGGAAGAGCGGCGCCGGCCGCGAAAGGAAGAGCGGCGGTGGCGGCCGCCTCGCGCGCCTCCCACTTGGCCGTGGCGTCCATCTGCGCAACCAGGGCGTAGGCATAGGCCTGGAGCCACGCCGCGGGGACGATAGCGGGCGCGGGAGGCGGGTGATTGTCCAAGGGGTGGTGGCCGAGGCCGGGGCTGCCGCCGCCGCCGCCGGCATCGGCGGCCGCCGACGCCGACGCCGACGACGGTCGGTGCCAGGAGGGCTGCGGCGGCGGCAGCGCCCACCCGTCGTACGATGACAGTGCGGCGGGGCCCCCGGCGGCCGCGGCGGCGGCGGCGCGCCGATCCTGCGCGATCGCGACGCGCGCGACGCCCCAGCCGAGGGCGGCCAGGTCGCGCGGCGAGGCGGTCGGCAGGGCGCGCGCGGCCGCCTCGAGCAGGCGGGCGAGGGCGCGCGGCGGCGGGCGGACGCCGGCGGCGGCGCACGCACGCAGCAGGGCCGCGAGCTCGCGGGGAGAGGCGCGGTCGTCGGCGCGCCAGGCCCCCGGGCTGCGTGCGGCAGCCTCGGCGAGCAGGCGGACGCCGGATATGGACGCGGCGGCGGCGGGGAGCGGAGAGGAGATGGGGCCGACGGCGGCGGCTGAGGCGGCAGCAGCAGCGGCGGCGGCGGCGGCGGACGTGGGCGAGGAGGGCGGCGCGGACGCGGGCGGCGCAGACAGGCGCAGCAAGGCTCGCAGCAGCGCCGCGACCTCGCGCGGCCCGAGCTGCGGCAGGCGCTCGGCGGCCGCGTCGGCCAGGGCGCCGGCCCAGTCGGCCGCGGCCAGCGCCAGCTGCTGCTGCTGCTGCTGCTGCTGCTGCGGCGGCAGCGGCGGCGGCGACTGGGGGCGGAACGAGGCAGAGGCGGCGGCGGCGGCGGCCCCTCCACCTCTAACCCCATTGGCGGCCGCAAACAAGTGAGACACCCCGACCGCCAGCATCGCCAGCTCCGCGCCCGACAGGTGCGCCCGCAGGTGGGGCCGCGTGGCGGGGAGGAGGCGCCGCAGCAGCGCGGCGGCGGCGGGGCCGGACCGCCGGGCCCCGGCCTGCGCGCACAGGCGCCCGAGCGCCCACGCCGCCGCAGAAACGGCGAGCAACGGCACCTCGTCTTGGGCGGCGGCGGCGCCGCCGACGGCGCCGGCCGGCGCCGGCGGGCCGCCGGGCGCGAGCGCCCGCAGCAGCGGGCCGACGGGCGACGCCGCGGCCGCGGCGAGGTCCGCCAGCCACAGGCCCAGCGGATCGTCCGGAGCGGCCTCCTCCGCGGCCCGCGACGGCGGCGTCGGCGGCGGGGACGAAGAGGCGAGGCGGGCGACGGCCGCGGCCGCGTTCGCGAAGTCGCGCGGCGACGCGGCCGACAGGGCGGCGGCGACGGCCCCGCCGCCGCCCCTCCCGAGCTCTTGCCGCAGGCGGGCGTGCATGGCGCCCAGCCACGCATGCGGGGGGCTCAGCCCGGCCTCGCACGCGCGGCGCGCCGCGTCCACGACGGCGGCCGCAGCGGCCGAGTCGCCGCCGCCGCCGCCGCCGCCGCCGCCGCCGCCGCCGCCGCCGCCGAATCCGCCGCCCGCCCGCTGCCCCTGTGAAAGCCACCCGGCCGACGGCCGCAGCGGCAACCGCGACAGCGCCGACATGACGCGCGCGGCCGCGGGCAGCCCGCCCTCGGCGGCGCGCGCGACGGCCGCGGCGGCGAGGGCGTCCACGAGCGCCTGCTGCCGCGCGGAGCCGGGCGAGGAGGGGGCGGCGGAGGGGGAAAATGTTTGGGGCGGAGGGAGGCGGGATGGGGAGGCCTCGAGCGCCGCCGCGAGCTCGCCCCCCGCCAGGCCGCCGCCGCTGCCGCCGCCGACCACCGTCGACGACGCCGCCGCCCTGCCCGACGACAGCTCCGCGAGCGCCCAGGACAGCTGCTCCAGCTGCCCGGCGTCGAAATCAGCCATGTGCATCATGCAGGCGGAGGCGGCGGCCTGCAGCCAGGGGCGCGGGGGCGAGGGGGGCAGGCCGGCGGCGGCAGAGGAGGAGGAGGAGGAGGAGGAGGAGGAGGAGGAGGAGGAGGAGAAAGGCGGCGCGTCGCGCTCTCCGCCTCCGTCGGCGCCGCCGCCGCCGCCCGACGAGGGGTTGGCGGCCGAGGAGGCCGCGTGGAGGACGGCCGCGGACCATAGGGCGCTCGCGAGCTCCGAAGGGCCGTACAGAGAAGAGGAGGGGGACGATTGCTCCCCCAGGGGAGGGAGGGCGCCGCCAACCGGAGCCGCCGCCGCCGCCGCCGCCGCAGCAGCAGTGCCAGCGGCCCCGCCAGCACCGCCGCCCCTTCCCTCCGCCGCCACCGACAGCAGCAGCAGCGCCCGGCTACGGTCGTAGTAGGCCCCCGCCCAGCCGCGCGAGGGGGCGGCCCCCCCCTGCGCGCGCACGAGCGCCAGCGCCCAGGCCGCCGACGAGAGGTCGCCAGCGCCGCAGGACGGCAGCGCCGGGCGCAGGCGGCGCAGCAGGGCTTGGAGCGACGACGCGGCCGGGGCCAGCGGCGGGAGAGGGGCGCCCGGCGGCGGCGCTGGGGCGGACGGGAGCGCGGCGGAAGGGACGGACGAGGGCGGCGACCCGGACGCGCCGCCGCCGCCGCCGCCGCCGCCGCCGCCAGCGTTTCGCCGGCGGCGGCGCGGGGCCGCGTGCGCCTGCCCGGCCGCCGCCGCCGCCGCCGCCGGAGAGGACGGCGGCAGCGAGGCGGCGAGCCTGAGCTCCGCGGCGCCGCAGAGCGCGAGGACGGCCTCCCGCGGTGTGAGCAGGTGGGACGCGCCGGCGCAACCGTCCAGCAGCCGCGCGCCGACGGCCGCGGCCGCCGTCGCCTCGCGCGAGGGCAGCGGCGAGCGCGGCGGCGGCCAGAGGAGCCCTGCGAGGGTGCCGCGGCCGCCGCCGCCGCCGCCTGGGGCGGGACGCGGCAGGGGCCAGATGCGGCCTAGGGCCCAGAGGGCCTGGGCGCGCTGGCTCGGCTCCAGGTCCGGCTCGCGCTGGGAGGCGAGGTCGAGCAGGACGCGCCGGAGGGCGGCGATCTTGCCGTCGATCTTGCCGTCGCTGCTGCCGACGCCCCCCTGCCGGGCTGCCGCTGCTGCTGCCGCTGCCGCTGCCGCCGCTGATGCCGCTTCGGCCCCCTTCAGCAGCCGCGCGCCGCGCACCATCGCCGCGGCAACGTGCACGCCGTTGAGCTGCGGCCGGAGGTAAGCGACCAGAGCCGCGAGCTCCTCGGCGTCGTGGCTGAAGCGCAGGGCGGATGTGACGCGGGACGGCGGGGGCGGGAGGCAAGGCGCAGGCGGCGGCGGGGCGGCGCCGCTGCCGCGGACGCTGTTGCTGCTGCTGCTGCTGCCGGCGCCGTTGCTGTTGCTGGCGCCGCTGGATCCGCCGCCTGGCCTCAGCAGCGCCGCGAGCACGCGGCGCTGATGCTGCCGTCTCTGCTGCTGCTGCTGGTCCTGCTGCAGGTGCGGCTGCTCCTGCTGCTCCTGCTGCTGCTGTCGTCCGGGTGCTCCTGCCGCCGCCGCCGCCGCCGCTGCTGTCGCCGACGCCGCCGCCGCCGCCGCCGCTGCTGTCGCCGCCGCCGGGCCCTCTGCGCTCGTCGGCGGCAAACCATAGAGCCGGCCGCAGGCCTTGATCGCTCGCCGCAGGAGCGACGCCGGCAAGCCGCCGTCGCCCAGGACGCGCTCGGCCAGATGGACGACGGCCTGGTCAAACTGGCCGTCGTTGTCGCCGCCGTCGTTGTCGTCGCCCGCAACGGCCGCCGCCGCCTGCAGCGCAAGAACGCCAGCCGCCGCGTCCGCGCCGACGTCGTCCGCGCGCCCCCGCAATACCTCCAAGACCTCGCCGCGGGTCGCGCAGGCCCGCAGCGCGGCTTCCAAGGGGCGTGCTTCTCGACGGGAGGTGGCGACCGTGATCTCCTGCTGCCGCTGCTGCTGCTGCTGCTGTCGCTGCTGCCACTGCTGCACAGGCGACGCCGACGGCGCCGATGCCGCCGCCGCCGCCGCCGCCGCCGCCGCCGCCGCCGCCGCTGCCCGTGCGCCCTCTGCGAGATGCGGGCGGCCCGATGGGCCGGCGCCTGCGGCGGAACTCACGGCCACGGGTCGCGAGGGCCGAGCGCCGGAGCGCCACCGTCGGCCGCCGATGGCGTATCTCGAGGACGACGAGGACGCGAGGAGGAGAGGGGCTCGTCCTGCGCGACCTGGTGTCGTCGCTGCCGCGCCCCCTCGCTCGAGCAGCCCGGGCGGCCGCATGGCGGCGACCGCGATGGGGGCTGCCACAAAGCAACCCGGATTAGCGCGAAGCGATTGGCGGGCGCATTTGACGGGCGCGATTGACGAAAGAGGCCGGCCTCGTCGATTCAAGGGGGCGAGGGACGCAAACAGAAAGTGTATGAGGCGAGAGGGGCTGAGGGGCAGAGCTCAAAAGAGCGTCAAAAGCAAGGGATGTGGAACGTTGCACTTGCGGACAGCGGCGGACACTGGAACCTACGTCGCGTCCGCCGCCGCCGCCGGCGCCCCCGTCATCGTCGCGGTATCGCTCGGCGCCGGAACGAAAAGAAGAAAAAAACCGCGCCGCCCCCCCGCTCCTCCCAAAACCAAAAATGCAAAGGCCCCCCCCCCGCGCGGGGCCTACTCCACGTCGATCACGCGCGCCAGCTTCTGCACCCGGTTGAGCAGCAGGTCCCCCCGGCGGATCGCCTCGGCGAACAGCGCGTTCTTCGTCGAGGGACGGCGCGTCGCGACGACGCCCGACACGCGGTCGATCACCGCCGGCAGCCGCCCCGCGACGATGAACCCGGCAAGGTCCTCGTCCAGAAAGTCGGGCCGCACGCCGAACGCGCGCGCCATCGACGCCAGGGTGACCGACTTGTACGCCTCGAGGAACTGGGCGTAGGCGACCAGGCGCAGCTCGCGCTGGTAGTGCCGGCCGTGCGCGCTCAAAAAGAGGTCTCCCTTGACGAAATCCGCCGCGCCGACAAAGGCGTTAAAAAAGTCGCCATAGCGGCAGCCGTGCAAAGCTCCCACGAGCGCCTCGAGGTCGGGAAACTCGTGGATCGACGCGAGCACCTCGGGCGCGTCCAGCACCCGGGACTTGAGGGCCGTGCGCCCGAGGGCCACGGCGGCGGTGGCCGCGGCGTAGGCGACGCAGCGGGCGTAGGGGAACAGCTCGCCAGAGGTAAACGTGGCCGTCGCGTCCAAGAGCAGGTCGGCCGCCCGCGCCAGGTCGCGCCGGTACATGGCGAGCGCCGCCTCGTAAACTTTCAGGCGGTTCTTGTGCTCCCAGTCCCCGCCGGCCTCGCACACGGCGCGCGCGCGGGCCAGCAGGGCGGCCACGCGCGGCCAGTCGCCGTAGAGGATGGCGAGCCGGGCCTGCGAGAAGAGCATGTCCGTCTTGGCGCCGGACGAGGCGGTGCGCGACTCGGCGTCCGCGTACGCTGTCGCCGCCGCCGCGCGGTCGCCGACGCGGCCGAGGTGGTCGGCCACGGCCTGCGCGGCGTCGCGCACCTCGGTCTCGCCGGCGTTGTCTTCGGCGTCCGACACGGCGAGGCGCAGGGCGGACAGCGCGGCGGCGTTGCGCTCGCGCATGGAGGCGAGCTTGGCGGCGTCGGCGGGCCAGCGGAGCTCGGCGCAGAGGTGCTCGTAAAAGGGGGCCATCTCTGTCTCGTTTCGTTGTTGGTTTCGTGGTCGTCGTGCTTGTTTTGGGTGTGGCTTGGGGGGAGGGGTTGGCGTTTTCTTTCCTCGTTGCTGTTTTGGGCTCTCGAGACGGCGGCGCTCGACCGACGATGCTCCAGCGAACGACGCACCGTCGCGAAAGACGATCTCCAGGATCGCTGCCTGCTCCTTCTCCTTCTCGGGCCCATCGTGCAGCGACTTGTACGTGAAGATCTGCGTGGTTGTTGTGGTGGGGTGATGGCGTGTTTTCGCGTGAGAGAGAGGGCCGAGTCCCGACACAGAGACAGCACAACGAGAGGGCAGTTTTTGCGCGTCAATGCGCGCGCCGGCAAAGGGCAAGGGGCGCACCTTTTGCGCCAGGATCATGCGCGGGTCCTGCGGCACCTCCTCCTCCATCCTGGCCGGCTGCTGGTGGGGCTGCTTGCTCGCTTGCTGGCGGAAGGGAGATTTGAGAGAGCAATCGATGGCCGATGGTTTTTGGCGGTTTGGTCGCTCGCTGTGTGTGCGTGTGTGGGTGTGTGTAGCACGGGGATGTGAGGTTGTGTGTAAGAGAGGCGTGTTGGGTTCGAACGCGACGTGAGGCCCACCGCTGTTGGGGGTAGGACGCAACGCGCGCCAATCGATCGGCGGACGCCGACGCGCCGTCCAAACGGCGCCGCTCGTCCGCCCCCTTCCCTCTTTCGCGCTGTGGCGACGCCCGCAGGAGCCCCTAGGAAGAGTGTGACAGAGGACCAAGCGCAACACAGCGAGCCAGAGATATCTACTTGGCGCGCGGCACGTCCACTCGGCACGCGTTGATCAGAGAACCCAGCAGCGACGTCGACCTCCCCGCGCGGCTGGCGGCGCCGCCGTCGCCATCGCCGTCGTCGTCGCCGTCGCCGTCGCCCGCCGCCGCCGCCGCCGCCCCCGCCCCCGCCCCACCTGGCCGCGCCGCGCCACCGCCACCACCACCGCCACCGGCCTGCATCCTCACTAGGAACGACAGCTCGCGCACGCGCCGCTCCGACTCGGCCAGGGACGCGCGGACGGCGAGCACCTCGGCGCGCGCGCGCGCGACGGCCTCGGTCTCGGCGGCGGCGGCGGCGGCGGCATCCTCCTCCTCCTCGTCTTCGCCGTCGCTGCCCTCGCCGCCGCCAAAGCCGCCCGCGGCCGCTGCGGCGGCGGCCACGACGCCCTCGGCGCCCAGGTCGCCCTCCTCCTGCTGCTGCTGCCCCTGTTGCTGCGAGGCGGCGCGGCGCGCCGCCGACCGCCTCGACCGAGATGCGGCGGACGCCGAAACATCGCCTCCCCCTGCCCCACCGCCCGCCGCCGCCGCCGCCGCCGCCGCCGCCGCCGCCGCCGCCCGCCCGCGCGCCTCGCTAAGCAGCGCCTCGGCCTCGTCCTTGTCGCCCTCGGCCCTGCGCGCGCGGCCCTCGGCCTCGCCCGCGCGGCGCTCGGCGGCCGCGAGCCGCGCCTCGAGCGCGGCCGCCTGCTCGGCGCCGCGACGCGCCTCCTCGAGCGCCTCGGCGGCGCCGGCCTCGGCGGCGCGCAGGGCGGCGGCCGCGGCGGCCGCGCCGCCGCCGTCGGCGCCGCCCCCGGCCGCAGCCGCCGCCGCCGCAGCGGCCGCGGCCGCCGCCGAGGCCGCGGCGGCCGCGAAAGAGGGGGACAGCGGGTCGCCCCCGCCGCCACGGTCGCGCAAAGCCGCCGCCGCCTCTGCCGCCGCCGCCTCGGCCGCCTCCCGCCGCCGGACCCCCTCCTCCTCCTCCTCCCCCCGCTGCCGCTGCAGGACCTCCTGCCGCAGGCCCTCCGCCGCCTGCTCCGCGGCCTCGGCGCGCTCGCGCAGCGCGTCCGCCTCGGCCTCGGCCGCCCGCTGCAGGGCCAGGCCGTCACGCCCGAGCCCCTCGGCTCGCTGCTCCGCGCCGCGCGCCCTGCCCTCGGCCGCGGCCACCGCCGCCGCCAGCTCCTGCGCGTGCGCGTGCGCCTGCGCGAGCTCGCGCCGCAGCGCGTCCTCCCCCTGCCGGACCGTGCGCCGCAGCAGCTCGAACCGCCGCGCGCGCTCGGCCGCCTCGGCCTCGAGGCGCGCGGCCGCCTGCAGCGCGGCGGCCGCCGCCGCCGCGTCGTCGGCGCCGCGCGCCTCGGCGCGCGCCTTGTCGGCGAGCGCGGCGGCAAGGTCGGCCGCCGCCTGGGCGGCCCTCGCTTTGAGGTCCCCCCCGATCTCGGCTTTTGCCCGGGCCGCGCCCTCGGCCTCGGCCGCGCGCCCCTCGGCGCGCTCGGTGCGCGCCTCGGCGGCCCGGAGCGCGGCCGACGCCTCGTCCAGCCTGGTCTGGGCGGCGGCCGCGGCCGCCGCCGCGGCAGCGCTCGTTTTTTCGGCGGCGGCCTTGAGCGCCGCGATCTCCTTCTCCAGGCGCGCCGCGCGGCTGGACGCCGCCTTGAGCGCGGCCTCGGCGTCCTTGGCGGCGGCGGCGGCGGCGGCCTCGGCCTCCTTCTTCGCGGCGGCGGCGGCGTCCTTTGCCGCGGCCGCGGCGGCGTTCTTGGCGGCGGCGGCGGCAGCGGCGGCGGCCGCGGCCTCGCCATCTTGCTTCGCCTGTTGCACGGCTTTTTTGAGGGCCGCGACCTCATTGCGCAGCTGCGCGGCCTCGCCGGCGCGCGCCTCGACCTGGGCGCGCGCGGACTCGGCCTCCTTCCTAGCGGCCGCGGCCTCCCGCGCGCCCGCGGCGGCGGCGTCGGCCGCCTCGCCGGCCCCGCGCCTGCCGGCCTCGTCCGCCGCGCTCGAGAGCGCCGCCACCTCTCTTCCGAGACCCGCCGCGCGCGCCTCGGCCTCCTCGCGCGCCTGGTCGGCGGCGGCGACGGCGGTGGCGGCCGACGCCCCGGCCGCCGCGATGTCGGCCTCGCGCTTGGCCTCGGTCTCGGCCGCCGCCGCCGCCGCCGCCGCCGCCGCCGCCGCCGCCGCGCGCGCCGCCTCGGCGCGGAGCGCCGCTTCGCGCGCGGCGGCCGCTTCTAGGTCCGCCCTCGCCTTTGACAGCTCTGCGTCCTTGCTCTCGACCCGCGCCTCGAGCTCGGCCCGGGCCTCCTTGTGCTCGGCGGCGGCGGCCGCCGTCGCCGCCGCGGCAGCTGCCGCGGCGGCAGCCGCGGCCGCTGCCGACGGGCCGCCGCCGACGCCGGCGGCGCCGCCGCCGGACGACGACGCCGCGCCGCCGCCGCCCTTGCCGCCCTTGCCCCCCTTGCCGCCGCCCTTGCCGCCCCCGCCCCCGGACGCCTGCTTGGCCAGCAGCTGCTGCGCCGCCAGCTGCTCCTGCAGCAGCTTGGACAGGCGCGCGATCTTCGCCTTGGACTCGGCGGCCTCGGCCGACGCCTTTTCGGCCGCCGCCTTGGCCGCCGCCGCCGCCGCCGTCAGCTCCTTCATCTCGGCCGCCGCCGCTGTTTCCGCCGCCGCGACCGCCGCGAGTTTTTCCGCCTCGGCGGCCGCGAGCTTGTCACTATTCTCCTTCTCGGCGGCGGCCGCGGCCGCCTTGGCCGTCGCGGCCTCCGCCAGCGCCGCCTTTGTCTTTTCTGCGGCGGCGGCATCGATCGTTTCCTTTTCCTTTTCCTTTTCCTTTTCCTTTTCCTTTTCCTTTTCCTTTTCCTTTTCCTTTTCCTTTTCCTTTTCCGACGCAGCGGCGGCGGCGGCGGCGGAGGCGGCGGCGGCGGCGGCGGCGGCGGCGGAGGCGGCGGCGGCAGCGGCGGCGGCCGCCGAGCCAGCCGCGTCCTGCTCCGCCTTGCTGCGCGCCTCGGCCAGCTCGCGGTCGCGCTCCTCCAGGCGCGCGCGGACTTTTGCGAGCTCGGCTTGAGACGCCGCGGCGGCCGCCTCCGCCGCAGCGGCTGCCGCCGCTGTGGCGGCGCCCTTGTCGCTGCCGTCGCCGTTCTCGCCGCCGGCTGCCGTCCCCGCCGCCGCCGCCGCCGCAACCGCCGCGGCCGTCTGGTCCTCGAGATCTTTCGCCTTTTTCAGCTGCTTGCGCGCGCGCGACTCCCACAGGTCGGCGCGCTTGGTGGCCTCCTCGAGCTGGCGCTTCAGGGCCGAGACGTCCTCGGCATCTTCCTCCTGCTCTTTGTCCTCTCCGTCCGAGCCGGCGGGCGCCTTATTCTTCGCGGCGGCGGTTTTGGGTTCCGCGGCGCCGCTGGCGTCGTCGTCCTCGTCCTCGTCCTCTTCCTCGTCGCCGTCGTTGAGTAGGACGACCGCGGCCTCCTTGGCGAGCGCCGCGGCCTCCTTGGCCGCCGCGGCGGTCTTTTGGAGCGCGTTCCACATCGCGATTGGGAGAAAGGACGTTTAGCGTGCGCGAGCGGAAGTTGGGGTGAGAAGAAATTTCAAGAGGGTTCCGCTGTGTGTGTTTCGCTCCAGAGGCGCGAATGGCGGGCGTCAATGTGGTCTTGAAACACGTGGTGGTAGTCGCCTGGCGACCCGAGGAAGAGCGCGCGTTCAAGTTGAACATTCAAGCGCGTGTGACACGCGCTTGAATGTTCGACGCGACACGCGGCGTGTCGCGAGTTCACCGGCGCGGCGTCGCCCGCCCGACGCCGTTCGGTCCCCTCGTTCTGATGTATTGGACCGCCAGCGGCGACCTGGTTCTCCATGAGCACAGACCTGTGACACCGCACAACACACCCCGTTGCCAACCCAACCGACATCACACCCCGAAAAACCTCGCGGCGTCTCGACAACACGCCCCCCGGAACAACGATCGGCGACGATCGGACCAACGTCCGCCTTGAAGCGCCCTCTTTTGTCCCCTCTTCCTCGGGCTAGAACCCCAGCGCCGAGGTCGTGATCACGTGCAGAGCGCGGCGTGCGAGGCGGCCGAGAGACCTGAACCCGCCCCACCGCCCGCCGCCGCCGCCGTTCGCCGTTCGCCGTCCGCGGGCCGCGCGCAAAGGGCGCGCTGGTTCGAGAGCGAGCGCGCGAGAAGAGCGCGCGGCGGCGGCGGCGGCATCCCCCTAGTAAGCTTCGCCCTTCAAAATGTCGTCCGCCCCCAGCGCCCTCCTCAAGGTCGCCGGCGCCGCCCTCCTGTCCGCCGAGTCGCTCGCGGGCGCCTTCCTGCCCGTCCTGCTCTCGAGCCGTCCCGGCGCCCTCGGCCTCGCCAGCTGCTTTGGCGGCGGCGTCTTCCTGGCGGCGGCGCTGCTGCACCTGCTGCCGCACTGCGCGGAGCAGCACGCGGCGCTGGCCGCGGGGGGCGGGGGGCACGGGCACGGGCACGGGCACGGGCACCACCACCACCACCACCACGGACAAGAAGACCGCGAGCACGACGACTGCGGCGCGCTTTCGCCGCCGCCCCCGTCGACCGCCGTCGCCGCCGCCGCCTCGCCCCCGCCCCCTTACCTAGCGCTCGTGCTGCTTGGCTACCTCCTGGTGCTGGCGGCGGAGCGCGTGTTCTTTGAGAACGCGCACGATCATGGGCACGGGCACGGCCGCGCGCAGCCGTGCGCGCGGAAGGCGAGCGACCGCCACAAAAAGGAGGAGGGCGACGACGAGAAGCGGCAGGAGGAGGAGGAGGAGCAGGAGTTGGCGGGTGGCCCCCGCGGCCGCAGCCGCAGTCGCGCGCGCACGCCGGCCAAGGCGACGCCATCGGCATCGCGCGGCGTGGCGTCGCCATCGGCGGCGCGCGCGCGCCGAGGAGCGGCAGCAGGCGGCAAGGACGCAGCGGCGGCCCCCACCTGCCCCGCCCCCACCCCCCTCGCCGCCGCCGCGCGCGGCCGCGGCCCGACCCCCCGTCGAGCGACGCCGGCCAAAGCCCCCGCGCCCGCCCGCCGCCCGGCCGATACCTCGATGCCGCCGCAGGAGAGCACCCTCACCCCCGCCGGCCTGCGCTCGTGCCTGGTCGCCGTGCTCGCCACGTCGGTCCACACGCTCCTAGAGTGCGCCGCGCTCGGCCTCGCCTCGGACCGCCGCGGCTTTTTCGCGCTCTTGACGGCAATCGCCGCGCACAAGCCCGCCTCGGCGCTCGCCCTGTCGTCGCGCTTCCTGCGGGCCGGGGCCACGCCGCGGCAGGCCGCCGCCTACACCTCGCTGTTCGCGCTGGTGGCGCCCGCGGGCGTCGCCGCCGGCGCGCTGGCCGGCGGCGTCGGCCCGGGGGCCGAGCTCTGGCTCTCTTGCCTGTCTTGCGGCGCCTTTTTGTACGTGGGCCTGACCGAGGTGATCGCGGAGGAGCTGGACGGGCGGGGCGGGTGGCGGTCGCGGTGGGGCAGGTTCGGGGCGCTGCTGGCGGGCGTGGCGTCGGTCGCGGCGATCGCGCACTGAGCATTGGGGGGCGACCGTGCCTTGTCTGCTACCCGCCGCCGCCGCCGACGACGCCGCCCGCTCGTCGCAACAAAACGTGACGTCCCCTCTGCACCATGCACGCTCCTTCTCTTGACACGCACAACAACGACCACGCCGGACACACACACACACGCACGAACGCACACCACCTCTAGCAGTCTTGGACCACCCCTTCCTTTCAACAGAACAAAAAAGCTCTCTCTAAATCTGCCTCGCATGCAAGCGACGCTGCCGGCTGGAGGTGGCGCGCGCGCGGGCGCGGCGATGCCGCTGCCCTCGCGCGCGCACGGCATGCACGCGGCCGCGACAACACGCGCCGCGGCGTCCCGGACAACAGCGGCAGCACCAGGAGCCCCCGCCTCGCTGTTTGGGCGCCCTCGCCTCCCCCTCCAGGCCGCGGCCCCGCGCACGGTAGTGGTGAGGCAGCAGCGGCAGCGGCAGCAGCAGCAGCAGCAGCAGCAGCCGCCTCAAGCGCAGCAGCAGCCGCACCACCACCGCAGGCGATCGACCGGCGAGCTGCAGGTGAGAGAAAGGGGGGGCTGCCCTCCGTCCCTCGATCATTTCGGGGCGCCGATGCGGCACAGGCCTCGTCCCGAACACAAACCCCAATCACCGCGCGATCAAGACGCGTCAAACGCCCTCGCCTCACGCAAACACACAAACCAAATAACCCGACGAAAACCACGCGACGCCCTCCCCCGACGACAAAACAAAAAAACCAGCGCCGGCGCGGCGCGGCCGGCGGCGGCGAGTACCCCCGCTACAGCGGCGGCGGCGGCTCGAGTGCCTACCCGCCCGTCCCGGGCCCGGGCGCCGACGACCCCTTCGCGGCCGCCAGCGCGCCGCCCTCCGAGTCCCTCTACGGCGGCGGCGTCTACGGCTCCCAGCCGCCGCCGTCGGGCGTCCGCCTGGGAGAGGCGGCCAGGGCGTCGCTGGCGCGCGCCACGCGCGCCATGCGGCGCTTCGGCTGGATCGGCTTCTGGGCGCAGCTGACGCTCAGCGTCATCGGCGCCGTGATCCTGCTGTTCAGCGTCGCGTTCACCTCGCTCGCGGGCCCCCGGGCCTCGCTGTACCTGACGCTGGTCGGGATCCTTGCTGGATTCTTATCGGCTTTCTGGAACTACGGCTACCTGCGGACCGCCGGCCGCATGCAGGACTTTTTGGACGGCGCCGACGTCGCCAAGGTGCGCAAGCAGTCGGTGGTCGACCTGGTGACGCGCGGCGTCCTGATCAACGTCGCGGGCTTGGGGGCCACGCTGGCGGGCGTGCAGGCGCTCGTGGGGACGCTCGTCGCGAAAACGCTCAGCAACGCCAGCGTCAATCCGTTCATGGCGAGCGCGGCCGCGGGGTACAACCCGGTGCTCGCGCTCGACGTCTTTCTGGTGCAGGCGGCCACCAACACGCTGCTGGGCCACTTCTGCTCGATGGCGTGCTCGCTGTGGCTGCTCAACGTGCTCGGGGAGGGGCGCGGGCTGAGGTTCCAGGTATGAATCGTACGACGAGAAAAAGGTGATACGTGAGAGGGGGGGGACGGGCAGTGTCTGTCGGCGTGTGTCTTTTTGTGTTTTGGGGGTGCGCGCGCGTCTCGGGGGAGAGAATGGGGCGCGCGCGGGCAGCGCAACGCGCCGTTTTTCGCGCTTCCCGTGAGATCTCGGCGGGGCGTTTTCTTTTTGGATCGCGGCTGCATGTGTTGCGGGCGTCGTTGGCATCGGCGTGGGCGTCGTCCGGCCATCAAACGCTTTGGCGCGCGCCGTTCTCCCCCCCCCGCGTCTCTCTGCATGCATGTTTATCTGTAGAGCGTCCCTCCGCGCGCGCGCGCGCGCCCCCCCTATCCCTTGCCGCGCGCGCCCTCCCTCTCTCTGAGCGCGTCTCGCTCGCCGCCGCCGCCCCGCGACGCCCCTTCCCTCCCTTCCGTCGTTGTAATCTTAAGCGCTTCAAGAACTTACAACAACGATGAAAGGGTGTCGGGGGTTGATGTGGGACGCGGGCCGGCGTGTGGATGCGCGAGAGGAAGGGGGGGAAGGCTCGGGACGGGGAAAAAACGAGCGTTCGGTTTGGCCGCCGCCGCCGCCGCCGCCGCCGCCGCCGCCGCCGCCTCCTCTTGTCCTCACGACACAGCCCCCCAAAACCACGCCCCAAAAACCACGCCCCCTCCCCTCGTCACCAAACCAAACCAAACCACGCGAAAACAACAGCGCCAGCAGCGCATCGCCAAGCTGCGCCAGACCACCAGCGGCGACGGCCTGAGCGTGCTGCTCACGACCCCCCGGCCGCGCGACGCGCTGCTCGACGGGCCCACGGCTGAGGGCGCCGGCGCCGCCGTGCTGGCGTCGGCGCTGTCGCGCGGCGCCACGGCGGCGGCCGAGGCGGCCCCGCCCGCCAGCGGGCCCGCCTCGCCCTTCAACGCCCGGCTCTCGAGCCCTGCGCCCTCCTACTCGGCGCGCGGCGGCATCCGCGGCTTCCGCGGGGGCTCGGCGGCCAACGTGGCCGCGCTCGCGCCGCCGCGGAGGCGCGGCGCGGCCTCGGGGGCAGGGGCGGGCGCGCCGTCGTCCTCCTCGTCCTCCTCCTCCTCCTCCTCGCAGGGCGGCGGCGGCGGCGGCGGCGGCGGCATGCGCACCATGGCCGCCGGCTACGTCGTCATGCCGCCCCAGGCCTCGGGCGGGCCCGTCGCGCGCGCCACCTCGCGCGCCGAGCTGCTCGCCGCCGGCGTCGGCGCGGGCGTCGGCCTCCGCCGCTCGCCCGACGAGCGCCTCGCCTCGGGCGAGCCGCTCTTTTTCTCCACCCCCGCCTCGCTTGCCTACCTGGACGGCTCGCTGCCGGGCGACTTTGGCTTCGACCCGCTGGGCCTGTTCGACCCGGCGGTCTCCGACCAGCGGTGGCTGGCCACGGCCGAGGTGATGAACGGGCGCTGGGCGATGGTCGGCGTCGTCGTTGCAATGGCCGAGGACGCGCTGCCGCCGACCAAGGGCGGCGGCTTGAGCGGCGGCGGCGGCGGCGGCGCGCCGACGCCCTGGTTCGACACCCTGCCCCGCCTCGAGGGCGTCCTGGGCGGCGACGCCGAGGAGGCGCGCGCCCTGGCCGAGCTCGCGGCCGAGGCCGCCGACGAGGGCGGCCGGGCCGGCGCGTCCGCGGGCGGGTGGCAGCCCGCCGCCTCTGCCGCCGCCGTGCTGCTGTCGCTGCTGGTGGCGGCGGCCGAGGCGGCGCGCGGCGCCGACCTCTGGCGCCCGGGCTGCGTCGAGACCGCGCTCGGCCCGCTGCTCCCGCGCTCCCTGAGCGGCGCCTTCGAGGGCGCACCTCCGGGCGTCAGCGGCGTGCCGGGAGGGGCCGCCGCGCGCGCCTACCCGGGGGGCCCTCTGTTCAATCCGCTGAGCGTCGTCGAGAGCCCGCGGGCACTGGCGGGCTTGGAGGTCGCCGAGCTAAAGCACGGCCGCCTCGCGATGGCCGCCTCGCTCGCCTTCATCGCGCAGGCGGCCGTCACGGGGGAGGGGCCGCTGGTCAACCTGCGCGACCACCTGCGGTCGCCGTTCACAGAGAACGTGGTGACGATGGTGATCCGCGCGCGCGAGGCGGCGAGCCTGGGCTTGGAGTGAGAGCTCTCTGGAGCGAGCGAGCGGCAACTGGGGGGGACGGTCGGCGGCGGGGGAGGCGCGCCCGTCGCGCAATTTTGCGATGGTTGCCCCCTTTGCGGAGCATTTCATTTCGCGCGCCATTTCATTCGCCGTTTCAAACCGTATCTGTGTACGCACATCTTGCAAGCCCCTTCTTTTCTGGCGTGAGGGATCGCCGGATCGCGCACAGATCGCGGGGGGCGCGCACCTGAAAATCCAAAAAAAGTTCTCCTCCTCTACTCTTCTCCTCCTCTTACTACGGACTACTCCTCTCCTCCTCCAATCTGTGTCTTTCCTCCTCCCCCTTTGGTGAAACCATCGCATGTTGTCCGGCCGCGTGCGGGTCGGCTCGCTCGCGCCAGGCCGCGGGGATTGGCTGCGGCGGCGGCGACCGACGATTGCTCTCCGCGGACAGGTCGACGACGACGGCCCGATGACGCCGCCGACAACGCCGCCGACGCCGCCGACGCCCCGTCGCCGCCGAGCCACAAGCGGGGCGGCGGCAGGGCCGAAAGAGGGGGCGGCCGACGTCGATGTCGTCGCCGACGCCCCGTCGCCGGCCCCACGGCGTCGCCGCGCGAGCGCGACAAAGGCAACGACGGCAGCCGAGCCCCGCGGCCGGACCCCCCACCAGCGGCAAGAAAACGACAGCAGCGGCGGCGGCGGCGGCGACGACAAAGAAGGACGGCGGGACGAGGGCGTCGTCCTGGTCGAGGGCGGCGCCGCCGCCCGCGCCCTCTCGCCCCCCTCCCGCCCGTCCCCGCCGCTCCCGCGCGTCCTCATCATCCACACGGGCGGCACCCTGGGCATGGACGTCGAGGCCGCGTACGAGGCCCCTTCGGCCGCCGCCGCCGCCGCGGCCGGCGCCGCCTTTTCGGCCGCCTCCCCTCCCACCTTGCGGCGCGGCGCCGCCGCCGCCTCCTACCCGGCCGCCCTCCGTCCCGGCACCATGCTCTCCAGCCTGCTGTCGGCCGTCCCCGAGCTGCGCCGGCTCGCGCGGCCGACCCTGCACGTCGCCCTCAACACGGACAGCTCGGCGATCGGCCCGCGGGAGTGGCAGCTGCTGGCCCGCCTCATGCACGACAATCGCGCCGCCTTTGACGGCTTTATTGTCATACACGGCACAGATACCTTGGCCTACACCGCCTCGGCCCTGTCGCTGATGCTCGTCGGGTTTGGCAAGCCCGTCGTCCTGACCGGCAGCCAGCTCCCGCTGGCCTCCCCGCGGTCGGACGCGCGCCAAAACCTGATCGACGCCCTGACGTGCATCACGGCGGCCGTCGCCTCGGGGGGCGGCGGCCAAGGACGGACCAAAGGATCGCGCCCGCCCCTGCTGCAAGAGGTCGCCATCTGCTTCGGCGGGCGCCTGCTCCGGGGCAACCGCGCCACCAAGACGCACTCGGCCCACTACGCGGCGTTCGACTCGCCGAGCCACCCTCCGCTGGCGGTCCTGGGCGTCGACGTCGAGTGGAACGAGGCCGCCTTGCTGGCGCCGACGGTAAAGGGCGCGAATACTGCCTACCGGCCCCGGTTCCGCCTGGAGTCGTCCGTTGTGAGGATGCCGGTCGTGCCCGGCCTAGACCCGCGGCTGGCCTACGGCCAAGGGGCCGAGGTGGCCGCCCGCGGCGTCCGCGGCGTCGTCCTCGAGGCGTTTGGCGTCGGCAACCTGCCCGACGGGCCCGACGGCGGGCGGGGGTGGCGCCCCTTTTTAGAGCAGCTGACCGGGGCGGGCGTCCTCGTGTGCCTCATCTCGCAGTGCGCGCGGGGACCGCTGAGGCCAGACGCGTATGCGGCGGGCGTGGCGGCGCTGGCGCTCGAGGGCTTGGGCACGGGGCCGCACACGGCCGAGGCGGCGTTGGCCAAGACGATGCTGTGCTGCGCTTACAAGGAGCTGGCGCTGGGGGTGCCACTCGCGGGGGAGATTTGAAGTTTGGGGGGAGAGGGGGGGGGGGGGGGGGCGGGCGGGGG
>Ga0209390_10001468_pt1 | contig 45479 bp, 23 predicted proteins | sample BON01_FD_187212 | JGI IMG/M metagenome (GOLD analysis project Ga0209390, IMG submission 187212) | Freshwater microbial communities from Lake Bonney liftoff mats and glacier meltwater in Antarctica - BON-01 (SPAdes) (version 2) | ecosystem: Environmental > Aquatic > Freshwater > Ice > Glacier...
GATGGTCCATGCGGTGATGAGGATCACGAAGGCGAGGATGATCCAGATCCAGGGGCGGTCGCGGAGGAATTTCATGGGTGAGGCTGGGTTATGAATCCGAGTTCGTAATCTTCATCCTAATCTTAATCTTAATCTCCATTGCACGAACAGGGTTTATTGGGTGCTGGGGGGATTAGGATTAGGGTCCGGTGCGCTTCGAGCCCCACTGGAAAGGGTGATCGTAGATGGACTCACCGAGGCGCGAGTAGTCGCCGTAGCGCAGCACGTCGGGCACGAGGGTGCGGATCATCTGCGAGTGACAGTTGTAACAGCCTTCGCTGATGTAGAGGTCGCGTCCCGCCAGCTCCAGAGGAGTGTAGAGTTTCTGCAGTCTGTCCTCCACATTCATGGCGCGGTTCACGGTGATCGTGGGGATGATCTTGATGACCCCGCCGATGACCACGGCAACAACGACGAGGATGGTAAAGGGGACGTAGTTTTCCGAGATATCGTCATACCATTTCGCCCAGGTGCTCGTGTCTTTCTTGAAGCGATAGACGGCGAGGGCGGAGAAGCCTATCGTCACGAGCAGGGCCATGTGGCTCGCCCCGGGAGGAAGGAAGAACCAGAGGATCCCGAAGAAGAGTCCCCAGAAGGTGTAAGTGATAGGGTCGTTGCGGAAGGCGGCGGTCCAGGTCATGTTGTCCTTGACCATGTCGGGGTCTTCATAGACTTCACGGGTCTCGTTGGTGGCCTTGCCCGACTTCGCGGTTTTCCAGATGTTGATGACAAGAAGGAGGAAGCCTGAGAGATAGAGCGTGCCGCCGATCGCACGGGTCAGCATGAGGAGCTGGATCTTGTCAACGGTCTGGACGAACTCGTTGACGAGGCGGGTCCCGGTGGGGTCGGTTTCGTTCAGCATGAGCCCCTGAATGATCCCGGCGAACCAGAGTGAGGCGACGTAGAGGAGGATGCCGACAGTTCCGATCCAGAAGTGGAAATTGGCGAGATTGATCGACCAGAGCTTCGTGTTCCAGAAGCGCGGAGCGAGCCAGTAGAACATCCCTGCGGCCATGAAGCCGTTCCAGCCGAGGGTGCCGCTGTGGACGTGGCCGACGATCCAGTCGGTGTAGTGGGCGAGGGCACTGACGGACCGGATCGAGAGGAGCGGTCCCTCGAAGGTCGCCATGCCGTAGAAAGTGATCGCGACGACGAAGAACTTGATAACCGGATCGGTCCGCAGTTTGTCCCAGGCTCCGCGCAGGGTGAGGAGGCCGTTGATCATGCCGCCCCAGGACGGTGCCCAGAGCATGAGGCTGAAAAACACCCCGAGATGCTGGAGCCATTCCGGAAGGGCTGTGTTTAGCAGGTGGTGAGGACCCGCCCAGATGTAGATGAAGACGAGCGACCAGAAGTGAACGATGGAGAGCCGGTAGGAGTAGACCGGTCGGTTCGCCGCCTTCGGCATGAAATAATACATGATCCCGAGGATGGACGTCGTGAGGAAGAAAGCGACCGCATTGTGGCCGTACCACCATTGCACGAGGGCATCCTGCACCCCGCCGAAAATCGGGTAGCTATGCACTAGGCTGGTCGGAATCTGGAGGTGATTTACGATGTAGAGCATCGCCACGGTGATGATCGTCGCGATGTAGAACCAGAGGGCGACGTAGAGCGACTTCTCGCGGCGGACCTTGAGGGTGAGAAAAAAGTTCAGGGCGAAGACCACCCAGATGACGACAACGCCGATGTTGATCGGCCAGATCAGTTCGGCGTACTCTTTGCCGCGGGTGAGCCCGGCGGGGAGGGTTAGGGCGGCCCCGACGATGATGAGCTGCCAGCCCCAGAAGTGGATTTTGGAAAGGAGATCGGAGTAGGTCCGCGTGTTGCAGAGTCGCTGGGTCGAGTAATAGATGCCCGAGAACATCATGTTCCCGACGAAAGCGAAGATCGCGGCATTCGTGTGGAGCGGACGGAGACGACCAAAGGTGAGATACTGGATCCCGTCAGACTTGAACTGCATCGACTCCGGAAGCCAGCTCGTGAGGATCTCGAAAATGTGGCCGTTGACCTGCCAGAAGTTCAACTGGAAGGCGATGATGACCCCGACCAGCATCGCGACGACACCCCAGCTGATCGAGGCGATCATGAACCATCGCGGGGTTTGGTCGTCAAACTCGATCGTCACTTTGTTCTTCGTGGAGCTTTCGCTGGTCATCTTCAGTAGGTTTGCTGGTCGGATTGGGTAAGGGGGTGGTCTTGCCGACGGCAGAGGCCGGCTTGTCGTCGCGAAAGGGGATCAGAGCATCCTGATCGGAGCACGAGTGGCGATTCCGCCGGCTGCTGAGAAAGAGCACGAGGAAAAAAATCGCAAAAACGACGCTGAAGAGGGTGGTGAGAAACAGAACTTCCATCGGCGGGAGCCCCGCGAACGGCGGCATAGTTAGCGATAACCTGTCCGCGTCCTTATGCTCCGCATATCCAACGATCCCCTGTGCACCACTTGTGGTTTGCGTACGGATGACCGCAATATGGGACTGATGAGCGTGGCGCGGTCCTCGTATTTTAGCTGCCTGTTAAGTCCCCCTCGCTGCCCTACGGGATGGATCGTTTGATCCAGCCGGTCGGGATGAGAAGAGGCCGGTGAAGCAGGATTTTCAAAAAGTGGAGTTAAAATTGAGAGTTTTCACTTGTTCGAGTCGTGGGATTTATATATCCTCCGTGATTTGTGTGAAAAATTTATAATTTCCAAAGGTGTTTGGTTCCTTTAATGCCTTCACTTGTGTTTTTAGACGATTTCCTGAATGACAAACGAGACGCTGGATACGGTTACATTGGGGCCCTCGCTGGGGGCGGGGTCGTCGGGCGAAGTTTTTGCGGTCGAGGGGTACGAATCCACGCTCGTCGTGAAGCGATTCAATTCGCTCTCGATCGACCGGCAGTTCGGGTGACGTCGAGGTTGCCATCCTGCTCTGTCGCAGTCTCACCCGCCTCGGCGTACTCGAGCGTGAAGACGGGCAGTGGTCCTCGGGCTACCGCATGTCGGTGCGGGGGATCGAAGCCCTGCGTGTGGCGCTCGAGTCTGTTCCGGATCACGTCGAAGGCACTCTGATGCTGGCCGAGGCGCGCATCGGGCATCTCGACTTCCTTGAGCGGGAGCGCGACGCGGCGATCAAGGTAGCGCAAAAGGGCGTCGAGACCGCTGAGTCTGCCGGCGGCCTTCTCAGCGGCGACAGTGCCGTGGAGGAGCCGCTCCTGACGAGCTATCGCGAGCGCCTCTCCGGGATCTTCAGGATCTACGGCGACGTCTGCGAAGCGCTCGGCGAGGAAGATCTCTCCCGACGCTGTCTCGAGCAATCGGCCGTGCAGCTCAGCGCGATCGAGACCCCGGCGGATATTCTCCTGGAATGAAGCGGATCGACCTTCACCTTCGGAAATAACGGCTCGACATGCGGTTCTTGAGTCGCAGGGTCACGACATCGACCGCTGCGGGATCGGCAGCAGGGTAGGACAGTATCGTCAGCCTCGTCGTGCTGCGGCGTCGCACCGGACCGTCGCGACGGATCCTTACCCGGAAGATCGTATCATCGTAGGGGATGAGGCCGGTCGAGATGCGGCCCGAGACCATCGCCGCCGTCACACGGGCACCGTCGCGCAGGTAATCAACCCGGAAGGATCTGCCTCCGGCGCTCCCGCGCGTCACGAGTTCCGCCCCGACCGCGCTGTGGTTGCACGAGGTGAAGACCGCCTCGCGCACGGCACGGTTCCGCGACCGGAGCCGGAGGGACTGGCCCGAGCCCGTCGTGTTCACCAGACCGAGGCCGAACTGGCGCGTCGCGGTGAGACCTATCGTCTGATCGGCGACGAGACCGGACTCGCCCGGTGCGAGCGATTTCCAGAACAGGCGGTATGGTTGCGCCGCCGTCGTGTCTCCCTCGACGAGGATGAAGTAGCGGCTGCTCCCGTCCACCGCAACAGAGAGGACCCGGCTCTGTTTCCCTTCACCGGAGGTCGCGATCAGGACCGCACTGTCGTCGTAGAGTGCCATCGAGAGAGCGTCATTTCCCGCCCCGTGCAACGCCGCGAGATCGAGCCTCACCGCACCCGGATCGGTCACGATCTCATACCAGTCCGGGTCGCCCGCGACGGCGCGCGCTGTGATTCCTGCGGGGTGGACGGTATCTCCGTCATCGAGAGGGAAGGCGGTCGACAGGGTGTCGTTGTTTTCAAAAAGATCGTCGGTGCTGTCGGGTTCGCCTCCGTAGCCGACCACCGGCTCCGAGTGAGGGGAGGAGCCCGCGCTGTTACCGGCCCTGACAAAGTAGTAATAGGAACGCCCCGGCGCGACTCCGTTGTCGATCCATTCGGTAGCGGCGGTCTCGACGAGAACCTCGGCATTCCCGGTCGAGTCAGAGCTGCCCCGCGAGACCTCGTAGATCGTCGCGTCGGTGACTGCCGCCCACTCGATCCGCACGCCCGAGGGCAGGCTCCCGCGAGTGGCGCTTACCGGCGCGGGAACTGCGGGAATCACGGCGAGGCGATAGCCTGACTCGAGGTTGCTCGGGGCCGATGTCGAAGCGGGCAGGACGGCGCTGACAAAATAATAATAGACCGTTCCTGCGGCCCCTCCCGTGTCGAGATACGAGGTGACATTACCCGGCGTGGCAATCTCCTCGGCTCCGGTCACAGCGGCGATGACGTTGCGGTAGATGTAGTAGCCCGCTGCCTGCGCCCCTGCCGTCCAGCTCAGTGCCGTGTGGCTCGACGAGGTCCCCGATGTCGCGGTGAGCCCGGTCGGGGTCCCCGGCGGCAGGGGTACCTTCACCCCCTCGTTGTCGCCCGCGCTGCCGGGGAGAGAGTCGCCCGAACTATTCGCCGCGATGATGAAATAGTGAGCCGTTTCCCCCGCCACGGTATCTCTGTCCCGGAAAAAGAGATCCACCGTCACCGCGATCTCGGTCGCACCGGCACTGTTATCGACGCTGTTTCTCAGGATGCGGTAGCTCGACGCAAAAGGAACCGGCTCCCACGTCACGCGGATCTCGTGGGGTGAGTCGCCGGTGGCCGAGAGCCCGGTGGGCGGGGCGGGGATGGGGAGCTGGGCAAAGCCGGTCTCGGCGGCTGATTTTACCGACTCGCCCCCACTGTTGAAGGCGGTGACGAAATAATAATACAGGGTCCCGGGGACCGCCGTGTTCTCGTCGAGGGTCGTCTCTGTGGCGGTCTCTGCGATCATTGCCGCCGTCGCAGGGGAGTCGTCTGTGGCGCGATAGAGGCGGTAGCCATCAGCCCCGGCGGAGTCGCCCCAGCTCAGGGAGACCGACGTCGTTGAGAGCCCGTCGCTCGCGCTCAATCCGGCAGGCGGCTGAGGCACGAGACTCGACGGGTAGGTCCCGGTCAGGGTGTAGGAGCCCACGCTGCCGTAGCGAGAGTAGCCGGTCGCGGGAGTCCCCAGTTCGCTCCCGCTGACGCGCACATAGTAGATCCCGGCGGGGAGGTTTGATAAGACGAGCGAGGCAGCGAAAGGGCCATCAGGCGCTGCAGAATCGATCAGGTTGGAGTCCGCATCGAAGAGCTCAAGCCGCGCGTCGAGATTGCCGTAATCCGGCAGCGGCTTCGCCTCCACTGAGATCGTACCCGGCTGATCCGTCTGTAGCTGGAAGACATCGACGTCATCTTCACTCGCGATGATCCCCGCCTCCGAGATCGAACCGAGCGGCATCGAGGCTATCAGCGTCGCGAGCCCGGGAGTGTCGCCGTGATCATCGGGACGATAGGGGAGATAGGTCAGCATCACGTCGAAGTCATCCTCGGTCCGGTTCGCTCCGGCATATTCACCTTTGGAAAATTGCACGATGTCGCGGGAATAGCCTGTTCCCATGATGGAGCCCCAACTCACTCCCGAGGCATGGGTGTGTCCGGTATAGTATGCCCGGTTCGCCGTGCCGTCGTGGCGCAGACCGAGGGTGTGCCCGACCTCGTGCGAGCCAGATTCCGCAGCGCCGTTGAGGGTGAGGTTGAAAACCCACGCGATCGCCTTGGTGGTGCCGCCATACGACCCGACGTAGGCGACCCCGCCTGCCGAGCCATACCAGGACTTCGTGGGGCTGAAGAGGATCATGACCCGGTCGGCCGGGGCGGCGGCATCGTAGCGTGCCCGGCTCGTCGTGACATTGACATCGAAGATGCTGTAGTCCTCCGCGATCGATTCCCAGATCTCCGGGATGAGAGCGGCATTGGCGAAAGGCGCGGCGACGATGGGTTGGCCGTCGTTGTAGGCGCTGTTCCATGTCGTCCCGGTGACGGTCTCGCCGTCGAAGTCGAGGTAGAGGATCTTTGCCGCCTCTTCGCGGCTCTCAAGAACCGGGATGCCCTCGGGTTCAGATGCCGCCTGAGCCCCCGCTTCGGGCTCACCGGCTTCTGGTTCAGGCGGCATTCCGGGGAGGATCTCGCCCCCCTCGACCCGCGCGCAGATCAGGTCTGTCACGGCGATCTTTTTCAGGGAAAGCGAGTTTGCCTTTTCGTTCGGGACGAGGCGGTAGCTGACGGGTGACTTTCGGGAGAAGAGATGTCCATCGACTCCTCCACCCGGTCGGCGGATGAGAAAGGCCGAGGCCTCGGGGAAATCGCTCAGTTTGAGACCGAGGGAGATTTCTCCCGAGTCGCTCTCCTCGCGCATGTTCACGATCCCGCGCAGCGGCGGATCGAGCGGCAGGTGGATTTGATCGCCGAACCGGGCGGAGAAAAGAGGAGCGAAGGCGTTTTCCTCGATCACTTTTTCGCCGACCGGCACGATCTTCGCGAAGGCATCGCCGGGTATCTGCGGTCCCGTCGCCGTGATCGTTTCGCTTGCTCTGCGGTCAGGCGCGACCGTCGGCCTGCCACCTCCTTCCGCCCGTTGCGAGACCGCGACAGACCCGGGGGGGCGCTCGCGCAGGATCCCGCCAAAGGCAAGAATCGCGAGAGCGAGAACGAGCACCGGGGGATAGTACTGGGATCGCATGAGCGGGAAAATGGCGCGCACCGTTTTCTGCCTCTACGTTACGACCCCTGGAGGTCGTGTCGAGTCGCAAGAATCTCCGTCACGAACGCTCACGGATCTTCGTCCGGCACGGGCGTCTCAAGCGAGGATCGCGTCGAATCTCCGGTGTTCGCGATTCCCGGGACCGAGACGGCGTTTCGTCCCCATGGCCCCGAGGAGAGTGTTGTAAAGGTCGAGGGCCTCGGTCCCGTCGTCGAGGATGCGACCGGTCTTGAATCGCCCGCCCGCTCCGGTGACGGCGTGGAAGACGCCCGAGAGTTCGCGTTTCACATCGTTGTGCCGGCCATCGCCCGATTCGGTGGAGATCGTAAAAAGGCTGTTCTCGAGGATGGTGCGGCCGTTCCCCTCACGGCTTTCCTCGCTGTCCATCAGATCGAGGAACCACGCGATCTCGCGCAGTTTCATGTGGGCGTGGGCGCGCAGAGCCTCGTTGGTCTTCTTCTCGTCGAAGCCGTGCCACCACTCGTGACTGCAGCCCGCCGCGCCGGATTTTTTGCGTTGCCCCGCATCGTCGAACTGGAAGACACGCCGCCCCGCGTAGTCGTAGTCGCCCTTTAGGCGGATGCGCTCTCCCGCCGCGCAAAAGGTGAGGCTTCCGAAGCGGACGCGATCCGTCTGGATCGCGAGGGCGTAGAGTCCGGCCATGAGATGCCAGCCTTCGACGAGATCCGTGAGGGTGATGTCGATGCCTTCCCCACCGGGATCGGCGGTAGTGCCGTGGAGCAGCTTTGACTTGGGCGGGGGGCCCGGCAGGCCTGCGGTTGGCAGACCCGTCACGGTGAGAGGTGCCTCTTCCTCTTTCGCGGGGAAGACGCGGGTTTCATACTCGCGGATGCGATCGAGGTGGTCGGCAAGGCGCGCTTTCGAAGCGGAGCCGAGCGGCGAGTTCGCTCCGGCATAGTGGTGGTATTGATCGAGCACGGTGTCGAGAACGCTGCGCTTGCGCCGCAGTTCGGCGGGGTCGCCCTCGCTGCCGGGCAGTTTGCCGAAGACACGTTCGAAAAGGTCGCGGGGACGCTCCTGGATGGGGGCGGCGGCGGTGCCGTCCTCGTTGAAGCTGTGGGTGTGACGGGCCACCCGGTCACGTCGGAAATAGGTGCCCGCGACGAGGCTCGGGACCATGCCTGCGGGGAGGCCGTTCGCATAGTGTGCCGCACGGATGACCTGGTCGAGCGAGGGGCCGCCGGCGCGATCCGTTCCGTTCGGGGCCTCGGCAGTGAAGGCGGCCGAGGCTCCATCGCGGTGGGCGTTTTCACCCTTCTGATCGGCGCGGATCTGGTCGATCCCGCGGAGGATGAGGAGTTTGTCGGCGAGGGGCTTGAGCGGCTCCATCACGCCCTCGAAACCCTCTTTCTGAATCGCGGCGGGCAGCCCGAGGCCGAAAAAAAGGTTGAAGGATCGCATCGGCACCGCCGGCGTCGCAGCGCTTGCGGTGGAGACTAACATTTCCTCAAAAAGAGGAAGGCCGACGGTGATGCCGCCGAGGCCGCGGAGAACGGTGCGACGATCGAGGAGACGAGTTTTCATGACTGGGGTTCGGTGGGGGTGAGGCGGACGAGATCGCTCATGGCGATGGCTTTTAAAAGAGCAGGCCAGGTGCCGCCCCCGGCGGTGGCGCGGTGGTGGATCGTGTCGAGCGCGGCGGCGTCTGCGTTGCCGAGGGGGCGACCAACCGCAAACTGAGTCGCGCGGCGCGTGATCGTGCGGGCAACGCGTTCGCTCCCCGCGAGCAGGTCCATCAGCTCTCCGACGCTGCCGTAGGTGACCGGCTCGGCCTCGCCGGGGAAGAGGATGCTGCCATCCTCGCGCTGGGTGTTGCCGTGCTCGTCGCGCTCCCGCAAGGCTCCGAGACCGTCGAATTTCTCCATGCCGAAAGCGAGCGGTTCGAACTTTGCGTGACAACCGGCACAGTCGCTTTTGGCAATGCGAGTCTCCGAGACGGCACGACGCGACTGCCCTGCCTTCGGCGGGATCGGGGTAGTATCCGTCCCGGCGGGAGCACTCGTGACGCCGCTGCCGAGGATCTCGTGCAGAACGAAAAGCCCCCGCGTCACCATGGAGGCCTCGTCTCCGCCGACGCTGAGGAGGCTGCCCTGAGTGAGTAGCCCGCCCCGCCCCGGCACGCTGGTGAGATCGATGCGCTCCCACTCGGGAGTGGCGGAGGGAAGTCCATCGGGGAGGAGCGCCCGATCGTAGAGAGCGACCTCGTCGTAGCTGCCGAGCCAGGGCCGGCCGCCATTCGTCTCGTTGCCGAGGACGAGGTGGTAGCCGTCTTTCCAGTCGCCCAGCTCCCCGCCGAGGTCGCGCGAGATCGCTTCTTTGCCGTCGATAAAAAGGCGTGTTTTTCCCGAGGCTTCGCGCACGAGGAGGAGATGGACTTTTTCCGTCCTGACTGTCTTCGGCGCCGTGCGCCAGTCGATCGTGCCGTTGCCTCCGGTGCCCTTGCCGCGCACCCGGACCTCGTAACGGTCGCCTTCCTGACCGATGGTGAGGTTTCGCTCGCCGGTTCCATGTGACAATGTCAGTATGCGGGCGGGCCCCTTTTGCTGTGTGTTCGCGGGCGTGATCCGCATCGAGACGGTGAACTCACGGGTTTCACGGATCGCCGCGACGAGTTCTTTGGCCGGGCCTGTTGTGGAGATCGCGACGGCGGATTTCAGCTCGAGGCCTCCGTTCTTTTTCCAGACGAGGGCATTCGCCTTGTCGGCACCCAGGTCGTAGGCCTCGCCGAGGCTGCCGCGGTTGACGACGCGGTCACCTTTCCCCTCTTCGAAGCGATAGTGCAGAAGCGGTGCGGGGCCTTGTGCCGATGCCTTTGCACCCTCGAAGCCATAGTGCGCCGCGAGACGCGGGGACGCGTAGGTGAAAGGCGCGTTGAAGAGCCGGGCGAGAGGCAGCTTTTCCTCCCACACCGCGGCGCGGAAGAAGGCGAGGGTCTCCCCTTTGAGATCGGCGCCGAGAGCGGGGGACCAATGGGGAAATTTCTTTGGATCGGGGGCGATGGAGTCGAGGCGGTCGAGGTCGAGCCAGTCGCGGGCGAAACGCAGGGACTGCTCGACCGCACGCGGGTCGGCGAGGAGGCGGTCGATCTCCTTCGCGAGTCGCGTTTCGTCCGAGAGATCGCCCGCCGCGGCGACGCGGAGCAGGGCATCGTCGGGCGGAGCCCCCCACGCGAGATAGCTGAGTCGCGAAGCGAGCTCGTGGGCCGCGACCGGTTTTGGCGTGCCGTCGCCCCGCTGCGATTCGACGCGGTAGAGAAAGCGCGGGGCCTGCAGCATCGCCTCGGCGACGAGACGGGCGGCTGCCTTCGCGTCGCGGGCGGGACCTGCCCCTTCGCGGGCGAGGGCGAGATAGGCCTCGCGTTCCGTCCCATCGAGTGGACCGCGGAGAAGGCGGCGGCCGCTTTGCTCGACGATCTTCGCGAGGGCATTATCGTCCACGCCCTTTGTCCCGGCGAGGAAAGGCGCGGGGTCGAGGCGCTCCGCGACGAGGCGGGCGAGCTCGGCGTAGGCCTGGATGTGGCCGAGGTCGACGGTGAGGTGAAAGGCCGTATTGCGGAAGCCTTCGGCTCGGGCCTCCGACGGGAGGAGCCGTTCCGCGTCCCCGGCGATCTCCACGCCGGTAGCGGCCTGCACGGTGGCGATATATTCCTCGCGGGTGAGGCGACGCGGCAGGATCGTGCCCTCGCCGCCGCTGCGCATGTGGGCAAGGGGGTCGACCTCCTCACCGGGCCAGACCGCACCCGCCTCGATCCAGGTTCGGAGCTTTTCCTTTTCCTCAGCCGAAAGGGCGGGCCGATCCTCGGGCATCTCGTCGTGTGTGACCGACTCCCAGAGCCGGCTTTTCGCAGCGGAGCCGGCTACGATGACGGATCCTTTCTTTCCCCCGGCAAAGGCGGCGCTCTTCTTCGAGAGATCGAGCTTGCCCTCGCGGTTCGCGCTGTCGTGGCACTCGAGGCAGTGGCGCGAGAGAATGGGCGCGATGACCGTGTCGAAATGCCGCGCCGCCTCGTCCGAGGCAAATGCGGCCGTTGTCAGCACGAGAGAGAAGAGAGCGGGAAAGAGTAAACGCATCGCAGAGATCCTTTTCCTTTCAATATGACGGTCGTGAAAAGTTGTCACAAAAATCGGGAAAAAAAGAAGCGACCTTTTTCCATCCCTTTCCCGTGACAATTCCCCACCGGCGTCATAGTGGAAGAGAGACTCCTTTCTCCATCCCCCTTCCATGCCGCCTCCGAACTCCAGCGATTCGCCTGATCGACTTGATCGACCTGATCGACCTGATCGACCTGATCCGGCTGACTTCTCCACCGACGAGATCGTCGCGGCGGTGCTGGCCGGTGATCTCGAGGCCTATCGGCAGATCGTGCTGCGCTACCAGAACGAGGTCATGCGAGTGGTGAATGCGCTCGTTTTCGATCTTTCGGCGCGGGAGGACATCGTGCAGCAGGTCTTTGTGAGAGCCTACCTCGCTCTCGATCAGTATGAACCCGGACGCGGCTTCGGCAAATGGCTCAAGGCGATCGCACGCAATCTGGTGCGCGAAGAGTTGCGCAAGACGCTGCGTCACCGCGGCCGCGTCGAGGCCTACGCGAAGCTCGCCCTCGAGCGGCTCGACTCGCCTGATGACGAGGAACTGCGTCTCGCTCGCGAACAGGCCCTGCGCGATTGTCTCGAGACCCTGGAACAACAGGATACCCATGCGGCCCGTGCGGTTCGCTGGCACTACCTCGAGGCCCGGCAAACCGCAGATATCGCGGTCGAGATGAAACGATCCGCCGGCGCGGTGCGGACTTTGCTCTACCGCGCCCGCGCCCTCCTGCGCGACTGCCTCGAATCAAAACTGGCTTCCCCATGAAACGCCTCGACGAACTTACCCAGCTCGCCATCGAAGGCTCCCTCTCTGCGGACGAGGAGGCCGAGCTGGAGCGTCTCCTTGCTTCCGGGACGGTGGTGAAACGCCGCTTTCAAGAACTCATCGACACCGAGATCGCCCTTCGCGGCCTCGACGAGCGTCTCGACTTGAGCGATGCGGTCATGGCGCGACTGAGCGGGCGGGCGATGCCTCCGCTCTCGGTGCTGCCGGCCCCCCCCGTTTCTGAGCCTGTATCAAAAGACTCCTTCGAAGGCAAGGTGGAGCGCTGGACCCTGCGTCTCATCGTTCCCATTGCTGCTGCCGCCGCCGTCACCCTCGCTTTTGCGCTCTTTCACGACCGCACCGATTTTGAGGCGCCCGCCCTCGCGGTCACTGGGACGGTGCGTGTCGCCGATGAGAGCGGAAAAGAAGCGGCACCCGATCGGCCGCTGCGACCGGGTGATCTCATCCGCGTTCCGACCGGCGCCGCGGGGACTCTGTCCTATCGCGACGAGACCCGCATCGACCTCACCGCCGGAGCCGAGGTGCGTGTCGATTCCGACCCGGCCCGGGGCGGGGAAAAATCCAAGTCTCTCGAGCTCGTTGCCGGCACCCTGGCGGCGGAGGTCGCGGTCCAGCCCGCCGGTCAGCCTCTCGTCGTGCGCACCCCGCACGCCGTTGCGGTAGTGAGAGGAACTCGGTTTATCCTCGAGGCGCAGGACGACCGCACCCGACTCGAAGTGAGCGAAGGCCGCGTCGATTTTTTCGCCGCCGGCGCGACCAGTCCCGCCGTGGTCACCGCCGGACGTTTCGCCGAGGTCGATCCCTCTGCCGGGGCAGTCGTGCCCCTGGTGCGTCCTCTGCGCCACACCGACGGACTGCTCGCTCTATACACCTTCGAAGAGGGATCCGGCGAGACCGTGCACGACCGTTCCGAACAGGGTGATGCCCTCGACTTGACCCTGTCAGGGGCGGGTGCCGACCCTCTCGAGTGGCTCCCCGGTGGTGGGATCCGCTTCGGAAAAAAAGGCCATCTCGCCACCCGCCGGCCTGCCCGGAAGATCATCGAAGCCTGTCGCTCCTCGGATGAAATCACGGTCGAAGCTTGGGTCGAGGCGGCACCGTCGGTCGCCTCGGGTCCGGCCCGTATCGTGACCCTTTCGCGGGCGAGTGAGCGGCTCAATTTCACTCTCGCCCAGGGCGACTCCCAGGGCGACTCCCAGGGCGATCCGGAGAGACGCTACGTCGCCCGTCTGCGCTCTTCGAAAACCGTTGCCGACTGGCCCGCGCCGGTCGGGAGTGCCACGGGCCGTTTGTCCCACCTTGTCCTCGTCCGCGAGGCGGGCGGACGCGAGACCTTCTGGCTCGACGGCGAACGGATCGGAGAACGCGACGCGGGCGGGTCACTCAAAGAGTGGTTCGACGATCTCCCGCTCGGAATCGGCGACGATCCCGGAGGCGAGAACCGCAGCTGGCGGGGCAGCTGTCACCTCGTCGCGATCTACCGTCGTGCCCTCGCCCCGGCGGAAGTAATGGACCACCACGAGGCCGGGCCGCGCTAGCCCAAGTTTCTCATCGCCGACCCCTAAAAAGGCCGAAATTCGATTTTTTTTCGCCATTTAAAATTATAACTAGTTGATGATCAACGTTACCATTTTCAAAAAGTCATTTGTAGAGCCTAATTCTAACTTGCCGGACTCGACGAGCCTTCCCGCTTCGCCGTCGTCGCCCTTGTGTATAAGAAACTTGGGTTAAGCGTGAATTTTCTGATCTAGAGTTCTTGAGTTTACTCCTTCGCAATCAATCTGTCGGCGAACGACCCACGGGCACAAGCAGGCGATGCTACGAACGCTCTCCCTTCTCCCTTTGCGCGAGTCCGATGCGACGACGGCGGATGCGTCGACCGAAAAAGCCGGCGAGGGCAAGGCCGAGCAGCCCGAGCGTTCCCGGTTCGGGCACGGCGGTGAGGGTGATGGCGGTACCGGTATCCGTCACGAGCCACTGGCCTCCTCCTATCACCAGCTGATTCCCAAACGCTACGTTGGAGAACGCTCCGCTCAAGCTCCCATAGGTCGCGATTGTGTAGATGGAGCCGTCGTTGGCGAAGACTCCGGTGTCCACGATGTTCAGGCTTCCTCCCAATGCCAGCAATCCACCCACGGTGATGGAGTCTGCGATCGTACTCTGGTTGACAAGATCCACCAGCCAGATGCTTCCGCCGTCCATCGTCAGGGCCCCGCTAAAGCTCAGCTCACCGGTCGTGCCAGTTGTCGCTCCGGTGAGGGTCGCTCCGCCTTCCACGGTCGCTGCTCCACTGATGGTTCCGGTTCCCCCCAAGGTTCCCGCACTCACCGTGGTGGTCCCGCTTCCGCTGTTGCTGTCGCTGTTGACGAGCAGTGTCCCGGTTCCGGTCTTAGTCAGGTTTCCGGTGGTGACGATGTCATTGGTCACGGTCAGCACGGTGGCGGCTCCGGTTTCGATGGTGCCTCCGCTTGCTCCGATGGTGACGCCTCGATTGGTGTCGTCGATGCTGAAGGTGGCAGTGGTCTGAAGGGTGCCTCCGTTGAGGGTGAGTTGTCCGGCATTGAAGCTGCCAGGGTTATCACCGAGGTTTTCTTCGCTGGAGATGGAGAGGATGCCGGCGCTCACGGTAGTGGTCCCGGTATAATCATTGTCCGCGGTGAGAACGGTCGTTCCAGTTCCCACCTGCGCAAAGCCTCCGTCACCGGTGATGGCCGCTCCGCTGAATTCGGTTCCCTGGGTCACGGTATCAGTCTGATTGACCGCAAAAGTGGCTCCGCTCGCGACACTGATGGCGCTGGCAGTGTTGATAGATCCGGTCGCGGCTCCGTCGCCGAGTTGCAAGATTCCCGCCGTGACGGTGGTCGCCCCTGCGTAGGTGTTGGCGGAGGTCAACACTACCGTCCCGGCACCGACCTTCTCCAATCCGCCCGCACCGCTGATGATCCCCGTTAGATTCAGGGTTCCGTTTGTATCCGCAGAGACGTCAAAATTACCGGCCGTTGTCTCGGCGATGGCAATGTTGCCCGACGAGGTGCCGGAGGTGGCTCCACTCTGGAGGGCGAGGGTCTTGTTATTACCGGTATCGCTGACGGTCACCGAGTTGGCGACGTTGACACCGTCAGCCACCTCAAGGATGGAACCCGTGTTAGCAAGCGTCACGGCGCTGCTACTGAAAGCGAGGTTGTTCCCGGCCCGGAGCGTTCCGGCACCGGCTGAGGTGGCACCGGTATAGGTGTTGGCTCCGTTGATCTGCCAGGTGCCCGCGCCCGCCTTGGTGACCGAAAGGGCGCTGCCCACTTCCTTGATCTCCGCGACCATGTTATCGAATCCAGTGGCTTCTCCGCCGAGGGTCAGAATTTTGTTACCGCCTGTGGCCGTCTGAATTCTTCCCAAGTTGAGAGCGCCGGTCCCATCGCTATTGATGAAAAGGTTCCCCCCAGCCACTCCCTGCATCTCGATGATTCGATCTGTGCTGTGACCGGACCCTGTGTAGGTCAGAACCGGGTCGGCGGTGCTCAGGCCGGTTCGAATAATGCCGTCTTCAACCGTTATCGGCGCGCCAAGGGCGCTCGCTCCACCGACGTTGGCGATGCTGTCGAAGCTCAGCGTTCCGTTTTGGATCTCGGTGGTTCCCGTGTAGGTATTAGCACCGGTCAGGGTGAGAACGTTCGTTTGAGTCTTGAGCAGTCCCCCGCTTCCCGCCAGCAAGGCATCAACCGTGATATTGCCGGTATTGTTGAAAAAGAAACCCGTGGACGCCGTGATCGTCCCCGTGCCATTGATCACCGGACTTGCGCCACTGGTGGTCACCAAGCCAGCCGTAATGCCGTTCACCCCGAGATCAAGTGTGGCTCCCGCGCCGATGCTGAGGTCGCCGGTGCCGGTGGCATCATTCGCGCCGATGGTCAGGGTGCCGCCAACGAGGAGGGTCGGTCCGGAGTAGGTGGCCGCCGCGTTCAGGGTCAGGTTACCGAGGCCCGTCTTGGTGATTCCGCCAAGGCCGGATCCGACACTGTTACCCAGCGCCAGGTCAACACCGTTGGTATCAATCGTTCCACCTGCGTTCAGCAGGATGATGGTGCGCTGGGAAATGTCGTCGATCAGCCCGGTGCCGAGGCGGAGGGTGCCTCCGGCGAAGACGAGGTCACCCGTAACACCGCCGATGTTGCCCAGATTGGCGATTTCGAGGATGCCCTCGTTGAGGGTGGTCTTGTTCACTCCACCGCCCGCCGTGTTGGTGCCGCTGAGGATGAGCGCGCCGCGACCGGACTTGGTGATGTCTGCGGTGGTGATCAGATTCGAGGTGATCGTAGCCGAGAGGGTGGAGGTGGTGGCGGTCGAGGTTGGATTCTGCACGAAGAACACATACTCGCCCGTACCGGTGGTGATGCCGTCGTCGAAGCCGTCAAGCGTGGTGTCGTAGGCCGTGCTAGCAGCGCCACCCGTGACGGTGAAGAGGAAGGTGCCGCTGGTATTGACCAGCGTCTGTCCCGCACCGGTGCCGGTCACATCGAGGCCGGCGAACGCCGTGTTGTTGATGACCAGCGAATTGATCGTCCTGCCAGCGATGCCGGTGAGGTCCGCGCCAAGACTTTCCCGGACGTTGTTGTTGGCAGCAGCGGCAGCAATCGTGGTGTAGTCCGTCGCAAACGAGAGCGCACGGAAGCCCTGTCCGGATACATACGTAGCAAGGGAATTCCCCATGTTGCCATCTCCCACGGCGGCATTGGTGACGAACTCCGCAATCGCCCATGGAACGATGCTTTGAGTGTTCGTGCCTGTTGCCCCGCCTCCACCGATCATCGCGCTGATAAAGGCGGTTTGATTGGTGGCGTCGTTGATGCGGAGTCGAGTGCGGCGACCACTGCTGTTGCCGAGGTTGGTTCCCCTCACGCTCAGTGTCGCACTGTTCTGCCGGAGGATGTTGTTAGCTATGATCTCCGTGAAGGCAGCTGTGTTGGCATTTGTGGAGTCAAGACGTGCATAGCTCGCGCCCGAACGGACCGTGATCACACCGACCGTTTCACTCTGGGTGGAGTTCTGGTCGCGACGGATCGCGAGGCCGCTCGGGCGAGTTTCATTCGACCAGGCACCATCGGCTGAGTTCAGCGTGATCGTAGCGGTGTCAAGGATTCTCGCTCCTGAAGTTGTGGTGCCATTGTTGTCGATGAGAAGACTTCCCCCGCTGTTGATCGTGTAATCCGTGGCGTTCATCGAACCGATGTTATTGAGCTGGAAAAGACCACCATTGATGATCACCGTGCCATTAAAACCAGTGTTGGCCCCGCTGAAAGCCTGGTTGGTGTTCGTGCCCGAGTTGTTTTTAATAAGCACCCCGCTTCCAACGATTTTGCCTGCGTAACTTCCATTGCTCGTTCCTGAGTTGATCGTTAGGGTGAACGCCCCGATATCCACCGTCGCGAGATCATCGAGGCCGGCCGTGTTTACCCCGCCGGAGAGACGCCCGATGGACTCGCTGGCAAGCAACTGCAGCGTGGCGACGTGATCGTCTGCCAGAGTCACCGTAGAGTTGTCGCCGATGGAGCTACCATTTACCTGTAGAGTGCCTTCCTGGATCTCCGTCTCGCCGGTGTAGACGTTGTTGCCGGTCAGAAGCAAGGTGCCGGAGCCCGTCTTGGTGAGGGCGTGATTGGTCCGGATGTCCGAGGAGATTTCAAAAGTCGCGGCACTGTCCTGGGTGATGATGATTTCCGTGGCGACAGCACTCAGGGTGCCACCTTGAATGGACGGAGAATTACCGACATTGCTGGTGACGAGAATACCCCCACTGTTAATGGTGAGGACACCGCCATCAGGAAGACTGAGATCGGAGCCGGCCGCCGCATCGAAGCGCAGACTGTTTACATCGGCGCAGAGGAGCGTCCCGCTGAAACCGTTCATATCTGTGATATGCTCGCCGGGGAGCCAGGTGGTCACGTCGTCTTTGACGGTGGAAGCAAGAGCCACGATATTGCCACCGCTGTTCGTGGCGAACCAAACGCCGGTGCCGTCGTCGACGGTCGCGTAGGCGGAGTCACTGGTCACCGTGGTTCCGTTGCCAAGCAGGCCGAAGGTGCTGTTCGGACTGGTGGTGCGTATCCCGTTGGTTGCGCTCTGCACTCCGCCGGGGAGGATGAAACGCATTGTGCCGTCTGATGCGTTGTTGGCCCTCGTGATGGACCCGAGGTTCAGGACGGCATCCTGACCGGTGCCGCCGGTGACCTGAATTTTGTTCGCCCCACCGGCGCCCAGCGTCAGGTTGTTGAAAGTCTCCGTGGTTGCGGCACTGTTGCTGCCGACAATCTGGATGGTGCTGCCCCGCATATCGACGGCTCTGGCACTACTCAGCTTCTGGGTGTTGCTGTTCGTGTAGTCTAGGATGAGGGTTCCGGCATCGACGCGGGTGTTTGCCACCGTCCCGGTCAATCCACTGTTGTCGCCCGAGAGTGTCACCGTTCCGACGCCCGACTTGAGGAGAGTGGCCACCCCTACGAGATTCGCGGAGATCGATCCCTCGTAGAGGCGAAACCCGGTGGAGTAAGCAGTGCCTGTATCGTTGGACGTAACGGAGCCCGTTCCCGTGATGATGCCAACCCGACTAGCCGGGGTGTTACCCAGATCGAGGCGGGGAGTCTCGATATTGAAGGTGTTTGTGTTCAAGATACCGGCATCCCCGTTGGTATCTGTTCCGAGGAGAATGAAGGTCAATTGGCCACTATTGCCGACGCCATTGACGTCGTCGGCATTCAGATTGATGACACCGCCGTTGCGGGCATAGAGGCCGTTGCTTGTCCCCGCCGTCCAGGAGAGGGTGCCGGGGGTGTCGAGATTCAGGACAGCCGTGCCAGTGCTGGTCGCGTTGACAAACACGTCATCGGCAATCGTGCTCCCCGTGCCACCGAGGTGCCAGATGCCGGAGTCGACGAAGAAGTCATTGGTCGTGCCCGTCTGGGTGATGGCGCCGTTCAGGAAGCCTTCACCGGAACCCGTCAACGTAACGTTGTTCGCCCCGGCAGTGACATTCCCGCTGTAGGTAATGGTGGCGCCGCCTGTGCCGTTGGCCGCAAAGATCGCGGCACCGGTCTGGGTAATCGTGCGATTCGTGGTCTGGTTCGTGCTTCCGATAAAGCTGAGTGTCGCGCCGCCGATGGAGATCGCGCTTCCCTGACCTAAATTACTCGCTAGGCCGCCGATGTTGCTCACCGTGCTGAACTCCAGCGCCCCCTCATCAATGGTGAGGTCGCCGGTGAAGGTGTTTGCGCCACTCAGGCGGATCGTCCGGCTGGTGACGGCCCATACGCCCAGTTCATCATTGATCGCGAGGCTGCGCGCCCCGCCAGTTTCCGAAATGATGCCGGAAATTTCAAATGGTCGGCTGGCATTGCCCTGATAGCTGATGCTGGCGTCATTGCCGAGCACGATCGAGTTGGTGATGTTCAGGATGCTGAAGTTATCACTCGACTGGGAGATGCGCAGAGCGTTGTTCGCGTTGGCAACGCTGCCGAGGGTGACGACACCATTGACGTTGACCGTCAGATCGCCGGAAAGCGTGCCGCTGGCGTCCACGCTCAACTCAAGGATGCCGCCAGGAGCGTCCACCGTGAAATCCTGCGCGAGGTTGACGGTGTTGTTGGCGGGCATCGCAAAGATGATGCGGCCGGCGCTGGCCGTGACATTGCCAGTGCCGAATCCTGCCAGGTTCTGCACTTGAATGGTGCCGCGGGTGATATCAAAGCCTCCCGACCAACCGCTATTGTCCGCCTGAAGAAAGAGGTTGCCGTTGAACTGGTTGCCTCCACTCAGCCCGCTATTGCTGTCCAGACTGATTTTACCAGTGCCAGTCAACGCGCCATTCAGAATGATACTCGTCTGAGCGGTGCTCACCGTGGCCGAGTTGGAATCGCGCAAGTTGATGAACGAATCCGCAGTCACGTTGACCGCGCCGGTGTAATAATGGTTTCCCGTGCTACCCCCGGCGGAGAGCGTGCCACCCGCGAGCGTCAGGTCATTGTTCACGGCCGTCGTGACGGTATTGGTTGGCCCGTTTTGGTAAAAGGCGGCACCAGGATTGATGGTGATGACCGCGGCATTGCCCACGATGGTCGAGCCGAGAGCACCGACATTCTCAATGCGCAGGGTGCCATCGTTCACCAGCACGGTCGGGACCGCAAAGGTGCCGCCCGCAACCGCCGAAACGATGGTGGTGCCGGGACCGTCGATGGTCAGGGCACCTGGGCCACTCAAGCCGCCCGAGAGGGTGAGGGTCGAAGTGCTGTCGGCCACCGTCCAAGTCTGCGCCGCATCAATGCGCAGCGGCGCGGAAATCGTCACCGCTCCTGGACCGCCGCTCTTCAGATTGATGCCGTCCGTGGAAGCCGAGGGAGAGATGATCAGGCGGTTGGTCATATCTGCCCCAGGGGCGATGGTGACGGAGGTCGCCCCCCCGGTGCTCGATTCAAATTCAAGGGCGTTGATGCGCAAACCCTGCTCCATGGTCGTGACCAGCGCGCCGCCGACGGCGTTGTCCGCCGAGAAGACCACGGTCGTTCCCGAACCGGGAATGAACTCAGATACCGTCGAGCCATCTTTCAGCGCAGACCAGTTCAGTCCGTCGAAGGTGCCGTTCACCTCGTTCCAAACGTTGTTGGTCGCGCCGGTCCAGTAGCGCTTGTCGGAGACGAGCGTCCCGGTGGTGAGCGAGACCAAAGTGTCCACCTGGTTCAGGGTAAGCGTGGTGAAGCCACCGGGAATCGCCGTCAGCGAATAGACGCCTCCGCCGGACGTAAGGCCACCACTGGCGGCCTCGAGCAGATTGTAGGTCGAACTGCCCAGCATGCTCCCCGTATCACGGATGCGGAGCCCCACCGCACCGGCGACGGAGGCGATATTCGGAGCCAGAAGTGTCAGGGTATCGGAGGTAGCCCCGGCATTCAGACCAAGGGTAGTGCCGGCCCCGAGGGTAAGGCTGGTCAGGTTGCTCAGTGGCTCTCCCGCACTGTTCAGGAAGCGCAACTCACCCCCCGCACCGACATCGACGCTGGTGATCAGCGCGGAACCACTCAGTCCCTCCGTGAAGGCGAGGAAAGCCCCGGCACCCACCGTGATTCCGGTGGTGCCGTTCACATCGGAGGCGATGATGAGGCTGCCGCCATTAACGGTCGTGGTGCCGGTGTAGGTGAATGGCCCCTGGTTCATCGTCGCGGCGGCAGTCCCGATCTTGACGAGGGAAAGAGCACCACCGCCGGAATTGGTCACGCCGCCGATGAGATTGGCGGCTTGATCCTGCGAGCCGAAGGTGAAGGTCGCTGCCGTCGCCGAGGAGTTGTCAATGTTCGCCGTGCCCGCCGAGTTGGCGATGAGCCCGTTGACGGTCTGGTCGAAGCCGTTGAGATCCAGTGTCGCGGTCAGGCCAGCGCCGGGATTCATCGTCACGTCACTGGCAGTCGCGCCATTCGGAATGGCGTTGACCGAACCCACCTTCAGCGTACCGCTGGTGATCGTCGTCGCCCCAGTGTAGGTGCTGGCACCATTGCTTCCACCGAGAGTCAGGCTGCCGTAGCCGTTGTAGGTGAGGGCAATCGCGGCACCACCCGTGCTGTTGGTCACGGAGGCGTTCAGGATGGTGTCGCCTGAGCCGTTGAAGACAAAGGTGCGTGCCGTCGTCGCTTCCGTCCCGGTGAAGGTGGGAGAATTCAAGGTCAGCAACTTGCCAGTCGCCAATGAATTGGTGACAGTCATGGTGCCGCCGGTCGTCGTCTCAATGTCGTTCAATGTGATACTATTGACGCCGATGAAATTGGATGAGGCGTTGGAGTTGAGCCGGACAAGCGTGTTCAGGGTGCGGTCGCCATCGAGCGCGAAGAGGGAACCATTGCTGATGATGAGACGTGTCACACCCACCGGGCTGGAGGTCACGGCACCGACCGCTCCGACGGAATCCGCCGAGATGCCAAGCGGACCCGCGCTGACTGTCATGTTGCCGGTGAAGGTGCTCTGGCCGGAGAGAATCCACGTGCCGTTGTCGTCCTTGGTGACGTTCAGAGCACCCGATCCCGCGCCATTGGTTAACGCATTCGTGATCTCATTGGCGGCATTCAAGTCACCGCGGAGAAAGAGGGTCCTTGCCACCGTCCCAGTCGCGACGTTCACGACATTGCTCAAAATCAGCGCTCCGGTGCCGCTGGACTCGATGAATACATTCGAAGTGGTGCCCGCAAGCTCAATCAAACGATCCGATGTCTCGCCGGCGCCAACATAGGCGAGAGTGGCATTATTGAGGCTGATCTTGCCTGTGCCATCACCGAAGTTGCTCGACGTACTCAACGAGTTGCCGATGCTAACGGCCCGCACGGTGCCGGCGTTGATTGCGGTGTCACCAGCGTAAGTATTGTCCCCGATGAGCCGCAGGATGCCGCTGCCCGTCTTGGTCAGTCCGCTTCCGGCCGCACCATTGATCACGCCCGAGAGCGTGGCCTGATCGCTATTGGTCGTGGGATTGGTGTCCACTTGGACCGTGCGAACCGCCCCGGCCAGATCGATCCGGTTCACGATCTCCACTTCCGCAAAAGCGGTCGTGGAACTCAGGATGAGGGTGCCGGAAACGAAGCCGCCCGTTCCCCACGTCAGGGTGTCCGGGGTGAGGTTGCCGCCGATGTTGACGGTCAGCTTGTCCGTGGCGGCGGCGAATCCGCCATTGCCCGACCAGTTCACTCCACCGGCTCCGGCGGCCGGAACCGCCGTCAGCGATCGGGTAAAGGTGCCCACCGCTTGAAGCACGCCGCCGTTGAAAACGAGGGTGCTTGTGGCGGACAGAGTCGTGCCCTCGGCGCGAAGAGCGCCTGCGTTGATCTGGGTGACTCCCGTGTAGCTATTCGCCGTGTTGCCCAAAATCCAGAGGCCCGCGTCCGATTTATAAAGACTGACCACACCGGTGCCGTTGTCCGTGATCAGCGGATTGAACTGATTGCTGCCGATCGATGCGCCGCCAAGGACGAGGCCTTGATCGATGTTAGTCGTCCCGAAGGCAAGCGCACCTGAATTACTGAAAATCAGCGTTGAATCGTTCGCGCCGTTGGCCTGAATCCTCGCGCCGCTGTTCGCTGCGATGCCACCGAAGGTGAACAAGCGATCAATGCTGATGGAATCACGACCGTTGTAATTAATACCGCCGAAAACCTGGGTGGCGCTGGCGCCGTCGAAGACGAGGCTGGCAGCGTTGGTGGCGTCGCTGCTACTATCGCCCGCTCCGAGGCTGCTCGCGGAGCCGATGTTTGCCAGATTGGGGGTGATGACGATGCCGGTGGAACCGATCGTGGTCACGCCGGTGTAGGTGCTGAGCATGTTCCATGTCATCCCGCCAGTCCCGAGCTTGGTGACGCTGACCTGGCCTACGCCGTCCTCGATGAGGCCATTGGAAGTGCCGGTGCCGTTGGCTCCGCCGACGGTCAGGGTGACCGCAGTGGCATTGCCGTTCGTGATCGTGCCGTTGCTGTTGAAGGCGTTGATGTTGGCGGCCAGAGAAATGCCGTTCAGATCCAGAGTGGTGCCTTGGCGCATGGTCAAGGCGGCTGCTCCACCGAGCGTTCCCGAATCCGCAAGTCTCACCGTTCCCTCGGCGATCGTGAACGTTCCCGTCTGCGTGTTGGCACCGGCCAGGACCAGCGTACCCGCACCGCTTTTGGTGATGCCACCGGTGAACCCGGAGAGCACGGTTTCGATCCTCAGCGTATCAGCGCCTCCGTCCACCCGCGCCACCAAGGTAGCGGTGCCGCCAACCGTGAGAGCCGTTCCGCCAGTAATGGTCGAGGAGCCGCCTGTCGCGAGCAAACCGAAAGCGGAGATAGTTAGGGTCTGAGCCGGATCGAGGGTCAGGGTATGAGCCCCGTTGATTTTCAGGGTGCTGATCGAGAGCGCACCGGTTGGCGTCGTGAAACTGCCGGTGATCTCGTTGTGCTGTCCCGCAGTAAGCGTCGTCGCAGAAGTCACCGTGCCCGCGTCCGTCCCATAGACAGGTGCGCGGAGCACCCCGCCCTCACGGTAGGCGAAATCGGCTCCATTCCAATACATGCTGCGGGTGACGATTCCATTGCTGCCGGCCACTGCATTCACCTGGGTCAGGGTAAACGTGTTGGTGGTGAAATCTCCCCCGACAAAATTGACGGTGCCACCAGCCCCGGTGCCGATATTGGCAAAGGTGAGCGACGCTGTGCCGAGGAGACCCGGGGTGAGCTTGACCGTGGCGGCACCGCCACTACTGGCGTAGGTGAGAGTCCCCAATGCCTGAACGTTATTCACGTTCGCCTGGCCGACCAACTCGAGGGTGCCGCCTGCGTTGACATTGTTGTTACCGAAGGTGATCGCGTTGGTGGCACCCAGAATCGTCGAGCTGGCGGCATTGGCTTCCAGCTTGAGGATGCCGTTCGTGATGGTCGTCGTGCCAGTGTAGGTGTTCGCCCCCGCCAGCACCCAGGTGCCGGCGTCGATTTTGAGCAGGTTCACCGTGCCGCCCGCATTATTGTTCGGAATGATACCGACGATCGTATTGTCCTGAGCATTCGAGCCGCCGAGGGTCACGGTTTTTGCGTTTGCAGCTGTTCCACCCGTGGCGGTGAAGTTTGCATTGAACCGCACGCCGGGACTCGTGCCGGTCTGGTTCGCGAGGATGATCGCACCACCGGTCGTGCCGCCCAGATTAATCACTTTGTCGGTCGTCACATTCGCCCCGCTCAGGTTATTGCCGATGATGCTCAGCGTCGCCGTGGTCGTGGTGGTGCCGATGTCGATGACGGAGGTGTTGTTGGTGATCGCCCGGAAATCGTTGATCGCCACGGTGCCGCCGTTCACGTTGAGCGTTCCACTGAAGCTGGAATTCGTGCCATTGAGCGTCAGCGTGCCCGTTCCGGTTTTGGTGACAACGTGGGCCGCGCCCGTGGCAATGATTCCGCCGGTGATCAGGAAGTCGCCGTTGTTGCCGAAGGTCAGGGTGCTTGCCGTCGTTCTGTTCGTGCTCCAGAAATTGCCTGAGTTGGTGAACAAACCGTTGCCGGTGTTGTTTACAGTGAAGGATCCATGGCCCGCCGTGGCCATGTTGCCGTTGAACTGCAGGTTGTAGCCATTGCGACCATCGATATTCAAGGTGCGCGTGCTGGTGCTGGTGCCCAGAGTGAACAGGCCCAGATTCACGGTCTGATTCAGGCCGCTCCCGCCGATCTCCCGATCCAGATAGAGGGTGCCCGTCGTCGTGCCCGTGTTCAACTGCACTCGCTTGCTCGTTGTGAAGTCAGGCGTGTCCGTGCGGAACTCGATCTTGCCACCGTTGGTGAGAAAAATCGCGTTGTTCGCCAAACTCGCGCCCAAATTGGCCTGCGAGGAAACTCGGACAAAACCAGTGGTCAGCTGAAGAACCCCACCGAAAGTATTGTTACCCGAGAGGACCAGCAGACCGGCCCCTGTCTTGATAAGTCCGCCTGCACCATCAATGCTAGAATCGACGATCCAGTTGCCGTTGCCCGTGAACTCAGTGGCCTGACCCGACGGATCGACCGTCAAGGCGCCATTCAGAGTCGTCGTGCCAAACGTCGAGGCAAGACGCGTGCCGCTGGCAGTGATCGCGGTGCCGCCGATCGGATTCAGTCCGGCCACATTGCCCCCGGTCACGATGTTGCCGGTGAAGATGTTGTTGCCCACACTGTTGAAAGCCGCGCCGTCGCCGGACGCACCACCACCGGTGAGCGCGAGATCACGGGTGAAAGTAAGACCGGTGAGGTTGTTGTTCGCACTACCAACAACGAGCGAACCGCCGCCGACGGAGCGGGTGGTGTTTCCCGTGACGATGACCGCCGAAGTGTCCGTGCCCAGCATACTCTGAGCCGTAATGATGACCGAACCCGCGTCAATCTGCGTCGTGCCGGTGTAGTCGTTCGTGCCGTTACTCAACTTCAGGGCGCCGTCCCCGGACTTGATGAGACCACCTGCTCCGGTGAGCATCGACTCGATCGTGGAAGCATTGCCGATCGTCACCCGGACTTCTCCCGAGCTCAGCGCGAGCGTCCCGCCGGTGAGCGTGTAGGGTGCAAAAAGGCTCAGAGAGTTGGCCAATTCACCAATGGAGAGAGAGATTATCTGAGGATCCCCCAACATTCCCGGATCCGGAATCGGCTTCGGGAAAATCACGTCGCCATCCACTCCCGGTTCGATGTCTCCGATCCAGTTGAAAAAGTCGCTCCAGGAGAACCCGGTTCCGCTGCCTGCGCTCCAGAAAACATCCGCAGCAGTTGCGGGACCGGAGGGAAGAGCGAGGGCGAGAGCGGTAAAGACGACGGTACACCGGCGTGAGGCTCGGCTCACGAGAGAGAGGGGGGTTTTCATAACGGGAGGGGGGATGCGTGGGTTACCCGAAGAAGACTAAAGTCGATCGGCGAGGGTCAGCGCCGTCGAGAGTTGACGTGAGGTTTAGAGCTCCGAGGCGAATCCGTCAAAAAAAAACGCTTTCCCGAGCGAAAATAATTACCCGCCCAAAAAAATGATAACTAAACTGATCAAACAAACATAGCCAACCTCAATGAGGGGTGCGCTGCAGAGCGAATACGCCTACCTAATTTCGCAGGGAAAGGCAAGAGGTCGAAGTAGATCTTGGCTCCGCTTGCTAGCGGATCCTTCGGATCAAAAGCGGGCCCATCGGCATCGAGGGGGCTGGCGGTGCGGGAAATGAGAATGGGACCGTGCCGCCGTTGCCCTAGCCAAGTTTCCGGGAAGCTAGGTGTGGGGGGGCGCTCAAGATCTTCGGTGCTCTGTTCACTGGACCAACCGAAACGACTCACGGGATGCACGTTCCGGAAGTGACGAGAGCGGGGTGGAATCGGCTAAACTGCTCCCTTTGAACTCGGTGAAGCCGTGTGGCTGGCCCGATGGTGGCGCATGGCAATCGGTTGAAAAATGGGGAGTGGTTATACCCCGCTCAGCCGGGAGCGGCGATATCGTGCTGAAAAAACAGACGTGTAACTCCTGCTATAATTTCTGAAATAGTCACGATCATTAAAAATCAAACCTCGCAAGCCATTCATATAAATTCACTAAATTGAATAAATTTATAAAAAGCTTGATAAACAGAGAGAATTGAGAGTAATTTGCAAGGTCCGATAAAATAATCATAATTGATCCGTGATTTTGATAAACCGGATTCGACCTGAATCTAAAATTTTCTCCCCCATGTTTCCGAGTCGCCTTCAGGGAATTGCCCGTCTTCACTTCTTTCTCCAGCTGGTCGGAGTGGTTGCGCTCATCTGGATCGTTTTTCCCCTCGTCAATTCACTTCGTTTTGCGGGGGGATTGGTCGCTCGCGAATACGTTGAGGCGACGTTCGTTCTTATCCTCGCATCGATTCTGGAAGAACTCTCGAGGCCACCGGAAACGCGACGGATTGCGGGATTGTCGAAAGCGCAACTTTCCGCGGTGAGCCACCGGCAGACATTTTTTGCGCTGGTCTCGATCTTCGGAACCATGGTGATGATGAAAGACGACAGCATCTCCCGGACATTTCTCAGTGTGTTTTTCACGGCCTATTTTCTATGGATCTCCTGGTCGAACCGATTCGGGTATCGAATGCTGCATCGCTTCCTGTATCGGAACGAGAGCAAGGGGAGGGCGCGCGCGTTGCTGGTGGGTTCCCGGTCGGCGGTCTCCCGATTCTACGAATCGTCCGCTTCGTTGAAGCCGCCCGGAACCGATATTTTGGGGTTTGTGGCGGTGGAGCCCGACCTGAGTGGCACGGGGTCGATGGCGCTGCACCTTTCGCTGCCGCAGATCGGAGTGATCGAGAATCTTCGTTCGATTTGTGAGGAGACAAAAGTGCGGGCTCTTGTCTTGCTCGGGCTAAGCGATCGGCGGGACCTGATCAAGCCGCTCTCGGATATTTCTCTCGAACTCGGCCTTCGGACGATGTGGCTCGACGATGTTAATTCGCATTTCGGTTTTCGTTCGCAGGCCTTTCACGCGGACAACTATTCAGTGGTGACACAGATCCGCGAACCGCTCGAGGACCCGGTGAATCGGGCAATAAAGCGCCTTCTGGATTTGGCGGGGGCGCTGTTCGGGGTCTTCGTGATCCTCCCGCCGACGATGTTATTCGTGCATCTGCTGCAACGCTCGCAGTCACCGGGACCGCTTTTCTACAAGCAGAAACGATCAGGCCGGAACGGCGAGACTTTCGAGATGTTCAAATTTCGCTCGATGGCGGTGACGGATAAAGAAGGGGAATTCAAACAGGCGACGGAGAATGACGCCCGCATTTTCAGAGGCGGTGCCCTCATCCGCAAATTGAGCATCGATGAGTTGCCCCAGTTCATCAACGTGCTTCGCGGCGAAATGAGTCTGGTGGGGCCGAGACCACATCCGCTTCCCCTGGACCAGCTTCTCATGACCGAAAGCCGGGTCTATCGTCTGCGCCATTTGGCGAAGCCGGGAATTACGGGGCTGGCCCAGAGTCGGGGTTGGAGAGGGGAGACGCTTCACGCGGATCAGGTGCGCAACCGCATCAGGCTGGACCTCCTTTACATACAGCGCTGGTCGTTCGCTCTTGATCTGAGAATCATGTTTGAAACGGTTTGGCAGGTGATCCGGCCTCCGAAGACGGCGCGATAATCCAAACTTCTTGTTGCCATGGCAAAATCAAAACAACCAACGAAGGATGACGAATTCCACTGGCTCGAAGTGGATTTCAGCGATGTGGCATATCTTCTCCGCAAGCATTTGGGGCTCCTCTTCTGGGTGCCCGTTCTCGGCTTCGCGCTCGCTCTTGGGATCGCCAAGTTTCAACGGCCCCTGTTTGCCACCGAGATCGAGATCTATCTCCGACCGAACTTCGATCAGGAAATGCAGCCTGAGAGGTCCTACTCAAAGTTGGACGATGACGACTCACTGCGATCAATCGAGCGGGTCCTCGTTTCGGATACGGTGATTTTGGAGATGGTTGAAAAGCTCGGACTTCGGGCCGACCCCGGTTTCCTCGGGAAAGTCATTGAACCTGGGAAGCTCACAGACGCGAAGCTTCTGAAGACGATTCGGGATCGTTACACGACGAAGCTGATACCGACGACACGGGTGGTGAAGTTGCGGGTGGAAGACTTTTCCGCACCTCGGACCGCGATCATCGGTGATGCATTGATCCGGGAATTTTTGGGACTTCTCCGTGAGGACCGGAACGAGAAGGAGGCGGACCTACGGAGCGCGTTGGTAGTGCAGTCGCAAATGGCGCTGGAGGGCTCGTTGCAGTCTGAGAAGATCCTGAACGAGTTTCGTGTCGCCAATCCCGATACCCTGGCGGATCAGGACAGTTCCATTTTCGAAGATCGGATACTCCAAAGCGGCACGGCGCTGAATGAAGCCAGCAGGGAGCGCTCGAATCTCGCGGGGATGATCGGGGCCCTCGAGGGGATCGATCCGGAGGAAGAGCCCTTCCGGGTGTTTCAAATTCTTTCGAATCGCAACAGCGAGTACTTATCTGAATTGCTCAGTATGCAGGCGAGGGCCAAATCGGAATTTGGTGTGACCAAAGAAGAGTATCAGGCCCGACATCCGGCCTACAAAGCGGCGGAAAGCCGACTTGCCGAGGTGGAGGGAACGCTGCGCGATTACGCCGGTGAGATGAAAAAAAGCGTGCAGTCCGAGTACGACGCGGCATCACAAAAGCTCGCGAAGTTGAGCGAGACGGTTTCCCTGCTCCGGGGCGACATGGTCAGACAGAAATCCGTGAGCGCGGAATTCCGGGGCTTGAAGGAAGAGATCGACCGCAACTGGAATACCTACACCTCGCTGCAGCAAAAGATTAAAGATCTCGATCTAAATCCGGAAGTGACACCCACCTTCGCAACAGTGATGTCGGGACCGGTCGTTCCTGACAAAAAGGCAAAACCGCAGACCCTCTTCTACGCGGCGGGCGGGGTGATCCTGGGTGCGATCTATGCGCTCGGATTGATCTTCTGGAAAAACCGGAACGGGCTGCCATTCACTTCTCAATCGCAAGCTGAGGGGATCCTAGACCTGCCGACGGTTGCTTCGATTCAGATGCGAGCCGACTCGGATGGGGTATTCCAACTGGCTTCCCTCGAACAATCCGAGCAAATTTTGAATTTGCTGATCTCATTGCAAAGCACCCGCTTGATTCATCTCACCTCGCTCGAGCAGGACTCCTCAGTAGCCCTGCTTTCGAAATCGATGGGCCGGGCGTGTGCGCGTCAGGGCTCTCGTGTGTTGTGCATCTCGATTCGCTCTCAAATCCGGGGTCATGCGGAAATTGAGGGCGACCCTTTGCTTCCGGGATTCTCGTTTCTGGATCTTCCCATGGATACCCTGGCTTCCGAGAACGGTTTTCGGAACGGAATCGCCAGCCTGTTCGAGCGTTATGACCGTATTTTTGTGGACACCTCGCTCGTTTCCGGGCAAGCCGTGAAAATCGAAGTAGGGCGCTCGGCCGAATCAAATCTCCTTTTGCTGCCGCTGGGGAAGGGGAAGGCAAGGCCCGAATACCGCGCTCTTCTCGAGGAATTCAGGAGGGCCGGAATCGAGTCGACTTGCCTCGTATCCGTTGAGGAGGCAAAACCCGATAAGAGGCGAAAAGTGCGTAAAGCGGAAGCACTCCCGGAGCCGCAGCTGGAACAACAAGCTTTCAAAAAACGTTCGCTTTCCCATTCGGTCTGAGGGATGAAGGTGCTGCCCTATCCGTCGCTTCGCAATGCGGTTCCAGCCCTCGCGTTGGTGGCAGTGAATGTCACGTCGATGGCGGGTCCGGCGATGCAACTCGCGGCTATCCTTTCCGTTCTGGGGCTCTGTTTGCCGTTGCTGAAAGCTGATTTGCGGCTGTCGTGGTTCTTGCTCCTCGGATGGGTGGCGATCTGCCTGATTCTGGCATTCTCGCAATACGGGGCTCATCATTCGGTCATCAAAGCAGGCAAGCTCGCGCTGTTTTGCCTCGTCTCGGGGCTCGCGGTCCGGGGGGCCGATGGAGATAAAAGCTTCCCCGCAGTGGTGGCTCTCCGGGCATTTCTGGGTTTGTGCGCCCTGAATTTCCTCTACGGTGCGGTGATCGGAGGCAATGTTTTCCGCGCGGCCTTCTTCGTCGAATTTTCAATCTACAGCTCTTACACGATCGCCATCCTTATTCATCTGGCGCGTCCTCATCTGACGCTGGTTGATCGATTTTTCGCAGTCCTTTTTTCGATGTTGTTCGGTTCCACCACCGGATTCTTCGTTCTTTTTCTTGCGGAAATTGTCGGACGAAAGTGGAGACCCCGTTTCGTAATCGCAGGGCTGGCCCTATCGCCAGTTGCGGTTTTTGCATTGAACTTTCTCATGAAGGCGCGCGAGAAATCGCTCACGCTTGATTATCTGCTGACAAGTGACCGCGTCCGGTTGCTGACTACTTTTAAAGACACCACTCTCCAGACATTTTCGCTGACCGACTGGATCACCGGTATTGGAGTCGGCCGCCCGTTTCCCGAATTCGTCACGCCGGACGCGGGGTTCGACGGGTATCTCCTCCGGCTCGGCGAAGATGGAATCTACTCGTTCTGTCTCCACAATGAAGCGCTGCGAATTCTCTGCGACTTCGGATTGATCGGCCTGCTGCTCGTTGGACTGCGATTGTGGATCACTTGCCCGAGGCCCGTCCTGGTCCTTCTCGGGGTCTGCATGATTACGAACTCCTACCTCTATTCGTTTTCCGGCGCGCTGATCGCTTCGAGCCTTTTTAATCAGATCCCGAAGCGGAGGCGCGAAAGCGAAGAGGAAACGGAATCGCTTCCGGAATTAAAACCCGAAGATCCTGACCATACCTTCACCTATGCATGATCTCACTCACGACGAACCGACCATCGCGGTGGTGATCGCCGCTCGCGATGCGGTCCCGTTCATTGGCGCGACGCTCGATTCGCTCGTCAGCCAGAGCCGCCCGCCGCATCAGGTTATCGTTTTCGACGACGGCTCGACCGATGAAACCGCCTCCCTCGTCGCGAGCTACCGCGATCGCCTGCAGAATCTGATCGTCATCGGGAATCGTGAATCGGTCGGTATCTCGGCCGCGCGGAATCGCGCCAATGCTGCGGCCACCGCCGACTACATCGCCGTGCTGGATGCGGACGATCTCTTCGGACCGGACACGATACTGCAATACTCCGGCTACCTTCGTCAAAACCCTGACACTGATCTACTCTACGCCGATACCCGCGTCTTTCATGCCGATACGGATTCCGCGAAGGGAAAGCGGCGCTCCTATCCGATCTTCCGCAGTCCCCGCGCCGCCATTCGCAGGACGCTCGGCTCACCACTCGTTCCGTTCAAACACTCCAGCATGGTCTATCGCCGCGCGGCGGTGGAGGAACTCGGCGGCTACGATGAATCGCTGCCCATCAAAGTGGACGTCGATCTTTTTCTCCGCTTCAACGCCCATCATATGAAGGTGGCGAAATTGAACGAAGCGACTTCCTTTCATCGGAAACACGACCGCCAGGTCAGCACGGATCGCCTCCGCGGGATACGGATTTATCAGCGTCTCCTGCAAACCTACGAGCCCAATCCCTGGGTCCGCGGGCTTCTCAGCGCCACGCGGATTCCGTCCGAACTTCTCAAACTGCTGCTGCGTGGATGACCCCGGACCCGACAGGGTTGAGTCGATGACCTTACTCTCTTGAATGACGCATCCGGTTCCGGTTCCGGATCAGGCGACGATCACGAAAGCCCGGATTGCGTCGAGGAGACGTCGGATATCGTCCGGGTTGATTCTTCCGATCGTGCCGATCCGGAAGGAGGGTGTCTCGCTGAGCTTGCCGGGATAGATGATCAAATCGTGTGCCGCGAGGTGTTCGTAGAGAGCCGTAAAATCAAAGGTTTCCTCACTCGGTTCGAGGAAGGTCGTGATGACCGGACTGCTCTGCTCGGGAGAGAGCAGACTTTCGAATCCCAATTCCTTCATTCCCCGCACGAGAGCGTCGTGATTATCCCGGTATCGCTGATAGCGAGCGTCGACGCCGCCTTCTTCGTGCAGTTCCACAAGGGCCTGGCGGAATGCAAGGATGGCATGGGTGGGCGGAGTGAAGCGAAACTGCCCATCTTTCTCGAGGGCATCCCATTGAGCTACCAGATCAAGACTGACGCTGCGGGCGTTTCCCCGGGCACCCTCGAGCAAGTCCCGACGGGTGAGAACGAACGCGAATCCCGGCACACTTTCGAGGCACTTGTTGGCGGACGATATCAGGACGTCGATCCCGGTGTGGGCGAGGTTGATTGGAATACCACCAAAGGAACTCATCGCATCCACGAGCAATATTTTTTGGCGACGCGAAACGATCCCGGCGATGATCTCGACGGGATTGAGAATTCCCGTGGTCGTTTCACAGTGGACCACTGCCACGTGAGTGACGGACTGGTCCTGGTCGAGCGCTGCTTCGATGACGTCGGGAGCGGGTATCTGCGTTTCCTCGAAATCAAGCGAAGTGACCGCAATTCCGAGGCGTTCCGCGATTTGGACCATGCGGCGTCCGTAGGCACCGTTCACGATGACGAGGAGTTTTCCGTTTCGCGGAATGAGGGAACCGATCGCGGATTCGACCGCGAAGGTTCCACTCCCCTGCATGGGCACGGCCTCGTAACCGGCGCTCTTACTGACGCCGGCGATTTGCAGCAGGTCGTCGCGGATGTGGCGCACGAGGTCGATGAAACGCGGCTCGCGCGATCCACAATCGATGAGCATTTCGCGCTTCACCTGCGAACTCGTCGTGAGAGGACCGGGGGTGAAAAGGAGATGGCGCTGATGATCCGAATCTTTCTCCATCACTGTCGGTGGATGAATTTCATGAGGCGCTCTTTGACCTCGTGGGGCTTCACGGTGGGTCTTCCGAGATTCTCGGGTGACCCCGGGCGGATCTTCATGTGGATCAGGGCCGGTCCGGGCTCCGTCGACAACTTTTTGATGACGGTTCTGAGATCTTCGAGCCGCTCAAGCGAGAAGGCGTGCCGATAGTTCGACGCCGCAGCGATCGCGGCAAAATCCGTGTTGGAGGAAGCGGTCGCCTGTCCGCCCGTCGAATCGTGTTGCTCGTTGTCGAGGATGATGTGAATCAATCCCTCCGGCTGGTAGCGCCCGATCGTGGCGAACACGCCCATTTTCATGAGGGCGGCGCCGTCGCCATCGAGCACCACGACGCGCTGATCGGGCTTGGCGTGATTGATCCCCAAACCGATCGCGGAGGCCGTTCCCATGCCGCCGACGACGTAGAAGTGATTGGCGCTGTCGGAAACGGAGAAGAGCTCGCGACCGGTTTTGCCGGTGGTGGCGACGATCACTTCCTCTCCGGTGAGCGCTTCGAGAATGGCTTCAATGGCTTCGGTGCGGGTGACCTTGCCGCCTGAAGGGAAATATTCAGGCCGTGCCCCGATGACCCCCGTTTTTTCGTGGTTTGTCAGGGCGTGCGGAGCGACCGCCCCGTTTCTCATGACAAAGGCGAAAGGGCGCTGCCGTTCCCTGATCGAAGTCTCGGCCTCCGCGATGGCCGCCTCGATCTCCGATTCCTCCTCGGGGAAGGCCCGCCAGGGAATGTCCATCGTTTCGAGGAGACGATGGGTGATCGTGCCCATCTGTTCGTGTTGCGGCTCGTCCGGCGCCCCGGGTTCACCCCGCCAGGTCACGATGAGGATGCCGGGAACCCGGAAAGGGTAATTCAGTGAGGTCAGGGGATTGACCATGTTCCCCAGTCCGGAATTCTGACACATGGTCACCGTCTTACGACCGGCCAAATGGGCGCCGAGACTGATCCCGACGGCCTCGCCCTCACTCGCGGCGGTGACGTAGTCGAGGTCGTCAGTATTGATGACGTAGTTGATGAACGGCTTGAGAAACGAGCACGGCACCCCGGAATAGTGGGTGTAGTCGGCTTCGCGCAAGCGGTCTACGAATGCACGGGCCTCTATCATCGCTGGGGCCTGGCGAGGAGCGCGGAGGCCTTTCCATTCGCCGGCGTCACGAACTTCAGGGTTTTGCGATCGCCATTGGTCGGCAGTGAGGTCGGAGTGGAGTGGGTCGGCAGATAACGTGACTCAGCTTCGGCGAGTTCATCGGTATTCTGCAGCCGAAACACTTCCGAGAGGGGCGCGACGGACCCGTTGAGATTGGCGACGCTCTGCTCTTCGAAGATCTGTCGACACACGTTTTGCATGGCGGGAATAGTGCTCCGCAAGGCGTGGTTCGCCCAGATGACCATGCTGATGCCCATGTCCCGGAAGTCCTGAGTCGGGGTTTCGATGTAGGTCGTCGGAACGATGATGAGGGGGCAACGGTGGGTCCAATGCTCCGCGAACGAGGCGATCTCCACGGCGGTGTTCTGCTTGCTGTGGATCAGGAGGGCATCGGCTCCGGCATCGGCGTAGGCATCGGCACGCTCCAGCATTTCCTCGAGCGGGTGATTGGAAATGAAACCTTCCAACCTCGCCACCACCGAAAAGTCGGGATCGAGCTGGCTGTCTTTGGCTGCCTTGATTTTGCCGGCGAACTCATCTTTGTCCGCGAGTCGCTGAGTGGAGCCATTGAGGAACGAATTGGTTTTCGGGAAAATCTTGTCTTCGATGCAGACTGCGGCCACTCCCCGTTGTTCGAGTTTCCTGACCAATCGTCTCGCATTGTTGAAGTTGCCGTAGCCGGTGTCGCCATCGAGGAGAATCGGGATCGATGTCGCATCGGCCATGTATTCCACGATTTCCAGCACCTGGGTCCAGCTGGCTTCGTTGCTGTCGCGAACCCCGAGTGCCGCCGAGATGGAAAGGCCGCTCGCCCAGATCGACTTGAAGCCGGTCTCTTCGGCAATTTTTGCGCTTAAGCCACTGTGAGCCTCCATCGCAAACTGCAATTCCCCGGAGTTGAGGAGATTTCTGAATAGGGTGGTCTTGCGACTTGGAACTGACCGACTCATGTGGCCGTTCCCGTTACTGTTCCCGTTATCCCCAGCGCTGCGACCCTGATCTGTTTCGTGTCTCATAAATGCGATTCGTAGTGTGGATATGAATTTTAGGCAAAAACGGGACGGAGGCAAGCTGATTTTTTGTTATAATTATAAAAAATTGAAAAAATTACTTTTATGCTGACTCATATGTGATATTTATCTCATGCCTGAAATTTTAACTTATTCAATCTCATGACCGCCATCACGTTTCCCGCTTCAACCAACGAATTTGCCGCCGAACTGGTCATAAATCTCCTGCGCTTTCTGCCGATCGGAAGGGTGTTCAGGGAGAAACTCCTGTTTTACGGAAAGATGGGTTTTTGGCCCGACTTCGAAAATCCGAAGACTTTCAGCGAGAAGGTCAATTGGAGGAAGCTGTATTCCTCGAACGCGAGTTATGTCAAATTCAGTGACAAGCTGGCGGTGAGAGATCATGTCCGGCAAAAGATCGGCGAAAGATTTCTCATTCCGGTTCTGTATTCGGGTGAGTCGATCACAGCGGAGCAGTTGCATCGCCTCGGCGACAACATCGTCGTGAAGGCGAACCATGACTCCGGCTCGACGAGGATCATCCGGGAGAATACTTTGGAGAAGGCGGCCGAAGTCTCCGCCCACATCGAGCGGGCCTTGAAGATCGATTTTGGAAGGATCACCAACCAGTGGTGGTATTCGAAGATCCCGCGACGGGTCTACGTGGAGAGAATGCTGCCGGGCGATGATTCCGGAGTTCCCTGCGACTACAAATTTTTTGTCTTCAAGCAGCCTTCCCCCGAGCCCCCGCGTGTCTTGATCGAGGTCGACTACGCGCGCGGGACTCCGGAGCATCACCGGACTTTCTACGATGGGGAACGCAACATCGTTCAACACCTTGGCCAGGGGATTCGGGTCGGTGGTGACACGCCGAATCTCCTCACTCCCTTTCCGGACATCGACAACTACGCCGAAATGCTCGGAGCGGTCCTGACGCTTGCTGAGGACTTCGACCATGTGCGCATCGATATGTATGAGGCCGGGGGGAGCATCTATTTCGGCGAAATGACCTTCTCCGATGGTGGCGGGCGCAGTCGCTGCCATCCTCATGAATTCGATTATGTGCTGGGGGATCTCTGGGCACTGAACCGCGAACCCGGAGGTCCGGAACGACCTGACGGGGTGGAGTCCCAGTCTCCGAAGTCGATGCGTGAGCAATGGGTCAGAGAGGTGAATAAAAAGGTCCGGACGTTCTCGAAGGCCACGGCGCAGGGGATCGCGGCCGGGTTCGAGCGGGCTCTCCGGTTTTTTGCCCTTCCTTATGCGCTGACCTGGCTGGTGGATTGGAATGAGTGCAAACGGAATGTCTTCCTCGTCATCGGGGATCACCTTTACATCTTCTTTGTGTTGAAATATTTCCCCGACAACTACGCCTCGTGTCGACTCTGGGAAGTGGACCGGAAGGAGTGGAAATACTACTTCGGGTCGGGATATGATCCCCGTTCCATCCGACGTCGGGAGCGTCAGGTGATGAAGCCGCAATACACGGTCGTGTTCGAAGACAAGGAGGTCTGTTACCACTTGTGCGAGTCCTTCGGCCTGCCTTTGCCCACTCAATATTGCGCCATCGGACCGGATGACGATTTTCCTCGAACGATTCGCGCCATTTTTGAGAACGAGGGCGCGAAAAGGTTGGTGGTGAAACTCGTGGACGGGGCCGGCGGCAAAGGAACCTGTATCGTGCAGCGCGAAGCATCCGAACTGGTCGTGCGACAGATCAGCGATCCGGCGAGGCCGATCCCGTTGAACCAATACTCCACTCCCTCGCGGGCCGTCGTGCAGGAATGGGTCGTCCAGCATCCCGACGTTTCGCGACTTTCCGGGCGCGCGCTCAACACCGCCCGGATGGTCACCCTCTTGACCCCGGAGAAAGAAGTGATCTTCCTGGGCGCCTACATTCGCATCGGGATCGGCTCGAATTTCCTCGATAGCGGCAGCCATGGCGGAGTCGGAGCGAAGGTGGACAAAGAAACCGGCAGGCTCGGAGAGCGGACCTCGGACGGGCGAGGGCGGTTCATTCCTTTCAAGCCTGATGCTCACGAAAAAGTTTCAGATGTGGTCCTTCCCTTTTGGGACGAAGCGGTCGCCTTGGCGGTCCGCGCCCAGAAATGCTTCGGCCCGTTCAATCGCTTCATCGGCCTGGATATCGGCTTCTCGGAAACCGGTCCAGTTCTCATCGAAGTGAACGACATTTTTGACTGCGGAAGATTCGAGAGCGTGACCGGACCGATCCTGAAAGATGAGGCGGTGCTGAAGGCTTGTCGGGAATACGGCCTCCTCACCCACCGTCTTTTGTAGCCATTGCACCCACCGGAATGCACGATCACAAAATTCGACACCATCGCAATCGCTCGATTCGGCATGCGATCTCCACCTCTCTGGCTTCGAAGGGGAGCTCCGCCGTCCTGCAGTTCGTCTCGCTGCCGCTTGCCGCGCGAGTCCTGGGCCGTGAGGAGTTCGGAGTCTACGCGACCATCTCCATGTCGGTCTTCATGGTGGCGATGCTCCAGATTGGTGTCGGTCCCGCCCTCGCCCGGGGAATCTCCGAGGCTTCGGCCAAAGACGACAAAGCGTGCCAGGGACGGCTTTACATCAACGGAGCAGTTCTTGTGGTGGTCTTGGCGCTTTTAGGCTTCCTGATGGCCGGGACGCTGATTTCCACCGTTTCCATTGCGACACTTTTCGGAAAGGAATACGAACCGTTCGCAGAGATGATGCGGCCCGCCCTTTGGGTCGGTCTCTCATTGGTGCTCGGTGACATCATTGTTTCCATGACCGACCGGGTTCGGGAAGGGTATATGGAGGCCGGCATCGTGAATGCCTGGGCCGCCGCCGGGAATCTGGTGGGAGCGATCATAGTCTTCGTGGGGATTCAGTTCCACCCCAGCATCTCGTTTCTCCTGATCGGTGTCTTCGCGCCGAATATCGTGGCACGGCTCATCAGCACCGCGACGCTCCTGAAAAAGCGCCCCTGGCTCATCAACAGTGGAGCGCGTCCGACCCGTGCGACGATGCAGGAATTGATCCGCGACGGTATCTCCTTCTCCGCGACCTCGATCGTTGTGTATATCGTGGAGTTTGCGCTTTGTGCCCTGATCGTGGGTCGAATCGCGGGTCCCGACAGCGTGGCCATGTTCCAAATCTTCATGGTGTTGACCACTGCCTTCACCGGCATGCTGGTGATGGTCGGAAGACCGTTCTGGGCGGCGATCGTCGATGCCCGAACGCGGGGGGATCACCGATGGATGGAGGGTGCGACGAGACGCTACTATCTCTATCTCGCGGTGCTGGTAGCCGGGGCCACCATCGGATTGATCGGGCTGGGTCCGTGGATCATCCCGAAACTGTATGGGGAAGAGTTCATCGCGAGTCGTTGGCTTTTCGTCTGCCATGCGATCTTCCTGGCAGCGGTCGGATGGCGCGAAGTGAACCGTTACCTTGTGATCGGTCACGGGCTTATAGAGAAAGCGGTTGTGCCCATTCTTTCGGGATTGTTTCTCGGTCTCCTCCTCGGCGTTTGGGGGCTTTGGTTGTGGGGACTCCCCGCTCTCTTCCTCGGCTTGGCGATTGGGACCATTTTGATTCCCGCTTGGAAACTTCCTCTGCTGATCAGGGCTGATTTTGAACGTAATGAGAAGCCGGAAACGGATCTAAAAGTTGCGAGTTGCTGAGAATTTCCTCTTTGAACCGGTCCGCTCCCTTCCCGCTGTAAGCCCGGGAGCGGAGGGGGGGCGACCCTCCGTGAACTCGCGATAAACGGGGGACTCAATTCCTGATGTAATTCTTCACCGTATTGAATTGGCCCGGAACGTATCTGTTCCCGACCTTGTCGTAGGAATCACCACCCCAGTGCCAGAAGAGGGCCGCCTCCCACAGCATTCCGCTCCGCGCCGCCCCGTGATCCCCTGTACTGAGGGCGGAATCGGTGGTGAAACCATCGGTCCCGTCGGCGTTGACCGCGACCGCCTGGATCGTGAGGGCTCCGTTCCGCCACTCGTTTTCCTTTCCCAGAGTGTTCGAACCGACTGCGCCAGTGACGGTCGGGATGATGCCCGCCCCGTAAAGCACATCCTGAGACATGACGAGCTGGACACGTTTCAATTTTGCGGATCTGCCCGCCCCCCCGAGGGAAAAGACCGGGAGATCAGAGACCGCAGCGTCATCGTAGCGGATCACCGTCGTATCGATGACCCGCTTCGTTCCGTTGACCTCGTAGTCGATGACGATACTCATTCCCGGAGAGAGATCGGCATTCACCACCGTCAGCTTGAATTGCTGCGAGGGACTCTTTACCGCTTCCGGGATCTCGATCTGCTTGCTTTCGGGAAGAGCAAAGAAATCGAGCGCGCTGATCCCGAATTTCCCCGTGATGTCGTGGGTGTGGGCATCCGTGTCTCCCGATGCGATCTGCGACAGGGTGGTCGATGTGTCGAGATCGAGGTGACCTCCGAAGATACCCTGCACCTGCGTAGCGAAGCGGGTGTTGATTCGGCTGTCCTCAAAACCGACCTTGACTGCGCTGGCGTAGGTCTTCACTCCGAATCCCTGAGGATAACTCCCCGCCGAGACTTGAAAGGTGGCACTGTAGGGCAGGAATCCGGTGGTCGCTCCGCTGCCCCCGGGCACCGGGACAAGCTGGTAGAGGACCGCGGAGGTTCCCGGCGCGTTCGGGTTTCGCAGGGTGACATTGATTGTATTAACCGTCGCCGTTTTGCTCGTCACGAAGTAGGGCTGGTCGAATTCAATCTCGGGCGGGAGGAGTTTGAAATCGTAGGAATGATAGAGTTCCTCCACCATCGTGCTAGCATTCCAGAGCTCGGAATCCGCCGGGACAACCTGTGCTTTGATCGACGATTCCGGAAGGATGGAAACAACTTCCCCCGGGCGATTCAGCACCCAGTTCCCGTAGTTCACCGAATAATAGACCCTCCCTGCCCCGGCGGGATTCGGGTCTGTTAAGGTCAGGGAAAGCGGGAAGTCGTAGACGGGATATTTGCCACCCGGCATCGAAAAAACAGGAGGCTGGAGGACGTTTCTGGCCAAGGGAGGCAGCGGCAGCGGGATCGGCAGAGTGTTCACGACTTCCGCTGTAGGAAAAGCACTGGGGCCGCCGGCGAAGATCACGGGCGCATCCCGATAGTCCCATATCCAGGTGCTTTCCGCAGCAAACTGCATCCCTGAGGATCGCTTCTCTTCCAGCTCTCCGTCGGCGACCGAGCCGGTATCATTCGTGACGACTCTGCGGATGCCGGGGCCGCCCCCATGGGCCAGTTCGAATCGTTGCTTTTGCCCCGACCAGACCAGCCGGGAAGCCTCCGAGTTTGCTTCCTTTTCTGATTGGAACTCAAATTCAACCTTGGTATCGAGAAAACTGCCCCCGAGGCCGGGGAGCCTCCGGCGCTGCTCTTCGGAAGCCCTCGTCTTCAGCCGCACGAGCACTTCACCCGGTGTCGTCGCCTTCGAGAGATCCCCACCCGACGCGAGATAGGAGGTCACGGCGGAGTTCATCACTTTCAAATCCTGCTCCAGCTTCACGGCTCGGGCGGCCTCGAGCGGGCCGGTGCCAAGCGTCACCACCCCGATCGTAGCGAGAATGCCGATCACAGCGAGCATGATCATCAGTTCGGCAAGGGACATACCTGAAACCGACGAATGTCGAATGGAAATCATAGCTCTAAATTATGACAATTATCAAAATTATCAACTGGTAATTCAACGCCCTACGAAACCTGCGGAGCCGAAAAGCACAGCGGGAGCGGGAAACGTCGGCTCGGGACGGCACTAAGGGGCTTCACAACATCAGCGAAACGATCCCGGCGATGGCCCCGTAGAGAAGTGTCGGCAGGAAGGTCTTCCGGAGGATGGCGCCCTCCTGGTTTTGCAGGCCGAGGATCGAGCACACCGCCACGATGTTATGGATGCATACCATGTTCCCCATCGCGCCTCCGGCCGACTGCAGGGCGAGCACAGTAGTTTGCTCGAGTTTCAGTCCGGCCGCGGTGGCCTGCTGGATCCCGCCGAAGGTGAGGTTCGAGACAGTGTTGGAGCCGGAGAAAAACGACCCGAGCGCCCCCAGATAGACCGCTACGAACTGCCACGCTCCTCCGGCCCCGCGGGCGAGTCCCTCGCCGAGGATGGTGGCTGCGGAGCGGTCGCCGCCGACCATCAGCAGCTTCACCAGCACCAGGGCACCGAGAAATGCTCCGATTGGCTTGATGACGCGGCCCAGTGATTCACTCCAAATCTCACGCACGCCAGCCGCCGGAGTGCGGAAAAGCAGGAACGACAACCCGGATATCAGAAAGAACGGCAGCACCGACGGCACGTAGAGCACCGCGTGCGACCAGTTTAGTCCGCTGCCGAAAATATCCTGCCAGCCGACCACCAGCGAGGGGCTGATGTGGAACTCTCCCAGCGATGGTGTTCCGAATCCGGCCGCAGGTGATGTGGCGGTCAGCAGCGGCTTCAAACCGATCACATCCAGCCGCGTGACCAGCAGCACCAGGACGGTCCCCCAGAGGGGAAAGGTCGCCTTGAACAGACTCCCTGCTGAAACTCCCCCGTCCCCCGCCGTGGTCCCGTCTGATGCGAGCCCCGTCCCGGTGCGGGCCAACAGCACAGCGACGACCAGCCCGCAGACCCCGCCGGCGATCGCGGGAAACTCGAGGCTGAAGCTCGCCACCGTGACATAGACGGCCGTCGTCGCGCCTACCACCATCGCGATGTAGCCGAGATTCCCGCCAATCTCGCGCCACGGCACCACCATCCGCAGCGCGAGCAGCGGGATCACCAGTGAGGCCCCCGCATGGATCACCGCACTCTTGAAGGCCACCTCACGCAGCTCGCCCGCGCTCAAGCCCAGCTCCCCGAGACCGAACCAGGTCGGCATCCCCACCGCTCCGAAGGACACCGGCATGGTGTTCATCATCAGGCACAGCACCACCACCGGCAGCGCCGGGAATCCGAGCCCCACCAGCAGCGGTGCCGCCAGTGCGGCCGGCGTCCCGAACCCGCTCACCCCTTCGACGAGAAACGAAAAACCCCAGCCGACGATCATCAATTGGGCCACCCGGTTCGTCGTCACCCCGTTGAGCCACCTGCGGACCGTCTCCATCGCGCCGGTCCGCTCCATCGTCTTGAAAAGCAAGACCGCGCCGAAAACGATCATGATGGGGGTCAAAGCCGTCAGCAGGCCCTCGACCACCGCAGCGTGGACCAGCAATGGCCCCACCCCGAAATATCCTAACAGAAGCAGGTAAAGCAACAATGCGGCCAATGGCAGCGCCCGGTTCGAGGGCATGCCGTCCTTCTTCGTCATCCAATAGACGAGGAGCCCGATCGGAAGCGCCGCAAGAATGAAGTCGAGGATGGTCATCTGTTGATTTTCACCGGCGGCCGGGTGGTAGTGTCGTGGGAGACGTGTCACCGGATCCTTTTCCCCGATGGAAAGCCTACCGAAGCTTCGGAGTGCCGCAAGTGATGAGTGCAATGGCCCCTCGGATGAAACGCCGGAGATGCGGACCGCCGCGCCGTAGGTTTCTGCTTTCCGCCTGCGCTCGGGGGTTGCGCCCTCGACCCCCCGGCGTCAAAATTTGCTCTCTTGCAAACGACCATGATCCACCTGTAGAGTTATGATTATGAAAACCATCGTGGCCCTTGTCGACCTTTCCGATCTCTCTTTCAAAGTGCTCACACAGGCGCACGCTCTGGCCAGGGCATTCGACAGTCAGGTGATCATCCTGCATGTCGTGGGGCCGGAACGCGTCGTCGTTGACGTGGCGCTTGTCTCACCAACGCTCATGCTGGATCCCTCTTCGGAACTGCTCGAACAAGACTACGCGCAACTTCTCGAAATGCGCGATTCTCTCCTCAAATCAGGTGTGAATGCCTCCATCCGGCAACTGGAGCGAGGCAGTGTGGAAACGGTGCTCGCCGAAACCCGGAAATTGGAGGCCGATCTGATTATTCTCGGATCCCATTATCACAGCACGCTATACAAATTGCTCGTCGGCAGCGTCACGGATGATGTCTTGAAACGCGCCCATTGTCCTGTGCTGGTGGTCCCGGCCGATGAACGAGCCAAGGAGTAGAGATCCTTCCCCGCCGAAGCAATTCCAACCCACGGGTCTGCGACCGGACGGGAGAGGAGAGGGCTGAAAAAGGAAATTTCCAGCACTAATTACTAGCAATGTTATACGCCAAAAATATAATCTTCGTATGGATCGTTTCCATGATCGCCTCATCCGCCACGGCACAGGAAACACCTCCGCCCGTCTGGGATTTATCCGGCAACGAGATTCCCGCAGCACTGCAATCGGGGAGCATTGGGAAAGTGGACGGAAACATTGTGCTCACGGGTGGTGCTGCTTTTGCCGTTCCGCCTGACGCCTTCAAGCACCCTGGAAACTTCACTGTTCAAGTGACGGCATCGATAACGGAACTGGTAGACAATACTCTTTTCACTATCATGAAAAAACAGGGGGCGGACGACGACGGTTTTACCTTTGCGATGGATTACAGGGACGATCCGCGGATTTCACCCCGTGTGTATACCATCGTCAACAACGTGGTCATGAACACCAATTCCAATAGCAGTGGCATTGGCGGTAAGAGCGGACCGAAACCCAATACTCCCTATACGTTCACCGTGAGTGTACGAGATGGCTTTGCATCGTTCTACATTGACGGAATTCCCTATAAAAAATGCTACATGGAAGTCACACCCAACGACGAACCCATGTGGATCGGACGCAACCTTGACGAGGAGAAGAAACCCATGGATGTCGTCATCAGCGACGTCAAGGTCTACGGTCCCGATTACGTGTATGTCTCCGATAAGGAAAAGGAAGAGGAGAACCCGCGCGGTGTCGTCGCAGGCAAAGGCTGGGCACTCGACGTGCCGAAGATTGAGAATCCCGAGTGGCCGAAGGTAATGATCTACGGCGACTCCATTTCCATGGGATACCGGAATTACCTAATCCCGGCCTTGTTGGAAAAGAATGTCTACGTGTTCCATTGCGTCCATTTCATCAATGGAGGAGTCCCCAAGCAGGCCATGGAGGAGATGGCGGGGCGTTACCAGTTCGATGCGATTGTCTTCAACAACGGCCTTCATTCCCTCCAATGGCCTCCGGTGACGGTTTCCACTGGCAGGGATCTGCCTATGAGATCATCAGCAATGAGATCCGGAAGAAGGTGATGCCGGTGGTAGGGAAAGAATAGACGGCCGGCGAGTCACGACTGCGAGGGATTTGTCCGGGGCATTCGGGTCATCTGGCCCTATGCCCTGATGTGTGCAAGGTGGCGCCTCACGCCAGATCCCCACTCGTCTCAGATGCCGTTCCCTTCTGGCCACCGTGGGCAAAATCATCGAAGTTGATCCCGGGAAAAGACTTTCGTGCCTCCTCCGGGGAAATACCGTGAGTCTCATCGAGATCGATTGTCTGTAAGCGTCCGACCCAGACCATCTAGCGCTCGGCGTGATTCGCGCGACGGTGTGGCATGCCCCGCAACCGCACTCCCCGACAGTGGCGCGAGATCCTCGACGCCTTCGACCGCAGCGACCTGAG
>Ga0209390_10001470_pt1 | contig 45372 bp, 44 predicted proteins | sample BON01_FD_187212 | JGI IMG/M metagenome (GOLD analysis project Ga0209390, IMG submission 187212) | Freshwater microbial communities from Lake Bonney liftoff mats and glacier meltwater in Antarctica - BON-01 (SPAdes) (version 2) | ecosystem: Environmental > Aquatic > Freshwater > Ice > Glacier...
GGCGACGAGTAGCCTGTCAATCAACATTGTCAGGTCGCTGGTCGCAACAAGTTGCGAAGTCCTTTCCGGCAGAAAGGACCTACGTAGGTCCAGCCTGCCGGGCTGGACTTTCGCCGCAAGGCGAACCCATGGGCGGACATCCGCTCAACGGCGACGAGTAGCCTGTCAATCAACATTGTCAGGTCGTTGGTCGCAACAAGTTGCGAAGTCCTTTCCGGCAGAAAGGACCTACAGAAGACAGTCCTTTCCGGCAGAAAGGACCTGCAGAACAGGTACCCGAAGTGACACAATCATCAACAAATCTCCAAAGTATCAACAGTCTGATTCAGCAGCGACGTGCCGTTCTTGCAGCCATGCGCAGTGGCGTGAAGGAACGCATGCAAGCGGGCGAAGGCGGAATCGCGTGTTGCCAATGGATGTCCGATCAAGTCGATGAATTCATCCGCGGGATTGTGGCTCAACAGCTGGAAATGCGTCCGCAGGTTTCGCCGACGTCATTTGCGGTACTGGCAGTTGGCGGCAGCGGTCGTCGCCGCCCTGCCCCGTTTTCAGACATCGACCTGCTGTTCCTGATGGACTCAAAGCAGCAAGCAACGGCGCAAGGATTCTTATCGACCGTAGTTCGCGACTGCTGGGATGCCGGAGCTCAGCCTGGTTCCAGCATTCGCACCATTCCTGACGTCATCCGATTTGCCGGCGAAGACATTCAGTTTGCAACATCGCTGATTGAAACCCGATTCTTGTGCGGCAACGAAAAGCTCGCCGAGAGCGCACTGCAGCAAGTCCGCTCAAAAGTTTTCTCTGCGCGATCAGAACCAATGATCGAGAGATTGGTTGCATCCCGACGCGAAGAATGGATGACACGCGGTAATTCGGTGAATCAGCTGGAACCAGACCTGAAACGATCTCCCGGCGGCCTGCGAGATCTGCACTTGCTGCGATGGGTGTCGTTTATTCGTTATCGCAATCCGGATCCTGCTCAGCTTCAGCAGAAAGGTGACATCAGCAAGCAGGAATTGGACGACCTGCTCCTGGCTGACGAATATCTTTCGTCGCTGCGAACGGATCTGCATTCGCTGACAAATCAAAAGCAGGACGTGATGACCCGCGAATTACAATTGCAACTTTCTGAGCAACGTGGTTTCCGTGCGTTAAATCAGTTGCGCCCTGTCGAAGCCTTTATGCAGGAATATTTTGGCCACACGTCTCGCGTCGCCGCCGTCGCGCGGCGTGTTGCCGAAGTGCCTCACAAGCCGTCCATCCTGGGTCGTTTGCGAAATGCCATCCTGCCCCAAAAATCAGCAGAAGGATTTCTGATCATCGACGGCATGGTCCAGGTGCCGGAAGCTCGCCGCGAAGCACTGAAAGATCCGCTGACCGTTCTGGATGTCTTTGTGAGCGCTGCGGAGAATAAGGCAAAAATCTCACCGGAATTTCGCAAAACGATAGGGCAAATTGCTCTCGGACTGCCTGAAGAACCGAGCCGCAAAGCCACCGATCGATTCCGCGATATTCTGCGATTCACGGACGGCTTGCCCGATACGCTGCGAGCCATGTACGAAACAGGAATTTTGGAATGGCTGATTCCGCCATTCGCCAGTATCCGAAATTTGATGCAGTTTAATCAGTACCACAGCTTTACGGTGGACGAGCACACTCTGAAAGCCATGGACGAAATGACGTCGTTCGCACATGACGAATCGCCGGTCGGTTCCGCCTATCAGGGCGTGCGTCATCGCGCGACTTTGCATTTGGCAATGTTGATGCATGACGCTGGCAAGGGCTGCGAAGGAGATCACAGCATCGTCGGTGAACAATTGTGTGACGAAGTTGCCGTGCGTTTGCAGATGGCGGCGAACAAGAAAACGATGCTCATGTTTCTGGTGCGCTATCACTTGATTATGCCTGATCTGGCGTTTCGACGGGATATCACCGATCCCACAATGCTGGTCGATTTCGCGCGGCTGGTAGGTGCACCTGAAATGCTGAGGATGCTATATGTCCTCACGGTGGCAGATATCAAAGCCGTTGGTCCAGATGTCTGGTCTGACTGGAAAGGCGAATTGCTGGCCGATCTCTATAACCGGGCCATGCAGATTCTTAGCGGTCGGCCGTACAATCATCTGGAACGGGAACGACTGCAGATGGTGCGAACCGCCGTGCGGAGTTCCATCGTGCCGATTGGCAGCAATGCTGATCCTGAAGCATGGAGCCAGTGGGCTGATGAAGAGTTGGATTCACTGCCGCCGTTTTACCTGATGACCGAGCAGCCCGATCGCATTGCTCGAGACCTGGACATGATTCATCAGTTGAATGAATCTGAAGTCAAGATTGAAGGCGAGTTCGATGCTGAAACAGAAACCGTCAGTTATCGCGTGTTTGCTCCCGGTCGATTCGGGCACGGCAGCTTTCACAGTATCGCGGGAATTCTGTCCGGCCTGCGAATGAATATTCTGGCAGCTCAGGTGTGTACGACGTCCAATGGTGTCGTGATCGCCTACTTTCGAGTCACCGACAACGACTTCACGGGTCCTGTACCGCAATCACGAATTGAAGATGTTGCCGTGGCAATCGGTGATGTGCTGACAGCGAAGAAGAAAGTCGAAAGCATCTTTCGTCGCAGCGGTATTTATCGCTTTAACCGCATCAATCCGGTCATCGTGCGACAGCAACCAAAGGTTGGCATCGATAACGACTGTTCGGAGCGATTCACCGTGGTTGACGTATTTGCCACAGATACACAGGGGTTGCTGTATACACTGGCTCACACTTTATTCAATTTTGGGCTGACGGTCCATCTGGCACGCATCGCCACGAATATTGATCAGGTGGTGGACGTCTTTTATGTGGTGGACGAACACCAACGCAAAGTCGAAAATCCGGAACTTCTGGAGAAACTGAAGTCATCGCTGCTGGAAGAAATCCGCCTGCTGAGCGGGTCATAAGTTCTGAACCGTTCCTGGTGCCTGGTGCTTTGTTTATGTAGCCTGATCTGTCCTCAGATCGGGAAGCCTTCCAGCAATCAATGATCAACAATCGCCGGTCGCGGCTGGCAATACTCTCTGCCAACTGGCGACTGTCGTTCTTGCTAGACAACCTCTCGCACGGCGTCATCGACAATCGACCGAACTGTCGCACTCGTATTCAGCGGCTCAGAAACGGACAAGCTTAAGGTGCTGTCAGCGATCGCATCAGGAATCAACTTGATGATTTCCTCTGCATGATCCTGCGAAGCCGCCGGGACAGCAATCAACGGTCCCCACGAAGACTGTGCCATGCCGGAAATTCCATTTGCTCGCAGATGCGAAACAAGCTCCGTCATGGCGGGATGAGCGAACACACCGCCCTGCTCTCCCGCGTAAAATGCACCCACAGTCTGCCCGTAATTCTCCAGCGAAGTCGCGAATTGCTCGAACCTGTTCTCACGAACTGCCGGGGCGATCTGAGTGAGTATTTGTTGTCCCAGATCTTCAATCAACGTCTGCGGCATGTGAACCCGCTGACCAAAAAACGCTCGTTCTTTTTCTCCGGACAAGCCCTGAGAATCAACGGGATGAACCAGAATAAAACGCCATCCCTCGGGAACCGCTATGCGATCCACACGCCGATTCAACGAAGCTGCTCGCGATTCACCATGATCGACTAAGAATCCACCGCGAGCAAAACCAATGGTCCCGATCGCCGATCTCTCAGCACGATCCGCAAGTTGAGCCAACTGAAATGGATCTTCCTGTAGACGGCGATGTGTCATCACTTCGATCGCAGCCGACAACGCCAGTCCCAACTGTGTGCCACTCCCAAGTCCCGTATGCAACGCAAGATTCTGATGAACTTCGATATGCAGCGACGACACGTTTTGGTGTGATCGAATGCGGGCCAGAAAATCATGAATCCGACCGGCAACTTCCATGTCCGCGTGAATTGTGTCTGTGTCGGCTGCAATTAGTGCGACACGCAATCGCCAGGCCGGTTGTCGCAGCATCACTCCAATACCACCAAACCGCCACGGAGAATGCAGCGTGTTGCAGATGAGTCCAAAGTGAAGACGTGAGCCAGTTGTGATATCGATTTGGGTCATTCTGGATATTTGCTGTCAATGAATTCTTTTAACATGGCGAACGCAGATTTTTCTTCCGGACCGCCGGTTTTCTCGACTGCTGGTTCCAAAAAGCTCATCATATCCAATACGTGCTGTTGCGACAGCAAGTGCAGTCGAGTTGCCAGGATTGCTGCTTCAAGGACCGCATGTCGAGCTCGATTGAATCCGTAAAAAGGCCGCCGTTCGCCGCGATAGACGATTGTTGAGGGCATCTGGCTTCTGGCATCAGAGGCATCAATACTGTCCACTTCGAACTCAAACCAGCGACAGCAATCTTGAAGGACAAAGCCGTTCACAGTATTCGCGGGTTCGACGGCAGGCAGGTGTTCCAGTCTGCCGATCGCCGCCTGAGCAATAATGTCCACTCGATCAACCACATGAAACACACCACATCGTGTGGCCGCAAGGTTATTGAATGTCGTCGATGGCTGAAACGGGCGCAGCAGTAAACTTGTGAAGTCACCCACAACAATCGGCCCCATGGGAGCGACGTTCAGGCGACCGACAGCATCGACACTTGTTACGATTCCTTCAACGATCATGGTTTAACGTTCTTGGTTCTTGGTTCGTCGCCAGTTCCTCCGTGAACTCCGTGTCCTCCGTGGTGAATCCTGCGATTTGTTTTACCACGGAGTTCACGGAGAGCACAGAGAAGTCAGAAAAACGCATTACGTTCCTGGTTCCTGGTGCGTCGCCTGTTCCTCTGTGACCTCCGTGGTGAACAATGCGATTCATGTTCCTGCGGAATCACAAAGCTGACTTTGCAGAACGCGGATAATAGGCGAAGATTACGTTCGCGACATGCAATGGCCGCGAAAACCAGCAACTCAGGATCAGATAATCCGAAACAGCAACTATGAGTGACGACGAACAGGATTCAAAAAAACGAGAAGCGAATCATCGTCCCGCAGCAAACGGCTGGTTGGTGATCGTACTCCTCTGTCTGGTCGCAGTGCTGTTGTTCAAGACATTCACAGATTCGTGGCGGAATCAGCACGACTACACACAACGCACGGTCACGCCACGCGGTGAACTCGCTTCCGACGAAGTCATCAGGAACCAGTTGTTCGAACAGGTCGCACCATCGGTTGTTTACATCCGGATTAAGTCAAAGAACGCGCAATTGGTCAATCAAGGTGTCATTGCAGACCAGGAGATTGGTTCAGGAACGGGCATCGTCTGGGACGAAAACGGGCACATCGTCACGAATCTGCATGTCGTGCGGGACGCCTTGCTGCGGCAAGGCGCGGAGTTGGAAGTGCAGCTCGGGAAGTCGTCGAGTTCTGCCGCTCCGCAAGTATTTTCGGCGGAGTTTGTGGGAGCCGTTTCCAAGCACGACATCGCGGTGCTCAAGATCGCCGCCGAACCTTCATTGTTGGTACCGATTACGCTCGGCGCGTCAGATGATTTGAAGGTGGGGCAATCGGTCCTCGCGATTGGTCATCCGTTCGGCTATGAACGGACTTTATCTACGGGGATCATCGGAGGACTCAACCGCAGCGTCGGCAGCGACGACGGGAACATTCTGGCCGGGATGATTCAAACAGATGCAGCGATCAATCCAGGAAACTCCGGAGGCCCATTGCTCGACAGTGCCGGTCGCCTGATAGGTGTCACCACAGCGATTGTCAGCACCAGCGGAGCATCCGCCGGACTGGGTTTTGCGGTGCCGGTGAATGACGTGCATCAGTCGGTGGAACTGGTCATGCACGAAGCCATCAACAACCAGACACCATCCATGGGCATTGCTATTCTTGACGGAGAAACTGCTCGAGACAACGGCATCCCGCAAGAGCTGCTGGCAGGCGGACTTGTCGTACTCTACGTCTACCCCAACACCCCAGCCGAAGCTGCCGGCTTACAAGGCTGCAGCAAACAAGACTCGCAATTCTTCCTGGGAGACCAGATCACGGCCATCAACGGCGAAAAACTCCGCACTTTTAATGACCTCACTCGTCTGATGGAAACCTTCAAGCCGGGGCAGTCCATCCAACTCGACGTCATCCGAGGCGGCCAGCAGACAAAGGTCGATTTGGTCTTGGAGGCAAGAAAGGTGCTGTTGTAACTAAGGTTGTGAAGAGTCGCAAACTGATCTTGGTTCTTGGTGCTTGGTGCTTGGTTCTTCGCACCCCGCACGTTTTCACCAAACGCCAGGCACGTTTTTTTGTTTTCATTCGTGTGATTCACGGTTCAAAATCTAATCGCAATCTTCACCACGGAGGGCACGGAGTTCACGGAGGAACTGGCGATAAACCAAGCACTAAGAACCAAGAACGTCATGCGTTTCGGTGAACCCCGTGGTGGAAAACTGAATCGCAGTATTGACCACGGAGAACACGGAGTTCACGGAGGAAGTCGCGATGAACCAAGAACATTTTCTGACGAAGAACTAAGCACGAAGCACCAAGAACCCAGTCTTTCGCTCCAAGCACACGTTAGTTTGCCCCAAGCATCAACTTGTTGCGTTCCTGCCTTCTCCGTGAACTCCGTGCCCTCCGTGGTAAAAAACAAATCACAATGTTCACCACGAAGAACACTCAGTTCAACGAGGCAAACGCACCTGAAATCAATCTTGGTGTTCAGCTTGCTTTCATTCGTGTCATTCGTGGTTAAAAAATCAAATCGCAGTCGTCACCACGGAGAGCACTGAGATCACGAAGGAACTGGCGATTAGCCAAGCATTCAGAACCAAGAACCCTTTTTCCCAAGCACAACGCACATTATGGATTTTAACCAAGCACTATGAACCAAGCACGAAGCACGTTACGCGTTTTTTTGCCTTCTTCGTGGACTCCGTGCCATCCGTGGTAAGAAAATGAATCGCATTATTCACCACGGAGGGCACGAAGTTCACAGAGATCGTTATGCGATTCGCGGTTGTTCAAAGTAGCCGTCACTCTCAGAGTGACGAATGCCATGCGTCACTCGGAGAGTGACGTCTACTTTGTTAAATCACGTACCATTTCGGCGGAGCGACAGGAGGCGGGTTCGATTCTCATTTTTCTGTCCAACATCTTTTTGCCACTTCTGGCTGCAGCGAAGCACCAAGCACTAAGAACCCCGCACGTTTTTAAACCAAGCACAACGCACTAAGCACCAAGAACGTATTTTTTTCTATTCGTGCCATTCGTGGTTTAAAAATCGAATCGCAATATTTCACCACGGAGGACACAGAGTTCACGAAGAAAAACAAACAAGGAGTTGGGTACGTCAGCGTTGAGATTTTTCTGTGCGGCACAAAGAACGCGATTGCCTCACGATCAACTTTGTGTCGGTTCGAGCACGACTCAGCGGCAAAAAAACCAAGTGGGAAAGCGAGAGAACGTGGTGTGTGTTCCGCAGTCGCTTCACACATCATTCTAAAGCTGTGACTTCTTTCGGAATCGTGCTCTGATTGCCCCAGCTATCAATAGTGCACCGATAAATGCTGCGGATGCTGGCTCCGGGACTGCAACGCCAGTCAATACGAGATCACCGGGGGTCGCCAAAAAATTACCTCCTTCTGAAATCCGGAGGGTTCCAGTCGCATTCATGTTGGTATCGAAAAGCCGAAACGTTGCGAAATCAACATTTTCGAGTGATGCCAACTGAAATGTGACTGTACTGGCAGTTAATCCAATTGTTTGAGTATCTATCGCAGCAAAAGCTCCACCATTGACAGACGCATAAACCGTGAGACTTGTCGGGCCGGCAGGAGACCGAAGCCCGTAAAACAGAAGGGTATCGAGATTCCAATGGCTGGAACTTGCAAATCCAAACTCAAGAAACGAGTTCGCAGCGTTGCTCGACCAGCCGGACGAGTTGAAATCGTTTCCACCCCCGCCAGCTTGGTTCAAGTCGACTCGAATCAAATTAGTTCCCGCCACTCCTGTACCGTTAATTGCGGTAAGAAAACTCGTGTCAGCTGCGTCATACGCAACAATGACATCCGCTTGACATTCAATGCTGACAGCAGATACGAAGAGCAATAAGACGAAACACTTGATGTAGGCCATTGTTGGTGACTCTCAGTGGTGTATGTTTTATTTGCATTATGTGTAATTCACGTCCATGCAATTTCTCAACTTATCCCATGGGCTTCAAGGCATTTTTAAGGTTAAATTTGAAATCCATGGAGATCTGCAACGGCTGAAATCCGCGACCAGTTTTTTGATGTGAACGTGAAGCCAGACTCAAAATGTCTACAAACGTACATTCGGGATACTGACGTTGTCCGGACTTGCCTCGGGGTTTGCATTACGCCGATCGGCAGAAAAGGCTTTCCCATGGGCGAGTTTGCATATCGAGCGTTTGTTTGGGGGACTGACCATGCTGAAGGATGCAGACCTGAGGACAGATCTGCCTACGTCGTCCGACCTGTCTCAGGCTAGTTGTCGTCAATTACGTGAACCATGAAAGACTCAAATTCAATGTCTTTCATGTTTTCATTCGTGTGATTCGACTAATTCGTGGTTCGCAATTTCAAATCGCAATCTTCACCACGGAGGGCACGAAGTTCACAGAGATCGTTATGCGATTCGCGGTTCTTCAAAGTAGCCGTCACTCTCAGAGTGACGAATGCCAGAAGCTGCGTTTTGTGGGCTGCGTCACTCGGAGAGTGACGTCTACTTTGTCGAACGGTATTGGTTTTAAACGAGCACAACGCACATCATGGGTTTTAACCAAGAACGAAGCACTATGAACCAAGAACCGATTATCTCGCTTCTTTTGTTGTCCCCTACCGGTCTCGATCACTTAACTCCTGTCGAAGACGCTGAAGTTCCTGAGCGAGGTCTTCTGCTTCCGTCAGCAACGCGTTTCCGCTGAGGGCGTCGCGAAGAATCAGTACCCCGTCCGACGCGGGTTCAAGCGTTAAGCCAAGCTGCTGACATTCCAAACGACCATCCGCATTGAAGTCGATCCGAACGTATGAGCCTTCTCCAGCCAATCGGTATCCCTGAAGGCATGGGTTCAAATATTCAGCCTGAGGGTCGTAGAGAAAATACTCAGGAACCCCGATCTCCGCGTAAATCCGGGGTTTAAAAACTTGGTCAGATCGACAGGTGCTTTTTGATGTGAACTCGAACACCACATTCGGGACTCGCTGTTCCTTCCATGTCTGGAAGATGCGGCGGCGATGCTGGCTGCAGTCCAGGACGACAAAGCCATCGGGAACTACGTAATCCTGTGGAACGCCTTCTTTATAATACAACAACAGGTCGCTCGCCACGTAAACATTTTGGCCTCGATAGCGATACTTCAGGAGTTCCCGAAGGCGCAGAGTCGATTCAATATGCCAATCGGTTTCGCCCATCGGTCTGCCATCCGATTCTGGATATTCGATCGAGGTCTTCGTCGATACGACGCTCATTGGAATCTCCATCAATGTGGTGTCTGGAGGATCAGAAAACAGAAAAGGGGTCAGGAACCAATAGTGCGAAGCACCCTTTAGGCCATTAGGCTATTGGTTCCTGACCCCTTTTCTGACCCACCGTAACCAGAATTGTTGCCAATTTCAATTGCCGATGTCAACTGCTCCCCCGCTCCCCGCCCGCCCTGCTCTTCGTGTTTATCCGTGACATCCGTGGTAAAAGATTAAATCGCATTTCTCACCACGGAGTTCATCGTAGGCCGATTTGTCCCAAATCGGCAACCAGAGTTTCTGCCGCTCGCCAAAATATTGCAATTTTTGCTATCACAGTAAATTAAATCGCATTTCTCACCACGGAGGACACGGAGTTCACGAAGGAACTGGCGATAGACGGCAAGAGCAGAGAGCCACGCCCCACGCTCTACGCCCCAAGCAAGTTTTCTGACCCCGCACCAAGAACCAAGAACCAAGAACCAAGAACCAAGAACCAAGAACCAAGAACCAAGAACCAAGAACCAAGAACGTTTTTTACCAAGAACTAACAACTGGCTACTCCGACGCCGTCGGCGCTCGTTGGTCCAGAGTTGCAAATAAACTGGCGAGATCGACATGCCAGCCCGGAAGCACATCCCCACCGTCAAGACACCCATCTTCGTCAACAATTTTAACGGTTTCAGGTGACGTGAACACTGCGACTGTCCTTCGTCGTGGATCAATCATCCAAACCAGGCGAACGCCCGCCTGAAAGTACTCGCGACGCTGGCGAGCCATCTCGCTACGTGTGTTGCTTATGCTTAAAACTTCAATCACAAAATCCGGAACGAGATCAGGGATAGGATCGGTTGGCAATCGTCCGCCCGGCAATCGTGACCAACTGACGAAGGCAACATCTGGTCCACGAACGGTGTTGCCAAACAAGCGTGACATTCCATCAGGCCCAGTCACAACGCCCAGATTGTGATTGTCGAGGAAATTTCCCAGCCAATGACCTAACACCATCGCCAGTAGCGATTCTTGCCAACCACTCGCTTTCTCCACCAGGGTATTGTCGATCAATTCGTAGATGCGTCCGTCTTCGGTGGAAGCACGAATCAAATCGGCGATCGTCGCCGAACCCGGCGCTGGAATTGAGCGAACACGCGACGCATCGATACCTCCCAGATCGCAAATTCGATCCTCAAGAGAGAATGAAACCGCAGCGTTCACTATTGGAGTTTCAGAAGAGTGGAGGGTAGACATGAGTTATGTTCTTTGTTTTTTGTTCTTGGTTCAACTCACCCCGAACTTTTTAACGAAGCACTATGAACCAAGCACGAAGCAAGTACTGCGTTTTTCTGCCTTCTCCGTGTACTCCGTGAACTCCGTGAACTCCGTGGTAGAAAATGACTCGCGCCTCGCCCCTCGCATAAAAAAGCCCGACGAAATTTCTCCGTCGGGCGAATTTTGCACTCGTGGTTTAAAAATCCAATCGCAATCTTCACCACGGAGGGCACAGAGATCACGGAGATCGTTATGCTGTTCGCGGTTCGTTAAAGTAGCCGTCACTCTCCGAGTGACGAATGCCAAGCGTCACTCGGAGAGTGACGTCTACTTTGTTAAATCAAGTACAGCCGCAGCGAGGAGCAGGGAGTTCGCACCAAGCACCAAGCACGCGATCACGTCCTTTTGGCTTTCACAACGGTGCCAGCGGAAATCACCTCGCATTGCTCGACGACTGCACCGGGCAAGAGGATTGCTCGGGCCGCAACCCATGCACCGTGCTTGATCAGAATCGGAGCTGTCTTTAATTCAAACGACGGTGATCGATGATCGTGACTCCCGGTACAGAGATAGGCGCCTTGAGAAATACAGACGTCGCTTTCGAGCGTCACGATATCGAGGTTATCAATCCAGACGTCCTGCCCGATCCAGCAGTGATCACTCACTCGCAAACGCCATGGGTATTTGATCCGAACGTTTGGTTTCACGACAACGTTGAAACCAATTCCGGCACCAAACATACGCAGCAGGCCGCATTTCAATGAAGATACGGGGAACCAGCCACTCTCAAACACAACAAGGCTTATTACATACCACACGCTCCGCACCAGCAATCCGCGTCCAGGATCGAAGTTGGAGTTATCGTACGCAGCAAGATTGCGGAGGCTGTCTGATAAAGCTACGTCATTCATCTGTGATTCATCAGTCATTGAGTTGTCACTCCATCTCAACAAGTCTTCCGCCAGCGAGGCAGCATTACTGAAAACGGCAAACGCAGTTCCAGGGAACCCACGCAGTCACGATCGCGTTACGCGATTTTCGTCAGAAATGCCGAACGTGGCAGGCTGTAAAAGGTGAAATTACGGCCATTTCCCAAAGAACATTTCCATGTAGTCTTGCTTCAGGTTGTTGTCTTTGAAAAACTGAATAGCTCTTTGGTGAGCCCCGTGTTGAAGACCATGGTACGCTGGGTTTTCCATCGCCGCCAGACGTTCAAGGACCAGACTGAATCGCTCCTCGTCACTCAGTGGCAAATCCCAGCCCGCACCGTCCGTTTCCAGCCCTCGCCAGTAAGTCTGATCGCTGATAATCACAGGAATACCAATCGCCATCGCCTCAAAGATGGAGTGTCCAAAGTTTTCTCCCAGCGTCGGAAGTATCATTGCATGGGAACGCTGAACGACCTGAATCGCTGCTGCATTGCTGACCGATCCCAGAAACGTCACCTTGACATTTTGCGGAAGACTATCGATTTCACGTTGGCATTCGGAGTTGTAGATTGGATCCTCCGCCGGTCCGACAATGTCGAGTGAACATGAATAGGAAACGTTCTTCAGCAAACGGATTGCGAACAAAATGTTCTTGATTGGATGCACACGCCCAACAAGACTCAGCCGAAGATTCCCCGGAATCTTATCATTCCACCAAATTGTATCTGCGGGGACACAGGGAATGTTCGGTACAACACACACACGCGTCGAAGCCCCGAAGACAGCTCGGACTTCAGCAGCCTCTTCATCGGAGGTTGCGTGAAACACGATCCGACGTTGCGTTTTGGTCCAGCGTAAGAATGTCAGCCATGCAGATTTCTTCCAGCGTCGGTGTGCGAGTGCCGATGGCTTCAGCATTCCTCGCGGCGCTATGATCAACCGTGTTTTCGGCAGCATCCATTGCATCAGCATTGGAATGACGGCCCCTGTGGTCGAAAACATACTGTTCAGGTAAATGGTCTCCGGCCGCAGTCGTCGCACCGCAAAACAGAACGCACCGGAAAAGTGCTGAGTGTGTGTGGCGTACCAGACCGCTGCCCTGCTCTTCCAGTTGTTCCATGAACTCACTTTGACATCGGCATAATTCCGAGTTTCGCCCAAATCACGGCTTCCCGTGAGAACCGTAATTCGAGCATCGTGACAGAGCAAATCAACCAGATTCACACAGCTGCGGATTGGTCCACCAGCTCGACTTCCTGGATCGAACCAATCGACACAAACTAATAATCTTGAACGTGGCATCTGATTCTCAGTTGAGCCTCGAAAGTTCGTGGCAGCGGCATGAGGGAGTTCGGCAGAAAAGGAATTCCCATGGGCAAGTCTGCAGATGCAGCGTTCGATTGTATACGGTCCACGCTGAAGGATGCTGATCTGAGGACAGATCTGCCTACGCAGTCCAACCATTCCCATGCCTGACTCGTTTAACAACGTTCGTGTCGAGCGGCGAATGATTTGTTGCAGTGGATTTCGTCAGAAATCCTGCAAGTGGGGGGGGGGTTTGCGAATCCCACTCCACCTGCAGAGAGTTGTTTTTCGCTCGATGCTTCAGTTCTTTGGTCGTCCTGTCTCTGCCGCTAACTTAACGGGGGGCAGTGACCGTCTTCGCAGCAGTTTCCTGTGCTAAGCTTTCTGCAAGTATTCTGTGCTGCTCAGCGATCTCAGACATCTTCAGATTGTCATAGACTTCAGCAAGTTTTTGATGGACGGATTTCTTGTCCTTGATTCCAGCCAATGCCTTTTCAAGATCCGGTAACGCTGATTCCCACTCCTTCTTCAGGCAGTAGATCGTGCCGCGAGTATCCAGAAAATGCGGATTGTCCGGGCGACTGGTGAGTGCTGAGTTGACTAAAGCCAGACTGCGGTCGAGATCGGGTGCGTTCGGATCATGGGCGATCAGCCACGCCATATTATTCAGCAACACGGGAACGTCGTCACGAATCTTGGTTGCCTGATTAAAATGAAACAAAGCCTGATCGTGGTCTTCCTCCAGCCAGCAGAGATTACCCATCGCCAAATGAGCCAAGCCCGGTTCTTTGCCTTCAGCAATGACGCGAGCCAATATTGTTCGCAGTTCAATGTTTCCTTCAACCTTCGCAGTTGCATACGACATCAATCGGTTCAAAGCCAGTCCGTGATTCGGGTCGTACTGCAACGCACGGCTAAGATATGTCAGCAAGTCAGAAATCGGAGTGCCCTGCGCGAACATCATGTCGTGATAGTTGACGGCCAGTGATGCCAAAAGCTGCGGCCACGGCCCATCCGGGTTTAAGAGCCGACCTTGCTCCAGGACCATTTGGGCATCGTCCAACTGGCCCAATTTCATGAGCACCTGAGCATAATCCGTTCGAACAGAGGCACTTGAGGGATCATTGGTCAGTTGTCGCGAGAGGTATTTGGAGGACTCCTGAAAACTTAGAATTGCGGATGCTGTCTGCCCAAGCCTGGCCTCAATTTCTCCGAGCACCTGCCAAACCTGGGGAAACTGTTTGACCGAAAGTTCAAAGTACTTCTTTGCCTGCTTCAGATCACCGGTGAGTAAATAGTAACGCCCCCATGCCATTTGCGTTTCGGCCGATTCTGACTGTCCAGCGGCTGTGAGATGCCAGTGCAAACGTCGGAATTCAGAAGCTTCGCTCTCGTAATTGGCCTGATTCGCGAGAATGACAGCCAGACGCCGATGCGCGTCGCGATTCCCTCTCCGATCATCGGGGGCAAGTATTCGGAAGAACTCAGACGCACGATCTTTTTGCCCAGTCTCGTCGAACAAAACGGCCATTGAGTACTGAGCTTCTGCAATAATCGAATCCCGGCGCTTAAGGACCCGGGCTAACAGCAGTTCTGCACGGGTGAAATCTTTTTGCGTGAGTGCAGAACGGGCTTCGGCCAGATATTCAGTAGAAATGGACGGTTCCTGAACCTGTAGCTGAACGCCCAGGTAAAGGATCACAAAGATACCAGCCATTGCCGGCAATCCGAATAACAGATTTTGAAACCTGCGAGACTTCCAGTTGGTACCTAGCCAGAGAATAGGAGCAGCCAGAATCTTCCCATAGAAGTCCAGCGTCAACATTTTCGGAATTCGAAAGCGGCGTTTGGATGACCAGTCGCTGAATTTTCGCTTGAAGCGTTTAAAAGTCTTCATTGTTGCTTCTCCTTGAGCGACACTGATGCGTCACGCATCAACACTCCGAACAACTGACGCAACGCATCTTTTTCATGAGGCAACAATTCGTCTCGTCCGAAACATGTCAACTGAAACTGCAGCACAGGGCCAACCACGACATCCCGATCTGTTTTGGCTGAACTCGCCATACTGAGTCGTTCTAAAAGATTCTCAAATGTCTTGATCTCGCCAATTGAGCGGTCGCTTGGTTTCACGGAGGTCAGTTGACTGTCGATGCAGGAAAAGTAGGTGGTCAGCTGAGACCCATCGGCCATATACATGGACAGATACGTGGCCCGATTTCCTGTGATGTCTTCGGTGAAATTCGATTGTTCAGACAGTTTCCAGTCCAGTCCCGAATAGCAGTACGCCAGGTCGTGCCAATCAGAATAGAAGCCATCAAGCGAGAATACCGCTCGAAGTCCATGGCCGGTATAGGTGAAGACAACTGAGTTTTCGCCCAACGTGTCACCTGCCTGACGATTCAGGTGTTCGACGTTTTCCAGTGTCCATGCATCAACATTCTTCGGCATCACCCCGTCCTGTCGAAGCCGCGTTCCTACTCCCGCCACAAAATTCGCTTGAGGCGTCGTGTCGCTGACAGACGTTGCCATCAATCGCCCTGCAATCTTTCCATAAGTGACGGCCGAAAGTGTAAGACAAATCAATGGCACAACCAGCAACGCACGCAATGCGACTCGCGAAGGAAGTCGCTCACGGTCCAGAAATCGGTTGACGGCTTTGCCAGCACTTTGCCCAAACGACATTAATTGAACGACGGGATTGTCGGCGACTTCGTATTTCGTGTCCTTCTTGCCGGATTCCTGAGTTCCAAAGGGAACCAGAAACATCAACAGTCGGTCCGTGCTCAATGCCATCGAGAGAGCGATTACGTAGGTAAATACTCCAAGGAGTTCATGTCGCCAGCCGCTGTCCAACGCGATACCGAAAGCACTAAAAGCGTAGATCACCAGGAAGACACGAAGTGTATTGGCAGCAATCACCCACACTACGGTTTGGACGATATTGACAAGAATGCGAACAAAACTGTATCGCTGAAGCACGGATAAAAAAACGACCGCACATAAGCAGGAGAAAAGCGAGTGCACTCCGCTACAGGCTTCCTCAACCATAAAACTGCGCGCTGCGGTGGAGATGGCAACACCAGAGATGTCATGCCGAATACTAAAGAAATCCAGCAGCCTGCTGGCACCCGTTGAGGCGATCTTCTGAAGTTTGATGATGAGAATTAAGTCATAGTTCAGAGGAATAGGCAGAGCCATGACCAGGAAAAAGAGCGGTCCCCTGAATCGATCAGCCGCATCTTTTCCACCGAAATACCAGATGCCCGCCCAAGCACAAATCAATGCCGATAACGCACCAAGCAGGTTGCTCTGCAGCCCTGTGGCCAGCAATAACAAGAATAGAGCCGCAACGGTAAGAGACATCACTCGAAAACTCAGGCCGTACTTTTCGGTCCACTTAACTCCGTCGTACCGAAACCATGCCAGTATCGATGCCGCAATCAAGACTAAGGGAAAGAACTGATAATGCTCGCGTCCCCACAGCCAGCTTGCCAGTCTGATTAAAAAAATTGCGCAGACTCCAATGCTGCCGACAATGAAGAGCAATGGAAGGCGTTTCACGAGACGATCCCTGATCATAGAGAATTGGCCGACGTGATGACAATGGAAATTGCAAATAAAAAACCGCACCGAAAACTCGGTGCGGTTTCATCATCAGTAAGGAGAACATTCAACTCAAGCGAAATTAAGCTTGTTTCGCTAACTTTAATCGGCGACGGGCAACGAATGCGCCAGCCATGCCGGTCAAGCCAAGTAGACATAGCGACGCTGGCTCTGGATTGGCCACGACCGTTGCTGAAGAATTTGTAATCGAACCAGCACCGGTGCTTGCAAGGCGAATTTTGATGTCATTGACTGCAATCGGACCAACAGGACTGTAGTTGATCACCTGTCCGGAAGACACTGCGATGGGGCCAGTCGTCTGGGCATTGGAGTTGATTGAAATGGTTGCTGTCCAACTACCGACCACCGTCTGGAAGAGATCAAACGAGAGGTTAGACAAGGAAGCTGTCAAGCTCAGCGCGCTTGGAAGAAACGCGTAGTCAACATCAATCGTGGATGCTCCCCCAATCGAGGAGAAATTCGCACTACCAGTTCCCGCCGTCGTAAACTGAGCTACTCCCGCACTTGCCACGATCGATACTGTTCGAGTACCAGCAATTCCGTCGTTCAGGGAAACCGAAGGTGGCCCCAAAGCGCCAATATTGTTCACCGTCTGAGCTTGAGATCCACCAACGAAATCATCAATGACAATATCCGCCTGAACGGCTGAAGTCATTGCAACAAGCAACAAACTTAAAACACCTGACATCATTTTCATATTTCATTTCCCCCTTACGTAATTAGAAGCTCAACCAGAACTCACCGCAGTCTAAAATGAACAATTGAGCATTGTCAAAGGAATGTCGAACAAATTAATAAATAACTCCCATTCCACTCATTTTAACAAAATGTGCATGTGTGATCAAAAAACCAGTATGCTGGGCATTCTGCCCGCTGCCAGCGTCGAAACGCGGGGCCTCACGGCCAATGGCAGTCGATTTGCGATTATAGTCGCCGTCACTCTCCGAGTGATGAATGCCGAGGGCCGCGTTTTGCGGCATTCGTCACTCGGAGAGTGACGTCTACTTTGTTAAATCGAGTGCCACTGGCCTCACTGTCCGGCAGAGGCTGTGTCGGCCCATTCGGGCCTCAATGCAAAGTCCCTGCCTGTCGAGAAATTCTCGTTCACTTTGTGCCTTGAACGAACACGATCCCACAAATTAGGCAACCAATGAAATTGGGCCCTGAAATCCTTCACGGCCTTGACCAAACGGGCAACGAAGTCCCTTCTCCCCTGGACCAATGGCGTGGACTTAAGGCGTAGCGGAAGTCGCCAAGACTTTCGGCACCCCGTGTTTGCAGGGAAAACCGAAACTCTTGGCGAGTTCCGCTGCAAGAAAACATCCTAAGTCCACGCCATTCTCCCCTGGACGGGGGAGAAGGTGGCCAATAGGCCGGATGAGGGGGTGATTCGCTGGTTATCACGCTATCAATTCTTTAACGGGGTTGCCCTTCACCCTGCTTACTGCAAACGATGGAGATCATGTTTACCTGAGAAGATTTTCCGGCTCAGCGATTTGCGAAACTTCTGACGCGACTGAAATCAACTCTCGGTATGCGTATGGGGAATCGGATTTTTAACAGGAAGCAGCGACGGCAGAGAAACTAAGCGCTTGCCACCCTCCCTCTGCTGCCTCCGTGGACTCTGTGTTCTCCGTGGTGAAAACTGCGATTTCTTTTGTTACTAAGGATTGTCCACTGGCAAGCCCGCGAATCAAACGGTCGATTGTACACTGACCACGTCGAAGGACGCAGACCTGAGGACAGATCTGCCTACGTTGTCAATCCCTGAGCATTTCTGCATACAGATCAGCGAACTGATTCGCAATACGCTGGCTGTCAAAACGAAGTCTATTGGTGCGGCCGTTTTCGATCAGTCGCTCACGATAAGCAGAATCTGAAATGACTTTCAGGAAACCGGATCTGATCGATGCGATCTCAAAGGGATCCACCAGGCACGCACCATCACCTGCGACTTCAGGCATTGATGAACAATTGGAGGTCACGCAAACGCGTTCCGTCCATTGAGCCTCAACAATTGGCATTCCAAATCCCTCGTGAGTCGAGACGAAACTGACGATATCTGACAGCCGGTAGAGTTCCACGATTTCTTCTTGCGAGAGCCCCGTGTGAACTCGATGCGAAATTTCATTGCTCTGAAATGCCGCGACTTGTTCGGCCGTCATTGGCCCCACAACATCGACCTCACACGAGATTCCTCGGAGGGCCTCGGCCAGTCGCAACAGATTTTTATTGGCCTTCGTTCCCACCTGCAAAATGCGAGGACACTGTTTTTGAAATGCTTTCGGATGAGGCTGGAACAGATATGAAACGGAGACTGGTATCACGCGAATTCGCTTCGCCGAGAACCGAATCTCCTTCAGAAGTTGTCTCTTAGTTTCTTCTGATATCACGGTAATGTACGAAACTCGCGATGCGGGAAGCGAGTACCAAAACAGCTTGACAATTTGCCGACGAAGACCCGTCAGGCGGTGCAGGATCTCGCAATCAAGGACAGTCAGCACAGTTCGCTTCCGCCGCAGCAGAATGGCGACGTAGTTAACATCTCCTGTCACGTGATTGATATCACCCTGATGCAGCGCCGCATCGAGCAAATTGTGGACGCGTCGCCAGAGGCCTTGGCTTACGCACGGCATTAAACGCAACTCAACAGGAATTGTCGGTGCCAGACTTTCCCGGACACGCTCAAAGTATCCTTCGATACTAAAACGAACTCCCGATGGGCGACGTTGAAAATGCACAATCTTCATCGTGTTGATCTGGTCTGGTCCTATGCTAATTGTCGAATGAGGCCCATTCAGCATCTATCACAACCCGACGCGTCAGTTTTGAAGTTGCGCGTTTCGAATATTCGGAACCCGAAACGTAAGTGAGGGATTGAGTTTAGGTCGTTCGGCTGCGTGCCGAAGAATTCCTCGCTGACGCGTCGGGTTATGATGATCGCTTGGCACGCACTTCAGGCTGGGGAGTCCGAATTCTTGTGGGAAAAAGCTGAGCGATGCCCCAGTGGCAGCCAAAGGCCACAATGGCTCCCTTGGACAACTGATTCAAAACGGTCACAAGGTCTGTTTCGGCCTTAATCGCCTGATAGAATATCAATGGGATCCAGAAGAAGAACGTCGGATGCGTCAATGTGTATCGCAGTGTTCCGTAATACACAAGAGCGAAAAGCCCGCCGAAGACAATCATGAATGCGATGCCTCCAATCACTCCAAAGTTGGCATAAGCTTCACCCAGTGGGCTGATGGCCATCGAAGTCGAATCCGCAATCGCCAATCCGGTAAACCGGCGAAAGTTTTCACGGCCACCAGCTCCCTTTTTGTCTTCATACAAGAATCGAGGCGCAACTGACGCAAACACTGCGTCTTTGATCGTCTCCCCTTCCGCGAATGGTTCGTTTTCAGGCACATTGTGCATGACCGACGAAATGATCCATCCCTGATTCAGACGGGTGATCGCCAGTGAGAGAACGTCGGTCTCCCATGCTCGCCCTCCGGGCGTCACATACGCCAGAATCAAGCTCACTATCGATGGCTCTTCACCTCGCTTCAGCAGTGCACGATACTCCTGCTTCACGACCTGAATCGAAAACAATCCTGCGGTTGCCAAACTGAGTACGAAGAACTTAACCGACAGAGTCCACTTGCGCTGAGCGAACCAGTAGCAGAAGATAATGGCCAGCCACAGGATCAGGTCATGAAACATCCCGGACCCAAGTGACGACGTAAACAACTGACTGCACGATCCCGCAGCCAACAATAATCGAAACTGACTTCGCGAAAACAGAAAATACAGGGCTCCCACGTAGCGAAGTTGAGAGAGCAGAAACAGCAAAAAAGCCAAGCCGCCGCCAACTCGACTGGCTGCAATCGTGGCGACTGTGGCAGCCACATTGAGCAGCACACCGATCGTTACAAAGTTGCGACGGTCAATGGTCTGCAGCAGGTTTTTCTGTTTTACGGACGCTCCAGCGGTGAGCATCAATGCGATATAAAATGCTGTGGCCGGGATTGCAAAATGAAAATAGTCGGCCTCGGGGACATACATCGAGTACCGTCCAAATGTCATGTCTGAGGAGTAATTCAGGATCGGCCCAATCAGCCATTGAAGCACCGCGATCAGACTGGTCAGCTGCAGTAACGGAACGCCCTGATCCAGTCTCTTTTGGAACTCGTAGATAATCACAGCCGAAATCATGCTGATCAGAATGCCGTTTGGAATTACCTGCAAATACCCCACAAGCCCGACTGCGACGATGAGACACATGCCAGCCGCCGAAGCGCTTCTCTTCTCCAGTGCATGGCGAATTAAGGCAAATCGTTTAGTTTTTTGTGTTGGTTGGCTCAAGGTTTTCCGTTTACAGTAGGCAGACGTGTAATTTTGTATTCTTCATGTGGTCGAGATTGAGATGTAGTCGGACTCGTGAGAGTACGGGATCTGACGACTGTTTTCTCCGAAGTCTCACGGCTTCGGCTACGCGAAGAGGATTCAATTCCGGCCGCGTTCAGTATATCGAACCGTTTCTCCAACCGATAACATTCGCGACACACGATTCTCTGCTCTCCGATGTAACAACTTTCGTATCAATGGGTTCAACCGAACCACATCAGACAGCCGGTCCATCCGATCGCTAAAGACTTCGCGGTATAACCAATAACGTGAAGCTTCGGAATTTCGCCCCCAGTTGATCACAGAACATGCCGCGTGGAAACCTACCGACTGACACGCCTTCACGACCTCCTGGTTAAAACGCCCACCGGGATAAGCCAAATAGTCCACTGATGTCCCAAGAATTGCTTCGAGATCCGTTTTACATCCGCCAATCTCGCTATCCAGCTGATCTGCGGTCATTTTCGTCAGGTTCGGATGGGTGCGAGTGTGTGCCCCGATTGTGATACCTGACGCCACAAGATAACGAAGGTGCTCGTGTGTCATTCTTCTCTCTGAAGGCACCGCCTGCATCTCGCCGGATACCACGAAAATCGTGGCGGGAACGTCCAGACGTTGCAGGACTGGAAGTGCATAGTCAAAGTTATCTCGCCAGCCGTCATCGAAAGTTACGGAGACCATTCGCAAAAATGCCTGATGCCCTTCCCTCATGGCAGAAACGTACTCACTCATCGACACAAACTGAAATCCTCTGGTTTTCAGGACAGACAATTGATTCTCAAAATCCGTGGGGTGAATTGTGTACTTCCAGCCTTCGATCGGAATCGGATCTAATGGAATTACTTCTTTTGGGCAAACGTGGTGATACATCAGGATCATTTGACCTGCATTTTCTCCCGATGAAATCCAACAACTTGCCGTGCCGCCGCCGCATACGTGTAATTTGAATCCAAACATCTTCGATGACCGGCGGCGCTCAGCTGGTTTCGAAGTGCATCGTCACCAAGGTACTTTTGCACACTGCTGACCAATTCAGTTTCTCCGGAGAAGACGGCGACTTCATGGTTCCTGTTAAAGAATCGCCGAATCTCCATTGTGTCTTCATGGAGCATAAAGCCACCACATGCGGGGATCTGCCAGGTTCTTGCGGTCGTCTGGTCGCCCACCGACGTGCCGCCGCCAGATTCACTTAGAAGTCCAAGATTGATCGAGGAACAGGCACAGATTGCTGCGAGTTCATCTCCATAGGCCGCGCGCCCCTGCCAGCGACTCTGAACCGTATTGCTCGCTCGATCCCAGAAGGGTCCCCAAATCTTGATACTGATCTCGGGCAGAGCAACAATTAACGACGCCAGAGTCTTTTCTTTCTTAGGTGTCCACACGCCGACGAACGAAACATCGCAGCCATAATAGTTTCCAAGCCCGGAAGGCAACGTTAGTGGACGGTGAACCTCAGGATCGAATCCATGTGAAACAAATTGCAATCGTCTGACACGACGCATCAGGCGAGAGTCATTCATGTGGAAAGATTTTGTTGTAAACACGCAGTCATACAGGGGAAGGCAGTCCCAGATATTGGTACCATGGTCCATAAAGCTCACGTCCGGATAGACGCAATAGCAAGGAATTCCAGCGTCAGAAAATCTCTGCAGTGTTTTTCGGTCGAGGAGCATTCCCTTAAACACCAGCAGGAAGTCCATGGCCTTAATTTCCAGCAATTCCAGCACCGACGTATTAAATTCCTGAGCCATCCTGTTTCGCATCACCCGTCGTAGCGCTCGCATGGTGTTGCTGCGCCACTTCGTCGGAAAATAATCCTCGTAATTCCTGTCTACCAGCATGTGTCCCTGATGACGCAACTCATTTCCCATCGCTCTCGCATCGCTGCCCCACCAGTCGGCTCCCAAAAAACCGATGCAGCATGCCTCAATGTCTGCACTGTATTCGGCAGCAGAATTCTGGGATCCTGAATGAATGCCGATCTGAATCGGGGGCTGCCCCATTGAAAGCAAATCCGATGTATTGCACTTTTTGTTGTGGGGGACAGCATCTGCCCCCTGTTCGGATGTGGCGGGCTTGATTTCGATTCGCTCAAGGACGCTGCGTACCAGTTGAGCATTACTGAAAGCCCCTTCACGGACGCGGCGATAGCCAGCCTCGGTGACAGACCTCAGCCTTGGGTCGTCATGCATCAGCGACTTTAAGAGCAACGCAAGGTGTGCGTAGTCCTCATAGAAAACGGCAGAATCATCATCAAAGAACCGACCTGTTTCTGAATTGCGTTCTGTGGCCAATAAAGTTCCGCAGGCAGGAATCTCAATCGTCCGCGTCGTGTGAAGCTCTGGGAATCTTCTTGTGACCAGTCCCAGTCCAACGGACGCTCCGGAGAGCGCCTCGGCATAGCGGTCCCCAAAGATTTTGGCGGACTCAAAGTGCAGGAGTTCATTTCCCTGGTGGCGGCGCAGGAAGGACTCCCATCCCTGACCGCCGACGCGGACAGTAATGCCTGCAGCAAGCAAATGCTTGACGCAATCTTCGCGGTCAGGCTCGCAGAGTCCAATTAGAACGGCTTCTTTCCGCTTTTCTTCAAAGCGGCAGCGAGGATAATGCAGCTTTGAGTCATACGATTGTGTGACGAGCATGATTCGTTCACGAGGCACCAACTGTTCGTATTGCTCAAGCTCCAGCGATTTTGTCGTAATGATCAGATCGTAAAGTGAAGCCGTGGCGTTGAAGAACCGAGAGCGATTCTGCAGAAATGACGCGTCGGGAGTGTAGTAGATAAGTTTCCGCGCCAGCCTTCGAATTCTCAGGATAGTTTCAGGCCAAAGGCAAACACCCTTATCGATCCAGACAAGATCGTATGGATCGTTGCCAATCTCTTTCTGCACCGCATGATTCCAAGCCCAAACGGCAGGCCCGCTGCGCAGACGAAACCACATCGATTGTGAAATTTGCGACGACGAAGATCGAAAGCGATCCGTGTCGATCATTGTCCATTTCCAAGAATTCATCGCCTCGCGCAACGCCGCTGCGCGCAAGGCAGACGTCGTACCGAGCGTCTGAATTCCAATGTAGAGACCTCTCACAGGATCACAAATCCAATCAGGTTCCAAGCTTTACCATCACGGCGGAGCGTGAAGGTTGTCTTTAAATCAGCATCGATTCACAGACAGCGCGAATCGTGAAAATTGAACGCCGTAGTGCGATTATACTTCGCGCGGTCCGTATTGAGATATAGCCGGACTCGTGAGAGTTCGGAAATCTGGCAGCGATTTCGTCCGCAGTCTCACGACATCGGCAACAGAGAAACTAAGCGATGGCCGCCTTCCCTCTGTTTCCTCGGCGTACTCCTGTTAGAATTTTGCGACGCTCTTAGAAGCGCTACGTTGTGCGGTGCGGGTCGATGGCACGAACTCTGGTTCTTTGATTGCAATGCACTGGAGGCATTTCTCCGTGAACCCGGTGTTCTTCGTGGTGAAAACTGCGATTTCTTTTGTTACCACGGAGGACACGGAGAGCACGAAGGAAGTCAAAAATGCAACATTGGAACAAAAGGTGCTGATTCCACGCGGCCGGTCGCCATCAACCATGCTGAAGGATGCAGATCTGAGGACAGATCTGCCTACGTAGTCCGACCTGTCCTCAGGTCGGATTCGTGCGGCGGGGTCACATATTTGATAGAGTTCGTTCTTCCAGTCCACCTAACCACTCATTCCATATCATGTGTAACATATTTTCATGGAAGCTTTCAAACTTTTCGCCGCAGCGATTCTGTCGCCACTCTTGATTGCACTGATCATTCAGGCCATCGGTTGGATTCTGTGGTGGCGAAACTCACGGTACGGTGTGCGACTGATTGCTCTTGGCACGATGCTGTTAACTTTCGGCAGCCTGTCGGGATTCACTTACGAAAAACGGCGAGAACAGGAGTTTGTTTATCATCCGCTGGACATTGCAAATGACCTGCCCCAGGAGCAGCCAGTCGTGGTGATTGTGTTGGGGACAGGATTCAACCCTGACCCGCAGTTACCAGCCAATAGTCAGGTATCCGGAGCATTTCTTTCTCGCCTTCTCGAAGGCGTGCGTATTTTTCGTTCTCGCTGTGATGCCAACATGCTGGTGTCGATCGCAGGAAAAGCGGACTCGACCGAGAAACAGCAGTTTCTGGACAGAATGATTGAACTGCTGCAGCTTGATCCCGCCCGTGTCACTCTCGTCTCAACCGCGAAAAGTACGAGTGATGAGGCAGAAGAAACTGCAAGGCAACACCACAACGAACAAGTCATCGTGGTGACCTCTGCGGGGCACATGCCGCGCGCCATACAAATCTTCCGTGACGCGAACCTTGCGCCACTCGCCGCACCCACGGATTACGGATTTCCACGTGCAGGCAGTCCCGGCGACAAGATTTGGCCGCGCTGGATACCGTCAGCCGAAGGCATCGGCAGCAACCACCAGTGGTTGTATGAGCAAGCTGCTTCAATCTGGCACACGATCAGCGGAAAATAAAAAGCGGACCTGTCTCAGGTCCGCCAACCGTAGGTCGATCTGTCTCAGATCGACACCCTGCATCGTTTTTGATTCAAAGCAATCCACTCAACGCCGTTAAGCCACCTTCTCCCCCTTCCAGGCAGGCTGTCGATTTAATGTTTTTTGGAAACCCGAAACGTGAGTGAGAGATGAAATTGTCTGCATTTGTCGTCTCAAATCCCTCGCTGACGCGTCGGGTTACGATTAAATCGACAGCCTGCCAAGGGAGCAGGAACTTCGACAAAGCCACTGAAAACATGATAAGAAATCCTTAACGGCGTTGCTCGAATGGCACTCACTTTGCGGTTATAGTAGCCATCACTCTCCGAGTGATGAAAGCCAACGGCCGCTTTTTGCGGCCTTCGTCACTCGGAGAGTGACGCCTACTTTGTCAAATCGACGCCATTGGGCGCCGCCCCAAGCCCCTCGCCCCATGAACTTAATTACGACTTTTTCACCGCCTCCCTCATTTCCGCTTCCAGCTTCGCCAGCTCATCTTCACACGAGCCCTTCCACGGCGCTTCGACCAATCCATCTCGCGATAGCAATTGATCAAGATCCAGGTCATCCATGTTTTCAAAATCCATTTCAACGACTCGTGGAAACACATCGGTCCTTGAATACGGCTTCACGCCCAGCATTGTTCTGGGGTACCAGACATCTAAGCCGCACGTTAGATATTCAAACAACTTGTTCGAGGCGTTGTACTGGAAATTGACCGTGTGGCAGCGATAAAGAATCACGCCCACATCAAACTTGCGCAACAGGTCCGGCAGGTCATCGTATTCAATTCCCCCCTCATGAAATCGCACGACATCGCCCTGAGCGTTGCGAAGAAACTCAGCGGTAAGCGGATCGCAGTTGTAGGCGTAGACATCCAACTGGATCTGAGATTCTGGATGTGAAACGAGCCATTCCACCAGCGGCCCGATAAAGGTGTCGTGCAGTGAAACCGAACCGACATACACCAGCCGTAGCCGACAAATCACATTTTCGGATGTTGAAGCAGCTTGCAAACTCGCATCTCGTTCCAGGGCTCCAGCCCTGGAACGCACTGCCCGGAGGCTCCTGCCTCCACTGTCAGAGACCGGAGCCTCTGAGCCCCGGTGTTCCAGGGCCGGAGCCTCGGAACAGGATGCATCATCTCTGCCATTGTTCGAATGATCTTCCGGGTGCCCCCATGCTGCCGGAGGATAATTGGGAAACACGCGCAACTGCTCCGGCCGGATTTTCGGATGGTCTGACTGGTAAAAACGAAGCCGATCTGAATTTGTCTGAGAAATCCAGTCGGCCCGTGGCAATAAATAACGTCGTTCAAAAAAATGGTTCAGCCGAGTCAGCCGATTTCCTCGCTGTCGATAGTCGCCCGGGGTGTAGTATTCATGATGATGAATAAAGAGTCGTGCCTTGCCACGAAACCACCAAAAGTAAAGGAACGCCGCCAGAGCCGAATGCGGCTCAAAGTACATCAGGACATCAGGCTGAAAATCGGCAAGGGCTCTGGCCGCAGCCCAGTGCCAGGCAAGGGCCTTTTTCCATCGCCGGAAAAACGAATCACCTCGCGCAGCAAACGGGTATCGCCTGAGTTCGATTCGCGGTTGTGAATAGGGCGCCCTGCCCTTGTCGTTATCACACGTCACGGCCAGCATTTCAACATCCGGAACATCCGCGAAATAGTCCAGGGTGTTCGTTATTGGCGGATAGTACTCGATCGGCAATTGATGAAGAATCGCGACCTTCATGTCGCCACTCGCTCCAACCTGGACGTGATCTCATTTGCCATTTTCTGGCCGATGACCTCCCAATCGAATTTGCTAACAGAACGCTCACGAACCTTCTTGCGCATCGCGAGATATCGCTCTCTGCTTTCGAGCAGTGCCGTGATTGCATCAACCAATGCCTCCACAGACATGGGACGAGACAACAGCAGTCCAGTTTCGCCATCCACCACCAGTTCCGGAATTGCAAAGTCATTCACCGACACACTCGGGCAACCAAAATAAGCGGCTTCGATCAGAACCAGCGGATTTGTGTCTTCTCGAGTTGGATGCACCAGCAAGAACGCATTCGCCATCAATTCGCGAAATCGCTGCAGTTCATCAGGAACATCCGTCCGCAGGAATCCTTCGTATCGGATCCCGGGAACACGTTCCCATTCACCTTCCGGCTGCCCTCCGACAATCGACCACTCCAATTGAGGATACCGCAGCTTCAATCGCTTGAACGCCTCCAACACCAAATCGCCGCCCTTCTGGCGAAAGTTTTTGGCAATCGTCAACAGCCGCAAGGAGTTCCCGTCCCAGACATCTTCCGCAGGAGGTGACAGGACTCCGCCATTGTTGAGCACCACATAGTGATTCCCCTGCAAACCATAAGCGTCCCGAGCTTTCCGTAGTCCCCAGTCCGACTCGAAAAACACACACGCCGCGTTTTCCAAGAAGGCACGTTCGGCATCCCAAATCCGCTGAAGGTCACTGCGGATAAAATCTTCGGCTCGGAACGTGTTGTGAAAAAAGGTATGAAACACAACATCGGTATGAACGAAATAAGGGATCTGCGGCTTGCTATAAATCCATCGAGTGCAAGACCGAAAGAATAGTGCATCAACGCCACACGCAGCCAATTCTTCCAACTGAATCGCCGTGGATCGAAGTGTTTGGTCAGAAAACTCGTAGAACCTACCGGGCATTCGCAGCACTCTACGGCGAATTTTAGAAATCGTGGCTTCCCAGCGGCTCGTTCGAGGAATGATCGGGGGTATCGCTTGGACTCGGAAATGTTCTTTTAGCATCTCCATGACATTCCATGTCACCGAGAATAATCCACCGCCAGACGGTTTTAGTGGCAAGTGCGAAACCATTGCCAGTGACGCACGTTCGTTTTGGTCGGTCATAATGTGGAGCAGCTAGATTTCAACGACACGTCACGGTTTTCGGTCTAGGAACTGACGTTTTCTCTGGCTGACATTGTCACGCAAGTCAAACCAGTGACATCGGAGCTGCGATGCAATCCAGTAAGGAACGCGATGCAACGGAGACCGTCGGGAATTCCATCGGCGAAAAAGATCGATCGACAGTAATTCAGCACATCTGGCATATGTAAAACGCTGTGAGGCTTCAAATCCCTGACGGGCAATGACTGAACGCTTTTCCTCATCGTGGCGATATTTTTCAATAAGTGGAATCAGTTCTGTCTCATCTTGAAATGACACAAAATCCCGACCGGCCTCGAATGGATATGACTGACTTGTGGCTTCTGAAATCACGAATGCGCCAGAAGATAGATAGTCGAACATCCGCGGAGATTCCAACCCCGCCTCATCATAGAAATGGATATTCAACAGAATACGACTGCTGTTGATGGCGTGTTGCCGACGGTCACCAAACCCGGGGCTATAGTCTGGGTAGAAGTTGAACTTCGATCGCAGTGACTCCAGAATGCGTTGCCTACGCGGGCTGTGATGGATATTGCCAATAAATGCGACGTCGAATTCCTTCGCGAACTCCTGATCATTCCCTGCACGGCATCCATACGGCAGGAATACGTTTCCGCCAAACCCCAGGGCGAACAATGCGGGGTTCCATTCATAGATCACATCATAATATCGTTTGACGGCATTGAAGCGGTTCAGATTCCGCTTGAGTCGTCCTTGAGCCGTTTTGTCCCCGATTGGTAGCTGTTCGGTTTGTATCCCCGCGATGACAGCCCGGGACAATAAGGGTACGTTTGAAAACAGGTGAATTGCAACTATCAGAATGACGTCCCACGAATCATCATTCGGGATCTCTGGAAGAACACTGATCGTGTGCCCTAACCGAGACAGTTCCTTCGACATCTCCGCAACGTATTGTTCGAAATAGACCTGCTGTGCAACAATCGCAATCCGCAATGCTTGTTCACAATGAGTTGATTCTGACACCTGCGCCTCGTCCTGTGGCGTGCCCAACACCGAACTGCCACTGGCGACTGAGGTGTCACTCATGATTCTTCTTCGGTAATGCCAGGACAGCGAACTGTGGGTAAAGGCAATCCTGCAAACCGCCAAGCATGAACGAATTCAAAATCCGCCATCGCCACGAGAAAATCCACGTCTTGTTAATGCCCTGCATCAGTTCGACATCATAACCGCATTCGTCGAACATACGGCGAATCGACTTCTGCGTAAAAAATCGCAAATGCGTTTCGTCCATCACGCCGGCGTCGCGGTACTTCCAGTCTGCCTGAAAGATCAGGTCACTCAACGCGGGCCAGAAACGCATGTTTGGGATCGACGACAGGATCTTTCCACCCGGTGCAAGCAAACGCTGACATTCCCGCAGGCAGATTCGCGGATCAACGAGATGTTCAAGCAAGTCATTAAAGACAATCAAATCGTACGTCGCATCCGGCAACGTCTTCATCACAGAATCCACATCACCAACAAACACTTTTTCATAGCAGTCTGGAGCTTTGGCTGCGACTTCCGGGAATAGCTCAACGCCAAAAATCCGTGCCTTTGGGAGTCTTTCCTGCAACCCGACACCAAACGTGCCTGCTCCACAACCCACATCCAGAATTCGACCTGCCCCAACTGGGACCAACGCCAGCATCTCTGGGCGTGATTGTGAATAGTAGGCCGAATTATGTTTCATTTGGTTTCTTTCGCCCCCAACTGCGTTTTTGCCATTGGTTCGCTTATCCGGAGAACGGCAAACCGAAAAGCTCGTGCTCAAGCAAAGCAGTCTGAACGGGCCTGCAGACCGTAATCTTCTCGCGCCTCACTGGCCAGAGAACCGTCTGACGGACATCGCCCACGTCCATCCAAGCCATTGTTGGACAATTCGGAACTTTGGGCCACCGATAATATTCTTGGGCGAATGCCCTAACAGTTTGATTTGTCTTAGGGCTGAATTCACCAATGCCGGTTCGGATCCACTGAATTCATACGCAAACTGTGCCCAGAGCGTGGCCGCCGCTATGCTTGACGCATCGCTGTTTTTTGTCAGAAGCAATAATTCTGTCCTAAGTCGGCAGACTTCGAATGCTGATTCGATGGCCTTGGCGCCTCGTTGCCTACTCAAACTGCCGGGCACGCGTCGATAATAAACGCGACAGTCCGCCACAAAGACCTGACGCCCGGCAGCCAGCATTACGCGTGTGAAGAACTCGCCGTCATCGTGCAGTGTCAGCGATTCGTTCCAGGGCCCCGCCTTTTCAATCAACGATTTGTGTGTCAACCAACAACCTGTCTGCATCATGCCGAGACCACACATTGACTGCTGCTGCCAGGCGATCGGGTCCTCAGTTGTCCAAACCGGCTCGCTAAATTCCAGAGCATCATCAATCCTGTCGGTAAATGGCAACCATGCACATGACGCAAGCAACTCATTATTCTGCCTAAGAGCACTCAGCTGCAGCGCCAGCTTGTCAGGTGACAATAAATCATCCGCATCCAGAAACTGAATAAACTCTCCGTGTGCTTCTGCCAGCCCGACATTCCGTGCGGCAGCTGCTCCGATACCTTTCGTCCGAAACAGGCGAATTCGCTGATCTTGAAAGCAGCGAACAATCTCACTTGTCGCATCCTTCGACCCGTCATCAACAACGATAAGTTCGAAACTGGAATGAGTCTGAGCTGCAACAGATAGCAGCGTATCCAGGATAAATTTTTCCGCATTGTGAGCGGGAATAATTACGGAAACAAAACTGTTCATGGACAAGGCTGCATCAATGTCTGGCGAAAGTTATTTGCCTAAAAGCCGCCGCAGAGATGCTCTGGCAGAAACGGGCAATAACCGCTTCAGGCTGATTTTTATGTACCAGGGTATAGTCCGCAGGAATTCGTATAATGATAAACATGCAAAACGAAGCCCGCTCGCCACATTGTCGATATCAAACAGGCCTGAATTACAAACGGCAAAAGCCTGCACAGGCAGACCGGCACCGCCGCTGCGATTGACCAGTTGTCGCTGGTATTTGGTTTTGATGAAATGAAAATAACCGATCCTGCGACCGATCAGGATGTCCCACAACTCTCCATCCCACCACAAGATCAGAAATCCTGGTCGGCCTGCCCACCAAACTAGCGTATCCTCCTGAACCATCGGGACGACGTTCAGGTGAATGGCAGCTGTGTTGCTCAGCGACTTCACCTGGTCCGAAAAATGGGCTTCATCGAAGACGCGATACTCAGGATCGGCCAACATGTTCACAAAGTCCGGCACCTGTTGATACAACAACCGAAGCGTTGAGGTATTTCGCAGAATTGTGAAATGTCCAACAAGAATTCGTTTCGACGACGTTACCACATCCGAGCGTTCTAGGAGCTCTAGCGTCAGGAATCGTGAAAGATCACCGAATATAACGTCGACGTCACAATACCCCCAGAATCTATACGGCGCAAGCCACTCTTCGAATATATGTCCGTAAACAGGTTTCAGGTCGCAAAGCTTGTATCCATAGGAGAAACGATAGTCGCAACCCAGACGATCACCAACCATTTTCTCGAAATGCAGTCTTGGTAGCTCGATGACGCGAACATTCTCCGGGCAGTTTTCGGGCGGCGCGTTTTCGGTAAAGATCAGCCAGTGAAAACGATGATTGCGAGCACATGATCTGAGAAAGTAGCGGAACCAATTCGGCCATTCTCCATACCAGACGATAACCAGACAGACGCCGTGCTCGGTCTCTGTTGAACCGTTCGCACTGATGAACCCCGACATTGCCTGGCGGGATCCCGCAGATTCATCAGAATCAATTCGCATCATCGACATTTTCAAAGCCGCAAAAGCGGCTGTTGACGGAATCGCTGAGACATGGGTGACGGTCATACTGATGTACAATCGAAATTAGTTCACCTTGCTTTGTCCGAAGTGACTTGTCACTCCAAATTTCGAGTTCATCAGGACTCATATAATGCATTGTTACCAGACGACTGCTGTGACGGCCGCACACTTCGAAGTCAATTCCGAGTTCAGTGAACCGTAAAAGATGATTGTGGATTGCCTGGTCAAGCCCATTTCCCCGAACAACCTTGCCACCCAACTGCAGGATCTCGCGACACATGGCCGCAAGGTATCCCTTGATTGCCAAAGCAGACCCTCCGGTAACTCCGGAACACAGAACGGGATGTCCACCAATTTGCTTCAAGTCTTCATCGCTATAGCAGATCCTGTACCATGCACTGTTAACCGAACAATCTTGAAGAGCAATCGGCTCTTCGCCACAAAACAACCTGCCACTGAATGGTTCCAGAAATGGATCACTCTGTAGAATCACATCGCGAGTATCGCACAACAGGATTTTGTCGTACGTTGCAACTGAATTCCTTCTAATCCAATCGAAGTACCACAGGTATCGTGCAACCGCAACACCGAATGCGCCGGTTATCAACGGCGAATGTGCGTCGTTCCGTGTGGCTCTTCTTCCCAAGGCCAAAAGTGCCAGGGATAGAATGCGACGACCGCGTTTCAGCCTTCCAAAGTATCGCCGTGTACGCATGTCCTCGGGACGCAGCAATTGACAGTTTGCGCAAAACTTTCTGGCAACCTTTGAATCGCGATCCACTGCCCTGTCCGTAAACAGAAATACATCCGCCGAAGGAATCGACTGGTGGCACGATCGCAGAAACGGCTCGAGTTGCTCAATCGGGTATCCATATGCGGTTCCAAGAATTGCTGTCTTATTCTGCATGCGATTGATATTTGGGTTCGTAAAAACATGTAGTGGGTGGCAAAAGAACCAGGAATTATTCAACGCACGCTGATATCTCGACAACTGCAATCTGTCGACAATACCATGGACTTTCAAACCACGAATTACACGTATGACATGAATAGGGACCAGTAAAGTGAACGTTGAATGATGGTGTCGGAATTGCAATGTAAGGCTAAATGGTTCCTGTCTCGGAATCAGATTCTGTTGTCTTCATTCGTGATATTCTTGGCTCAGTTTTTGTCGCTCACAATCAGTGCTATCAGATCAGCGTTTTCGGAAACCACGCAGCAGATCGGGAAAGGTCAACCCGGATGAGCGATACAACTTCCACGCATCGGGAAAACGCCAGCCTTTCCAGCAAAGTGAAATCAACCGACGAGCGTGGTTGTGGCGAGCTCTTTCTTCAGCTAAGTGGCGGTCATTATCATTCAATGGACAGTCGGAATCGTGCAGTGTCTGCATCGCCAATTTGAAACCACGTCCCTGATAGACAAGACCTGCATTCCCGCTCGAAAATTCCTGACCTTCATGTCGCCTCCACCAAACAAGTCCTGGTGGAAGTAATGCCACAGGCCACCGAGCTGCCAAACGCTGCCAAAGATCGATGTCCGATAAGACCTTCCATTCCTGTCGAAATCCACCGACTTCTTCGAAAGCTTCTCGGCGGATAATGGCCCCCGAGGGCCCGCACGACAGGCATCCACGCCCCAGAAACTGTTTTCGATACGCATCCTGCGGCGACAACACCCACGGATATGGCTGTTCGTCTTCTGGAAGCGAATGACTCAACGCCAGTGATACAGCTGGATTCGCTTCCATCGCAGCGACCATCACGCCGAGCGAATGCGGATAGATCAAATCGTCGGAATCCAGATACTTCAAATAGCGACCTTTTGCCAGCGAAGCCGCTTTCATCCTGTTGCCGTAGTCACCGAGGTTCTTTTCATTCACGTGAACCTTGAGCTTAGAGTCTTCTCTCTCGACTTTCCGGGCAATTTCTACAGATTGATCACTGGAACAATCATCAACCACAATCACTTCGAAGTCTGTAAACGACGATGCCAGAATGCTTCGAAGGCTGGCCTCCAAATACTCCTCGCGGTTGTAAACAGTAACCAGTATTGAAACACACGTACTCATAAACAATTAATTCGAAAGAGCCCGACGACTCTGCAAAAACCGTTGGCGCCATGTGTCGAGAGGCTGAATGACGCCGAACATCACCCCCATACTGACTGCGATTGTTAAGAATACGATTAACCCGCCGCGAAGTAATGAGTTCGCTCCGTCGTACAGTGAATCAACAACAGGAATCACAATCAGATGGGTGAGGTAAATGGGATAGGAGAACTCTCCAACGAATCTATCGAGTCGCTGCTGTTTTGTGATTTGAAACAGTTGAGGCACCAGAAAGAACCATGCGACATAACTCATTAATGTGGCATAGTGATATTCAAGAAAGCGATTTGAAAAGGACACTGACTTACGCAGGCAGAAAAAAAGAAACATGGAAAGGATGCAGAAAATAATGTATCGGAAATGCCCCTGAGGCAGTTTGATCTTGAAATCAACTGCATGTCGATAGGCCAGCATGCCAGCGGTGAATATGGCAAGCTCAAACGGAAAAAAACGGTAAATCCATGGGTCACGCGTTAGCCCGAAGGACTCATAGAACACGATCCTTGCCAGGATTGACAGACACAGGATACCCCACAGGACGTTAGTGCGGCGTTTGGCCAGATACGGCACCAATGCGTAAAAGTAGAGTTCGAGCGCAACACTCCAGGCCTGCGGAATTAGTAGATATCGATATAAGGGGAATCGTGAATCACCGGCGTCCGCCACGAAAAGCGTTAAGTCCTGACCAATGACCGAAAAATTCGTGATGGTTGTAAAGACAATTCCCAGAGTGGTATTGTGACTTCTCGAATTCGCATCGAGAAGTGGCAGGTAGCCCGAACTTCCTTGAAAAACACATAAGCCGACTCCGGTCACCAATGCCGCAAGCAGTACTGCAAAATACGGGCAATAGATCCGCGACAGTCGACTCATCCAGAAAGCATATTTATCGGGATACTTGTCGTAGATCATCTGCATATAAAAGCCAGAGATCAAAAAAAAGATCTGTACTGCCTGGGTTCCATCATGGATGGTCCACCATGTCGGAATGCCCGCATGGACGAACACCACACAGATTGCCAGATAGAAACGCAGAAATCCCAACGTCAGCGCGCCCTCCGCAGCGTCTTTGTCGAAAGGTTCAACGGATGGAATCTCCGACTTGAAAATGATTTGAATGGCAGGACCTGACGCATCTTCATTTGTAACCGAACCGACGGGCGAAGTTTATGCAGGGTTCCTCAACAGAGCGATGCAGCAAAGCTGAGATTCCCAAAGTCACGGCCAGCGCGGTCAAGGTGACGAGCGATGAATTCCATGAATCATTTGCAGGAGCCCTCTTGAAAACCGAGCCGTGGATTAGCCCAAGAATGAGTTGATGAAACAAATAGATTCCGTAAGACCACGCCCCCAATTTTTTAAGAAGATTGGTGCGCAGTGGCCACAAGGCAGGGCAACCCGTGCATAAGACCGAGATTAGAATCAGGTTTGCGTAAAACACTGCAAAGAAAGTGTGCTGAAACTCACCCATGCCGCCCTTCCAGATTACAGCAACCACGCCAACTGCAAGAACGAACAAAGTACAACACCAAAAGAATATATTCTCGTGTAACCAATTTCTGTAAATCGGATGACGGATCACAACTGCCACCAATACGCCCAGCGCAAAGGAGTCAAGGCGAAAAGGAAGCATTACATATGTGTGAAAACCAGGAACGATTGTCCGTAACATCGGTGCTGCAAGCCCGAGTAAGCAAATGAGTTTGATTGCCCGACTAATTGGGAGAAGAGTGAAAACCAGCAATACAAGGCCGTAAAACTGTTCCTCAACTGCGAGGCTCCATGTTACACCCAGTGAGTTTCCACCAAAGTCCCCGATTGCGGCCATATAGAAATTCTGGATGCCGAAAGCATATGCCGCGATCGGAACAGAACCGCATCTGATCCAATTGAACTGACCTGAGGCCAAATTTAAATTTATCACAAAGGCAATCACCAGAAGTATCGCGTACAGAGGACCAATTCGGAGCACTCTGCGCAATATGAAATTCCTCGCGAAACCTTTGCTTGTGCCGTTATTCAGAATAATGCCTCCGATCAGTAAACCAGACAGTACGAAAAAAAGGTCAACCCCACTCCAGGCAATGCTTGTCAGGCGATAAGCATAAAAGGACAGTGTTCCACGAGGTGGCAGCGGTGTTGAGCAGGTAAAGTAGTGCCATGCCAAAACCATTAGAATCGCCAGTCCTCGCACGCCGTCGAGTTCAGGAATCCTGTTCGAAGGTGTGGCGGTCTGGCGAGTATCGTTGTTAGCCACAATCAGTCATCCTGAATATTGTTCCACCTACGTGAATCAGATCTTTCGATGCCTGATTCCAAGTGGTTCTAAGAGCTTCACTCGCACAATCGACCGGAAACTTTTGCGGAAAGCCTGTAAGCAATTTCGTCTCGATATCGGAATTCTGGGAAATCGTTCTGCAGAGGCAACAAGCAGCCCATCGACTGAGTAGCTTTCGGCAGGGGTGTGTTCTGCCACGAGTGAATAGCCTTGTTTGCGTAATGTCTGGCGACAAACCTGGTGGATGTATTCCGAATGTGTTGAAATGAATATCCATCCGATGCGTTTTTTCTGAAGTGCTTTTGCTGCCCCAACCAGCATGCGGGCTTCTGTGCCCTGAATGTCGGCGTGCAGGACATCAAGATAATCCAGCTTCTGGCGTTCCATGAGCGAGTCAACCGAAACAGTTTCTGCCGTAACGGAGAAGCCCTTCCAGAGTTCAATTTCCTTGATAGGATGGCATTCGCGACCAATGGCCGCATGGAGAAAAGTTCCCTGTCTGCCGTTCAATTCAAAGTTTCTTCGTCCTGCTTCCAATGCAGACGGCACCGGCTCAACAAGGATTGCTTGGCTTGCCGCAATATCTTTCAGAAACCATAGTGAGTAATAGGCCCAGAAACTGCCCAGTTCCATGATGGTGCCGCCCTTGGGAATCTGTTTCAGCACCTCGAAGAAGACACGTTCTTCCTGTGGCTCGTGAACACCTCGCAGTTGCTTGATCACTTCCACATTGTAATCACCATAGTGGCTGCCACAGTCGGTCAGGATACCGTTATGCATATGCTGAACCGCGCCGGAGGCTGTTCCTGTAACGGAACCAGCCCCCTCCACACGCGGCAGTGGATCGCAGTCACGGCATGACACGGCTATCTGAATTCGTTGTAAATCGGCCTCTGAAAACGGCTGCTCATTCATGGGCAAGGATATGTCCAATACGTTCGAAAACTTTTTGTGAGTGGGTCAGTGCGAGGTGTTTGTTTTTTTGAAGCCATTCGAAATTCTGGTCAAGCACCGCCTTCGAGTCAGAGTTCAATGCATCAAAAATGACCGTCTGTATTGAACCGGTGCGATTCGCTGGATCTATCCATCGTGCATCGGAAAGCACCGCATGTTCCAATTCCGGGCGAGCCCGATACACCGGCACACAACCCGCAACCACAGCCTCAACAAATTTCTCCGTGAAGTAATGCGGCTCCAACATGTTTTCCAGGCAGATGGCCACTTTGTACTTGGCCATCAAATCACGTTTGCCCGCCGCCGGCCAGTCGCCGGGAATTTCGCCGCGATAATTTGCGGGAGCTTTCGGCGGAGAGTACCAGTGCTGGCGATAGCGAGTCCAACCGCTGCGACCATATAGATCCACATCGGGATGTGTGATCAAACGATTGCGGTATGCAATGTCGGGATGCCGTTTCCATGGACTGCCGCCGTGGTTCGATACGATTGCGATGGCCTTGCGCATGCGATCGGTTCTAGTGTTCATGACCAATGGCTCAAAGTGAGTAATATGCGGCACTCGATATCGTTCATCCGGGTGACCATGCCACAGGAATTCGTTATGTCCCAGCCGAGCTTTAATCTTCGGCCACGTTCCATTGCCGAGACCACGGAACTGGCATTGTGGCTCGCAACAGTACCATGCCTTGCGACGAGGAAACGTAAACAACTCCGGATGAGGTGCCCATTCGCAAAGCAATGCATCGGCTTTTTCCGTGGGTATATCGATGGAGAAAACCGCAGTGCCTGTTTCCACGGAGGTCGTCCACGGCGAGATGAGTCGGACCATAAGTTTTTGGGAATTGGTCAAGCTCTACTCACACCTTCTAATCGATGTGCAAAACTGCTGTTTGTCTGCGACATTCTCTTTGGTAGACGCTGTTGCTGTGTTGGTCGGGAAAAACTCACGCGGTAGCAACAACATTGCCATTCGACGTGCGATGCGTACCAAAAAATAGCAGCGCTTGAGAAAAAAGAAGCTGAATGCAAAGTAGAATTTGACCAGGCAGCGGCGCAGGGAGTCTGGACGGTATGTCTCACTCCATCTCTCCAGCACGCGTTGCATCGCATGCGCCGACCGGTCCTGAGTAAACATTAGAAACTCGCACTCGACAAAATACTGCCCTTCCCAGATGGCATGATATCGCTCCATCGCCTGACCTTCCTGAAGCGTAACAGTACCCACTTCCAGTCGCTCAAGTCGGGAATCCAGAAATTCAGCACTGCTGGAGTTCGTAATTCTGGTTGTTTCAGACCGACGAATGAAGACATCCGGAGTCGCATCCGGAAACTGTCGGACTTGTAGGCCAGAGAGCAGCGCCCGGATGTGCAGATCGGCGTCATCCCCATAACACACCCGTTCGTTAAAGCCGCCAATCTTCTGGAATGAACTCCGCCGCCACAACGGTGATGAGACACACCAAGGCCCGTCGGATCGCAGAAAGCGAGCCAGATCATCGCCCTGAGGATCCATCTTGTTCCATTGTGTTTTCAGGTCCCCCACGTTATCACGAAAGAGTTCAACAGGGAACACCCACAGATCAGCATTCGGCTGACCGTCAACCTCGGTCATTCTTTGTTTCAGGCAAACAGGCGCCAGTAGATCGTCCGAGTCCAGAAACAGCAGGTAGTCACCAGTGGCTGCGGCTGCCCCCAAGTTTCGACACCGCGAGGGCCCTTTTGTCCCATCAATTCTTTGCAACAATCGGATCTGTTCGCCGGCAATCTCCTGAATCGCCTGCCACTCCGACTTTCTCGACCCGTCATCAACCACAATCACTTCCCATCCGCCGTACGTCTGTGACGCTACGGACTGAACCGCCTGCTTCAGCAATTCGCACCGATCAAAATGAGGAATGATCACGGATACAACCGGTGGATTCGCAACTGTCAGGGTTCATTTCTCCGGACAACTGCTCGGCCCTGGCATCGGCGCCGTAGTTGCAGATTAAGTTCATTTTTCAAGTGCGATTCGATCGTATCCTTATGGCCTTCACATAGCGTCCTCTGTATCAACCCCGGCTCCAATTCGTCGATCGTGATCCCACGCGTCCCAAAACATAGATCAACGATGCCGTCTTCCAAAACACCCGTCAGAAATCGACGCGTCAGGCCAAACTCACCATAAGGAAAGGCGAAAACCCGGTAATCCAAGTGGAATCGCTTCGTAATGGCATCAACGCTGACGTGAATCTGCCTCTGTTGCTCCGCAGGACGAAGCTGCTCAAAAAGAGGATGGTCAACACTATGGGCTCCAACGGTGAATCCCTGGGAAAGCAGGGACTCCATCTGAATTCCGGTCACATACGGATAATCTCGCTTCAGCCAAGCTTCTATGTCCATTTCCAATATTCGTGTTACCAATGACAAGAGTTCGAACTGAGGGATTCTTGACTGAAGAAATAGCGTCAAATTGGTTCCGTGTTGGGCCAGCACGCGTTCTGCCTCGTGACGCACCGTTAAGGAACAGTGACTGACTTCATGAGCAATTAGCCCCAAAACGTCCTCGAAAAATGGTGCTCGATTGTCGATCATCGACGAACACAGGAAGAAGGTCGCCGGAACACCCTTTCGAAGCAGAATGGGGGCGACGACGTCATAAAGTTCGCGATACCCGTCATCGAAACTCAGAAACCAACCATTTGGTTTTTTCGCAAGTCCACGTCGCCATGCCAGCAACTGATGGAGGTCAACAGGCTCCGCGAGATTCAGTAAAACGTCCAAGTCTCTTTCAAACTCCGAGGGCGTCTTGATTCGATAACGCCCACCCCACCACTCCGGGTGATTTTCTCTCACGATATGGTAGACGGGACAAAAGAGCGTCGGTCCAAGTGTTTGCCAATGTCGCCGCAGACTCAGCCATGGCTTTGCGAGTCTCCACGATAAACTGCGGATTCGACCAATGAGCCTTGGCTTACTGCGGAGGACCAAGTCATCTTTAGGCATCACTGGTGACGATTCCTGAGAATTCGGAGTCCCTTATTCCAAGCTCGTTTCATGAGTGCGGGAACCGGATACCGCCAGAACCTCTTTGTCGTCATTCGCCACGGCAGGTAATCAAGTTTCAACTGGCGTTTGACAGCCCAAGCCTTGAACAGCCCCCAGAGATTATCAGGCTCGACATACAGAAATGGAGGCCGAATGCCATAATCCGGAGCAGGTTTTTCCTCATAAGAGCGAAAGCCAGACTGGTGATGATGCCAGGTTCGGATACTGAACGCGGGATTTATTACCTGATAGCCAGCCTGTTGCAGTTCCCCGGCAATTTTGTTGTCGCAGTCATAAACACCCAGCGGGAAATTCCCCGGAACCTCTGGAATTCTCCCGCGAAACAGCCAGCAATCTTGACTGTCCCCGTGCTCAAAAATCTGACTGGTACCATCGGCAAGTACATCCCATCGCGACAACGCCATCACTGTTTTTTCTGGCCATGAAAACCTAGTCAGCATTCGAAGATTGTCATCCAGAGCAATATCCGAGTTGGCGATCAAGGAAATATCATTCGCTGACGAGACAAGTTCATTTGCCCATCCGAAGAAATCACAATAGGACGGTCGATGAGTTATTGCTCGCGTGTTCAAGCGTGGACTGTCAATCCACGGACTATCCACTCCTTCCAAGAACACACAGATGGCATCGATTTCCAGCAACACGAGATTCCGCTCCAATGCAAGAGTCAGCTCTTGCAGACGATCTGAGTTACCTTCTGGATAACACGAAATAAATAAGCGAATCATGTGCAATTGATTAAGTCACTAATATCGGACAGACCGTTTTACGCTCGCAATGCCGCAAGTCTCCCGCGTCCATCTGACTGCTGCAAGCCGATGCATGGATATGTCAGTGCCGAATTCACAAAACAAATCTCGCAGCATCCACCACCTCGCCAGCTGATTATGCTTCACGCGGCCAGAATTGACACATTCGTCGTTCGAGCATACTAACCCGAAGCATCAGCGATGGAACAGGTTACATCCCTCGCTGACGCTTCGGGCTAGTATCAGAGTTGCCCGGGTTGGAGGATAACCTAGAATCGCAGTCGTTTCGAAAATCCACTCATTCGTTCAGCAGTGACGTAGGAGGGGACCCGGACGAGTTCGCCACGTGTGCGCAAATTAAATCGTCCCGCATTACGGCCGCATTGCATGGCCAAATCGTAGAGATTTGAATCCACCGCAGGCAGCATGCAGATGGAACACTTTGACAGAGAACGCCGGATTGATCACTTCGTAACCAGCCGCCCGCAACTCGTAGAGCATGCGGTTGTCGCAGCGTGGGATTCCCATGCAAAAATCAGGGACGATCGGTCGGATTTTACCTCGAAAAACCCATGCGTCCTGACTGTCATTGCGATCGAATAGTCTTGACGTGCCATCCGGCTGCACGTCCCAGCGAGACAAAGCGACACACTGGTTTGGCTTCAAATTTCTGGCCAACGCCAACAACGACGAATCAAAATAAATGTCACTGTTCGCAAGGATCGAAATATCGTTGTCCGCGGATACCAACGCGTTCGCCCAATCAAAAAATTCGCTGTACTTTGGGCGATGGGAAATGGACCGCACCAATAGTTTTGGATTCTTCACTTCAGGTGCCAACCGTTTCTCAAATATCACATCCATTTGTTCGATTTTGGAATTGTTCAGATTGCTACACATGCATTCGTCAATTTCCAAGCATCGCAGTTCGTTTGACTCATTATAAAGCGATGTGAATAACCTAATCATTTACTTTTATTAACACCTGAGCTTCGAAGAAATCTTGCGACACTAAGGAAAGTCATCATCGGGACGACTCGCCAATTCCTTATTGAGCTGACACACTGGAATAACTGAATACAAAAACGATTGGTTGTCTTATATTGCCAGATTTCTCGCAGACTCGGTTCGTTTTCGTATCTCCGTGAAGTTGCTCTCTTCCGAACGCGCCGCACAGCTCGGGAGATAGCCAGTAAATAGGGCGTGTAAACAAGTCTCAAGAAATCATCGGACAGCTTCATTCCATAGTCGAAGACCTGAGGCTCAATGAGTCCAAATCGATGCACGCGTAGTCCCTGGAAGTGAAAACAGATCAACAACGAGTTATTGACCTTCAGCCCTGATGAGGTCTGTTCGAGTTGGTAATTTCCTTTATTCCATGGCGCAACGTTGACTCCCGCATGCCGAGCGATCTTCACGTTTTGGCAACTATCAGGCCATTGATCCAGGTATTTCTGGTCAGCGAAACGGTCACCTTCCAATCGATCGAAACACCATTCGATGCAGTCACTCCGCCACTTTTCGAGGCAAGCGAGCGCAATAGAATCACGCCGAAATCCGAGGACCCCTACATTGAATTTTCCGTAGACCTCGAGATCTTTTTGAAACTCAGGAAACCGATGTTCAACAATGTAAACAGAATCGTTCCCCATGTCTTCAATCATTTCGCCGATGCCGTTGAAGAACCAAAAGTCGGCATCGACATAGAACAATAATTCAGATTTGGAATGTTCACGCAAAATATGCAACACGATACTCGGAGTACAAGTAAAGTAGTACTCGACTGTAGTGCGTGACGCTGCCAATACAGATAATTCGTCGTCCCCCTGTTCGAATCGTTCACGCGAAACCGGTATGAAGTCATCGAAACCAAGTTGGGCAACAGCTGAAAACGCCGCATCGTCCATACAAACTGCAAACAGCTTGGAACCGGGTGCGTGCTGTTGAAGTGACTCAAAAAGCGCAACGGCCCTTGGAAGATAGCCCACATCAAAGTAGGTGCAAAAATCAATTGCCATAGTCACGCAGAAAGAGCCTTCCGGAGCGAGGCAATTACATGACTAACATGCTCCTCGGGAAGTTCGGGATACATTGGCATGCTGAGGATTTGTGGAATGAGTGCTTCCGTATGCGGCAATTCAACGATCCGCTGTATTCGATTTTGGTAGGCAGATTGAGTATGAACCGGCTTTGAATAATGAATGAGCGTAGAAACATCAAACTGCTTCAACGCCTGCTGAACGGCATCGCGCTGCTGGCACCGAATTACGTACTGATGATAAACATGTTTGGACCCACGAACCTCAATGGGACGAAAACAATGACTGTCTGTCAATTCCGTTTCGTAAACGTTGGCTATTCGCCGACGAGCATCGTTCATGGAGTCAAGATGCCGCAATCGGACCCGTAGAATTGCCGCCTGCATTTCATCCAATCGACTGTTGAATCCAGGGATTTCGCTGTTGGTTCGATTCTGCCAACCGTATTGCCTTAACATTCTGAGTGAGTCAGCAACTGCTGCGTCATTCGTCGTGATGATTCCTGCATCCCCAAAGGCACCAAGGTTTTTTGTCGGATACAAACTGAACGCACCGACATGGCCAATTGATCCAACGCACAATCCATCAACAGTCGCTCCATGCGATTGGGCACAATCTTCCAGAATCTTCAGGCCGTGTCGACAGGCGATGTCCCGAATTGCCGTCATGTTAGCCGGGTGCCCATACAGATGAACGGGAACGATCGCCTTCAACGATTTGGCGAGCGATCCGGAATTCTGAATCGCCTTCTCAAGACTGTCAGGGCACATCGTGTAGGTCTGAGGATCAACATCGACAAAAACCGGGGTGAGCCCCGCCATTTCGATTGCTGCAACGGTGGCAACGGCCGTGTGTGAAACCGTCAGTGCTGCGTCTCCGACGCCAAGCCCCAACGCTCTTAGTCCAAGGCAGATCGCATCAGTCCCATTTCCGACTCCCACGGCATGGTCGGTTCCAACGAAGGCAGCAAATTCCTGCTCAAATGCCTCAACCTCAGAGCCGAGGATATACCAGCCTCGCTCCATGACGCCACGTATAGCGTCATCAATCTCCCGTTTTTGGGCGAGGTAACCTGCATGTGGGTCACAGGGAATGACTTGCATAAGGATCGATCAATGCTCTTTATGAGATGTATTTGGAAAGGTTTTGGCGATAGAACTCAAGTGTTCGGTTTAATCCATCTAACAAAGTAACCTGCGGCTTCCAGCCAAGCAGATCCCGGATTAGACTGTCATCGCTGTAATAGTCACCGATATCGATCTTTTTTCGTTCTGCCGGGAACTCACGCACAATAAATCCCCCCTTACCATTGGCTCCGGTTATCAACTCCGCCAGGGAGTGCAGGCTGATCTTTTCTTGACCGCCAAGGTTGAAACACTTCCCCACGGCTGCAGGCTGAGTCGCTGCCAGCAACATTGCGTCCACACAGTCGTCAACGTATGTGAAATCTCTCAATTGCTCGCCGCCCCAAACCTCAAAAGGAAGTCCTTCCAGTATTCGTCGAATCCAGATTCCGACAAAAGTTTGCCGCGCGTCTTTAATTCGCATTCTGGGACCGAAGGTGTTTGTCAGTCTCAGCACCGTTGTCGGAATGTCGTAGACCTGCTGATACAGCAGATGATAGAACTCTCCTGCAAGTTTGTGGATTCCGTTCACATCAACGGGTCGAGTGGGGTGCTTTTCATCGACAGGCAGATAATCCGGCCGACCATAAAGCTGTCGAGTACTTGCAAAAACCAATCGAAGCCTAGGATTGTAGTGGCGGCACGTTTCGAGAATTGACAGCTGTGAGCGGCAATTGATGTCCAGGTCTGTGAACGGATCATTCATCGAATCCTGGTGGCTGGTCTGTCCGGCAAGGTTGAACAGATAATCCTGGCCCTGAACAAGGTACCGCAGGCTATGCTGGTCGCGTACATCCGAGATATTGATCCG
>Ga0209390_10001473_pt1 | contig 45305 bp, 44 predicted proteins | sample BON01_FD_187212 | JGI IMG/M metagenome (GOLD analysis project Ga0209390, IMG submission 187212) | Freshwater microbial communities from Lake Bonney liftoff mats and glacier meltwater in Antarctica - BON-01 (SPAdes) (version 2) | ecosystem: Environmental > Aquatic > Freshwater > Ice > Glacier...
GGCATCTGCTGCATCGGCATCTGCTGCATCGGCATCTGCTGCATCGGCATCTGCTGCATCGGCATCTGCTGCATCGGCATCTGCTGCATCGGCATCTGCTGCATCGGCATCTGCTGCGGCATACCCGCCTGCTGTGTCAGCTGGTGGGCAGGGAACCCGCTGTTTACCTGAGGCATATGCGCCTGCGGCAAACCACCGACAGCCGGAAACACCGCAGCCGGGTTTCCAACAAACGGCGCCGCAACTGTCGCGTTTGCGGTTGCTGCGTCGGCATACATTGCAGGCTGCTGTGCCGGGTCTACCAGCACAGCCTGCGGTACAGGGTTTAGCGTAGATGGTAGACTAGGCATCGCGCCCTGTGGCTGTGGCATTACCTGCGAGCCGGTTAACCCGTGTGCTCCGTAGACCCCAGGCATCCCCTGCACACTTGGTGCACCGTACATCCCCGGCATGCTCTGCACACCCGGCATACCCTGCATCCCGTAACCTTGCGGCATCATCCCGTGCATAACACCCGGCATACCGTATCCGCCACCAGCCACAGACATGGCCGCTACAGCCAGCTGCCGAACACGATCTGGAATCCACTCAGGGTGGTCGTGGAACGCGTAGAGAATAACACTTGGTGGGAACTTGTCCGCAATCCACTGAGCCTGCTGCTCATAATCATGGAACACCAGCGAGGTATCCCACTGGATAGACTGCCCCACCAATTGCGACTTGAACGCCGAGAAGTCCGCGCCAAGTCCGTTGAAGTTATCCTCAGCGTAACACGCATACGACGTGTTACCACCACCCTGCGATCGACCACTCCACTGCTGGGCAGCTTGAGCAGCCCAAGCTGCTGGTCCGTTAGGTTGACCCGCAGATGCTCTCGCAACACGTGGGTCGGGTTCGTCCCCTTTCCAGAACGTCACAAACCGGCCGCAACCGGGCTCAAGCGATACCATGTCCCCGTTAACGAACGAGTTCTGATAGTCCTGCGTTCTAGGATCTGCTCCGGGTAGCATCGCATTCATGAGCGCCTGCAGCTGCCCTGCGGCAGATTGCGTCATACCCAGCAACTGCGGCTTATCTACCCAACCTTTTGGTGGGTGATTAATCACATTCTTGTGTTGAAAAACCAACACCTGAGAAAAGAACGCCATGCTTGGTTTTGGGAGCGCTGCCGAACGACCTGTGCCGCCCTGCAACAACGCCGCCCAACCCTGCTGGTCTTGCGCGTTCTTCACAGCGTTACTAACTGCGTTATACAAAATGTGCGGCGGGCTCTCCTCCACAGGCGGGCTGTGAGTATCCATCACATCCCGAATCAGAAATGAAGCCCCACCACCAGAAGCGTCGCGGCCGAAGTTGGTAACTGCTGGGTACGCCCGAATCCAATCCCCGAACGCATTCGGCTCTGCTGATAAGCGGTAAGGCTCAAACAGCGGATTCTCTGGAGTAGCCCCGGACTGCTTGGGTGGCAGAAATCGCACAGTGCACGCACCGCCCCCCCACGCCAGTCGATACAAGTCCACCATGTTGTGGTCAACCATGAACTGACCACCGAATCTGCCGCCAGTCAACTGCGATTGCTCACGAAAACTGTACGCACCTGTTGGATTATGAACCATTACTCAAAATTCCTTAGTACAGAAAAAACAGTTAAATGAATTCGACAGGGACACCTGCCGCTGTAGCCGTCTCCTCAGTCATAGACTCACCCCAATTCAGCTGTACCTTGTAATCGATACCGAAATTGTAAGGTGCCCCTACCGTGATTGGCTTATTGTCCAAACTGCGAGGCCACACTGGGACCTGCTCAATCATACACTTCCTGAGCGTCCCTGCTCGCACAACATTACCACTGCTGTCTACCTCATCGCACACAAACTCTCGTATGTGCGGTATCGGTACCTCGAACAGCAGCGAGTCATGAATCTGCATGAGGATTCTGAACGGTACGCTGCCTACCAGTTTCTTCTCCTCTGAGAAGTTGTGGATTGCAACCCATACCGCATCCGCCACACAATTCTGGATCGGGAAGTTTTTTCCCTGCCGACGCTGATCTGATTCAACAGACCTGTTTCTCGTTACAGTGAACCTTCTGTAACGGCCGAATGATCCGGCCAACCAACGCGGATTCTGCGTTCTCTCTTCGCACATGTCAAGGAAGGGAAGGGTCAACGGGTATTGCATGAAATACGCGTCAATAATCTGCTGACACTGATCAGCCGTAACGTCTGTCCCCTCCTCCTGACACTGCCGGGCTATAGCTTCAGCCCCCCTACCGTAGGGGATGCCAAAGTTGACACTTTGGTGTGTCAGGATACCACCATAGGTGACGACGTGTGTAGAGTCCGTAGTACAATCATAAACTCTTCGATCACCTACTGCTGTCACTTCCCGCGCTAGCTGGAAGTTTGCTCTCAGTTCCAACAACGCATTCAACTCGTTGTAAGCCGCTGTGGCCTCCTCTGATAGCCGGCCAGGTTCTACAGCACCAAGAATCAACCGCAGCCGTGTAGGACTAAGGCTGACTCGTGCACTCACTCTCGTACATTCACGGCACTTCTCTTTGGTCTTACCTGTCACATACGGCAACAGCACAGTCAACCTACCAACCTGGTGCGGAATGATGTCTCTGTCCTGTTTGTACGCCCCGCTAGCCACACACTGAGCTGTTTTGCGTTGTGTGATGAATCCGATGTGCTCCAGGAAATTATCCCGAGACGTGTTACCTCGCACAGCGATCGCATAGTACGTCCCGTCGTAGCCAGCTCGGCTCTCTGGGGATACTTTACAGATCACAGCAAATGCAGCCAGCAACTGCTGCAGTCCGTACGCCAGCTCGTTACTCGCGGTGGAGTACGTGATCCCAAAGCTGCTGCCGTTACGCTTTGCCGACCCGTCACCTTCGAACATCCACCTCAGCATGATTCGCAGCAGGTGCTGGGGCCATGACCATACAAACTCTGGCATCTTGAGGTTGTGAGAACCTCTACCACAAAACTCGCACAACCAGCGAGACAACTCCACGGAATTTATGGCATGTTGAACCGCTCCTTTTGCATTTGCTTGAGGTGATCGTACCCTGTCGCCAAACAGCCGGAGTAGCAATTGAGTAACTGCTGCAGAAAACTCTGGGTCGTACGCCTCGGATATCCCAATCTGAATACAGCCTCTAACCGGGTCATTGCTACCTTCTGCCAGAAACAAACCAATAAACGCAGCCCAGTCTTCGTTGAACGTAGTTGGGAAGTTTATTGATTTGAAACTTGCCAGCTGCTCGCACGGAATTGTCACGAACTCTGTGTTGTCCCCAAACGGCCCCACAGCCTGTCTGACAGCAACCCAATCCCCAACAGCGATGTCTTCAGCATACCGGAATCCATACGAGCCATCAGCGTCGATCACTCGATACTGGTGAGCCCCGGTTGAAGTCAGGCTGAACCCCATCTCTGTTTCTACCTTCAGGCAGGGTTTAATCCCGCCGGAATAGACCCCAAGCAGCGGCAGATCTTGCCGCTCACTAGCCAGCTGCACAACTCCCGGCCTGGCTTGCCATTCGTCGTCGTTCAAACCTGCGGCCACTGCTTCAATTAGCAACATACCTTGGGAAGTATGCAGTCTTGTACCCTCCACAACACACTTTGCAGCATTTCTAAACTGCGGAAACCCTGCTTTTACCAGCCCTTTTTTAGTTGGTTCGCAGTCTAGCTTAAACGCTTTAACAGCCTGATTGCTGTGGATGTCGTAATACTCTGGGTGATTCTCCGGCAGAATATTTCTTCTGACGTGCTCAATCATCGCGGCATCTCCGGACAGCCACGCTATCACAGCCAGCTCGGCCCCGGTGTAGTCTGCCTCTATCAGAACGTACCCTGGGGAGGCTTTTAACACGCTGCGGATAGGGTGTGAGTAACACGGGGCACCCAACACGCTGAGATAATCGCCCTGCGCCTTCCTCTCTCCGGTGACCCTGTCCGTTGCCCAGGATCCCAAAATTCTTTTGTAGTCCGCCTCGCGTCGCGACGAGATAGCTTGCAGGTTTGGGCGTGAGCTGGAGCCTCGCCCAGTTTCCATCGTCTGCCTGAATCTTGTCCTCACTTTACCGTCATCATTTGCCAAACTGGCAATACCCTTATCGTAAACAAAAAATCCGGCTGTGTTTTTTTGAAATTCTCCATTCGTGTTTGTGAAAGGTGTTCTTAGAAGACCCTTCAGCGTTTGCGAAACAAACACAATATCTCGCAAGAGCATGACCAGCGGGTTACGGTACCCGAGAATGCCCAACGTCTCCTTATCCGCCGCTGGTGTGTGAACGGCCTCTGCTCTTCGCATGACGACCTTGTCCCACGTCATCGACCGCTTACCTGTTGTCTTCAACGGGGTAAACCCCAACGACAACGCACCCTCGGGGCGCTGCGCCCTCCGCTGATTTGTAATTGGGTCAATCTTGGGGGAGAACGGCGTCCCAAACAAAAACTCCACCTTATGTGGGGCGCTGCTTGGATTGAAGGTGGGCCAACTGATTTGAGATCTCAGGTGCGTCAACAGCCTATTATGCACATCGATGAACAACAACGCCAACATATCGATCCGCGGAAAATCGACGCTGATCCCTGTCATCTCCATTTCCAACACGCCGAGACTGGCGCTGTGTGAAACGAAATACGACTCCCACGAACTGTTACCAAACGAATCTCTGTCCAGCAGTCCGCCCTCCTGCATATGCTTGAAACAGATTCTCCGGCAACAGTCTACGTCCAGGTGTGCATAGTTGTACCCAAACTCTGGGTCTGTCGGCTCGGGGTGTAGCAACCACTTCGGCAAAAACCCATAACCCTCGAGCTGATCTTTAGTGATCCCCAACTGTTTGCACCGCTCGGTCACCGCGTCCCGGATGAGTCTGTCGTACGCCGGGGCATCCGTGTGCTTAATTGTCTGCTCTGTCAGCCCGTAGAGTGCTGTCTCATCCACAGCGTGACATTGCAGGATTGTGTCAAACCCGCCGTGAGACCGCATCTGCGATAACTCAGCTGGTGGTGCGTACGACTCTCTCGCATCGATGCCTGCGTGCACCAGCCACGGCAAGTCCGCTCTAAAGAAGTGGCCTCCAACTCTTGGACGCCAGTTCGCAGCGGGATCTGGCAGGAGCAGCCGCTTTAACTCTGTTATCGCCGCATCAATACTCGGCTTGAATGCCGGCACCCCATTCTGGTGTCGCAGGATCACCGCAAAACCTTCTTTATGTTTTGTCGAGAATTGGATCGTTCGAAGGTAGGCACCCTCGTCAGTCGGGTACGCTCCATCCCACTCCCCGTCCACAGCAATCAGGTTTCGCCACGGGTCCGTATCGTTGCGTATCTCGTCAATTATTTCCCGCAATTGCCGCTGCTTGTAGATATTGATGTGCCGCAAGCCTGTCTCTTGCTGACCTACCTCGATACCTCGTGTTAACCTGGCAAACGTACTGAACGTAGCACAGAAGTCATCCAGCTTTTCCGGTTGTAGAGCTACCGCACCAGGACTCTCCGCAACCATGACCCGGGCTGTCTTGAACATAGGCTCCCCGCCTGGGAGTGTCAAGTTAATGTACTTGTCAGCCACTCGTCCCAGCATGTCCCTGATGGTTTGTTTGTCTCCCAAAATAGCCTTAACAGCTTCAGACCCAAGACAGAGGATAAAATCTGGCTGCACCAGCCGCAGCTCCTGCTCAAGCAGGATCGCATTAGACTTAATGTGGTCTTTTGGTATCGCATGACTCTGGGGGTTTACAATCGGCCACTTCACTACAGGGGTCACGTACCAGGTTTGCGAGTCTGTAACACCTGCCGTCAGCATAGCTTGCTGCACCACTGTCGCCGCATCACTTACCAGGTGGCTTCTGGCCGCCATCTCGTCACGACCTGGGCACTTATAGATCACCATCACACTGGACCGCCTCGGTCCTCCGGCTTGGTAGACCAAGACCTGGTGAAACTTGTGCCCTGGAAGCATTGGCGCATCAACATAAGTCGACTTCAGCGGTACCCGCATTGTGAAGCGTGGGTCATAAAGCGCTCGTCTATACAGGTAATTCAGGGCTGGTCCGAATTCCTGTGGCTGTCCGGCAGCTCGGCTCCTCGCTGTAGCTGCTGTGGGCTGCGGATCCCCAAGTGCTTCCGCCATAAGCCTAAAGACGTGGCCCGGTGGAGGCATACCTGGGCTGTTTAACGGGTAGAACGGGTACTCTCTGTTGAACTCCTCGCTAACAGGTTTCCCCGCTAAAAGTCGCTGAAATTGCTCACTGTCTACAACGTTCTCAAACGAATTCATACAACACACCTTTCCTAGCTAGCTGGGCGCTGTTATGCGGACCCCTCTAGCTGAGCACTGTGAAACAATAATGGACCAGTTTACCTCTCGGGGTAGAGATCCGGGATCTGTGCCGTCTGGCAACCTCACTGACAATACTGGTGACTGGCTGCACGCGGCAGTCAGTCGCTGCAATGCAATAGCTGTCTCCTCTACCGCTTCCGGATCATAGAGTAGCACTATCGGCTTACCGGCACAGTTCACAGCCAGCAGCTGTGCCTGCTGCTGAGACAGGCTTGAGCCCATGGTAGCAACGCCAGGGTTACCAATTCTGTGTACGTCGGTAAGTCCTTCTGTGATGACAACACACGGACATTGCGAAGCCACATCAAAGTTGTACAGGATACGCTGCTTCTTTAGCCCTGGCATCGTGTAATACTTGGGTGTTGTCTTCCAGTTGCTCAGTTCTCCGAGGTGCCTACCCTGCCAACCCACATACTGCGAGTTGAACCACACAGGGAATATTATCCTACCTGCCGCCGTCGCATATCTGTCGCTGGCTGACGAGCAGTAGCCCGCCCCCCACTGCCTTAAACTGTCCAGCGTATATTGTCTCTCTACTAGCATATACTGCAGAGCTGGGTGATTAGGATTAGATACATATAAGTCAGCCAGCGGTAATACCACACCCGGCGGGGAGGCTTCTCGCACAGTAACAGCTTCTTCTGCTGTCGTCTCAGACTCTCGCACGCCGAACAAGTTATTACCTCGCTCACTCGCGTTGCGAAACCCGTAAATCAAATCGTAAAGTTTCTGCTGGTTTGTGCCCTGCGTCAGGCAGCTCTCGTTGTAACAGATAGCCAAAAACTTCATCGGCCACCCGTCGTGACCCACCTGCCCAAACATGTGGTTAACCCACAGTCTCTGCCGGGTATCGCGACAGAAAGGACAAGGTATCGTGTAATACTCTCCGGCCACCTCAACATTCAGTCTTGGTCGTTGTACCAGCATGGACTGCCTGGCTGTTGCGATGAATGGGAGCCCCTCGTTTGCTACACCCACTTGACCATCTGTAAGTGCCCACAACTTGTCATACAATCCTCTACATAACACGCTATGGCCAAGATATTCATGATGTCCTGCACCTAACATCTAAGTATTGCCGCTCCCTTCCAGTTCTGGCATAGTCGCCTGCGGAGGCATAGCCGATAAGTTTGTCCTCCTCGACAGTGTTTGAATGGCTCCAATAGCCGCAGCCTCTGTTGCGCTGAGGAACCCTGCTCCAGAGTCGCTCACCACGTACTGCGATGAAACATCCACCATAAGTGCAAACTCTGGGTGGATTTTTAGAATTGCCGGAGCCACATTCTCATTCGCCCTGTTACGGGTCTTTGAGAAGTTAAACATTCGGCAACCCGTCACAGGGTCGGCCACCCCGAGTACCCCGCATACTGCCATGTTTTCCGCAAAAGACTTCGAGTCCGCCGCGTCAGTATGTTTCAGTCTGCGGGTCGGTGCGCTTTTACCTATCTCGCCGTTGAGCTGGTGCAGCACCCAAACCGGGCACTGAAACCTCTCGGCGATCTGCTGACGCACACGACTACCGAAATACTTCAGCAATGGTGTTCTTTTTCCCTCGTCCATGCCGTTGGCGTGCATGTGCCTCTCTACAACCAACCCTGCATAATCTATGACAACCATAGAGACCTCCACATTGTCCAGTGACTCCACAAGTCTGCTGATATGTGCTTCAATCTCGTCGATGTAGCCGGTCCCCGCATTCGGATACTCCACAGATCCCGATATGTCCAGTACACGGAAGCAGGCTGTCAGGATCGGCCGTCTGAGTTCGTACCTCTCCCGCTCTGAGAGGACATGCGGCTGACCTCGCTGGTCTTCCCGCTCATACGGCAACAACGTCGCTTGCGTTGTCATGTTCGTGAATGGGTCTGGTACGCTGACCCTGTCTCGCGGGATGCGAAAGAATCCAGACCACACCTTCGGCCGCAACAGCACTGCAGACTCTTCAGCCGTTACATAGATCGAAATCTTAGGTCTAGTGTTGTTTTGTTGGGCCATAAACCAACACAACGACGCATTTGAAATTGCCAAATGCACACCCATTGTCGTTTTACCGCCACCTGTTGGACCCAGTAGACCGTACACCTCGCCCGCCCGCTGCCCGCCCAACGCGGTATCCATGAACGTAGTGCCTGTCGGTGTCAGCTCCAGTTGTGTGTTGATCGCGGTTCCAAATTCTGGCGCCATTTCAACTACTGGTAGGTCGGATAGGGTATTTGCCTCGCTGTGCAACCGTGTAGCTGCTTGTAATACGCCAAACAGATCCACCGGTACAGATTGCATCCCTGCGTTGTTTATGATTCTGCGTACGGGTGAAAACACACCCCTCGCAATAATCAGCCGCCGCAAAATGGTCCTGGCTAGCTCTGCGTTAGGTCCGCCTGTCGTCACGCTTGGGTTGGCTACAGCGTATAGCAGACCATACTCGTTGCGAATAAATAACGCCTGGTTCTGCTGTGCCATCAGGACAATGGCTGGGTTGTTGCCGAGCTCCTGCTGCACCACATAAACGAGTGACTCATACGTCACGCCACCATACTGATTCCACGATGCCGATATAGCCGCCCATGTCAGGCTAAGCAGTATCTCGTCGTCTCTGAAATAACTCGCCTGCAGCTGGCGGCTCGCCTCTGCAAACATAGGTTTATTTGTTCCGCATACAATCAACAAAAACTCAATCGCCGTTGAGTCTACTGCAGACTCGACGACAATAGGTCTCTGCGAATACGCAACAATGTCGCGTATCCCCTGGTCTTGCACTGCCATGGAGACATCCTAAAACAATTAGCGGCTACAGCCCCATTTCCGCACGAATTAAACACGCTGCCGTCTGCAGTTGCGCCGGTACGCCACTACAGAGTGCTCTATCATACTGCTCTGCTTCAAACACATACTGCACCAACGCTGACCTGAAACTGGCCACCGCTATGTGATTTATCGCCTGCTCTATGGCTACACAGAACCTGGTGAATGGCGTGATGACACACCCCGTGCGATCCGTCAAGGCGTACGAAAGTGCGTCACGCTCTGACCACCCCAGATTCCGCATCAACGGCATGGCCACCATACCGATCTGCGTCTGATCTGACTTTAGCTGCTTCCGAATATGCTCAACCCGGTCGACGTGAAATTGCTGCCAGTTCTCAGCCGCCCACTCTGAATAGAGCATGCGGGCAGCTGGAAAAGGTAACCCGCCATCCCTGCGTTTTGAGAACGCCTCGAACTGGGCTCTGATATACAGGTCTGGCGGTGCTTTCAGGTGCAGCAAATGGATAGCTAGTCGTTCCCAGGCATTCCTGCCAGCCCTAGCGGCTGACAGGGCTTTGTCACCATCTACGACCCGTATGCCGTAATCGCGGTACCTTGCATCCCCTAGCATTCTGACAGAGTTGCAATAAATGGCCCGAATGGCAGAGGCAAGCTCCTCAGCCGCCCTACCTATAGGAATCGAAGTGACTACTGCCGACGCTGCTGCATCATCGCAGTCTTCCGTCATTAACAGTATCGCCCTACTCATGGAATTCTCCTTGCTGGTGCACCTGCACTCAGCCAGCCTAGCTTCTTATAATGCTTTCCCCGCACTTCAGATCTTCGCAGGAATCGCTTATCGAAAAGGTCATAACAGTCTACCAATACAGCCCCAGTTTTGTCAGCGGCAATACGACTCAATCTGCCGGGTCCTTGATTATCGATGATCTCAGACGCTCTGGCATCCACTCGGTACAGGACGCGCAAATGCGGGAAGTCTACCCCGGTTGCCCAGACATCTGTAGCGATGACACGGCGAACCGTGCCTGTGGTGAACCCTTCGCGTAACTCGTCCCTGCGTCTTACAGTCATCTGCACAAAATTCTCGCCGACAAGGCCGTGGTTTTTGTACTTTACCATCTTCTCGGCCGTGATCGGTCCGTGGCACAATTCAAAATCTGGCAACTGTTTTGCCAGGTTTGCAGCGTGCTCAAACTTCTCGCACAGAATCAGTATCTGCGTATCGTCTGGGTAGCTCCTTCTGATGTCATCAACAATAAGCTGGTTTCTACCATGGTTAGACCAGACACCAGCCCGCATGGCCCGGGCATCCTGCAGCGAGGCGAAACCAGCTACAGGATTATCAGATAGGTGGATGTGAAGCCACCTGACGGTAATTGGTACAACAAGACCTAGCGCCTCCGCTTCCACATAACCCATCTTGTAAATACGAGAACCGAAAAGCACCTCCAGCTCTCGATCTGCCTGATCGAGTCGCATGTCGCACGTTCCAGTGAACCCAAAATTTCGTGTCGCACTCCAAGTGAAACCGATATCTCGGGAGTGTGTCGGGGCTGCCATCTTGTGGACCTCGTCCGCTAGCAGGAAGTCCGCATCACCATCTGATTTTTTCATGCTGTTCGCAACGAATACAGTCAGCCGGCTACCGAAGAAGTTCTGCCCTGCTCCGACCAATCCCACATTACTGTAATACTTTGTAAGGCGTCTACAGATGCTGCGAGCTAAGTCTGCACCAGGTACAGCGATGTGAAATTTAGCTTTAGGGTATAAGGCGGCCAGCATGGCAAATATCTCACCCTTACCGAACCCCATTGTCGCATCTACGATACCGCACTGATTTGCAGCTATCAACTGCAGGCACTGCTCCTGCCCTGGTCTGAACTCGAACATGCTCCTTAACTTGTCCCAGTTCGGCTCGTAGCATGTCGGCCGCACTCGCTCTGGTGACATGTCGTAGTACTCCACCGGCACACCACGACTATGAAGCCAACTATAAACTCTAGTTAGCATCCCAAACCCCGTGACAATAGCGCCGTAGTTGTCGTAACTAAACAGCCTTGTGCTGGTCACCTGCACATTTTGAGTCTCTCCGCTTGGTCCGTATCTGGCGTAACCTCTTAACAGCTGCACTTTTCCGTATGTTAGTTCAGCCTCCAGTGCTTCTTTAAGCTCTACTGGAGGGCTTTCCAGCTTGTCGTCGCTAATTGAAATCACTGTACCCGCTCTGCGTATCAGTATCCTCTGCGTCATAATTCCTCTGCCTTATCCAAGTCTTGCCTCTGTGTGTTTAAGCCAAGCCTCTGCATCTTGCTGCTTAAAACACAGCTGCGGGTCAAATATTCCTGTCATGTGCGGGTGGTTCACCGCGTACAAACTGTTATGCCAAACTCGAACAAGGAAGTTAACGAGAGCTCTAGTGCTGCGAAGTGCTTCCACCTCGTCACTTGTGGAGCTCTGAATTATGTCACGAGCGATTCTAGATACACCCTCTCGCATAACCAGCAGACTGTGCTCGTCGCGCCCGTTGTACACCATATCCAACACTTGGCTGCACTTGCTGTATTTAGGCGACTTATCCCCCGCCAGCACGGCGCAAATATGCCGAGGTGTTAATCTCAGGTATGTGTGAATCCCAACATAACCGGGTTTCCCTTCTCGCAAAAACCACCTCGGATCAAGGATGCTCTGCATTATACCACGCAATTGCGGTGGCGGCTCTGGCGTCAGAAAGCTCAACCCGGGCCAGAATGGGAGCGTTGTCGCCGATACGCTGCTGTCCGTCATATATCTCAGCACATCACAAAACGCAGCGTTCACCACTATCCAACCACCTGTGCTGGATCTTCGTTTACATCTTTTAAGTCGTTGCAGGATGCTGTCTGCAGATGTTGATGCGTTCTCTCTGTGCGTATTTGGCCCAGCTACGAGAATGGTGCAGCGGTCTCCGCAGCGTCTGTAGAGCTGCAAAATCAGGTCAGCGTTCCATAGTGTCCCCGTTGTAAAAACCTTGGCATAAGTTTTCCTTAATTCTGTAAAAAGCACATCGAGTGGGCCACAGTACTCCGAGCAGGTTAACCCCTGCGCGGAGACCATGATCTTCCCACTGACTACCGTAAACACAACAATTTCCGACATTACGTCAGCTCTATAACCTTGCTGAAAAGATGGTCTAGCCGTCTCTCGTGCGTCACCACGACACACTGCAGACCAGAAGATTCTGACATCCTTTTCAGGTGCGTAAACACTGGCTCAAACGCTTCAATGCGCCGAGAGTCCAGAAACGCTGTCGGCTCATCCAACAGCAGACAATTCACTTGTGGGATGATCGTCCGTGTCATCGCTAAACGAAACGCAAACGCCATCGCGACTTTCTGCCCCTGGCTCAGCCGCTGGGCTGGTTGCACTGTACCGTCGACGAACGATGCCGTAAAGGATGCCTCGTCTGCAACATCAATCCGGAAGTCCGCATCAAACAACTCCAGCTGCTGATTTATTGCACCACGGAGCCGCTGCAGGTTGGATTGCACGACAATTGCCGGGGCTGATTGACTGTGCAGTATTCTTTGTGTTTCCACAAAAATACCTCGCACATCACGTACAGCTCTGGCCTCTTCTTCTGCTGCCAGCGTTGCAGTCAGCTGACTCTCCAGCTGCAGAACACGATCAGCGAGCACTGTCTCCGTCGTGTTTGCCTGCTGAATAGCTGCGACCACAAGTTGCCACGTTGCCAAATCTGCAGAGATCTCCGGCTCCTTGCTGTAATCCACAACAAACGCCGACCTTGAGTCGATCGCTGCCTGTTTCCTGGTCGTTGCTTCCGTGAGTGTTGTAGTGGCTCGCAATACCTCCGATTGCCTTCCTGTGAGGGTGCTCTGCAGCTCCCGCAACGCCTGCCACAGTTGCTGCAGCTGCGTCACAGCATACACGACATCGCGACGATCCGATGGTGGTGGCACTGGTGGTGCCACCATAGTTTGCGACGCTGCCTGTAGTTGGTTCCGGCAGCTCTCTGAATAGGTTACGGCTTTCGTTAGACTTGCTTTATAAGCCGCCGCGCTGTCCAGTCGTCTAGAGATGGTGAGTCGCTCTGTTAATTTCGGCTCTAGGTCCTTCACCGCCTGTTGCTTACGTTCCAGCACGTGTGTACCTACCGCTCCGCACGTAGGACACTTATCGAACGCAGGCATATTGGCCAGTTGTGACAACACCGCAATATCTGTAGCTAGCTCGTTACGCCTCCCCTCATCCTGTCGAACTTGCTCGTCACTCAGTAACTGTTCCGGTGATGCCGTGTCTCGTAGTACTTGCTCCGCTTCTGTTGCCACAACACAAGCTGCCTCTAGCTGTGCCACATACTTGGAGGATGCTACTCTTACCGCCTCCACCTGATCGTACAACAGCCAAGCTTTGGCCTGCACATCAACGTACGCCTCATCTACGCCAGCTATTGCCATCTCTTTGCTGATAATAACTGCCTCCAGCAGCTTTACAGCAAGTGCTGCCTCTGCTGCCGGAGCCGTAGCCACGGCCTCCTGCTCTGTATACAGCGTCACATGCGTATCCAGCCTCTTGGAGAGCTCGATCTCCCGCAGCACTCTCTCACAGAGCTGTAACTCTGCTTGCACGGATGCTGCAGTATTCGGGTTTGCTGCGATAGCCTCCTGACACCGCCGCAGCTCCAGTCTGCAGTTAGTCAGCTTGACAGTTACAGCCGCCGAGTCTTCACTCATGACCGGCACCTCCATTCTGGAGATAAACCCGGTCAACTCTTGTAGGGCTGTCTCAGCCCTCTCCAAACGGAACAACTTCTGAAACTGCGACCGTCGGGCTGCCGGGGATTGGTCCAGAAACGAGAACAGTTCAGAGTGTGTCACTACCACCATAGCTCTCAGGATTTCCTGCGACACCCCGAGCATACTTTCGACTGCTGCCTTCACAGCTGCGTCGCCCGAGATCTCCTCCCTCCCGTTTATTGTCATAATTGCCGTGGGTGTTTTAGGCCTCAAATTGCGGCGGATCACAACTGTGCTGCCGCCGTGCTCAAACACGAGTTCCACGAATGACTTGGCGTTCTTCCCAGCTCGCTGATTGATGTTATCAGCTTTCACACCTGCCGTATCTATCTCGCCCGTGAGAGCAAAACCGACAGCGTTCAGGATGTTTGACTTCCCTGAGCCGTTCGCGCCAACGATTGCATTCAATCCGTCACCAAACACGATCACCTTGGATTCGTGTTGGCAGAAATTAGACACTTCCAATTGTATCAACCGCACGACTGCTGCTCCCTGTTTTGTATTTTTGCACAAACTCTGACAACACTGCTGGGCCGCTACCTTTAGCGGACTCAATTAGCAGTAACGCTACCACTTTCGCTTCTTCAGACACATTCTCAACCATTCCCACAGCTGCTTCCAGGGTTACCAACTCGCTAGCTGCAACTGCGGTAGCCGCCGCCTCTCTGAATTGTGTCAGCACAGCATCACCCGCTGTCCGACTGGCAATCAGGTGCACCCCGGCCGCCTTAGCTGCCGCCTGCAACACCACAAACACGTTGCCGCTCATGGAGTCATTGTAAGCGACGCTCACAATCGGCTGCCGAATATCCTGCGGGTTATGCGGGCTTGTGAGCTCACCAGCTCGCCGGATCATTGGTACCAGGCTAGCCAGCTCTTCCTCGTTTTGCAGCACATACCTCTGCACCGGTCTCGACAGTAACGGGATCCCTGTATACGTCAGAGACTGTCCTGTCGGTGACATTGTGGTGTGCAGCGTAAACACAAAGTGATTGCTGGGCTCATTTACGGCATTTACGCACACTGCCCCCGGTGATAATAACGAGACCGCTCCACCGTCTGCCGCTGATCCTGTGGACGCCAGCACCATGTGCAGATCGCCGCTCGCTACAGCTATCGCTCGTGGTAACCAGGAAGCCTCTGCTGTCTCCGATGACCCCATCTTGCCAAACTCTGCCCACGCTTGATGCGTAAACAAGATCTGAGCCTCTGCTGGTATGTGAGCAAGAGATTGTTTGAATACAGGTAGCGGCTGATAGTCCAACCCATAACAGGCGACCTGCTGCTGCCCATCCTGCGTCGGCAGATAGTGCACCTTCTCGTGCAGCCATATCGGCCACGCATGCACACTAGGCCACGGCGTAGCACAGTAGTCGTGATTCCCCTGGATGAAATACACAGCGATATTATGACTCTGCAGCTCATCCATCTTTTGACAGAAAACCTGCACTACCGTCGACGGGACGGACCGCGAGTCGAAAATGTCTCCCAGCAACACCAGCGGTAACTGCAGCTGTATCGCTATCGCCACAGCTTGGCTAAAAGCACAGATAGCGTCTCCAGTAATGTCTCTCCGAGAAACCCATGTCCTATCTGCCAGGTGCAGGTCGCCTACAATCACAGCGACAGCATTATTATTAGAAATACAATTCTCCACTACATTATCTCCTCTTCCAGTGTATTTGTTGGTTTAGACCCTACACAATTTTCCTGACAACAAAGCGGGCAGAGTGACACTCTACTAAGTCTTTGCTTCTTTACTCTACGCCACCTTCTACCAATGGTTAACAGCTGCGTGACCCGCGTATCTGAACTGGAAGATATGGCGCTCGCTGCTTTTACCATCCCTGAAATAAGCTCAGCTGTTGGCCCGACCCTCGGCCCGGCGCCTCCGAGTTTTGTTGTTAAACTCTCTGACGACGCTGCCTCCACCAGCAGTGAACGCATAGTGAGAAGCTTACTACAGCCACCACACAGCAGTCTGTTAATGTACACCTGCTCAAACATGGTTAATTTCACGGTTTGCTCTACCTCTGTTAAACCCGTGGCACGACTTGGTTATTAATAACCAAATATCGAGGTGTAAAACTTCTGCTCATTCTCGACAGATTTCACAGCTATTACGCCGCTGAGATGGCGCAGACGCAGCCGGGATTTTAAGGCCCCGGCTGCGTGATTGGTGTGCTCAGCCTGACCGGAGACGGAGCAACAGGTACCTCCATGGCAAGAGGTCCTGTGAATCATACACCGAAAATCGCTTATTCCTTAACTGTTTGGTCACTTTTTTGCATGACAACTCTCAAATACCCTGCCGGCATAATAAAGTCGTACTGACCCAGAAGTGCGTACTCTCGCGGAGGTAGCTCTTGCACAATCAGCGGGTTACTTGGTGGTGAGTCTGCGTCTGCCAAGAACGCGTCAACATATGGGCCACCCTTGTCATCCCCGTTGACAATCCGGATCGTCACAAGGTACGTGGTGCCCTCTGCTGTGATTTTGTCTTCCCAAAACCACAGGGTCTCCCCCGCCCCCTTCTCGGCGACTGCGGTCTTAGCGCTCAACCACCGCCGAGCATTCGCCAGCTCTTCCGGCTCGACATCGATGATCCACGCTTCCAGACGCGGTAGCACAGCGTAATTAGCGTTTGAAGGTGCCAGTGGTAGCGGTGAGTCACAACTCGTGACTGATGTCGCTGCAATGTCCTCCAACCTCTGCCCACCGTCTTCCAGAATGTCTACGTAGCCGCGACCACCTTCCTCTGTGAAGGTCAACACAACAGCCCGGAACTGCACACCGGATGGGTGCGTGTAGATCACACGAGCACCCGGTGCAAACACAGCAGGTCCGCTGCTCTCAGTCTTTTTCCGAGTTTTCTTCGTAGTCGGTGCTACTGGTGCTGCTGCTGCTGTCGCCGCAGGTACAACCGCTGAGCCCTCTGCTGCCGCCGCAGACGCCTCAGGAGCTGCCTGAGCCTGATTCTGAGCCTCTCCAGCCACAGAAGCCTCCACAGAGCCTCCTGTGGTTTCTGGTGCGGCTTCTGCTGTGGTAGCTGCTGCCGGTGTATCGGTCGTGTCGAATGCCCCATCCATGAACATTTTCTGCAGATTCGGGTTATCCACCCACTGCAGCAACGTCAGCGGGACTGCCGTCTGAGTGGATTCGGCTTCGCGAACCATGTCGACGTACAGAGCCAGGTACCCAATCACTTCCTTTGCCGACCACTGCCGTACGCCCAGCTTGGCGGCAGTTGTCTTGGCTCTCGGCAACCGAGACGAGATGATCAGCTCGGGGATTGTGTTCCCTTCTGTGAGGGGATTTGCAAACGGCGTATACATCTGCAGGAACGTTTCGAACGGGAGCGACGGGGTCAGCATTCGCATGAACAAATACAACGTCACCAACTCAATCTGCTTTGCGTCTCCTCGAAACGCATCGCAACCACCCTGCTTACCAAACTCTGCTAAAAGTTGAGGGATTGTTTTCATCTTCTACCTAACTGCTTTCTGTTTGTTGGAATTCACCACTACGACTGTACTGAGAAATTTTAACCTGCTGCAGAACCCGATTGTAGGCCAGCAGCAACTCGTCGTCTGCGGTCAGCCACTCCGGCCGATACCTCAAGACTCTAGCGAACCACGACCGAAACTTCGAGCGATGGATCGCTCTGCTCGTCCACATGTTTTCATACACCACCCCATCTTTGGTTTTGCAGACGGGTTCCATGTTCGAAGTGAGCAAGAGCGTAGGTGGTACCGCAACATGCTGACTGACCGTCGTGAGCAACGTGAAGATCTCCACGTGCAGCTGATACTGGCCGACTTTGGTCTTGGTAAACCAGAACCGCACGCTGCGAAAATAACCTTTCAGAGACTTCGCGTTATCTACAACTTTGCCGCTCTCTCTCTTTCGCTGAATGTCCCGCATAACGTGCAGCGCTGCAGCTTCCAGATCCACCACCGTACTGTACGTGTACCGATGCCGTCGAACAACTACCGTCATAGCTCTGTGAGATATACCTAACCTCGGGCCGAACTGGATGGCTTTGCAACAGGCCTCAAACATCTGCCAGGCTTTGCGGGAATAACAGAACGGGCAAATCCGAATCATACCACAAGCCCAGCTGTGGGGCGTCACGCTGACTGTCAGCGGTCGACAGTTGATTCGCGTGTTCCATGTGGAGTCACAAGAATTATAGATCGCAGCTCTGCGGATCTTCTGCGCTGCCTCCGCCCACCGAAATCTCGCACACAGGATTCCATTCCAGACTTTCGTTTCGTCACGTGGAGCTGCTCTTCTAGTCGCTGTGCGAGCCACCGCGCTCAAGATGTACGAATGAAAGTTTGTTCGCTTCCCTCTGTGATGCTTACCCGGTCTGAACCTGGTGACTGCCAAGTCACCTTCTCTGGGTGTCGCAGGTTGTGGTGTTAAATTCGCTGAAGCTGCTGACTCATGTGTCGCTGGTTCAGCTTCTGGTTCTGGTTGGTCTGCTGGCACTCCCAGCTGTGTGTCGCCTGTGTCGTCATCTGTGGGATCTGTGAGATCTGTGTCGTCTGTCATGGTATCTGCTTTCTGTTTGCTGGTTTATGGTTACTCGCTCTACTGGCGTCGCAGATATGAGACCTCTGCGCAGGTATTGGTTATTCGTATCCACGATTAGCCCTCCCCGGTGCTCAGATACGATGCCTCTGAGCTGGCGATGATGTGTCGCGGATGTGTCGCTGACTACTGTACAGTAGATGTGCGTTGAAAGACCCGCCACATTGTGGGGCTATATGTGGCCGGAGCGCTAGCGACGAAGCCTCAACATATAGCCCCACGCATGTGGTACTACTCGCTAGAGTAGAACCCGGAATATCGCCTAAATGACCTTTTTTTGACCCATTTTTCATAAGTGATTTACTGGACTTTTCACATTCTGATCAACTTGCGACACATTAACGAGGCGACACACAGCTGTACAAACGTCTGCTGCGTTTGTTGATTTCTGCTGTACGGCGCCGTACAACGCAGTTTTGGTGAAAATCGTGAAGTTGCACCCTCGTTCATGTCACTAATCTGTACAGATTAGCCGGTACATCAGAATTGGGGTTTAGACTGTTTGGAATGCTGTAGCCGGTGTCCCGTATGCTGCTGTGTGTTCAGTCTTTTGTTCATTACTGTACGACATTTGCAGCTACGAGGCCTCTGTGGGGTCGCTGTCAGATCACGGTAGTGGCTATCTCCGTCACTTCGCAGATACGAAGCCTCTGCGGGGGCGCGGTGACTTGCGCGAGGGTAACAATCCAGCAAGGTTATCGGTGATCGGCTCGTGGTTCTCGTCCTGCAGATACGAAGCCTCTGCGGGGGCACTGTTGGATTTACTGTGCTCGACACACGTCTCTCTTCGAGTCCGCGGATATGCGGTCTCTGTTACGTGCGTGTTACGTGCGTGTTACGTGCGTGTTACGTGCGTGTTACGTGCGTGTTACGTGCGTGTTACGTGCGTGCGATCTTCAGGCTTGCATCTCAGATACGACGCCGCTGAGGGGGCACTGTTACGCGGACTGCTGCGATACGTCGATCTGCAGATACGAAGCCTCTGCAGAGGCATTGTCGGATCCCATCGACCATCCATCCGCAGATATGAGGCCTCTGTGGTGGCACTGATACGCGGACTGCACCGGTACTCGGATCTGCAGATACGAAGCCTCTGCAGTGGTATTGTTGGGTTTGCTGTGCTCACTGCTGTTGACTCCAAGTCCGCAGATACGAGGCCTCTGTGGTGGCATTGATACCATACGAAAGGTGGGCGCAGTATGTCTGAGGGTCTCAGATACGAAGCCCCTGAGCGGGCACTGATACGCAAACTGCATAGGCACTTGCCTCTGCAGATACGAGGCCTCCGCAGAGGCACTGTTGGGTTTACTGTGCTCGCAGCTGTCGAGAGTTTTGATCTGCAGATATGAGGCCTCTACAGCGGCACTATTTGAGTCCGTCAGGCGAGTGAGTAAACATCCAGCGGACCCGTCATAGGGTCCTCGAAATCCAGCTCACTGATGACCCGGGCTGCATTCTGAGCAACCGTGAGATCTGCCGGTGTTAGTTGGGCTGCTGAGCACATAGCCACACGAGACAGCCCAGCAATGAGATCGGCTGCCCAGTTGAACCTGCTCCGCTGACGGCTTTCCCAGTGAAAATGGCAGACGTACCCCAACGTTCGCAGGTATCTCAAAGACGCCCAGAACGCCCCGTGTTTGCGAGGTACTCGCATATCGTTCGCCATGGCGGCGTTCCCCCAGGTTGCGACAACCTGGGAATCTGTCACGACATGCACGTTGAGAAACCCTTGAGACTCAAGCCGGGCTTTGCCGTACTGTCCGTCAAACCAGTTGAGTAAGCTGAGATACGGCATGGTTTCCGCAAGATTGATAGACCCTGCGTTCATGGCTCCGAAATTGACTCGTCGTCCCTTGGTTTGGTTGTCAATTAAGATCCCCGCCCACCCGCACGGCCTGTCCACAGCGTTTCCGCTGCCATCTCCGAGTAGTAGTAGATCCCAGACAGTAATACCGAGACGTTGCAATAAGGGTTGCAGCGGGTCTAGCTGCTCCAGTTGGGGAGATCTACCTTCCGATGTTGGGGTGGTTTGTTGTGGCTGCAATGCTGCTCTCCATTTTCTGAAGATGCTTAGCCTTTTCGGCCATTAACGCATCTGCGGCTGACAATAACGTAGCCTGCTTGGTTTGTAAAAATTGCTGCAGCGACAACGTTTGTTGCTGCAGTCGTATAATCTCACTGGGTCCGCTTATGGGGCCACCTTGCCCAGTAACAAAGACCGTTGGCAGGTTCTCCAGCGGCGGCTGCCATGATAGTACGATAGCGGCCGACTGCAGCTCGGGATAATTGCTCAGCAAAGATTTCAGAAAAGTCTGAGATCCTGCCGCTACACTCTCCCAGAACAGCGGTTTAATGCTGACAGTGTCATCAGAATTTGTCGGTAACTGCGACATCGAAAACCTTACCTAAAAGAGTCAAAATACGCGTTATGGCCAAGCTGTAGACCGGAAGCCGTAACAGTTCTTGCGCCCAGCTTGGTGTCATCGCGGTTATCAATAACCAAACCAGAATCCAAAAAGGTAGCTGATAACGCTGACAAAACTTGCAAGTTAACAGCTCTGCCAACAAACACGGGCACCAGGCATAGAAGACAGCCGGCCCTGTTTCCACAGTGACCTCTGGCAGCTTCTCCAACTCAGCTACAAATGCGTCCGTACCCTCGGGATCGTCACACCGTTCTGTGACCTGCCTAACAACTGTCCGCCAACGCTCGAAAATGCTGCCGTTAGCCCACACGTCCATCGCGGCACTGGCTGCAAGTCCTGCTAAAACCAGATCTGTTAAGGTTATAATCTGAATTCTCCTCGGCCCCAAAGTTGCGTGTGGCCAGCATCCGGTTGCGTGATCTGTGCCTGTCTGGCAATATCAGCACCCGGGAAAGGGTACGCCAATGGTATGTTGTGAATAGGGTGTCTGGCTGGAGCTAGCCTGCTGCCTCCGCCTGTGGTCGCAGAAGCTTTCCCTTTTCTCATCATGTACAATAGAGCGCTGCTGGACACACGCATAAAGATCCCCTTCAGTTACCAAGACAGGAATTTACACCCTGCTGTAGATATTATGAGACACAAGCCAAATCATGAAAATCACCGGATCTGTTGTGATAGCATACAGTATACCTGCTGCTGCCGTACACCATAATGCAGATTTACCGATACACAGCCACTCCAAATACGAATCACCAGTAGTAAACATTATGACCACCTCTAAAAATAGTGCGACAGACCGCAGCGTCATAAAATCTGGACGCAAGAACGGACAATCGCAGCTTACTGTTTCTGAACAACTCCATCACCTTAAAAAATTCGCAGCCGCTGGCGGCTTACACACGATAGAGCCACTGCTGCCAGTATGCCTGTCGTTAAATGGTAAGCCTTACGACCTTGAAGACCATTTTGCATTCTCTCCGATCTATAAAACCAGGATGCCGTCCCAGTGCGTAATTGTCAGCGGGCGACAGGTTGGAAAATCCGCCAACCAAGCTGCCCACTCCGTACTTCTGTCTAACCTCCGATCATACTTTCGTACACTATTTATAACGCCTCTGTATGAGCAGGTACGGCGTTTCTCTGCTAACTATGTAACCCCGTTTATAAATCAGTCTCCAATTAAATCTTTGTGGACAGGAACCAATACGCAGAACTCTGTATTGAGTAAAACCTTCCGTAATAATTCGTTGATGACATTTTCATTTACCGGCACTAATTGTGACAGGGTTCGCGGTGCCTCTAGTGACTGTGTTATAATCGACGAGATTCAAGACTTTGACAGCGACCACTTCCCTATTATCAAGGAGACTATGTCTCACTCCGAATGGGGTATATCCAGGTACACGGGAACACCCAAGACACTTGACAACACCATACATGGGTTATGGAAAAGAAGCTCACAGGCGGAGTGGTTCGTACCGTGTGGTTGCGGTGTCGAGAATATCCCGTCTCTGGAGTACCATCTGGAAGCCATGATTGGACCGTTCCGCAATGACATTAGTGAAAATGCACCCGGTACTATTTGCTATAATTGCCGTAAACCGGTTAACCCACGAGGCGGTCACTGGGTTCACCGGTACCCGGATAGGCGGTGGGATTTTGCTGGGTACCATATACCGCAGCTTATTATGCCTTTGCACTACTCCAGCCCCAGAAAATGGGACGAGTTGCTCGCTAAACAGCGGGGGTGGGGCAACTACACACAAGCCAGGTTTTATAACGAGGTACTGGGTGAGTCTGTTGACGCAGGGCAGCAACTTGTTTCCGAGACCGAACTAAAGAGGTCGGCTAGTCTGCCGTGGGCTAACAATACCAGCAAACCAGACAAGCTCATGCTGGAGCATCTGAGGCATTACACCACCAGAGTACTAGCTGTTGACTGGGGTGGTGGTGGGGAGGCCGGCGTCAGTTTCACGACACTCGCGCTGCTCGGTTTTTCTCCGGATGGGAAAATACACTGCTTGTGGGGTAAGAAGCTGGTCGCATCGCAAGAGCACCTACGAGAAGCCAAAGAGATTATGCACTGGATGCAGATATTCTCTCCGGATTTTCTGGTGCATGACTACACTGGTGCGGGTGTTGTGAGAGAAGCTGTTCTGGTGCAGGCCGGGTTCAGGTTGGATCGGGTTATGCCAATCGAGTATATCCGGGCTGGTATAGGGAACATGATGCGGTATATCCCACCCTCGATTCTTCACAACCGTGGTCGTTACAGGTTGGACAAGACGCGATCACTACTGTGGACTTGTCAGGCGATAAAGTTGGGTTTTCTTACGTTTTTCGAATACGACCACGTCAATGACGACAACCCAGGACTTCTGCACGACTTCCTGGCGTTGGTAGAATCCAAGACCGAGAGCCGACTGGCGGGGGACATCTACACGATCGTAAGAAACCAGATGCTCTCAGATGACTTCGCTCAAGCGATCAACATTGGTTGTTGTGCGTTGTGGCACATCAACGGAGCCTGGCCGAATTTTGCAGACGCCGCGGCAGTGGGGCAGATCTCTATTGAGGGATTGCGGGCTTTCGATAATTGTGAGTGGGATGATGTGTCCGGCAGCAGTATATTCAACACCACGCAGTAGCCCGCTCTTCGCTGCTATCTTCCATTATTTTCCTTTAACCTGTATTATGTGACACTTCGAACACCGGCTAACAGGTTGCCGATTCTACCCAGCTCAGGGAGCACGTTATGCTTATCGTAGATCAATCAACAGATATCAGTGGGCAGGTTCTGCGACAGATCGCAGCAACACACCCTCTTCCTCTTTTCGTAAAGTCTGCAGGAGAGGCATCTAATCTGGGAGACACGGAGGAGCTGGCTGCGCATATTTACGCTTACCAACAGCAGCGGATGTTCCCTTGCCATACGAAGTCGGCTACGTGGTTATCTGCTGCGTATTTTGCCCAGCAGCAAGACTCTGTACACCCAGCGGACAGGCCGCAGATTGTAGATCACCTACAGAAGCAGGCTAATTTCTTCAACATCGGCCCAGTCGTTGCAACGATCCTTGCCGCACCTGTGTTTGAAGAGGAGTCCCTCCCGGACAGCAGTTACGCGCTGATCGTCAAGACCGCAGATGATCGCACGGAGCGGCTACTTCCTTTGCGGGATGCAGAAGAAGTGAAGGTTGCCGCGGACTGGTTCTACGCTGGGTGGAAGGATATGCCGTTCGATATTCGGCACGAGATCGCTACACGTATCCACAGCAAACTGGCTGAGAGTGACACCACAGAGAACCACGAGCAGCTCGAGAAGACAGCCGGCATGGGTTTCTGTGACAAGGATGATATTGTGAGTGCGTGGGCGGTGCGAGGGCTGTTGACCCGCTCAACATTCCCCGAGCACTCCAAGCAGGCGATCGAGATCGCTGAGACCGTCAGGAAGGCTGATATTGATCTCCGGGATACCTCTCTCCGGATCAAGATGGCCGCCACAATGGATGATTTCGATATCGCTACGAATCTTCGCAGCCGGTATTGTGACACCATCACCTGGCCAGAGAACACACTGTTCCACATCACTGAAAAGCAGGCTATGGCGTTTGTTGATGACCATGTCATGCTGTTGAATGGGTCTGTGTACAAGAAAGCAGATCTCGCCAAGATCAGCAGTGGTCAGCTGCAGGACTGGCTTGGTGATGCTTTCGCAGACAAGTGCGGGGGTGTGCTGCCAGACCCGGAAAGGATTGCGAAAGCTGCTGCAGCATTGAATGAAGACAGCACGCGGCTGTTTAATAAACTGGCACAATCTGCCGGTATCTATCCGACAGCTGTAGGTCCGGAACCAGTGCCGTCACTGTCACAGGCGCAAATTGACAGTTTTGCCAGTAGCTATATGCCGGTGGTGTGAGCATCAAACACCTGGCGGCTATTGCTGCAGCCGCCAGGTTTGGTTGAGTATTCTACACATCTGCCTGAATTGTGACGTGTGTCACTGACGTGTTACAGATTTGCTTTGGCTGTAACACTGTCTCCCATCTCGGATCCCGGTCAGACCAGCAAAACCTGCATTTAGCGCAGGTCATGGTTGTTGCCAGCTGCACACCGTTTTCTACAGGGCAAACCATCACACTGTTACCCTTCTTGAGTACAGTCTTGGTGTTGTCTCGAAAAATCAGGTCTGCATCTTTTGGTGCTGCGGCCGCATCTGCGTCATCAACAGCTAGGTACGCTCTGCGGATTCCTGCGATATACGGTGCCGCAGAATCGTCTCGGTCCATTGACCACCAGAGTTGCATGTTTGGTACAGCCCCCAGCTTCAAGAGAGGGATCAGGAGCTCCTCTACACGCCAGGATCTCGTGTACGCGTAGAATTGCACGTTCTTCAGGTTCTGGGCGACCTCGACCCATTTTCGGATGTAGTCAGGGCTGTAGAAGTCCCCGCTGACATGCACGCGAACCACATTTACACACATTGAGCTTATCTTTGCTGTGATCCAAGCTGCGAAGTTCTCTGACTCCGCCAGATCTTTGTTCTTTTGCAAAATGTCGATGTTTCTCGGCATGCGAAAGAAACCGGCTTTTGCGTAACACAAGGCTTTGCACGTCGCTGTCTCTCCGGGACACGTGTGGGCCGCACCAGCAGGCAATGACCATGCCCCGACAGTGCGGCCCAGTTTGGAATTTCCGAAGGTGACAGCCGAGTGAGTTATCATACATTTACCTACTCAGCGGCACCCGGCAACACATTAACCCATATCAATAGCACGGGTTGGCCGCTGACGATCTTCGCCATAACGATCCCTCGCTACCTGCAAGGGTTGTGATAAAAAACGCTTTAAGTCTTCCTGCTCTGTCAGCCTTTGCGGGCTGCTCCATGGTCGCACCTCCGTCGGAGCATCATGACGAACAGGTGTTGCTAACAAATACGACCGCACGAACACTGCAACAGAGTTAGGTAGTGCGACACCGATACGTAAACTGGTCTGCAGCATAGAACGTATAGCTGGTAAGTTGGCTAACCACCTCTTAGCCTCTATCCCACCAGTCATACTCGCTGCAACGAAGTAGTCCGGGTCTTTGCTGTGCAGGGATAGGCAGTTAGCCACAGCCCAATTGAGTGTGCTATACAACAATTCCGGAGCCATCTCAGTTATCCGAACCTGCACTGGCGAGCCTGCGGGTCCTGGTAGCGTCCAGTTCTCTGCATTGTGCCAATCTGGCACAATCTGGGTAGCGGATAAAGCAGCTATGTTGCTAACTGCTGCTCGTCGAGCAGGTGTGGCGACCGGCTGATGGGTAGGTACAACAGGTGCAATAGATCCTCCTCTACGTTGACTGTTATGTGGATTGACAGTACTGTAATTGGGTGGGCTATTACTAGTACGAACAGGCTGGGTTGCTCGAGTGCTTGACGACAGCCCAAAAGCTAAATTCAGAACATGTCGTTGATGCTCTCGCTCCGCAGCTTGCGTGTTGGTATCGGCATTGGTTAAGGTAGGGGTAACTGAGTTTGCAACGGCAAGGCTATCCTCGCTAGCACGTCCTTCTGCAACCTCCAACCTGATTCGCTCTTCAATTACGACTTGAAGTTGTGCCGGGGTAGTTTCCGCTAGAGACCTACGAATCAACTCCCTGGACACGCCAGTCATGATCACTAGCTGATCTTCTATAATCGCTAACCTTCTCTGTCTTACAACAGGGCTGTTATCGTGCAATTCAGCAACACTCGCAGCAATGTCCCTGAGTTCCTCGATAGATGCTAACCAGCGTAGTTGCACAGCGTCCCGCTCACTCGCTCCGCCGCCCTCCCAGCTCCAGCTAGTGGACTGACCACGTTGTTGTGGATAATTTCTTCCCCACATATCTCTAGTAGCTTGTGCTACTTGCTCTGGGGTACGTCTTGCACCACCCGGTTGTGCCCTGCTGCCAGCGATTGTCATGTCCCGTTCCCTCTACCTGCCAGCAGGTTACTGCAAGCAGAACTAAGATTCTACGTCATCGTTATCCATGAACAGCATCGCTCGGGACGGGCGACCCCCGTTGAGCTGCTGCATGGTACGTTCCATCTCCTCTGCAGAAGACACCTCTGCGCGGATCTGGCCGATCTGGCTTCTGAAGGTCTCAGCAATCCGCGGTATTGTGCCGTCCACTGCCCGCAAATCTGCTGGTGCAACGTTGTTCAGAAGTGTCTTCACTTCTGCCATCTGTTGCAATAATCGGTCCGTTGCTACAAATTTGAAATCCTCCAGCTTCTCCAGGGCTCGTCGTACTGTCTCAAATGTCCTAGCAGTGACACGCCCGTTGCGAGATATCAGATTCTCCACATTTTCCAGTGTGCGTGCAAGCTCCTCTCTAGGTTCTCTGATCATGCTGGCGATAGCCAGCTCGACCTGCTCTGTGCATGCCTGCCGGATAACGTCCGCGTGCTCGTTCAAATCACCCAGCGACAGCACAGTAGGCTGCCCTGCTGTATCTGTAGCCAGTTCCATTGGCGTAACACTGAGGTTGAACTTGCCACGCATTGCCGCAGTTGTCTGTGGAATACGTGCTCTGATAGCATCCCAGCACGGGCATTTGGCCTCAAGCTGCTGCATGATGGATGCGTAGTCTGCAGTGAACGCATTCACAGCTTCCCAGAAGCAGTAAGCTACGGACTGCTCTGTCTTGAGCGGATCGTACACTGGTGTTGCGTCACCCAGCCGCTCAATCGGTGTAGCAGCACCCAGTCGCTCCCGCAACCTGCCCAGTTCGTAAGAGCTCATCAGCCCGTCCTCGCCTCTCGCAAGCTGATACTTGAGCGAGCCGATAGTCTGACCAAACAATTGCCCCATGAAGGACGAAACGGCAGACTTCGGGATAATCCGTACACCATTTACAGCGAATCCTACGCTGAACCGATTCTTCAGTGCAGAGATTCTCGCTGTGATAGTGTCAAACCTGGCTTTCCACGGTTTGTTGTCCGCATCCACAGGAAACTTGTCGGTCATCAGTTTTACACGTGGTGTTGTGACAGCTTCTGTCACAATACGTCCGCCGACATTTACCTCGGCACCTTTCGGTAATTGAATGTGGCCCCTCCACACACTTAGAGTCGGGGACATCAACACGACATTCTCTGTCAGGAAGGTCGTGCTTACATCTGTTTCTGTTGTCATCGGTTCGTCTTCCAGTACCGGCATGGTACCACCTCCTAAGAATTTGATAGTTCGCAAGGTTTGGTTACTGATAATGCTGTCAGACAGCTGTCTGAACCCATCCTCAGTCCTCCCTCCGCCAAAGTTTTGGTCCAGAAATCTGCATGTCTAGTCCCCTCTGTTTCTTGTTATCTCGTGGTGCTGTTACACAATTTTTTACCTGTGCAGTTGACCTGCCTCAAGTTCAGCGTATAGTGCTAGTCATGCCTCTGCAGAGGCTTCATTTCTGCAGACATACGCGCGGCGGGATGTTGTTAGCAACCAACCAGTCAACCTCTGCCGTTAACGCAGCGGTGTTGTTCGAGAACGGACCCAATACTGGTCCTTTAACCGGCAGCAGATCTGCCCACCACAGCTCCCTGTACGCAGAAGCCAGCGTTATTCCATCATCTGAATACTGGCAAAAGCACCCAGCTTCCTGATCCCGATCGCACAACCAGCGAACAGCTGCTTTGCTGAGTTCTGCACCTGGCTCAACGTGCGAGGCCCGGTTAGTCTCTGTTTCACCGAGCGTCTTGAGAACCTTATCCATGTCTGGGTTGTAGATACCACGCACATGCTGCGTGTTGGACGACAACCCTGTTCGTGGTATCACAATGACCGTCTTCTTGTCTGCCACAGCTTCGCCCCAAAAAAAGAAAGGCTGCGGATAAATATCCGCAGCCAGGGTAATTCAAGTTGCAACACACGGCCGCCAAGCTGGCTACTCGAGACGGGTCTCGATTTGTGGCACTTTGTAATAGTCTTCCGTCAGTGTCTGCTCCGTTGGAGCTTTGGAGACGGCCTCTTCAAACATCTTCGTGACGTCCACACAGGACGTCCCCTCCAAACCACCGACGTTGTAGGTGATTGATCGATCTCCCCGCGAGAGCCCCTTGCGAGGTATTGCGATTGTGATTGTGAACGGCATCTGGAACCTGCTGCTTGAGTTGGTAGAAAAACGGCCAGTGTGGTTACACTGGCCGCGGATTGAGCTGTCTCACACCTGCTGTACTGCCTAGTAAGACGTTATGGTCTGAACCATGTCGCCTTTTTCATCCACAGTCTGGTCGACCGTGTAACCAAGCATCTCTGCCTGTTCTCGTGTGACTGTCGCTGCGTAGTTCTGCAGCAGATGGTCCAAGCAGTCCTGCTTGCCCCATGTTTCACCGTAGTTGTCGTAATGCGCCTTGCCGGCACCGTCAAAAACAACTGGGTAATTCCAGGTTTTGAACTTCACAGCGTAGCCGGTCACCAGTGTGCCGTCGAACATTCGGTGCTCGCTGGCGGACTGAGAGCACTCTGCTCCGACCGTTGCTGCAGCCAGTTTCAAGGCGTTGATGTTCGTGACATCTACCGACTTGACTGTAGTCGTATGTGACATGTAATTCGTCTCCCTGTAAGTGAAAGAGGAGCCGCTACACATGTAGCGGCTATCATGAGTGGTCCTGTTAAAATCGTAGACACATAGTCACAGCAGGTCTAGTTGTCTATAGACCGGCGGCGGACTCGCGGAGATCCTGTTGTGACAGGTGCAACCGCTATTGGTTCGCTTGCGTACCCGGTCACAGGTGTCGCTTTTGCACTGCAGAACGCCTGCATTTGCTGGATAGTTTCCTTTTCTGTTTTTGCCATCGGGTTGATGCTTGTGATGGCCCTCAACAACTGCGGCATTGTTGGTACGCCGTTACCGTTCTCCGCCATAGCGATATGGCGGGCCTCCTTTACTGCCTCCTCCAACTCGGAGCCGACAAACGCGTCGCTGATTTCGTCGAACTGCCGCCAGAACTCATCTGCGAGTCCAAGCTGTGCAATATCCACACCACGCTTCCGCAGGTGCACTGTCAGGATGTTTCTGCGGGCCTCCGTTGTTGGTAGATCCGTATAGAACATCTTGTCAAATCGGCCCGCTCTCAGCATTTCCGGCGGGATCCCATCTGTTCGGTTCAGTGTAGCGATCACAAACGTCCGAGAGGTGTTCTCTGCCAGCCATGTTAGCAGAGCTCCAAAGATTCGGCGAGTCACGCCAGAGTCGCCGCTGGACTGGTGAGCATTCCCCAGAGCTTTGTCAACCTCGTCTAGCACAAGGACGCACCCATTCTGCGCATCCAGGATTTTCAACGCCGCTCTGAGTCTGGCTTCAGACTCGCCTACCAGTGAGCCAAACACCGCTCCGATATCCATGCTGTAACCCGGCAAGCCGAGCTCCACGCAGGTGGCTTTCGCCAACTGGGACTTACCAGTGCCGGGAATACCCAGAACAGCCACACCGCGAGGTGGGTCGATCTGGTGCTCCTTTGCTGCACTGGAATACGACAACTTACGTCGTCGCAACCACGCCAGGTACGCGTCGAAACCGCAGAGATCGCTCATATCCGTGATCTGCGACGGTGGAATGAATGTGAGCACCTCGGACTTCTTGACCACCGCCGCTTTTTCGGTCATCAGTGTCGGGATAACCTTCTCGTGCCCCAACGACTTGAACTGCGTGATACAGCGTGCCAAGACGTTCTCAGCCTCGAGGTAAGTCAAACCAGCCAAGTTGTCGACAACTGCGTCCCTGCGAGCTGGTGTGAATGTCGCAATGTCGGCGGCTGCTCCCGTAGAGGCCTGCAGTGCTGTTTCCTGCAGCCTGTCCGCCAGCTCCTTGAATGTCGGAGCGTCCGGCAGGGGTAGAGACGAGACTGAGATATACGGCCGAGCCTTCATATCCAGATCGACGTTCGCTGAAACAATAAATAGCGGGTGACGGTACCCCTCCATAGTCAGCCGCTGTCTGGCGGCCAGGTAACACAACTTTTGGCGGATCAGCGGGTTCTTCATGAAGTCGTCCAGATCGTGAAACACAAACAAGCACCTCTTCGGGAAGTTCTTGCTTGCGTTTGCCGCGGTCTGCGGCACCGGGATGATGGCCTCCAGTGCTTCAGATGGGTTCCTGTACTTCGCGTCCTGAAACTCGGTCGGAACGTGGTTGATTCCTTCCAGGAGCCCGATGTAGGAGTAAAACCCTCGTACAGGATCCCAGCAGACCATCATGTTGTTCAGGAATTTTGGCTCCCTTTCCGTCTTCGTCATGTCTATTGCGACGCTGCGAAGTAGCGTCTCAGCCTGCAGAAGTTCGGCTGTCTGGATATACAAAACCTGGTAAGCTGCGCGAACTCGGCAGATCAGGTCTATTCGTAGATCCGCAAGCTGTGAGCGTACGGATGCAGACGAGTCTGCCGGCGTTACTGATTCCACTGTGGACATAATCTATCTCTCTCTCATCGGATCTGTTGGAGCTGCTTTACAATCTCTGCCGAATCTCCATTGATTAACGGAAGAGACTGCAGCTGCTGCGTTAATTTTGCAATGTTCTCTTTGAGCATCTGATTGATGCTATCTGTCTTGCTGTTCTCAAATCCGATTACGGCAGCTGCCATCTCCGGATCCTCACTGAACGAGCCAATATCAAACGGAACTCTGACGTTTGCTACTATACGTAGAACGTCTGGAGGTGTCACTATCCCCTCCATATCCAGTACAGCGCTGATGTACCCGACAATCTCGTCACTAAACGGGTTATCAGTTTCTGGAGGCATCAGCAACATGGATTCTGTGATGCCCCAGGAACACTCAGCTGCATCTGCTGGATCCCACAGTTCTGGGTTAAACACACCACCAGACAGCACATTGCAGTGCATGACGAAGTCTGGCAAGCTATTGAAGAAACTGTCTGTTGTGAGCAGAGTTATGCCGGACATAACCCTGCTCAGCAACGGCTCTTTGAGGGGTATATTGAAGTCATCTGCAATTTCGTGTCTGATGGTTTCGGGTAGCCAATCGAGCAGCTCCATCCCGTACACATCCAACAAACCTATGATGGCAGGTGTCGTAAACAGGCTCTGATCTGTCAGAACCTGCCTGTAAAACGTTCGTTGTTGCAGTGTTAACACAATACACCCCCGGGTTGTTACTACTTACACTTCTGGCGAACAAGCAGCTTGAGATCCAACGTGATCGTCTCGACTACCTCTTTAAGCTCGTCTGCTGAGACGTTTCGGAATCTCCAGATGTCCCAGTTGCCATCAGTGGTTGTGATGTACCTGCGACTACTGAGCCGAAGTTCGCATTTCTCGCTTTTGCGGATCTCCTCATGCACCACCCACAACCCGCCACTTATGCGGAGCTGTGTGAGGTACATGAAACAGATATCCTGCGATAGATACTTGAGTAATCGCAGAAAGATCTGCAGGGCGAGATGGTCTAGCTGGGAGTACTCGCGTTTCTTGTTTTCCTCTACAAGTGCTGGTGTAGACCAACCCATGCTGTGAAAAAACCGCTGAAGCTGCTCATCGGACAGCTCAGCCTCGATAATGTAACCAAGCGACACATCCGATTTTGCCACCATCAGATGCCCCCAGCCAGCTTGTACTCGGCGTGGTAACAAACAGCAGAGTTACCAGGTGTCAGCGCTTCAAACGGCTTCCCGTCTTTGTTTACTGGGTAGACGGTGGGCTCGTTGGACAGCCCTGCTCGATTCAGTCCACGAACCTGTGCTTCCTGCAGCACGGCTTTCTTCATGTCCATTGTGCGAAGCTCATCGGCGGTCTCGCCAGAGATAACGATCACACCACGCATGCCAGAGATTTCTGCAGAAACGATGTTCAATGTCATTTTTGAATTCCAATATTTTGAAGTGAAAACGGTTACACAACTGTGGATTATCCCTGATAGATAAAAAAAAGCCACAGAGAGAGGTGGCTTTAATACGCGCACCTCCTGTGGAGTGCGGATATACCTGGTTGCAGGTTACTGCAAGCCTAGCTGGCAATCCGCACCCCGTGTCGACGTACGTTATTTTAACATGTCTCGTCCGCAGGGATCTGCGGCCTGTAAGTCCAGTACGAATCCCGCATCGAGCGGGAGCAGTCTGCATCCCTTCCTGTTACCCGGCGATCCTCTCGGACCACGTTACCAACGACTCCATTCACGGTAGCTCGTTGCTCTACAACTACCTGCGGTGCTGCTTCAAATGCCATAAGATCCGTCCATTGTTGGGTAGCTAACCCAGACTAAAAAGAAGGCCCACCACAACGGTGAGCCGGTAAGTGTTTGAATCATTGGTTGGTTATCCAACATCGCCGCGAGGAGGCTGATTCGTGATGTCAGCGTGTTTAACGTCCCGCCGGACGGTAGGCACTAACCTTGCACCGGACCATCTTCACTGAGCGGGCAGCTGAGCCACCTGACTCGTTCTTCCAGCATAAGTTGGCCCACACGCGCACTCTTTAATACCGCCCCCAGAGTACACGAGATGTCCATCAACTTGGCTACGTCAGTTTCTGGTGCGGCTCGTTCAACTAAGTAATTGAATGAGCCCGTTAGGCTATCCGCTGTCTTATAATCCTGCGACAGCATAACCGCGTTGACCGGCCAGTGTTCTTGGCTAAGCCGGCTTATAAGACACTCTGCGGTCAGTACCCACCCGCACTCTAGCTCTAGCCGTCGGTCGGCCCAGAGCTGTTTGTCGTCTACGGCTTTGTTGTCAGCCATCGCCAAATCCTGTAACAGCCCGTAAAAAAAGGCTGCTGAGGCGATCGAACAAAAGTCAGCATCGCCGACTCGCGGCATCTCTGCTGCCTCCCGTAAACCTAGTTCAAGGCTCTCGGGAAGTGTCTCTAATCTTTTCAGCCTGCGCCTTAGGTGTGGCGGTAAGCTGGCGTTCGTGTGGTGAAGTTTTCCCATAGCTACCTCCATTCGTATGTGTGAGTGATTGTAAGTGAAAATGCGTGTTTAACGTCCCGCCGGACGGTAGGCACTAAGCAGCCTACTCGTCTTCCCAGAGCACGCACCCAGCTGAGGTATTCGCGTGTTGGACTTTGACCAGCTTGCTATCTGCACTGGTCGCTACTGAGTGGACTTGAGAGTTGAAGCTCTCGCCTGATAGGTCCCCACTCATAGCCAGCTTTAGTGTTGTACTGGCACAACTTCGCAGATATATCGCCTCTGCGAGGGCACTAGTTGCTGAAGTTTCATCAGCACCCCATTGCTAATCAAAGTGGGTTTCTTCTATCTACCTTGCCGGTAGCTGCATCCGACCACGCCCTGGTCGGAGAGGGTAACACGCTCGATCCTAGTTTACGGACATCTCGGTCCACTCTAAGTTTTACTAGAACGTTGCTGAAGTTTCATCAGCACCCCATTTACGTTGGCGGGTTTCCGAAGCAACTGCCCACGCGTTGCCCGACTTTATTCCTCGATTTAGGCCGAGGGTCACCTGCTACGAACACCCAGACGCAGCTTTGGGTGGTTGTTGTTACGTTTAACGCCCGTCTCGGCGGCTAGTTATCGCACAGCTGCGAGGCCTTGCGACTTAGTTCGTCTAGTTTGGACGGGCTAAGTGTCACGCCAGCCACAGCAAATGCTGCAGCTATCTTCGACGACTTTGCGAAGTTGCTGCCGCCGACCAAGTAGTCGACGGTGAAGACAATACCCTCATCTTCAAAGAGAGTCCGCCAGACCCTGTTCCGCGAACGGAACTTGGTCAATGCGAACCCCGCACAGACAACGGGGGCATTTATCCTCAATCGTTGCCATAGCCACATTTGTGCGGCATAGGCAGCATCCGCGAACTCTTCGCGGATTCCTGCAGCATCTCGCTGCCACAGGGCTTCGGCGAGTTCTAGTACCTCGCCAGTAACGTACCCGAACGGGTACGTACGTCCTCCGAGGATCTCGGTGGTAAGACTTAGAGCTCTCTCCATTTTCACCTCCTGGTTAAAGGTCGGGTTGTAGTAGCTAAATATACTCACCTTAACTGACGCATTTTTGCAGTGAGTTAAATGGTAATATATAACTAAAAAGACTGGATCTCGCGTTTAGACCCGTGTTGCTGATGCTGGTGCTGTCCATACTAATATGGATTATTATTCCTCAGGAATTAGGCTAGCTATCACAGCCAGCTCAACTGCTTCGGCTGTCTGCGATCGCAGCAGCTCAACCGCCAATTCCAGCTTGCCAAGCGGCTCGCAAGAATGCTGCTGCACAAAATGCTTCACGCTTTCCGCGGTGTGCCAGACACCGCGGACCACAACGTGGACGTCAGCAGTTTGACACACTTGCGGGTTTAGGTGCCATTGTATGGCCACCTCTCCAATGTCTTGCTTGCCGTGGAAGTGTACGCCAACTTCTCCCAGGTGAATACTACCCTTTGGGCACTGCCCACACTCTTCGCGGACCTTATTCGCTGCCGCTACTATGACTGCGTGAAGTCGCGAAACCTCCGACTGAAGGTTTGTCTTCGTCGTCTTCCATCGCTCACAGATTGTGATCTTCATTTCATTTTCTCCTGGTCGCGTGGTTTTGAAAAGTCCCGGCCTCACGTTGAGGCCGGGGTGCGTTGTAGGGCGACCTAAAGTTTGCCCAGCCCTGCGGCGTACAGGCCGCGACTTATAGCGGTTATCACCTCCGCAGGAAGGACAACCCCTCGCACTAGCGGCTGCACAGACACACTAGTTATCCTGTTATTGTCCATCTGGACAATTTTTGCTGTGGCCGCTACTGCGTCTCCGGCAGCTGCCGCGTCAGCAGCATCCAATCGCCAGTATTGGCCGCCGCCTGTAATGAATAGCCTTATGTTTTTAGGCTCCTCTGTCTCACAGACCAGGTCTATTCCAAACGCTGTCTGTGTTCGGCCATCAATTACCTCTTCGGTTTCCGTCTGCGGCTGGTCGCTGCAGCCTACTAGAAGCAGGCAGAGTGAAAAAATTAAATTCGTGTACTTGTTGAACATGGTAATCCCCTGTTATCTATTATCTGTGTGGTGTAAGTGAAAATGCGTGTTTAACGTCCCGCCGGACAAGCCTTACCGGCATAACCTCACAAGGTGAGGTCACACCAGCTGTCGAGCTGCTCGATCTGCGCTTTTGTCGGTGTTTTGTACACCAGCTTCAGCCCTCCAACCCCCGCATCGAATTCGGTGCGGGACGCTGCCCCGTACCAGCCGAGATCCAAGACACCCTGGATCATGGCAGCCATCGGCCGCCAGTATCCGTGGGTGCCCATTTTCTCCAGCCCGCACAGCAGGCTGTCGCGATCCTGTCGGCTGAACACATGCAGAATAATCTGCTTGTGTCTATCGTCGGCCATCAGCTCGTATCGCAGCTCTGGGTCTACATCCGCGTGCCATGCCGTTACGCAGTCGAACAACGGGCAGCCATATGACGCGAAACCGTCTTGGTACCGGAAGTTATCCAGTGTCACATTGAAGTTATCTAATGTGAACGACTCAAAGTAATTCACTGGCAGGAGGAAGCTGTACGACATCCTCTTGATGCAGCTCTCCAAGCGGGAGGTTGCATGTGTTGGTGCAGGTGTTGTGCTTGTGCGTGTGAACATATCGATCAGTGACTTGAACATAACTACTCTCCAAATTATGTAAGTGGGTGTAAGTGAGAAGAGCCCCGACATGCACTTACAACATGTCGGGGCTCTGATATAGAGAACGGAGCTACCGTCCTCAGTGGGGCTGCTCGGATTTGAACCGAGAACCAACGAATTATGAGTTCGCTGCTCTAACCAATTGAGCTACGGCCCCTATGTAGTGTGAGGCGGGTTGCAGTTAAGCAACCTGCCTGCACACTGAATGCAAGACTGTATTTGGAGCCCTGATGTGACGATTTTCCTCGTTGAGGTTTTCGTCCAGAGTCCACTGACAGTCAGCGATTAATGCGAGCGAGGATATTACGCCTCCCGCTTTGGCTTGGCTAGTTTCTAGCCGCTTTACGATTATCTACCAACTGGTTTTTTTCATGTCAACACCCTTTCATGGTTAGGGGTTGCGTGTGGAAATGCTGGTCTTTTCAGCATTACGTTTTCGACGCTGTGTCGCAATTCCGAAATACCCGCGGCGTTCGTGTTACGCCGCGGGGCTGCCTCCTATGCAGGTAGCTGCACTAAATCTATCTCGATGACCTATCTAAGAGAACCCACTTGGGAACCTCCCGCAGACAGCGTATCGTCTGGGGAGCAGGCATCTAGGTGTTTGCCGGCCACGGTCTTCTAATGCGGCCTTGGGTGGTTCGGGGATTGTGCCGTCATGGGGACTGGCACAAAACAACACGACCCCGATTAAATTCAACTTGATCGCGATGCCGACAATTAAAGAAGTCAGCAGAGAATTAAACATCTTACACTGCCTCCCTGTTTAAGAGTTGTGGTAGCTAAATATACTCACCTTAACTGACGCATTTCTGCAGTGAGTTAAACGGTAATACTCAGCTGGTTTTAATAGCTAGAATATACTCACTTTAACTGACGCATTTATGCCCCGAATTAAGCTACCTTAAAGCGTCACTTTCACGGACTGCCCTGCAGAGTTCACCACAACTATCCGGAGCTGTCTGGCATTCAGTAGCTGCTTGAGCTGCTCCAGCGCAGCGCCTCTTGTCTGCGACAGGCTCAGCAACCCGGCTCGGATAGCTTTAGTTCTTTCAACCCTGGCCTTCTTGATACACTTTGGGCAGTTCGGATTTTTGGGGTTGAGTTGCTCAAGTTTGTTTTTTGTCGCTTGCAGTGACGGCACAGCTGCCAGAAATCTCGGATCTGTGAGCATACTCTTCAGATGCTTCTCCTCCAGCACGAGCAGATTTACAGTATCCATATCACACCTCAGTCTTTGTGTACACGACCACAGAGGCGCCATCCACCTCTATCTGAGACACCCGCCCCGTGAGTGGGACGTACACAACAATGATCAGTATCAGCCTTCTACTCTTCAACTCCGCCCCTGTCAAATCTACAAAGCTGGTTGCATCCTCTGCGACATCACTTACAGCGTTCACCCATACAGACGGTATCTCCACATCCCCGCTGAGAAGGTTACCGCTTTCAACACCCGCAGCGTAAGCTCTGATAGCGCTAAGCACAGGCGGGTATGCGTATTCCAGACTTGAGCTGTCCTCGCTGTCTGTAGTCGCGTCTCGTATACTGACAATAGCCGAGATCCCTGTGATTATGGCAGCATCAGGTATTGTCGAGACATCGAACCCGCTGATCTGCAGCACGTGCGAGGCTGTGCCGGGTTGCAGGGTTATCCGAGCCAGGCTTGCCGGCGTCTCTGTGTCTGAGTCTGCTCCGTCTCCTACAACCTCCCACAAACCCTGACTCTCAAACACAATCGCGTGTGCGGCCGCTGCCATGGCATACTCCGCGAGAGCCAGGGACCCCTCTACGGTATCACTGTCGCTGCTCTCTGTCGATTCTTCGTCTTCGGTGCAACCTGTGCCGACTGTGACAGTTGTGGTGGATGTAAGGGTAGCCAGGTTATCCAAGCTGCGTTTGAGTCGAATCAGGTCGCTTTGCACAAGCGACACAAATTCAGCCGCCTCGTCTGTAGACCGAAGCAGTACATCTATGAACGGTAGGCGGAACCACGGCATACTGGACTCGGCGGCCACCCTGTTTCTGGGGTATTCGGCAAGGTCCACCGGGGAGCAGATGTGGCTGAAGTAACCTGCTAACTCCCCAGTAGATGGGTCGTACGGTAGTTGCCGGTAGGCAAATACCTCACTCTCCATATCCTCGTTGCAGGTGATCGTGATCCTGACGCGTATACCGTCATGTGTACCAACGATGTAGTTACTGACTGCCCACTGCATAGTAAGACTTCGAGACATTGGGCTACTCTTTCAGAAGGTCAATTTAGTTGGCGGCACACCCTGTTTGGATTTGTACAGTATTGTAACAGGCCCTATATGATACCCCTTTTTCTGCTGGAGGTAAGTGCGCAGCTGGTTCAGCTCCTTACCACCTTGGGTGATCAGCTCTTCTATCATCAAAACCATGGCGTCTGCCACTGGTTTGAAGTACCTCCAACCAGCGTCGCAGCTCGGGCAGTTCGCTATCTCTGCTTTTGCAGCGCAGCTCGCAGCGGTGGCTGACGGCTGCAGGTAGCGGAACAGTGGTACAGCGTGGAAAAATGCTGGATCCTGCAATGCCACCACAAGGTGAGCTCTGGTTAGCCGTAACTCCCTCATAACCGGATCATACCCGAGTTGCGAATTTGGTTATTAATAACGACCGCAGTCGACGCTGGTGCCTGCTCAACGGGTATTATCGCGGCTTTTACAGGTGTTTGCACCTGGTCGACCCTCGGCATTGTGACACCACGCCGTGGAACTGAGCTCGTGTGTACGTACTGCTTACTACCATTGAACTGACGTATCCCGAATCCGCTCTGGTAGATTTGGCAGCCAATCTGCCAATCACCTCCCGTGTGCGTCAGCCCAGTGCTCAGATCTGGTATATCCGCCTTCACGATAGCTTCGTGCGTGATTGCCCAAAACCCACCATGCGCGAAAGTGATAGTAGTACCACCTGGTGTTGGTACCCCAGCTCTGTTCTGCCACACTTTACCGGTGAACCACTTACTCGCTGCGAAAATCTCCTGTTGTCGCGTGTTCAGCGACCACGCCAGCCTGGCTCCCAGCATGTGATTGTTTGGTGTATGCCCGGCAATGATTTGCGTTGCCAGCTGGATCAGCCATTTTGGATCCTTGTCACAAATAGAATCATCATCAAACCACATAACCCATTTGGTGCGGATCGGGTGTGTCGGGTCAAAGAACATCTCTCGCATTACTGGGTATTTGTAATCGTTACCCTCGTGCCGATAGTGCTTTGAGACCTGCCCTGTACTTATCAGGCTCTCTACCATAGCCACGGATTGGTGGTTGAGGTTGTTAGAGCCCACCCTGAGATCGAGTCGTGCTGTGGGGATCGTCCTCAGGATAGACTCCAGGCACCGTCTGTGCATGTCGAAAAACCTGGCCTCGCCGTACAGCAGGACGAACACTGTAAACTTACCACCCACAAACTTGTGGTCCAGCATAGTGTTCTCTGCGGTGGCTGTATTGGCTGTGATAGTCAGGTCGGGTCTCTCCTGTGCCATCTTCGCAATACCTGCCTCAGGTGACCGTAACGCAGACTGGTCTCGAACCTGTAACGTAACCTTGCTAGCGGGTCGAGTGCTGACAACGTGCGAGATCTCGCACGGGTTTACTTCTGCGATAGCCGGTAGGGATTTATCCTCGTAATATGACATGACAGCCTCTACAACATGTTTTGGTGTGATCAGATGCATGCACTTGGCTACAGGCATCTCTGGTGTGAAGACAGGGTACTTACACAGTGACGGATCTTCGCTGATTTTAACTACTTTGTTCCTCCAGCAACCGTGTGTTTTGCAGCAGTCCAGCAACCCTATCGTGTGCAGATATCTGTGCGGCATTGGAAGCTTATTGGCTATTGCCTTGTCTCCCAGCCCTTTGTTATTTCTAACGTACGCCTCCCACCACCACGCCTCCCTGCCGCCAGCTATGCAGACACACGGTCTACCTAAAGCCGCAGCCATATGCATTGCGGCCGTAACTCCACAAAGTACGCCGTCGGAGTGCCTGATGAACTGCAGCATACCACGTAGACCGACACGACCTCGCAGGTCCAGGGTATTTTCTAGTTTGGGTTGCCAGTGTCCTGTCTGGTTATCACCCAACTGCACGCACTGAATCCCCTTGTCCAGAAGCTGATTAACAACCTCTTGAAAGTCGTTGGTGTGCCACACCTTGATCGTGAAGTCACTTTTCCCTCCATTGATCAGCACCCAGTACCTACCAGCTAGCGGGCTCACGGAATTTTCGTGCTGTGTTAGGTGGAGGTCTCCGTGAGGTAACGTCAGCGGCACCTTTAGGCCTGTTTTAGTTGTGAAGTCTCGGTGGAAGTAGCTGACAAAGTGCACAGCTTCGTGATTCTGCCCCTTGAGCCCCTTTTGGTAGTCGCAGTGGATGAATCTTGTGCCGGGTACAGTTATTTTTGGATTCTTTGTATTTTTATTCCAGAGCGGGGTCTGCGAGAGGTGGGGATTGTTCTGCCACAGCTCGCCGCAGGTCGTATCAAGGTCCAGTATTATCTCTGGGTACGCCTTCTTGATATCTCGCACTAACGCCGTCAGGCAGACGATGTCACCAGGCGACCTGCGGTGCTTCAGCACAAAGCGGAGCGGTTGGGGCTTGGCCATCTGTCATTCTTTTCCGAAACCTGGTTGAGCTTGTAAGTAGTTTAACAGCTTTGCGGTATCAGTATCATTTACAGCATACTGCAGAGCTGTTTTGCAGTGTTGAATCGCTGCAGCTGTTAGCTGCATCTTAGCAGCACACACGGCCGCCATGTAGTGTGGCCAGTGCCCCCAAGCAGCTACTTCTGTCAGGTAGTGGTCTCCGCGATGGGTGATCTCAATACAGGTTTGCAGCATACCGTATGCCTGCGACCACTTCTGCTCTGCAGAGTAGAGCTTGGCTAGCTCAAACCACGGCTCTCGAGCTGTTAGAGTAGCTTCGCAGGCTGACAGGTATAGTGGTAGCACCTTATCCCTCTGCCCTAGCTCTAAAAAAGCCTTTGCCTGCATGCAGAAGCAGTACGATCTTTCTACAGACCATGTCCCTTTATGCGACAGAAAGCATTTACTGGTCTCTATCACCTGCTTCCATTGCTTGCGGGTGTAGAATTCCCTACATAACCAGAAGACATGCCGCGGCGTAGATGTTTCCGATGCACACTCATCTATCAGCAGGTCCAGATAACTACCTCTGCTGGCTGCAGTCGTCTGGTGGTGGGATATAACCAGATCTGATAAGTGTAATTTCTTCTCTTTTGCAGGGTTGTGCTGCCAGTACAGCTCTTCGTGTACCCTGTGTTTCCATACGTAACCATTGCGACTGTGGGCGAAAGATTTAGTACCGATTAATCTCGGCTGCTCGTCAGCGTCTAACGAGTGTATGTATCGAAAAGATAGCCGAGTGTGCTCTGCCGGGTCCCACACAGGCTCGACAACGTCCCGCCAACCCTCTTTGAGTCGTTCATCCAGATCCAGCGCTATACACAGGTCTGCGTCAGCTGGTAGCAACGACAGTACGGTATTTCTAGCGACATCAAACCGCCACGGGTTAACACCCAAGTTAATAACTGTGGCACCACCAGCCGATAACTTGGTTACTGTATCGTCTTCGCTACCAGTGTCGCCCACCAGCACCAGATCTGCGTCTCGGCAGCTGTGCAAGAATGCGTCGACCTGCGATGACTCGTTCTTGGCGATTGTATAAATCACAATTTTAGGCATTGCAGACCTCGAACCCACCAGTTTGAATAGCCAGCTGTTGCAGCAATTCGTCAGTAGGGAACAGCAGCAACCCTGCTTCCAGCACTCGCAGTAGCAGAGTTCTGTTCTGCAACTCTTTGTACCCTTCTGCCAGTAACCGATAGATAGCTGGCCCCCACGCCCCTGAGTCGCTGGTAACGTACTGCAAGTCACGTGCTGTGATCATTAGGCATCGTTGTCCGGCCCACACTGCACCTAACCAGTCTTTTTGTGCCGCTAAGTACTTAGCTAGTGAAAAATAGGGCTCTCTGGCTCTGGGGAAGGCTGCAGCAGCTTGCATAAACCAGCTGATAGCCGCGTCGCTCTGAATGGCTGCAAACCGCTGACCTATTAACCTCATAGCCTCCGCCCGCTCAGCCTGCCATGTTGATTTAGGGTGCTGTAAATACTGCTGCAGCTTCAGAATACCAGCATCATCCTTTTGCTGGATGTACTCCCTGCCGAGGTAGAACAAGGTGCGAGGGCACTCGTTCTCGGCTGCAGCCAATTCCAGCAGAGGCAGGTAGTCTGGCCGACCTTTAGAGACCATGTAGTGATGAATCTCCATACCGTTAAGGTGGGCAGACTTCGAGTTCTTGAACATGTGCTCTAGACAAGCGTGCCCAGCGTGCCGCCAGATGTATCCATTCCTCGCGTGGATATGCATCGCAGCGAACTGAACATCGGGTACTACACCAGGTACAAGCCAGCTCCATGTGTACTTGTACGACAGCTGAGATACACCATTTTCCCAGACTCGCTCGATACAGTCACGCCACCACTGTCCGTTAGGTGTGTAAAGTACTTCGTCCAGGTCCAGCTTTATGCAGACATCTGCGTCTGCTGGTACGTTCGCTAGCGCTACGTTAGTGGCTGTATCGAATCTCCACGGCTGTATGCTGGCTGTGTGCACCAGAACACCGCGGTCAGCAAGCAGTTCTTGTGTGCCGTCGGTACTGCCGGTATCTGTGACCACAACGTAATCAGCACCCTCTACGGATCGGCAGAACCTCTCGACATGAGTGGCTTCGTTCTTTGCCATTGTGTATACGGCAATCTTCAATTTTTTGGTTGTCTGCATTCTGTTTCTTGCGGTTAGGTGTCGCTGTTTGGTGGTGGGACAATGTGAGCAATAACCTCAGACAGCCGCTTATGGCGGTGAGTCACACGCTGCCTGTATTCAATAGGCATAGGCAGCTCGGCTGCTAGTTTATTAACTATAGCGGTGTGATCGTGCTCTGTTTGAGTGTTTAGGTTTGTTATGTACTGTATACAGGACCCGCAGGACAACCGGACACCCAGCTCTCGTTCAACTACGTCAAGTATACGAGATCCGATTGTCGATACGTGTGGTAGTGGCGGGCTGGTTGTTTGGTTGCGGTTGTTACGTGTCGTTGTCTTGTATCGTGGGTCCGCCGACATTGCCCCCAATGCTTTTTGTGCCCGAATGCCGAAGGGTGTTCCGGCATCGATCTCTTTTTGCCACGTCTCAGGGATTCCTAGCATGGTAATCTTTCAGTAGTTTATCCGCACGCTCTATATTTACCGCCATCTCTAATTCTCCGACTAAGGCCCACAACATCATCGGCAATGGGGCAATCAGTAAGGCAAGAGTAACCATCAGTAGTACGATAATAATCTCTCTCATGGTGTCTCGTAAACGGTTATAGACAAGCAGGGTCTGTGTTGTATTGGCGGCTGTGGTGGTACTGCAGGAAACACAACGCAAGACAAACCATTCACAATGCAGTGAACGCCGGTAAGTAGTATAGGATCACAACTATGTTTCGTCATCAGGGTGACCGTGTCGTTTGGTAGCGCAATATCTGCAGGCCCACTCGACCCAACATGATCCCACTCAACAATCCACCCACCACCAACAGCGCACTGCACAATTACAGTATGATCAAAAGTCCAAGTGCAGGTTGCTGTCGAATCGGTCGGGCAGCAAAACTGGCAACTACCCGTCAGCCTACCTAGACCCCAGCGACCGTTCGCGATTGCGGTGACTATCGTGGACATAACAAAGCAGCCGTGTTGTGAATCTGTAGAAACATCGACGGTCAGCGTTGACGGTAGTGGGTTCTCACCAACGGCGCCAGTGCAATTACCGGGAAACAAGTTATTGATGTAGGGGTAACAGCGTTCTGTGCAGCACTCAGTACCGCAACAACCGCAGGTGGTGTCTGCCGGCTTCTCGCCGAACAGTGCAGACGAGTGACCCGCATTAACAGGTGTAGCGACTGTTGTATCAGCCATGCCGGGAAAGTCGGACTTATTAATTGTTCGGTACGGCATAATACTTTGCTCTGGGTTATCACTACATTGCAGCTAGCTCGTTACTTCCGTTTGTTAGCAGCTCCCCTGTAGAGATGTCACAGTACAGCAGGATCAGTTCGCAGTTCTCTGCATCCCATATTACGTCCTTCACAAATCGCTGTCTACCGTCAGCGTCAGGCGCGCAGAAACTGTTGCAGTCGCACGGTGCTGAATTGTAGCAAGGCCCCGTCGGGCAGGCCCCTGGCGGACCTTGTGGTCCGGTAGCTCCGGCTGCTCCATCTTCCCCGTCTCTACCTGCAGGCCCCTGCAAGCCGTCGTACCCGTCATAACCTCTCGGCCCCGGCGGTCCTGCCGGCCCTGTTGGTCCTGGTGGTCCTGTGGGTCCCATAGGCCCCGCTAATCCGTCTAAACCACCAGGCCCGGGAGCGCCCGGAGCTCCCGGCGGCCCACCAGGTCCGATAGGTCCGCTAGGTCCGCTAGGTCCGGTAGGTCCGGGTGCGCCAGGTAGCCCGTCAATACCAGGCGGCCCGGCTGGTCCTGTTGCACCGGGTAGGCCGTCGAATCCAGGTGGGCCTTCCGGTCCTGTCGGCCCACCAGGGCCTGACGGTCCTATCGGTCCTGTAGGACCAACTGGGCCTGTCGGGCTTGTGGGTCCGGTCGGCCCGACCGGTCCTGTAGGTCCGTCTGACCCTGGAGGCCCCGTAGGTCCGGGCGGTCCCGGAGG
>Ga0209390_10001476_pt1 | contig 45226 bp, 48 predicted proteins | sample BON01_FD_187212 | JGI IMG/M metagenome (GOLD analysis project Ga0209390, IMG submission 187212) | Freshwater microbial communities from Lake Bonney liftoff mats and glacier meltwater in Antarctica - BON-01 (SPAdes) (version 2) | ecosystem: Environmental > Aquatic > Freshwater > Ice > Glacier...
TCTTCATCGAGGCCGGCTTCAACTGGGTACTCCCAGACGATCCGACTCGCTACGAGCTTCTCTACGACCTAGGGATCAAGAGCTAACACCTGGCGTTCTTGCCCGAACTAGGGCGACCGGAACGGATCGTCCCAGCCTCGCCAGAGGTCGGGACCTGCAGCGAACTCATGTGGGGTTGCTACTGCTCTCGTCAGCCTGGTGACGACGGCTCGGTGCATGTCAGTGTCCGCGTACGAGCTGGTCGTGACGACAATATTGCTGTTGCGACGACCGAGCCTCTGGCCGCAGGCGTCGAGGCTGGCGAGTCCGGCTGACACATGCAGTCGAAAGACCTGCTCCGGTTGGGTTGCTAGCCAGAGTTGCCCTTCTACCCGCACAACATGCTCGGCGACCTCGGTCACAGCTTGTAATAGACGCTGCGGATGGAATGGCCGATGGTAAGCAGTCACACTCGACTCGTATCCAGCTTGCGCCAGTGGTGGCATGCTTGGACCGGCGACGCCGTCTCGACGTGCGGCAGTGGCTTCGGCGTTGAACGTGACGTGGGTTGGTAGTTCCGCGAGCTGTGAGTGTACTCGGGCGGCCGGATTCAGATGGCGCACAAGGGCAATCGCGGTGGCGTCATCGCCATTTGGGGCGGTGAGAACGACCTGGTCAGCTGCAGTCACCAGACCAATAGTGGCGTGGGCGACCCACCGCTGGTCGCCGGACCAGGAAACCATTTCACTGGAATGGAGGTCATCGCTACAATGAACGTCGGCATGGATTCTTGCCGCGTCGAGGACTACGCGTAGATGTGATGTCACCAGACCCGCTTGTTCATTGATGCGCTGGGACATGTGTACTGCGTCTGTACCGGGCGGCAGAACCGCGTCAATGGTGGTGAAGCCGGCATCGAGGTGCTGAGCGGCTGATCTGATGACGTCGGCGGCAATTGCGCACCCGACGCAATCAGGGTTCTGTGCGATTACATCGACTGTGGGTGCGTGACCAGCAATCCAGTGGCGGCGTAACACAGAAATCTTGGCTTCTGCCACGACGCAGACATACTGGACAACGGGTTCCAGGGTTCGGTTACTTAGGTCACGCGAGTGTTCCGCGAGTACCGCCGATGACACTCCGGTAATCAGTCCCACCAGCACGGTGTCTTGTTTGGTGAGCTTGTTGCTACTACTTCCAGAGGGCGAAATACCGTCGCCTTGGGGTTCATTTTGGCGCATATCAGCACTCTACCTTATTGAATACCGTTGTCATTAGATGAGTGGGTAGACGAGCTTGAGAGCGCCCGGGTCGTGGCAGTCCAGTTCGTTTCCGCCACGCCCGCGACATAGGAAAAACGTTGGTGGCAGTCCTAAACTCCGAGTGTGCACAGTCATGCGTCGCCAGAAGGTGGTCACCCTCCGGCGCAACCATTCAATGCGCGCCAACGACGGACAGCGATTCTAATTGTGTGCGCGATCTTGGTTCCGATCGCGGTTGCGACTCTGGTCGGACTTGTACTGCTCTGGCCTAGTGGGGCACCCACAACGAGCACGCAGTACGGTCTACCGCCGGGAGTTGTGCAGTCTAGTGCGACGATCGACAGCATTGCGATCCGCAAGTGCCCCGGCCTGCCTCCCGGATCTAGAGTCGGCGACACAGTAGTTCTGCGGGACTACGGGATTACGGGACTACCAACGCTACCTTGGACGACGGACAGCAAGTCACCTTCGACATCAACGAGACGGAATACCGTTCGGGAATGGCCCCCGCGACCGCATCTGGGTGATCCAGCAACCTGCAAGTCCAGAATGGGAAGCCACGACCTACTTCGCTGATTTCCAACGGGGATCGCCTTTGACCATCATCTCAGTGATCTTCGCGGTTGTGGTGGTCACTGTCGCACGATGGCGTGGGCTGGCGGGGCTAGTCGGGCTTGCGATCTCATTCTGGGTGATCGTCCAGTTCATGCTTCCAGGATTGTTAGAGGGAAGTTCCCCGATCCTGGTCACGTTGACGGCATCATCGGCAATCTTGTTTACAGTCCTTTATCTTGCACACCGCGTCTCATTACGTACGTCGGCCGCGCTTCTTGGCACCCTCTTCGGCGTTGCCTTTATTGCTGCGATGGGAATTTTCTGGTCGAATGCTACGCATTTGACGGGTTACGGCAGCGATAAAAGCTCCCAACTGGCGTCGACCACGCCAAACGTCGTTCTCCCGAGCATCATCTTGGCGGGGATCATCATTGCCGGCCTAGGTGTTCTCAACGACGTAACGATCACGCAAGCTTCAGTTGTATGGGAGTTGGAGTCCGCCAACAAGGGCCGGAATCCTTGGGAACTATTCACCCAAGGGATGCGAATCGGAAGAGATCACATTGCGTCAAGCGTCTACACGATTGCGTTCGCCTACGCAGGGACGGCACTTCCGGTCTTACTGCTCATTCAGTTGTATCAGCGTCCGCTAGGGGAGACGTTGACGTCAGAGGCGATTGCCGAAGAGATGGTCCGGAGTCTCGTTGGAGCAACGGGATTAGTACTCGCTATTCCGCTGACAACAGCTGTTGCGGTTCTGTTGGTGAAGTCCGCCAGAATTGGATCGCGAACTTCACCAACAGAGGAACCATCCGTCTCGTAGAAACAATCAGTGCTCGTGCACGTGGTCACCATGCTGATGGTGGCGGTGCCCGTCGTGAATGTGGTCAGTGTGCCCGTCGTGTTCGATGGTTTCGTGGCCGTCACCCTCGGTGTGGATACCGTCGTGGCCTTCGTGAATCACTTCTTCAGTGTGGTGCTCGCCATCATGAATATGGTCAACGTGGTCATCGTGTTCAACGGTTTCGTGTCCGTCACCTGGGAGGTGCTCGTGGTCCTGGGCCGGATGCCGATCAGTCATTGCATTTCCCCAATCATCGTCAGAACAAGTGTCTCTTGCCCTGTCATTCGACCTTACTGATAATGATGTTCAGTGTCAAAAAGACAGAGATTTATCCGTGCCCGCCTACTGGCGCAGCAGGTGCCCGGTCCCGTCTCATCGCGCCGGCTCCGAGCCAGACGACGAACGCGACGGTCACGATGAAGAAGCTGGGCGGCAGATTGATCATCGCGGAGATCACCCATCCCACGGCTACCGAAGCAACCCCGATCGCCGCGCTCCCGAAGGTCACCCAGCCGGGGCGGGCTGTGAACCTAAGTGCCGCAGCCACCGGGGTAACGAGTAGCGCGAAGATCAGCAGGACCCCGACAACAGTCACGGCCTTACTCCCCACGAGCGCCAGCAGAATCATGAATCTGCTCCCGAGCCCCTTGACGGGTACACCTTTATCTTCGGCGACTGCCGGGTCGATCGAAGCGAACAGTAGAGGCCGAAAAATAACCAACAGAACCGTGGCCAGGATCGCCAGGAACATAGCGAACACCACCAGGTGGTCAGGTGGGATCGCCAGCAGATTTCCGAACAGGATGTTCGTCACGGGGAGGTGTCCTCACTGGCGAGGGAGGCGAACATCACGCCGAGCGCCGTCGCGAACGCCAGCACGGTCCCAGTAGCAATCTCACTATCGTTCGCACGTTTCCCGAGCAGCCCAATAGCGACAGCACCGACAACGGTGAAAGCAACCAGGCCCGCAAACACCGACGTCCCCACCAACGCGGCACCGGTTGCGCCGGGAAAACCGATATGAGCAAGCGCGTGCGAGGCGAACATACTGCCACGAACGATCACGAAGTAGCCGATGAGTCCGGAGGCGACCGCGACGAGAACCCCAGCGATGAACGCGGTCCTCATGAACGGCGACGCCAGGATCTCAACCCAGTTCGGCTGAAACTGCACAGCCGCGACGGCGTGCACTAGGCACTCCGGGTAAATAGGTGACCTTGTGGTGTGCGCACGACTTTGATCGCGGTCCCGTACAGGTGGGTCAGCAGTTCTTCACTGACCACTTCGTCGACGCTGTCGTAGTGGGCGTGACCATCGAGCAGGTAGATCGCGCCGTCGAGGACCGACAGCAGCGGATTCAGATCGTGCACAACGAGCAGGATGCCGATGCCGTGTTCGGCATTGATCCGCCCCAATAGCGCGACGATCTCCTGCTGGTTGCGGACATCGAGATTGGCTAGCGGCTCATCCAATAACAGCAACTGCGGGCTGTTCACCAGCGCTTGAGCGACCGCCGCGCGCTGTTGCTGACCGCCGGACAACTGCGACATCCGCCTACCGGCAAAGTCTGCAGCTCCCACTTCACCCAGGACCTGATCAACGCGTGCGTGCTGTTCCCGCGATGTGCGGCGCAGCCCATAGGTGGCACCTGTTAGGCCCGATCACCCCAGCCACCGCCCCTGCGGGCACCGTGAACGTTCCATCGGACCAGATCGTGGTCCCGCCGCGCACTGCGCTGACATTGTCGAATTCGAGCGTGCCTAGCCGAGCCCCAGCGCTTTCGACAGCTCCTGCAGCTGGGAGATCTGCCACTGCTCAAACGATGTCGCATCAGCTGGCAGCGTCTCGGTCACATCCACCACCGGCACTCCGGAGGAATTCGCGGTCGCCAACAACTGGTTGGGAACTGAGCCTTCAGTCTGGGTGTTATAGATCAGAACGTTCATCTGCTTGGACGTCAACTCCTTGTAAGGCGACGATACCCCCTGGCGCAGGCTCTGACTCGTTAGTTATCGCATTCTGGTAGCCCTGCGGAGTGAGATCGCGCAGCCCGCAGGCAATCGCCATGTAGTCAAAGACGCTCTCCGTCGCGCCGTAGGTCTTTCCGCTCGCTCCAGCCTTGATCGTCTCTATCTCGGCGAAGTAGGGCTGCATCGCGACCTGAAACGCGCTCTGCTGTTGGTCGAAGTAACTAGCCGCAGCCGGGACCAGCTCCTTGAGCTGCGCGGTGATCGCGTCCGCGGTAGCGGTGACATAGGTGGGGTCGTACCACAGGTGAGGGTTGGCACCGGCGTCCACATTGTTTACCGTTGCGGCGCTGACCACATCCACGTCGCTGTTGTTCGCCTTGACAGCCTTGACAGCCTTGGTCGCCCAGGCGTCATATCCCACCCCGTTAACTACGACCATTTTCGCGTTCGTGAACTCTGCAATGTCGCCGGTAGTGGGCTCGTAATCGTGGGGGTCGCCACTGGAAGCGCTGACGACCGTTGCCACGGTGCCGCACTGCCCGGCGAGCTGTTCAACGATATTGCCCCACTGGTTCACGCTAACCGTGATGGGTATCGCCGTGGCCGGGCAACTCGGAGTACTGGATGTAGCTGAAGGACTCGTCGCGGCTTCCTGGGAGCAGGCTGCTATCCCAAAGACCAGCACAGCACCAGCACATAACCCGAGCAGTTTCCTCACAGTGACTCCTATTGATTGATTGATTGATTGATTGCGGCAGTTGTTGGGAGACTCATGAAAACGGTTGTCATTGTCAATTTGTTGTGGGCTAGGTAACGTCGGGGTGCTGCGTGCCTGAAGTGCGACCCACCCCGTCTTGGCTAGACTGGCGTGAACCTGCCGCTCTGCGGTAACCGATATTGGAGGCCTCATGGCGGATGTGACCAGCACACTCGGAGATGCTGCCTTCTCTGCTCCTGGGCAGAGGGGGACCCGCCAGCGCAAAGTCATCCGCGAATGGCTGGACACCTCCGACACCTTCATCAGTGCCCAACAAGTCCACGATGCGATCGCTGCTCAAGGCGGGGCAGTTGGCCTAACCACGGTTTACCGCACACTGCAGGCGATGGCCGAGGCTGGAGAGGTTGATGTCCTGCGCACCGAAAGCGGGGAGGCTCTCTACCGAAAATGCGGTAGCGACCACCACCATCACCTGACGTGCCGCACCTGCGGACTGACGATCGAGCTGACCGGGCCGACCTCCGTCGAGAAATGGGCGCAAGACACCGCCCGCAAACACCAGTTCACAAGCGTGACCCACGTTGTCGAGCTATCCGGAATCTGCGCAACCTGCGCGCAAAACGCGCGCTAACAGTCTCCCGTCGGTCTGGGCATCGGCTACTTGTGGGTTCCTCGCCGCAGCCTCGTTGCAACCCCGGCTAGGGTGACGTCATGGGCGTCTCTCGAATTATGGGGATCGAAACCGAGTATGGGATATCCGTTCCTGGACATCCCAATGTCAACTCCATGTTGGCCTCTTCTCAGGTCGTGAATGCCTACGCAAGTCAGCTTCCCGGAGCGGTCGCTAAGACGCGCTGGGACTACGACGAAGAGACCCCCTTGCGGGATGCGCGCGGCTTTGACCTGACGCGGTCAGATGCCGATCCATCACAACTGACCGACGACCTCGGGATGGCCAATACGGTGTTAACCAATGGCGCCCGATTCTACGTCGATCATGCACATCCGGAGTACTCGAGTCCCGAGATACTGACCCCTCTCGACGCCGTGATCTACGACCGGGCCGGGGAGGTCGTGATGTCCAAAGCAGCGGAACTGGCTCGCCAAACGCCGGGTGTTCCAGAGATCCGCCTCTACAAGAACAACACCGACAACAAGGGCGCTTCCTACGGCACCCACGAGAACTACCTGATGAATCGCTCGACACCATTCAACGACATCGTGGTCGGGCTCTTGCCTTTCTTCGTGAGCAGGCAGGTCATTGTCGGATCTGGTCGGGTCGGTCGAGGGCAAGACGGCCGAACTGACGGCTTCCAGCTGAGCTCACGCGCGGATTTCTTCGAAGTCGAAGTAGGCCTGGAGACGACGCTCAAGCGACCGATCATCAACACCCGAGATGAGCCGCACGCTGATCCGCAGTTCCATCGCCGACTCCATGTCATCGTCGGAGACGCGAACTTGGCCGAGATGTCCACCTACCTGAAGATGGGGATGACGTCGCTCGTTCTTGAGCTCATAGAGGCAGGCATCCGCTTTGACGACCTGTCGCTAGCGAATCCGGTTGAACAGATCCACCTCGTCTCGCACGATGCGTCACTCGCACACAAAGTCGAGTTGGCCGATGGCCGAAGGCTGACTGCGGTACAGATCCAGCGGACTTACGCGCAGCGGGTCGCAGAGTTCATCGATTCGAATGAAGGAACGTTCGTCGATGATCAAACCAAGCACGTTATTCACAACTGGATTCGGATCATTGATCAGCTTGAGGACGACCCGATGGAGCTCGCAACCGAACTCGATTGGGTCGCCAAACTGCAAGTACTGAACGGCTACCGGCGGCGCGATGGATTGACTTGGACGGACCCACGCCTACAACTCGTGGACCTGCAGTACAGCGATATGACGGAGGGCAAGGGAATCGCGCGCAAGCTGGAAGCGCGGGGGAGTCTCAAACGCCTCACGACCGATGAACAGATCAACAGCGCGGTGACAGACCCACCGCCAGACACCCGCGCATGGTTCCGCGGTGAGTGCCTGCGCCGGTACCCAGAGTCCATCGCGGCGGCCTCATGGGATTCGGTTGTTTTTGATCTGCCGGACCGTCCGTCACTACAACGGGTCCCCACGCTCGATCCGTTACGGGGAACCAAAGCTCACGTCAGCGCACTACTCGACCAGTGCGACTCAGCCGAACAGTTGGTCGCCGCACTCGCCGCAACGTAGCAAGAGGGATAGGCTCTGCCGCAGATAAGTTGGTGAACGAAGCTGGTGAGCGAACGCGACACGGAGGTCAGACGATGGCGAGCGAACAGCAACACAAGGGATCGTCCCGAGCAGAAGAAGATGTTGAAACTTCCGATGACACCGATGCTGGCGCAGTCGCTGCCCGGAAGGAGAAACTCGACAGCGATGTCGATGACATTCTCGATGAGATCGACGGTGTGCTCGAGGAGAATGCTGCGGAGTTCGTCTCGTCATTCGTGCAAAAGGGTGGTGAGTAGGCCTCGTGGCGTCGTCTTCCCCCCGGCTTCCTGAGCCGTACCTGAACGCTGGCACCTCTTCCTTCGCGGAGTTTATGGACCAACTCAACCGCGACGGTAGTATCGATGCCGGTCTCGGTGGCAACCGTCGCTCGGTTCCGAGTTCGGGAACCGCCAGCCACGTCCTAGAGGGCGTCACCCACGGAACAACCATCGTTGCGCTGACCTATCCCGGCGGTGTCGTGATGGCTGGGGACCGTCGTGCGACTGCCGGGAACATCATCGCCCAGCGCGATATCGAGAAGGTGTTCGCCACCGATGACTACTCAGTTGTTGGTATCGCCGGAACCGCCGGTATCGCTATCGAGCTTGTGCGAACCTTCCAAGTTGAGCTTGAACACTACGAGAAGATGGAAGGCGCACCACTCTCACTTGAGGGCAAAGCGAACCGACTCTCGGCGCTCCTGCGGGGCAACCTAGGAATGGCGATGCAAGGACTGGCGGTTGTGCCCATGTTCGGCGGCTACGACCTACGCCGCCACATTGGGCGGATCTTCTCCTACGACGTGACGGGTGGCCGGTACGAAGAGCACTCGTTCCACGCCGTTGGTTCTGGCGCAGTCTTCGCCCGTGGGTCGTTGAAGAAGCTCTACAAATCCGATCTAACGCAGGACGCAGCCGTGACAGCGTGCGTCGAGGCGCTCTACGACGCGGCCGATGACGATTCGGCCACCGGTGGGCCTGACCTCTTCCGTGGCATCTATCCGATCGTCATCGTCATCGACAAAGACGGCGACCGCAAGCTCACCGAGGCACAGATGGCTGAGTATGTGCACACCGTCGTAAACGCTCGATCCGCTGCACCGGACGGCCCGAGAGCGGAACTTCCCGCTGGTACCCAGGGAGAAGCGCAATGACCATGCCCTACTACGTCTCACCGGAACAACTCATCAAGGACAAGGCCGACTATGCGCGTAAGGGCATCAGCCGTGGCCGTTCGGTTATTGTTCTGCAATACGCTGATGGGATCGCGTTCGTTGCCGAGAACCCGAGTCGGGCGCTGCATAAGATCAGCGAGATCTACGACCGGATTGCCTTCGCCGCAGTGGGCAAATATAACGAGTTCGAGAACCTTCGACAGGCCGGTGTTCGGTTCGCCGATATGCGCGGATTCTCATACGACCGATCCGATGTGACCGCGCGGAGTCTGGCAAACGCCTACGCCCAAACACTCGGGAACGTCTTCACTGAAGCAGCGAAGCCTTACGAAGTCGAACTCGTTGTCGCGGAGGTCGGGGTAGACGCGGCCGACGACCAGCTATACCGTCTGACGTTCGATGGGTCCGTCGCGGACGAACACGGGTTCGTCGCCATGGGCGGCTCGGCGGAGGCGATCAGCACCGCACTTGCGGCCGAGTGGAATGTCGGGCTCGATCTGTCTGCCGCAGTCCGGCTGGCCGTCGCAGAACTGACGAAGAACAGTGCCAACGCAAACGGCGCGACCTCAACCAGTGCACCCAACTCGCTCTCGGCGACTGAGCTCGAGGTCGCGGTCCTGGACCGTAACCGGCCTCGGCGTAAGTTCAAGCGCATCATCGGCGATCAACTGACGACGCTGCTTTCACCGTAAGGCGAAGACTGCACCGTAGGGTGGGGACATGGACAGGCGCATCTTCGGGATCGAGACCGAATACGGCGTGACCTGCACGTTTAAGGGTCAACGTCGGCTCTCGCCTGACGAGGTCGCTCGCTACCTATTCCGGCGCGTCGTTTCTTGGGGCCGCTCGTCCAACGTTTTTCTGCGAAACGGCGCTCGCCTGTATCTCGACGTTGGCAGCCACCCCGAGTACGCGACTCCGGAATGCGACGACGTCATTTCGGCGGTGATTCACGATAAAGCGGGGGAGCGTATCCTCGAGGGCCTCGTCGTTGATGCCCAAAAACGCCTCGTCGAAGAAGGCATCACCGGCGATATCTATCTGTTTAAGAACAACACTGACTCCGCGGGGAACTCCTACGGCTGCCACGAGAACTTCCTGATCTCCCGCCAAGGCGATTTTGGTCGCCTCGCTGACGCGCTAATTCCCTTCCTCGTCTCCCGCCAAATTATTTGTGGGGCCGGCAAAGTTGTCCAAACCCCACGTGGCGCCGTCTACTGCGTGAGTCAGCGGGCCGATCACATTTGGGAAGGCGTATCGAGCGCCACAACGCGCTCGCGTCCGATCATCAACACGCGCGATGAGCCGCACGCTGATGCCGAACGCTTCCGACGCTTGCACGTCATCGTTGGCGATTCGAATATGAGCGAGACCACCACCATGCTCAAGCTCGGATCTGCGGACCTCGTGCTGCGGATGCTTGAAGCTGGCCGAACGATGCGGGACCTGACGCTGGAGAACCCGATCCGGGCAATCCGCGAGATGAGTCACGATCAAACGGGGCGGCGAACCGTTCGGCTCGCAAATGGAAAGTTGATGTCCTCCCTCGATATCCAAACCGAGTACTTCGAACGTGTGCGCAATTTCGCTGAATCCGAGGGTCTGCTGGACGATCCAGATTCGATTCCGTCCCGGACAATCGATCTGTGGCAGCGCACCATCAAAGCCGTCTCCGCCAACGACCTGCGCGGGATTGATACCGAGATTGACTGGGCGATCAAGCTCCGCCTCATTGAGCGCTACATGAATAAGCACAATATGGACCTCTCGAATCCGCGGATTGCGCAACTAGATTTGGCCTACCACGACATCAAGCGGACCAGGGGTCTGTACTACCTCCTGGAGCGGGCCGGACTGGCATCGCGAGTATCGAGCGATATCGATGTCTTCGCCGCTAAGTCGATTCCCCCTCAGACGACTCGGGCGAAACTCCGCGGCGAGTTCATCAAACGGGCGCAGGAGCAACGCCGCGACTTCACTGTCGACTGGGTTCATCTCAAGCTCAACGATCAGGCGGCTCGCACCGTGCTGTGTAAGGACCCATTCCGTTTTGTTGACGACCGTGTCGAACGGCTCATTGCGGGGATGTAGTGCCCGCAATGAGCCTCGCGAGACTCTCCGATACCACCTGCGCGACGTTGAGCGGCTGCGGGGCTATTATCCACAAATGACTTCAACCCGGGTTCGCATCGCTACGATTTCCGCCACGGCCGCCCTCGCGCTAGCGCTCGGCGCCTGTTCCAGCACATCTGGAACGTCCAACGGCTCATCTACCGAGTCTGCGTCTGCTACTGCTACTGCGGAACAATCGGCTCCCACCGGTGAGCTCAAGACCACAGACCTGAAGGCAACAGACGTCACCGTCGATAATGTCGGCAAGGACATGACCGTCACGTTCCCGATCCCCTCCGCTGCCTCGGCACTTTCCAAAGAAGACATCAAGGCTGGTAGTGGCAAAGGGGCTGCGGCTTCCGCCGATGTCACCGTGAACTACTACCTGGCCAGCGCATTGACCGGCGAGAAGATGGAATCGTCGTTCGATACCCAGCCATTCTCGTCGAACTTGGACAGTCTCATCCCTGCCTGGAAAGAGGGGATTCCCGGGATGAAGGCCGGCGGAGAGCGGATTCTGGTTGCCCCTGAGGCACTGGCGTACCCGGGCCGGGGCACACTCGTGTTTGTGGTTCAGCTGATCTCCATCGATTCGTAGGTTTGTGAGCACTTCTCGTACCGAACGACTACTCGCCCTGGCCTTGGCGATGATCAATGCAACGCGTCCACTGACCCGCGCAGAGATCCAAGCTGCCGTCCAGGACTACCCGGCGGGTGCGAACCAGGTGGCCTTTGAGCGCATGTTCGAGCGCGACAAAGAGGAACTGCGCACGATGGGAGTTCCGCTTGAGTCTGTGGACATTGACGGACCCGAGGGGATCGGCTACCAAGTCGAGAAGGGCACTGCCTTTCTGACTCCGATTCGCGCGACTGAAGACGAGCGTCTCGTCCTGGCGTTAGCGTCGCGCATCTGGCAGGAAGTCAGCTGGAGTCACGCGGCCACGACGGCATTGCGCAAGCTCGAGCTGGTCGATGGCTTCCAGAGCAGCCCAGACGCGACGTTCGCCTTCTCAATACCGGTGGATTCAACTCGACTCACTGACACCCTCTCGGCGGCGCACCATCGACAACGGGTGAGCTTCGGATATCGCACTGGTGACGACGCGAAGATTGGGGTACGTCATGTCCAACCCTGGGGAGTCGTCGCTGCGAGAGGCCAGTGGTACCTCGTGGGTCACGATGAAGACCGCGATGCGACCCGGGCTTTTCGAATGTCGAGATTCGCCTCCGATCTGAAGACTGTCAAAGCTAAGAACGCATTTGTTCCGCCAGCGGATACCGATCTGCGCGCCCTCGTACTGACGGACTTCTCGTCAGAGGCGAGAGTCGATGTGACCGTCGCGCTCACACCGGAGCATGGAGCAAAGCTGCGGTCGCTAGCGGATGCAGTTAGCGACGATGGCGTCGTGCACTTTTCTCACGCTGATCCGAACATCCTCATCAGTGAGGTGTTGCGCGCGGGATCAGGGGCGAGGGTGGTGGAACCAGATTGGGTACGGACGGCAGTCGAGGCTGGGTTGCACAGTGTGATCAGTGCCCAGTCAACAGAAGTTGATGACAAGGATCTCGCCGCACTCAGCAAGGCAGTGAGCCGCCACCAAAAGGTCGCAGCCGAGACATCCATCGATCAACTGGGACGTCTGCTGGCGCTCATTCCCTGGTTGCGGGCGAATCCCGGTGTGACCTACGAACAGGCGGCCGCGCGCTTCGGAGTGTCCGTCGAGCGTTTGAAGAAGGATCTGAACCTCGCGGTGTGTACCGAGTTTGGACCACACCTGCTGACTCTGGATGTGGATATCTGGGATAGGACGATCTTCGTTCGGGACTCTCGAGGGATCGAGGCGCCGCTGAGATTCACCGAACCTGAGGTCTTCTCACTACTTATCGGGTTGGACCTTTTGACCCAGGTGCGTGGACCGCACGACGTTGCCGCCATCGCCACGATCTCGGACAAATTACGGGCAGTTGCCGGTGACTCATCGTCGTTGACGACACACCTGACGGTTGACGGGCAACTCGCTGCGACCTCTCCGATCGACGCTGCAGTACACGCCGGAGCACAGCAGTCCCTCCAAAATGGCGTCGCTGTCGAACTCGTCTACGTCTCAGCGAGCGCTGACCAGGAGTCCATTCGCACAGTCGACCCGATGGGATTGGTGACGACTCAGGGAGTCGAATATCTGCAAGCGTGGTGCCGATCAGCTGAGGCAGTTCGACTGTTCCGGCTCGACCGAGTCACGTCCTTGCAGGTTCTCAACGAACCAGCGACAGTTCCGCAGGAAGCCGGGGGACTACTCGCGAATATTAATCCACAGGGAGTCACGACCCTGGTCACCGTTGATCCAAGTGCGAGTTGGTGGATCGATCAGGTCCCGAACGAGGGGGCAATCACTCTGTCCGACGGGCGCATCCTCGTCCAACTCCAGGTCGCATCACCTCAATGGGCCGTTCGTGCAGTCCTGGGACTCGGCGGGCGCCTCGGTGTCGTCGCACCAAAAACACTTGCCGACGAGATCTGCGACGTTGCCCGAACTGCCCTGGAGAGCTACAGCAGTTAGCGCACGTTTGGATACGTAGAGTCACTTATCGGGCTATTCCGCCGAATTCTGTCACTCGACGCGAAACCACCCCTAGAAATAAGTCAGTCTCCGGTTAGAAGATCTGCCACTCGCAGTAACAAAACTGTGGTAAAGACCGGAGGCCCAGAATGACAACGATCAAGGCGACCTGCCCAGTGTGCGGGGATATCGACCTCACTCCGAAGGACGTTCGACTTACGGTTGCCGAGGATGCTGGCTGGGCTACCTACACCTTCACCTGCACCCAGTGCCATGACCAGGTTGAGAAGACCGCAGACGATGAGGTTGTCGCCCTCCTGTCGAGTGCCGGAGTAAAGATCGATCGGGTGCCGGCCGAGGTACTTGAGGACCATAGTGGTGCCGTCTTCACCTACGACGATGTCCTGGACTTCGCCTTGTGGCTGGAAGGCAACGACCTCGTTGCCGCCGACTTCAGTCCCGCTACTGGCGCCTAGTCCGACGCCACACACCCACTTTCGCCGATCGACGCACAGTTTTTTGATTCAGTATTGGCTTTGGGTCGTGCACGTCTAGCACCTAAGCGCGTATGGTGTCGCCATGGGAAACTTTCGTGGCTGGGAATGGATCCTCATTCTGTTGCTCGCTCTACTACTCTTCGGCGGATTCAAGAAGTTACCGGACGCGGCACGCGGCATCGGCCGGTCGCTACGAATCTTCAAAGCCGAGACCAAAGGTCTCCATGATGATGAGAGCCAATCCGCAGACTCCGAAGCCGACCAAGCAGGCGACGCTGACTCGGCCGCAAAGCCAGCAGCACTGAAGGCTACGGATGACTCCTCGACCCCCACCGATGGCACAGGCGACCAGACACCAGAAGCACACCCGGTGTCAAGCAAACCTGTCAACAGTTCGAGTACCACGAGTAGCGGTAGCTCCGACAGCCAGAAGTCCTAACAACACCGCTTCGTGACAGTCACTGTGGGCGGTTCAGGTAGCGCCGGCCAGCCCGGCGACGAGCGTGGCCCGCGGCTCTCTGGCTCGATGAGTCTGGCCGATCATCTTCGGGAGCTCCGCTCTCGATTCCTCAAGAGTGCACTAGCGATCTTCATCGGAAGCATTGCTGGCTGGATCTACTACCCACAGATCTTTGACTTTCTGTCTGAGCCGATCAATCAAGTCGTCGAACAAGCCCGTGCTGAAGGCCGAGATGTCACTCTGACGATCACCGACGTTGCGGGTGCTTTCACCCTTCAGCTCAAGGTCGCGGCCATGACTGGTGTCATCCTCGCCTCACCCGTGTGGATCTACCAGTTCTGGCGGTTCGTCACTCCCGGGCTACATCGCCACGAGAAGCGCTGGGCCTACGGATTCGTTGCCCTGGCCGTCCCACTGTTCCTGGCGGGCGTGGTGATGGCCTACGTCGTTCTGCCTGGTGCGCTGCAGGTGCTCTTCAACTTCACTCCAGATTCTGTCGCCAACTTCCTACCCGTCGACACCTACCTGTCGTTCTTCATCCGACTGATCCTCGTGTTTGGCCTCGGGTTCCTCACTCCACTGATCATCGTCGGACTCAACCTCTTTGGGGTGCTCACCGGCCGTACTTTATTGAAGTGGTGGCGCTTCATCATTTTCGGCGTCTTCCTCTTTGCCGCCGTTGCCACCCCCACCGCCGATCCCTTCAACCTGCTGCTCCTGGCCACGCCTATTCTCGTCCTGGTAGGCGTCGCGCTGGGGTTCTGCTTCATCAATGATCGGCGCCGAGCCAAACGCAGGGGCGAATCCGAGTTCGCGCAATGGGATGACGACGAAACTAGCCCGCTTTAGCCCCTGATACCTTCACTGACCATGAGCCAACGCAGCATCGCCATGCTCGTCAATCCCAGCTCGGGAAGTGGACGAGGTGCACGCAACGCACCAATCGCCGCCCGTCGGCTACGCGAACGAGGGTTGCGGGTGACGGAGTTGATCGGCGGAAGCGCCGAGGAATCGGCGTCATTGGCCCGAGTCGCGGTAAGAGAAGGCGCGGACGCCCTCGTGGCGTGCGGGGGAGACGGCACTCTGAACCTCGCGCTGCAGGCTGTGGCAGAGACCGACACTCCGCTGGGTATCTTGCCGGTCGGGACTGGCGATGACAACGCACGCACGCTCGGTGTCCCCCTCAAGGACATCATCGCGGCCGCTGATGTCATCGCCGACGGCAAGACTAGGGTGGTGGACTGTGGCCACGTCAGCACTGCCGACGGGATTGAGCGCTACTTCCTCGGGATAATGTCTATCGGCTTTGACTCCGAGGTCAACGAGCGAGCAAATGACATGTCATGGCCGCACGGCCAAGCCCGCTACTTGATTGCGACGCTGGCGCAGCTGCGGGTATTCCAACCGCTGCCCTTCACCATGACGATCGACGGAACACCACTCAAACAGCAAAAAGCGATGCTGGTCGCGATCGGCAACGGGATCTCCTACGGTGGCGGGATGAAGGTCTGTCCCGATGCCAACGTCAGCGATGGCCTCCTCGACATGACCGTGCTGGCAGCTGTCGGCAAATTTGAGTTCGTGAAGGCCTTCCCGTCCGTCTTCAAGGGGACTCATACGGCGCACGAGTACGTAACTCAGCATCGCTTCTCGGAGGCCACAATCGATGCGCCGAACCAGGTCGTCTATGCAGATGGAGAACGAATCGGAATCGTCCCAGCAACGGTGAGAGTTAAACCCGGAGCCGTGAACGTGTTCGCTCCCACCTCGTAGTCCGACAACCCGTAGCCTGTATCCCGTGAGCGGATCCGGGAACGAGACGTCGCCCTCAGCACGATATGCAGCTGCCAAGCGGCGCAGCGCCGATGCCAAAACCGAACTCGCCGCCTTCCAAGACGGATATGAGTTCGCACTTGACGACTACCAGGTCCAGGCCTGTCGGTTCCTCGAACGTGGGCGCAGCGTCCTTGTCGCCGCCCCCACCGGCAGCGGGAAGACTGTCGTCGGTGAGTTCGCCATCTTCCTCGCACTTTCGCAGGGAACTCGCGCTTTCTACACAACTCCGATCAAGGCGTTGAGTAACCAGAAATATCGTGATCTTGTCGAGCGGCACGGAAAAGCTAATGTTGGTTTGCTCACCGGTGACACGGTGCTCAACGGTGATGCACCTGTCGTCGTGATGACGACCGAAGTTTTGCGAAATATGCTCTACGACGGCTCAGCGGCGATCGCCACTCTGTCCCACGTTGTGATGGATGAGGTCCACTACCTGGCAGATCGGCAGCGCGGTCCCGTCTGGGAAGAAGTCATCCTGCACCTTCCCGAGCGGGTGAGTTTGGCAGCCCTGTCGGCGACGGTGAGTAACGCTGAGGAGTTCGGGGCATGGCTACGCCAAGTACGGGGTAACACCGAAGTAATCGTGGAAGAACGTCGCCCGATCCCGCTACATCAGCACGTGTTGGCCGGACGTCGACTCTTGAGCCTGTTCGCCGAATCTGGTAGGGCGGACAATGCCCATAATGCCGACAACGCTGACAACGCTGATATCGCTGACCGTGCTGACAACGCTGACAACGCTGACAACACAGCAGTGAACCCCGAACTTATTCAGTTAGCCACTGATGATGCTCGGGCTACTCGCGCCGGTCGCGGTTCATATGGTCGCGGTAGCCGTGGGCGGGGTGGGAAAGGCACCGAAACCCCTCGGCGACAAGGTGGAGGATTCCTCCCGCGGTCCGTTGTTCTGGAGCGACTAGACCGCTACGAACTCCTCCCCGCGATCTTCTTCGTGTTTAGTCGCCGTGGCTGCGACGAAGCAGTGAAGCAGTGTCTAAACGCCGGGATCAGCCTTACGGGCGAACATGACCGTCAGACGATCCGCGAGTACGTTGACGAACGCTGTCGCGAACTACCCGGCGACGACTTGAACGTCTTGGGCTACTACGAGTGGCGAGATGCGCTGGAACGCGGTCTGGCCGCCCACCATGCCGGTATGTTGCCGATGTTCAAGGAGACAGTCGAGGAACTCTTCAGCATGGGCCTCACGAAGGCCGTCTTCGCCACCGAGACCCTAGCCCTGGGGATCAATATGCCAGCGCGCAGTGTCGTCTTGGAACGACTCGTGAAGTGGAACGGTTCAGCACATGCCGACATCACGGCGGGGGAGTACACCCAGCTCACCGGTCGTGCCGGCCGACGCGGGATCGATACCGAGGGTCACGCCGTCACGACCTGGCACACCGGACTCGATCCACTCAGTCTCGCGGGCTTGGCGTCCAAGCGGACCTATCCGTTGCGGTCATCGTTTCGACCGTCGTACAACATGGCGATCAATCTCATCACCAGACTCGGCGCCCAGGCTGCGCGTGAACTTCTCGAAACGTCATTCGCCCAGTACCAAGCCGATGCTGGCGTGGTGGGAATCGCCAGACAGATCCGCAAACATGACGAGGCCCTGGCCGGGTACCGCGAATCGATGCAATGCCACCTCGGCGAGTTCAGCGAATACGCCGAACTTCGCGCCCAACTCGCGGCTCGTGAGCGATCGATCTCAAAGAACTCCGCTGCCCAACGCCGGTCGGCAACCGATGTCGCTCTCGCGAACCTCCGGGTGGGTGACATCATCGTGCTCCCGACCGGGCGACGGGTTGGGCCCGCTCTCGTCGTTGAGGCTGCCCGACCTAACGACCCGCAACCACGGGTCGGGGTTCTCACCCTTGAGCGTCGCGTGAAGAAGGTCTCGACCTCCGACACTCCGCACGGGATTGAACCAATCGCCCGAATGAAGGTCCCGCGAAACTTCGATTCCCGAAGTGCAAACTGGCGCCGAGACCTCGCTCGGACGCTGAGCGAGAAGACCGCGTCATTGGATCTCAAACGTCCGCGCAAGCAGAGCCAAGCCTCGCAAGATGACGCCGAAATCACCGCACTGCGCGCGGCCCTCAAAGCACATCCATGTCACGGCTGCAACGACCGCGAATCACACGCCCGATGGGGCGAGCGCTACCACCGCCTCGAACGAGAGACCTCAGCGCTACGTAAGAAGGTCGAGACGCGGACGAACACGATTGCACGTCAGTTCGATCGGGTGTGCGCTCTACTCGAAGACCTCGGCTATCTGGAGAAGCAATCCGATGGGACGTTGGACCCAACGCCGGCCGGCGCCTTGTTGGCGCGGCTCTACTCCGACCAAGACCTGCTTGCTGCCGAGTGCCTTCGTGAGCAGATCTGGGACGGCCTAAGCCCAGCCGAGCTAGCCGGGGCCGCGGCTGCGTTGGTCTTCGAGAGCCGCAGTCCCGAAGATGGTGGGGCCACGCCGCCCGTCCCGAAGTCGCCAGCTTTGCGGGCCGCGCTCGCCGATCAAACCGAACTTGCGCTGGAGCTCGCGGAGCGCGAATCCAATCACCATGTGGATTTCACGAGACAACCGAATGCGGGCTTCTCGATGGCAGCCTACGAATGGGTCGAAGGGGAGCCACTGAACGTCGTCCTGCGTGAAAGCGAACTCGCGCCGGGAGATTTTGTTCGCTGGTGCCGCCAGCTCATCGATCTGCTCGGACAAATTGCTGAGGCAAGCCCCCAGCGAGATGTACGCCATAGTGCACGCGCAGCTATCGACGGACTGCAACGCGGAGTCGTGTCCTACACCGCGGTCGTTGACGCTTAAGGTCGGACCCGCACTACTCCAAACGGGTGACTGACACCTCGGCCCACGCCCATATCTGTCGAAGCACACGAGTATGCGCAGAATCCGCTCACTTGCCGTGCTCAGCACCGTTGCGGCGATCGGCCTTACCGTTCTGCCCGCTGCCCAAGCGACGACTAGTGCCGCCTTCACGCTCCCACCTGTTGGCCAAGCACCGTTCCCCACTGGCCCTGGATCACCCGGGCTTCCGGGAAGTCTGGCACCCTCCGGGATCCTCGAACCTGCTCCCACTTACGTTCCGCAAACGTCGTGCGACCCAGTCGAGAAGAAGGGCATCAAGGCATTCAAAGCACTCGTCATGGCCACCTATCCGGCCGGGCGCGATTGGGGAACCGTCCGCGATTGTTCGGCCGACGGGACCAGTGAGCACCTGGAAGGCCGGGCGTGGGACTGGAACGTCGACGTAAAAAATCCCGCCCAGTTCGCCCAGGCCGGCCAACTCCTCGGTTGGCTCACGGCCGACGCTGGCGCCAACGCGCGACGACTCGGCGTCATGTATATCGGCTACAACCACCGAATCTGGGCCGCCTACCGCGCAAGTGAAGGCTGGCGTCGGCTATCCAATAGCAATCCGCATACCGATCACGTGCATTTCTCGTTTACGTGGAACGGGGCAAACAAAAAGACGAGCTTCTGGACAGGTAAAACGAAGAGTCAAGACTTTGGGCCGTGTCGGATCTACCAGGGTCAGCCTGCGCCATTGCGGGCGAGCAAGAACCCCGCTCCGTGTCCGACCGCCGCTGCGCTTCCGAGCGCGTGGCGATCAGCGACGTTGTTGTGGCGCGGGAGTTCGGGCTCACTAGTGACGGCAGCCCAGTCCAAGCTCGGCGTCACCCCGGCAACGGGCTCGTTCGACGCCAACACGGCCCAAGCAACCGCAAACTTCCAGCGCCGCGCAGGCGTCCCGATCACCGGGGCGGTTGACGCTCAGACGTGGTTCGCCCTCGGCATGGGTGGGCCGGTGTCAAAGGTCACCCGCAAGCTGAAGAAGGGGATGAAGGGAAAGGACGTGAAGCGCCTCCAGCGCGCGCTCGGGATGAAGAAGAAGAAACGAGACGGACGCTATCGAAAGAGCACCGTCCGAGCTGTCAAGTCGTGGAAGCGATCGCAGGGACTACGGCCTAACGCCCGAGCCTCGATCGGCTTTCAGCGCGGGCTTAGGCTCTGACTCCAACTCTGGCTCTGGATCTGGATCTGCATCTGGATCTGCATCTGGATCTGACGGATCTCGCCTTCTCTAGCTCGTCACTTGCGGGCAGGAGTACCCCATCCAAAGGCAGCTTCGAGCCGACCGATAGCGCCACCCAGGCCCCACTGCGCAGCAAACTCATTGAGGGCAACTGGGTTCGCAGGTGCTGTTGGCAACGTGCTGTCAACGGGCGCGAGATCGATGTCAGGCGCAACGCGGACGACATCTCGCGCACGATCGATGTACTCCAGCCCAGCGAGCAAGTTGCGCTGCGCGCCGGCCTTCACCCCACTGTTTCCCGCCTGCACCGCGGCGACGAGGGAATCGATATCACCGAACTCGCTGATCATTGCGGCGGCCGTCTTCTCGCCAATACCGCGCACCCCGGGAAGTCCATCGGAGGTGTCTCCGCGCAAGAGGGCGTAGTCGGCGTATTGGCTAGCCGCGATCCCATAGCGTTCGCGAATCGCTGCGTCATCGATCACCTCGGCGTTACCGACGCCTTTTGCCGCGGTGTAGAGGACACGGACGGGCCGAGCATCATCCACCAATTGGAAGAGGTCCCGGTCTCCGGTGACGACCAGTACCGGATAGTCCGACTGGGCAACGAGGGATCCGATCACATCGTCAGCCTCAAATCCGGGCGCACCGAGGCGTGCGATGCCGATCAGCTCAAGGACCTCGATGATCAGCTCAACCTGATGGGCCAACTCGTCGGGAACATCCTCCCCGTCGCCGTCGACACTGGACACCTCAACAACGCGGTGCGCCTTGTAGCTCGGGATCGCCGCAACCCGAAACTCTGGCCGCCAATCGTCATCCCAGGCAGCGATCAAATCCGTCGGTTGGTGATCCGCGACAAGTCGACTGATGAAGTCCAGCAGACCGCGTACGGCGTTCACTTGGGTTCCATCGGGCGCCTTAATCGACGAGGGAACTCCATAGAACGCGCGGAAATAGAGCGAGGCGGTGTCCAGCACCATCAGCCGTTGGGTAGCCATGCGAGACATTGTGCTCGATCGCGCCGCGGGATGACGCTAACCTACGGATGTGAGTTCATACTTCGAGGTCTCCGAGTACCAGTCCCGATTGGATCGGGCGACCGACCGTTGCCGCGATGCCGAGATCGACGCACTTCTCGTGACGCCCGGTCCCGATTTGCGCTATCTCGTTGGCTATCACGCCCACGCGATGGAGCGATTGACGTGCCTCATTGTCTCCGCGAACGGCCCCCACCGACTGATCCTGCCCACTCTGGAACGCGAGACCGCCCTTGCCAGCCCCATCAGCGAGCTGGATATCGAACTCATCACGTGGGAGGAGACCGAGGATCCGTTTCGGCTGACTGCATCGGTCCTCTTGAACGCAAAGCAGGTCGCTGTCGAGGACCGAATGTGGGCGGTGAAGGCGTTTCATCTTCGGACAAACATGCCCAATGCCGAACAAATCCCGGCCGGACCGGTCTTGGCCGAGCTCAGGATGGTGAAGTCCGCTGCAGAGATCGTGGAGCTGCAAGCTGCCGGGGCGGCGATCGACCGCGTCCATGCCATGGTTCCCGACTTCCTCCAGGTCGGTCGAACAGAACGCGAGGTTGCGACCCTGATTGCTGAGGCAATCGCGATCGAACATGAGCAAGCTGACTTCGTCATCGTTGCGGCGGGCCCGAACAGCGCGAGTCCGCACCACTTGCCGAGCGACCGAGTGATCACCCACGGCGATGTTGTCGTCGTTGATATTGGCGGAACTACCCAGACTGGCTACTGCAGCGACTCCACACGCACCTACAGCATGGGTGAACCCTCGGCGAATTTCGCGAATGACTACGCGGAGCTCTTAGACGCCCAACAACGAGCCACGGCCAGCGTCAAACCTGGCGTCACGTGCGAGTCGATCGACGCTGTGGCTCGGACCGCACTGACCGGAGCCGACCTCGGGGACCTGTTCGTGCACCGTATCGGGCACGGGATCGGGTTGGAGACACACGAAGAGCCGTACATGGTGGCCGGGAATACGCGCCCACTGGAGCCAGGCCACGCCTTCAGTATCGAGCCGGGTTTCTACCGCGCCGGAAGTGCTGGAGCGCGAATCGAAGACATCGTCGTGTGTGGCCCCGACGGCCCGATCCTTTGTAACGACCGGCCACGGGAACTCCTCGTCGTGGACACAGGTGACAACACGTGAGTACGTCCATCGACCGAGAACTACCCAACGACGAGGCCCGCGAACTCATGGCAGTCGTCGAACAGGTTGCCGACCAAACCCTGCGCCCGATTGCCGCCGAGCACGAGTCAGCGGGGACATTCCCTCGGGACGTGTTCGCCACCCTCGGGCAAGTCGGCCTGCTCGGGATGCCCTATCCAGCCGAATACGGGGGAGCGGACCTGCCGTATGTCGTGTATCTGCAAGTCATTGAGGAGCTCTCTCGAGCGTGGCTGGCCGTCGGCCTTGGAGTCAGCGTTCATACGCTCTCGGCCCACGCCCTTGCGAACTTCGGGACGGCCGACCAACAGCAGCGGTGGTTGCCGGAGATGATCGGCGGAGACTCACTCGGTGCCTACTGCCTCTCCGAATCCCAAAGCGGATCGGATGCTGCCGGACTGACGACGAACGCCAGGCGAACCCCGGACGGCTACGAACTCACGGGCACCAAAGCGTGGATCACCCACGGAGGAGAAGCCGACTTCTACACGGTGATGGCGCGTACTTCTCCCGAGCGCAATACCGGGATTAGTTGCTTTTTAGTTCCCGGTGATGCGCCTGGATTAACCGCCGCGACACCAGAGAACAAGATGGGGATGCGCGCGTCAACGACGGCGCAAGTGAACCTCGACCACGTGCAACTCGCCGCCGACCGGTTGATCGGTGACGAAGGCGAGGGGCTCACGATCGCCCTCGCGGCATTGGATTCGGGCCGTCTCGGGATCGCGGCGTGTGCTGTCGGACTCGCGCAGTCAGCCCTCGATGAAGCGATCCGCTACTCGAAGACTCGAGAGCAATTTGGGCAGCCAATCAGCGACTTTCAGGGAATCGGATTCATGATTGCCGATATGGCGACGGCGATTGAATCCGCCCGCGCTCTGTATCTGAGTGCGGCTCGGCGCAAGGATGACGCTCGGCCCTACTCGACTCAAGCCGCAATGGCCAAGTTGGCAGCCACGGATGCCTGTATGCAGGTCGCCATCGATACGGTTCAGATCCTCGGGGGAGCAGGCTTCGTTGAGGACTTTCCGGCCGAACGCTACTTCCGCGAGGCCAAGGTGCTGCAGATCGTCGAAGGAACGAATCAAATCCAACGCCACGTTATCGCTCGCAATTTGCTCCGAGGCTAACTACTCCGAAGCGCTGCGAGCTAGCCAATCCGAAGCGGGGGTGTCAGGGGAGGGGAGTGGGTCGACCTCTACGTGCCAGCGACGGCAGCCTTGCCGTCGCCCCGGCGGGACTCCTGCCAGTCACTGAATGGCTCAGCCAAGCGGGCGAGAATCGGTCCAGCGACGGCGGTGATCAGCACGTAGGTCGTGACAAGCGGAACGAGTTGCGGTGGGGCAACTGGTGAGACCGCGACAATTCCGGCGATGACAATGCTGAACTCGCCACGGGCAACGAGAATCGTCCCAGCCCGCCATTTACCACGCTGACTGGACTCGGCCCGCTTCGCGACAATCCATCCCGTCACCATCTTCGTGGCGATGCCGACGACGGCCAGGGCGAGGGCGATAGGGAATACCGCAGGAATATCAGCCGGATTTGTCGAGAGCCCGAAGAACACGAAGAAGATCGCCGCGAACAAGTCGCGCAGGGGCGCGAGCCGAGTACGGGCCGCCTCAGCGACCTCGCCGGTGAACAACAGTCCCACCAAGAAGGCGGCCACGGCCGAGGAGAAGTCGAAGAGGGTCGCGAATCCCGCGACCAAGATCGTTGCTCCGAATAGGGTGAGCAAGAGCGCCACTGGCTGATTCGCGTCGAGCAGTTTGTTGATGACCTTGACTCGCTTGACGGACAACAAAAGGACGAGGCCAACGACTCCCAAAGCAACACCAACGCTGATCAGTCCGGTGAGCAGACTGGCGCCAGTGGCAATGGCGGTTAGGACCGGCAAGTACGGAGCCATCACGATGTCTTCTACGATGAGCAGTCCAACGACGCCAGGAACCTCCGCCTTACGCCGCCACTTTAGATCGCGAACGACTTGCGCAACGATGCCCGAACTAGAGATGTAGGTAACGCCGCCCAGCGCGACTGCCCCGAGCAATCCCCAGCCAAGAAGCAGCCCAAAGATGACCCCAGGCAACGAGTTGAGAACGATGTCATAGATGCCTGATCGCCACTGATGTTTCATCGTCGCTACGAGTTCGCGCCCGGAATACTCCAGACCCAAGAGCAGCAGGAGTAGCACGGCACCGATCTCTGCGGTTACCGCGACAAGATCCTGATCGACCCCAAGGACGAACCACCCGCCTTCACCGAACGCGAGGCCGGCGATGAGGAACAGCGGGATCGGTGAGACGCCTACGACCGCCGCAAGCCTCGCCAATATGCCCAGGCCGAGCAGTAGCGCACCGAACTCAACGAGTGAAGTGGCGACAGTGTCTCCCCCGGAAGCGAGGAGGGCATCGGGGGACATGCGGGACATCCTGGCAGGATTAGGTCATGACCGAAGCTCTGGGCCGGATTGTTTTGACTTCTGGCGTCGTATATTCCCAACGATTCCCGTTCTCGACGACGCTAATTGTTGACGACGGCGTCATCGCCTGGATCGGTGACGAAGAAGGGCTCGTCGGTCAGATGCTGCCGGGTGACACCGTCTTGGACTGCGAGGGATCGTTCATCGCACCGGCATTCATGGACGCGAACGCTGGGGAAGCTCGCGAACTTCCCGCGGACGTTGGGGCGGCATTCTTCGAAGAAGATGGCGGGCTGATCCCCTATAGCTTCTCGCGAGATTCGGCTTCCGCCGGTAATGGCTCCCTCCGCCTGGATGCGGAGAACACCCTCCCGCGCCATGACGGTGCTCTCGGCGAGCCGGTCGCACATACCGCTGATGACTTACTCAACCGCCGACAGCTCGCGATCGTTCCAGCCGACACCCGGCCCTCGACGCTCGCTGAACTAGCCCGCAAGGGAGTGCCATTCGCTTTCGGTTCGTTCGGTGCCGATATCGACATCTGGCAGATGCTCCGATTCGCCGTTTACGGATCGTCGGACGGGATATCGGGGCGCGCGGCATTCAACGCTGCGACTCGAGCAGGCTGGCGCATCCTCGGGACCCCGGAGGCTGGTGAGATAGCAGTAGGCAGCGTTGCCCGGCTGAATATGTGGCGTTGCGATCACCTACTCGTCCAAACCCCCGACCGGCGGATCACTGCCTGGTCGACAGATGTGCGAGCAGGGACGCCACCGCTACCTGACCTGTCGCCAGAGGCAGGATTGCCGACTCTGTGGGCGACAATGACCGGTATGGGAATAGCGGTGACGGGTGAATAGCACTCCAAAGCGGGGGGGTGCGCGCTGGGGAGATAGCGGAACTGCCTGGCGTTGGCTCGCGGCGATTCTGGGAGGAGCGCTGCTCGCTGGGTCGTTTCCACCGATTGGGTTCGGCTTCCTGGCACCGATCGGGGTTGCCGCCATCACCCTCGCAACAGTCGCCACCATCCGACTCCGGGGAGCATTTGGCCTCGGCTTCGTCGCTGGGCTCGTCTTCTTCGGGATTCTGCTCCGCTGGATGAGTGTCCTGGGCACAGATGCTTGGCTGGCCCTCGCGGCGTTTTGCGCGCTATGGATCGGCCTCGTTGGGTTACTCAGTCGAATCATCGTTCGGTTGCCGTACTGGCCGGGGTGGATCGCAGCTGTGTGGGTCACTCAGGAAGCACTCCGCGACCGATACCCCTGGGGAGGGTTCCCGTGGGGACGTCTTGCCTTCAGCCAGTCCGACAGCCCAACCCTCGGCCTAGCCAGCATCGGGGGAGCCCCGCTGATCACAGCGGTTGTCGCCGCCAGTGGTGCACTGCTGGCATGGGCGACCCTGACCGTTATCCAGCATCGGTCAGCCACAGTCCCTGACGCCACTCGCCCGGCTCGGATATCGATGAACAAAGCGGTGTCAGTGGCCCTCCTCGCTGCGATTGGGATCTGGGTAGTCGGACTGGCTATTCCGCGTCCAACCGCTGGACAGACAGCCCAGGGACCCTCAAGTGCCGTCGTCGCCCTCGTGCAGGGCAGCGTTCCCAACTTCGGTCTCGATGCCATGTCCCAACGCCGCGCAGTCCTGAATAACCATGTCAATGGCACGCGAGAGCTCGCAGCCAACGTCCGATCAGGAGTCGTCCAAGCACCGGAGCTCGTGATTTGGCCGGAGAACTCCTCCGATATCGATCCCTTCACCGACGCAAGTGCGGCCGCGTCTATCAGTTCCGCGGCCGATGACATTGGTGTGCCGATCCTGGTTGGCGCCGTCGTCAGAAACCCGACGGATCCCAACACCTTGTGGAATGTCGGGATCGTCTGGGAACCCGAGACCGGCCCGAGCGACTTCTATGTCAAGCAGCATCCGGTGCCATTCGGCGAGTACCTCCCTGGACGATCAATCCTGCAACGATTCATAACCCGGTTCGATCGAATTCCGTTCGACTTTGCGCCGGGCCCTGAGCCTGGCGTCTTACAGGTCGGTCCAGCCCGAATTGCCGATGTCATCTGTTTCGAGATCGCCTACGACGAGGTCGTTCGTGACGGCGTTCGGGCGGGTGGGCGCGCGATCGCCGTCCAGACCAACAACGCAACCTATTCCTTTGCCGGAATGGGCGGCTCGGCCCAGCCCGAACAGCAGGCCGCGATGTCGTCGATCCGAGCAGTCGAACACGGACGATCAGTGCTAATCGCCGCAACTTCTGGGGTGACGGCGATCATTGCCCCGGATGGGACGGTTACTGCGCAAGCACCACTGCTTACCCCGACCCAACTTGTCGGGGAGGTTGCGCTGCGGGATTCGCAAACGATCGCCACCCGCGTCGGAGCGATCCCTGAATGGATACTGCTGGCAGCCACGTCGCTGGCTGTGCTGTTCTGCTTCATCATGTCGCGACGTGAACGCGCATCTACCGCGAAACGACTCAACAGCGAAACGATGAGTGACGAACACCAGATAGAGTGACGTGTTATCCATCACGATCGAAGGGCCCACCTTGACCGACCCATTGTCCGATCCAGTCTCTGATTCCGCACCTTTCAGCGACCTCGGCAGAATCTTGACGATCGTTCCCACGTACAACGAGAGCGGGAACATTAGGCTCATCACGGCGCGGATTCGGGCCGCGATCCCTGAGGTCCACATCCTCGTTGCTGATGACAACAGCCCCGATGGAACTGGCGATATCGCGGACGAACTGGCGGCTGCGGATGATCACATCCAAGTCCTGCACCGTCAGGGGAAAGAGGGACTCGGTGCCGCCTATCTCGCTGGCTTCGAGTGGGCGTTGAAGAATGGCTACGACGTCATGGTCGAGATGGATGCCGATGGCAGCCACCAGCCTGAACAACTACCACTCCTGCTCGATGCGCTGCGCGATGCAGATCTCGTCCTGGGCTCTCGGTGGGTCGCTGGGGGATCGGTACAGAACTGGCCCAAGAGCCGCAAAGTCCTGTCCCGCGGCGGCAACTGGTACACCCGCGTCGCGCTCGCATTGCCGTTGATGGATGCAACCGGCGGGTACCGCGCGTATCGGGCAAGCACGCTGCAGGCTATCGATCTAAACGGAGTCGGCAGCGCGGGCTACATCTTCCAGGTCGACTTGGCATATCGCGTTATTCAGGCCGGACTGCGCGTCGTCGAAGTACCCATTCAGTTCACCGAGCGCGAGATCGGCACATCGAAGATGAGCCAAGCAATAGTGACGGAGGCTTTATGGAAGGTTACCGTCTGGGGCTTCCGAGAGCGATTCACTAAGGATGGTCGAGCACGGATCAGAGCGACGAAGGAACTGACCAAGCGGCATGCCAATCGCGGGATCGGCGCCTAGCTTGCGTGGTTTTATTGTTTTCTTAGTCTACGTAGCCATCGAGCTCGCGGTCGCGATTTGGCTCGCATCCATGATCGGGTGGCTCCTTGTCATCGGATTGACCGTCGCGGGGTTCGTCCTCGGGATCGTCGTCATCCAAAATGCTGGCCTTCAAGCGGCCCAGAGCCTGCGCGAGGCTAGCGAGACACAGCAGCAGGCCGACGGATCCGAAGTAGGAGACTCCGGCATCAAGTTCGTGGCTGGGGCGCTCATCGGAACGCCAGGCTTTGTTACCGATGTACTCGGATTCGTCCTGCTCATCCCGCCGATCCGGACGGTCGCGCGCAAGGGCGCAGCACTATGGTTCGTCCGCTGGGCTCGCGGCAAAAACATGTCGGTCATCAAAACAACCGTCGATGGCACAACGGTGACTCGCGTTGTGCCCGGCGATGTGGTTGCTGGTGATGTCATCAATCGTCAAGACGCCACGTCCGATTCGGATGATCCGACAAGCCCGGGTGACTCTGGGTCCGCTCGCGATCCTCGTGGCGAACTGCCTGACTCACCTGATGAACGCCCGTAACTGCCGCACCTCCCCAGCCAAATAGAAGGACCGCACACCCCGATATCGGGCGAGTGCGGTCCTTCTACGGGTGCAGCCAAGGTAAGGCCAAAAGGGGCCATAGGGTGATCTTGCTCGGCTGTCATGATGATTGAGTGGGCGTTTGCGCTCGGCAATGGGGCGTTGGTCGAATCGGCGGGTAGGTTTTACACTCCCGTGGTAAAGATTTTGTCGGATCGGGCTGGTGATCGGCGTTGACCTCGATGAGTGGACCGCTTACCCGCGTTTCCGGCAGGAGCTGCTTACCGCAGGAGTTGCACGTTTTGTACTCACCGAGCCTGAATAGGTGCCGTGGACCAGGAATCTGGTCTGCTCGGATGAGCATTTCCTGGCGTTGGCGGTACTGGCGAAGCGTTTCGGTCGGTTGGGATATTTCCCGGAGAGTGCGCCTGACACCCGATCATGATCATCCTATGGCCCCTTTTGGCCTTACCTTGGCTGGACCCCGACAGCGGGCAACGCTGCCGAATCCATCGGCGTCAGTAGAGCCACGCTGTACCGGCACCTCGACAAAACCAACAGCTAAGTCCGGGCCATTGGGTCAGGTGACAGCAGCGTTACCAACACCCCTACGGGGCGGCATTGCAGTTCAATGGGCTCAAGTCGGTGTTCCAAGGTTTGCGTGAGGGGTGCCCAGAAGACTCCTGCAGTGTTGGAAGCCAGATGGAAGAGTTCAGTAAGCAGCAGTTCGACAATTTCACCCTCGGGAAGGGACAGCCACCATTTCTATAGGAGAGGAGTTGGGTTGTGGGCGTAGAGTCTAGATATTTGAGCGCCTGGCAGGGTCGATTTCCTAGCAGTCTAGGTAACTATTTTGAAGAAGCACCCAGGCAGCGCCTACGCCTGGGTGAGAAGGAGGTAACCATCGCCATCGTTCCTGCGGGTCGGGAAGCCATGGCCTACGGAGCATTCGAAGTCGCCCTGCTTCCTTTTACTTTCTGGAGTTGGTCGTCTCAGAAAGTTGCTCACGATTCTCAGTGGAGAGTGATTCTGGCTTCTCCTCGGCCCGGACTCCCTCGCCGCGCTAGGGAGTGGCAAACGGCGGCCGCGTGGCATATCGAGATGGACGAGTCCTACGAAAGTGAACACGAAGCCGCCGCGCGGGCGCTCCACCTCGCCCACTGGTGGTGCACTGAGAATTCGAAACCGTTTGATCCAGATCACTCACCGTACCCTGTTTCAAAGAGCATTAGCGTGATACGTGCGACTGTCGGTAGTCTCATCGTCGCGCTATTCGGGGGTAGTTTGATGGCCGCCGGGGGAGCCAGCTTCGCTGCCCTCCCGGTGATCGTGGATTGGGCCAGCGCCGGTGGTGCGTTCGTGGTTGGCGTGGTGGGATCCCAACTGGTTGCGGAAGCTATTCAACGTAAGCAGTTGAAACGCATTCGGGAAGCGTGTAAGCAGCGATATCAGCTACCGCAAGTCCCTTAGACCGGCTGCTTAGAACACGACTCCAAGGCCCAAAGCTCGGGAACGTGCTGCCAACCGCGAACTAGACCGCTCGCGGCACCGCATTCGCGTTCTTTTCGGAGTTTCCGAATCTGAACAGTTACATCCCAGAGCGTGACGTTGGTGCGTACACGGCATGCGTTACACGATGCGCCGCGCTGCCTTTGTCGATGATCTTCATGTGTCACGAACCATCGTTTGCGGACACCGAATCAACCCCCAGCGGTGCAACGCCTTCGCATTATGCGAGTTTGCAACGAAAGCCTTATGGATGTACATTGTACGTACACAGGGAGAGAGTGTCGAATGAGTGCATCCGAAGATAGATCCACGAAAAACGTTGACAAGCCGACAGCCAAGACGCGAGATACACGGCTAAACCTGCGCGCCAACAACGAGCAACTAGGGATGATTCGGCGCGCGGCTGACGCCAACCACACCAGCGTGACCGATTTCGTGCTGAATAGCGCCTCAATCGCGGCCGAGCAGGTCCTCGCTGATCGTCGCTGGTTCCAACTTGACGCTGGGGATTGGGAAGATTTTCAGTCGCTGCTCGAACGGCCTGTCGTCTTTAAGCCGCGGTTGGCGGCGCTGCTGGATCAAGAAGATCCGTTTACCGACTAATGGGTGACTGGATCCGAGCCAGGGCACTCGAGGCCTCCGATGAGCTAGCCGCGTTTAGTTCTGGATCTGCAGACCTGGATCTCTGGTTCGAGAAATATGCTCTTGGAAACCACCGATCTGGAATGACGAAGGTATTCGTATCAACGTCCAGTACGGAACCGAACCGAGTCTTGGGCTTCTACGCGCTAGCAACCGGAGGCGTAGAGCCTTCAAAGATGCCCACCAGAGTGCTCAAGGGAATACCCAAACATGAGGTGCCGGTGATCATCCTAGCGCGCTTGGCTACCGATCAAACAGTTCAAGGCCAAGGTCTCGGAAAAGCATTGATGGTTGATGCGTTCCGGCGGATAGCACGAATAACAGAGGATGTCGGTATCAGGGCGCTTCTTATCCACGCCAAAGACCAGGCAGCCCGTGACTTCTACCTGAAGATCGCAGAGTTTGAGCCGTCACCAACTGATCCGCTGCACCTGATCCTATTGCTGAAGGACCTCAGAAAGACACTAAACCCGTAGTTGCCTACTTGAGGCGGACGTTTAAGGCCTCATCGGGACCGCCAAAAGACCGCGCACGTGTCGCCCACAGGGCGACCTCATCATCGCGATCCAGCGTTCCAGCGGATTGCCGGGCCAGTTCACAGATATAGGCTGCCGGACGTACGGCGGGTACAGCCAAGGTAAGCCCAAAAGGGGCCATCGGGTGATCATGGTCGGGTGTCAGCCGCGGCGTGGGGGTGGTTGGGACCCTGTCGATGTCAGCGTACTGCCCCACGAACCCGCCCAATCCCGCCACCGCCTCACGCACTGCTTTTAACGCCGCGTTCCCTGACATCGCATCCGGGCGGTTCGGGTCCACGCATTGCAGCACCAAGCGGTAGTTGCTGATCAGCCGCTCGGTCAACATCCGGTGCTGTTCTCTGAGCTGCTCCAACTCCGTCTTCGCCCGCTTCGTCAGCGTGGCCACCCGTCGACAGAACATTTCCGTGACATCGTCACGGGTCTTCACCCGCGCCGTGAACACCAAGGCCGCCAGCAACGCGGTCCTCTTCCCGCTCGAGTAATCACCGAGTACAGCTGCGTCGGCGACCTCAGCCTCGCCAGCGAAATCGCCGATCTTGCTTGCCTCGACCCCTTCTAGCCACATTGGTGAGTCCCCGATGCTATCTACCCAACGCAGATGGTCCAGCAGCACGCGGAAGTTCGTCCACGACGGACGCGGCGCAGTCTTCTTCAAACGGTTGAAATCGCTCTTGCCTGGCACTTCCGTTACGACCATCAGTGCATCCAGCCGCAACATCCCCGCCGGGCCCACCCGCGCAGCGTTACCGGCGAAACTCTCGTTGTTCACCTCGCCACGAATGTTCACCTCGCCACGAATCCGGGCAGCCATCTCATTAAACGCCGAGTAGGCCGGTAGCTCGAAACAGCCCTCCACCAACCGTTCCAACGCGATGTTGATCAGATCTGGTGGGTTGTTCTTCCTCTTCGCCGCCTCCCGGATCGCCTCCTGCGCAACCTTGCGCGCCCCGGCCGGGTCCAACACGACCCCGTACCGTCGCCGAACCAGATCCCGATGCCGCTTAGCCGTGCGTGACGAGGTATGCACCGCAGCGGTGTCCACATCCAACCCCAGACCCCGCCGAGTATGATCAATCACCGATGCAGGCACCTCTGCTAACGCCGGGAAATATCCCAACCGACCCGAAACACTTCGCCAGCACCACCAACGCCAGAAAATGCTCATCCGAGCGGACCGGATTCCTGGCCCACGTCACCTCATCCAGGCGCGGCGAGTAAAAACGTGCAACTCCTGCGGCAACAGCAACCGCCGGAAGTGCGTGTAGGCGGTCCGCTCAATCGAGGTCAACGCCGATAACCAGCCCGATCCGACAAGATCTGCTCCACGAAGTGGAAAACCTACCAGTCGACTCGACCACTGGTCCATTGACGAGCACAAACGGCTGCCCAATCGCCATAACAGCCGAGCAAGATCACCCTATGGCCTCTTTGGGCCTTACCTTGGGTGCACCCGTTCTAACGTTGGAGGTCGTACCCGCTAGGCGGTCTTCTTGCGACGAGGCGCACTCGGACGACCGGCGCTGACTGTTGCCCGGTCACTGCGCAAGAGCTGGAGGCGCTCATCAAGCAGGACCTGGAGGTCTTCCTTGGTACGACGCTCCATCAGCATGTCCCAGTGGGTACGAGCTGGTTTGACGTACTTGGGCTCTGGGCGATCGCCATCGCGCAGGAGTGCCTCAGACCCGCAGCGACATTCCCACACGAGCGGAACATCCGCTTCTAGCGAGAACGGCATCGTGGTGACGTGACCGTTTGGGCAGTCATATGTAACCGGTTGACGTGGGGCCATCTCGACGTGGGCGTCGGTCTCGTAGCTTGTCGCTCCAAGACGCGAACCGCGCAGTGCTCCGTCACTCATAACTGTCACCTTTCAACGTCAGACGATGTCGTCTGGCTGGTTTGCTTCGCTCGGGGTTGCAAATGTGGAGCTATCTCCACAACGCGACTCGTTTGTAGTTATTCCCAGCAGGGGTCGTCTGGAAACCTCACGAGTTGGTGTTTCTCCTACACGTGACTGAGGTTTGGACGCTGTCAGGACAGCATTGGTGCCAATGCGTACAGGAGTTTTTCGTGGAAGCCCCATGGCCCACGAGATTTCAGGATAGCGATTCGCGATTGAGCCGCTGCGACAGGACTCTGTTCAGCACAGTTGGGCGGTCAGTGACGATGCCGTCAACTCCGAGATCGAGCAGCCGCTGCATCTGCATCTCGTCGTCGATCGTCCAGACGTGAACGACCAATCCGCGCCGATGGGCGGTGTCGACAAAGCGCTGAGTGACGATCGGGACTCCACCTTGGGCGACGGGCACTTGAACGCATTGGGCTCGGGACGAAAGAGCGAGATTCGACACCCTCGCGAATGGGCCGAGGCGCGATGAGGCAATAAGCGCCGCGACCTCTGGGGGAGTGAGAGCAGTGGCAACTGAGCTTCCGAGGTGGCTGCGGATCGCTCGCAGACGTGAGGTCCCAAACGAGGCGACGCATACACGATCAGCGTACGAGCTGTTCCTCATTATTGCTAAAAACGGCTCGACGGTTTGATCATCTTTCACATCAATATTGATGAAGGTGTCGGGAAACTCTTCGAATAGTTCCTCAAGCCGCAGAATCTGATCGACGCCACCGATCTTCGCTCGGCGAACCTCGCTGTAGGGCAGTGCGCTGATACGTCCGACCCGGCCCGTTACTCGGTTGAGTGTCGCGTCGTGAAACACCATCACCGTGCCGTCGGCGGTCGCGCGCACGTCCGTCTCGAAGTATTGGAATCCGAGCCGCGCTGCATTGCGAAACGCAGTGAGCGAGTTCTCCGGAGCCTCTCGGCCGCCGCCGCGGTGAGCGAGGCCGATCGGCCCAGGGGCAGCGAGGAACGGATGAGATCCCGTTCCGTTCCCCGATTCGCTCACAGCTCTAGGGTAGATCAGCCTGTCGGTGCGACGCGGGTCACACCCGTAGCAGTGATATCGAGCGGGTACTGCTGGCCTCCAATTACCGGGATAACCTGGACACCGGTCGCCGTCAGCTGGCCCGTTGCGCTAACGGAATCGGACGAAACACCAGAGGAACGGGGAATAATCACCGTCACCAGACGGGTTGTTGGGCTAGCCGCTGCGGCCCTGATTGATGGTGACGGTACGAGCTCGCCGTACTTCGTCGAGTTCCATCCAGCCCACGGGGACTTACTCCCCGACACTGCTGAAATCGACACGGGACTCGCAACGTTAATGATCGAGACATTCGCTCCGGGCCCTTCGGTAGAGGCCACTTGGTCAGCAATCTGCACCGTACGATCACGACCAACGTTCCAGTTCGCGTAAAATGACGCTGGGCTACCCGTAGCAACATCATCCATCACGACAAAGAAGTCACCCCGGCGGTCGTACCAGACGGTCCGCTGCAGTCGAGCCCCTGGATAGCCGCTATCCACGATGGAGGTGAAGTCGCCTTCTGCTGAGGTAGACGCCGCCGTAATGGCCGGACGCGGACCACTTGCGGAGCGTCCGTCGATATTGATGTTGTTGTGAGCACTGCGGCTACGAATAAACGAGGCAGCGCCATTCTTAATGTAGCGATAGGGGCCCGTATCGAAAAGGAGTTGATCACCGCGAGAGGCAACGGTCAGCGCCGCCGCGTCGTAGTGCGCGTGGTACTCAGACTCTGGCCCCGGCCCGGTCCGCAGAGAGTAGTACGTCTCCTTTGCGAACGGCTTCTGCTGACCAAAGCCGGAATGGCCGAAGACGAATCCAGCCTCGTATGTGCGGTAAAGACTTGCTGGGCGAGCGCCGTCCGCGCCCTTGGTGGCCACGTAGCGCAACGCCGAACCCGCAGGGGTCTGGTCCCTCGTCACCTTTCCGGTTCCGCCGTCACCTAGCGCTTCATAGCGACGATCCGGTCGTGCGCCATGGGCGAGGAAGTCGGCGATCCGTTCGGACCGACGAAGCTTCGAGCCTGGGGACTTGCCACAAGCCCTCATGCGACTGATTTGTTGCTGAGTCCAGATGTAGGTATTGCGAGCGTAAAGCAGCGACCCCTCGCGTACAGAGCCGTCACCAGCGATCATCTTTTTCGAGTTCTTCCCCATCAGCTTCTTGCCCTTTCTCAGGGTCTTTCGATCTCCGATGGAACAACCAACCGCAAAGATGCCTGCTGCCTGCAGGAATGCCACATTGTTGTAGTTCACCCAACGCTGACGCGCCACTTTGGCTTGCGTCTTCATGGACGAGACAATCTTCTTGCGCTTCTTCTTGTTCGGCACCGGCCCCGCCAACGCACACGAGAGGGTAATCATCCGGAAGCCCGACTCGATCTGGCCGTACGCCTTCCACTGTCGGGGCTTATTCGGGGGATTGTCTTTGATCCAGTCGAGGATGATTTTGTAGAAGCGCTTCACCATCGCCTTGTTGTTCGTTCGCAGTCCCTCAATGAGCAGCGGCAGCGCCCAGTTGAGGGAGTGCATATGGCCGTTACCGCTGTAGTCCAGTTCATTCGTGTGGCGCCATGAGGGATTCTTCTTGAGCCGGAACGTTCCGTAGTGGCTCACTCGGGCCCAGCCGGCCATGATTGCGGCGGCATCGGCAGCATCCGTCTTCTTTGCATCCCACGGGCCAAACTGACATTGACTTGCTGCCCTAGATGTTCGTGCTCTGTTCTGTGGAATACCGGGTTCGCTGTACTCGGGTAGGACGCCGGGATCGGGTTCCGCGTACAACGAACTGTCGCGCGATTCATCTTCGGACTGCGCAGTGATCCACCCAGCAGCCACTGACCCAACAGTTCCTGGCCCGATACCTGCTGGCAGCGTTGCAGCATTCACTGGCGTCGAGACCAGACCCGTACCAGCCAAACCTATTACCAAAGAAGAGACAAGAACGTTTCGCCTTAGGCGCGCAGATTTCCGCAGTGACATTCGTAAAACACTACGTTGTTTAGATACGCACGGAACACGTATCAATCAAGCGGCTACCCAAAAAATTGGAAAGAAGCGTTCGGGCGCTCGATCGCCGCACGGTTCGATAGTGCCGATAATGTACATTATGTCAACTAACTCTAGCGGGAACGCCGACTGCTCCCCTCAAGATAGAGGCAGCGGCAGCGAGTTACGCAAAAACGTCGAGGACGAGCAGACCTGTGTTGCGCAGTGGTCTGATTCGTCCCCGACGGCTCTGTTGGCTGCGGAGATTCAGCGGGTTGTTCTACTTCACGACCGCCTCGACTGGTCCGTCGTGACCGAGCTCTTGTTCCGCAAAAGCTGGGTCATCCTCGAAGGACTTGATGCGAGCGATGGAGTAGATCATCAGGCCGAAGAGACACTTGGCGGCGACGTCGGCAATGGTGTAGCCAACCTCACGGGCCACGAACGGCCCGGCTTCGAATCCGACGGCGTTCATGTTGAACAGGAACGCAATCGGATACACGCCCCACGTGGCGATGAGGAGCAGTCGCAGGTTGGCAACCTTCTTGCGTACTGCTGGGCTCTGGCGCTGAAGCGACCGGCCGAGTTCCACAAACAACACGTAGAGGATGTAGAGGAACGGGATGGTGCTTAGTGCGCCCCAGACCGGTGCCGGGAACAGCCAATCCAGTTGCGCATCTCCGGGGTATCCGAGGACGATCATCAGGAACGATGCTGGGACAAGCTTCATCAGCAGGCTCTTACGTACCGCCGCGGCAAGGGCCAGCACAGCCACAGTCTCGACTAGCAGGAGTGGGACCGTCAGCAGCCAGTCGATGTACCGATAGCCGACGTTGTAGGCGGCGGGATCTCCCCCGGGCCCAAATGCATCAGTAAATGAACCCATGATTCGGAAGTAGTGATAGGCCGCGATGCCCGTGACCATTGCCGAGACTATTAGGGCTAAGCGGTACCGCGGCAATACCCTGTCTCGCGCCAGAATCATGAAGATCGAGGTGAATAGCATCGATGCCAGCCCGAAGGACAGCAGGTTGTAGACGGTCGTGTACTGGCCGTCTGTGAGGAACTCGCTCATCGCGTACTCCTTGTAGATATTCCGACCCGTGGCCCCAAAGATATTTAAGCACACGACGGGCCCAAATAGCTAATTGCATAACTTATGCAAAAGTTGTCGAGTTTCTGTACGCACGCACCGGCGGCCGTACAGCAGGACTCTAAAGATTCAGGAGGCGCACTTTCCTAGAAACAAACATCGCCTACTCCCCCAATTTCTATGTTCAGCAGCGATGGCTTCTCCGAGCATTCCCGAATCCGCAGTTGACGGCAACGGCAGCCGCAGAAACTGGGTCGTCGGCTCGTATGCCGCAGTGGGCGCCCCGACCCAGCCACTCACGTGGCTTGTGGGACGTCACAGGTGTGCTGTTTCGGCCGATCTCGCGACTGCGCAGCTTCCAATGATGAAGATAGGCTAAAACCGGAAACTGGAACCTAAAACCGGACAAGCCAGAATCTTTGCGAGAATGAGTGCCTAGTTCCGGAGTCCACCCCGTTAGGCAGCCGGTGGTAGGTGGTTAGTACGTCACAGCGGGGTCTCGCGGCTTTTGTTTGCTCGCTGGTCAGGTAATCCTCCGCGAGTCGGAGAAACGACCAGTTCTGAGCTGCCCGGACACCCGTTCGGTTTTGAGTGCGCGCGTGACGCGGACGCGACTGGGCGTCAGGGGATCGCTGAGCGGACGGGTGGCCGCCTACAGAGGCGGCCAGTGCGGCATCGGGGCTCCGCTGGTCACGCATGCGGGGTAGAGGCCGTCCGATGCCTGCGCGAAGTTCTCAGAGTTTCTGTCGAGTAGCACTAAACCTGAATATTGAATGTCCGGTGTTGTGGACTGAGCCGCTCGTGCAGCGATCTCCAGCATGGATCCGCCAGGGGCCTTGCTGTTAGTTGAGAGTTGATGAGCAAGTAGTTGGCAAGCCGCATACCCTGCGGGGTCGTCGAGCTGTAGAGAGTCTGCTGAGTCGCGGCTGCCGCACCCACCGAGCACGACCGCTGTGACGAGACCCAGGGCAGCAACTGATTCGGAGAGCATCACCGCATGATCGCAAGTGCGGCGGTGTATGCGTGGCCGCAAGCGGGTCGCCTACCGGCCGTAGCAGGATCGTCCTACGGACAGTTGGGCTGACTGCACAGCAACCGCTACCAGGTGGCTCCACAACACGGACTGGTAGAAGAATCAGTCGGTGTCAGTCGGTGTCAGTCGGGCCGTCGGGGTTCCTAGCGTTTGGTTTTGAACGTGATCGTGTTCCGGTACTTCTCGTAGGTCGCGTTGCCTGGAGCCTTGTAGGTGACCCAGATCTTGATGTTGGCGCATTGCCCGTTGGTCTTGATCACAAGCTTACGTTTCGGGCCCTTTTTGACCTTGTAGCAGGAAATATCGCCGCGGGTGGCAAGGGTCTTCGATGACACCCGGGATATTTTCGCGGTCATCTTCTGGCCTTGCTTGGTCCGGGCGTTCTTTTTGTTCACAACCTTCTTGCCCTTGGTCGGCAGCGTTTTGCTGATCCCTTTTTGGGACTGAGGCAGCTTCCCGGCTGGCGGTACGGGCGGTACGGGTGGCGGGTCCCCGTACACCACATACGAGGACCCGAACCAGTTGCCGTTGGGGGCCGCGTACGGGGCGCCGATGATGACGTCGGCTCCGCCGTCATCATCGGCGCCCCCAGCACCGGCCACCGACCAGCCACTTTCGTCTTCCGTGCCGGCGCCGTCGATGCGGAAACCTGCCGCACCCAGGGAGTTCAGGTCAATGTCGGTTTGGGTGCCCGACCCGTACACCACATACGAGGACCCCGAGAGGTCGCGGCCGTTGTTGCCCGCATACGGGGCGCCGATGATGACGTCGGCTTTACCGTCACCGTTGACATCCCCAGCACCGGCCACCGACGAGCCACTTAAGTTGTCCGCGGCGGCGCCGTCGATACGGAAACCTGCCGCACCCAGGGAGTTCAGGTCAATGTCGGTTTGGGTGCCCGACCCGTACACCACATACGAGGACCCCGAGCCGTCGCGGCCGTTGTTGTCCGCATACCAGGCGCCGATGATGACGTCGTCTTTACCGTCACCGTTGACATCCCCAGCACCGGCCACCGATACGCCACTATCGTCGTACTCGGCGGCGCCGTCGATACGGAAACCCGCCGCACCCAGGGAGTTCAAGTCAACGGTCGTTGGGCTGGCCGACCCGTACACCACATACGACGACCCCGAGTTGGTGCGGCCGTTGTTGCCCGCGGTCGGGGCGCCGATGATGACGTCGGCTTTACCGTCACCGTTGACATCCCCAGCACCGGCCACCGAACGGCCACTGAAGTCGCGCGCGGCGGCGCCGTCGATACGGAAACCCGCCGCACCCAGGGAGTTCAGGTCAATGTCGGTTTGGGTGCCCGACCCGTACACCACATACGAGGACCCCGAGCCGTAGCGGCTGTTGTTGTCCGCGAACAGGGCGCCGATGATGACGTCGGCTTTGCCGTCACCATTGACATCCCCGGCACCCGCCACCGAACCGCCACTCTTGTCGCCCGCGGCGGCGCCATCGATGCGGAAACCTGCCGCCCCGAGCGGGTTCAAGAGGTCAATGTCCGTGGGGGTGGCCGACCCGTACACCACATACGAGGACCCCGATTCGCTGCCGTTGGGGTCCGCGTTCCAGGCGCCGATGATGACGTCGGCTTTGCCGTCACCATTGACATCCCCGGCACCCGCCACCGAACCGCCGCTGTTGTCGCCCGCGGCGGCACCATCGATGCGGAAACCTGCCGCCCCCAGGGAGTTCAGGTCAATGTCGGTTGGGGTGCCCGACCCGTACACCACATACGAGGACCCCGAGTTGCTGCGGCTGTTGTTGTCCGCGCGCGGGGCGCCGATGATGACGTCGGCGGTGCCGTCACCGTTGACATCCCCGGCACCGGCCACCGAGGACCCGCTTTGGTCGTCCTCGGCGGCGCCGTCGATGGTGATGTTGGCCTGTGTCAGCAGGTCGACCGGACTACTCAACGCTGCCTGCGCCGGGATTTGCACCACCCCGGTCAACATGACCGCACCCAATGCCCCAGCAGCCCCAGCACACACCACTCGCTGGGCAGGTTTACTCATCATCAACTTACTGGCTCCACTCACGAACGAAAGTCTGCCATGGCCGTGGCTGCGCAGTCCACCGCAACGAGGCACGACAACACCGGACACCCAACCGGGAACGATCGAATTCTGGCTCCACCCCACGGCCGTAAGCGGGTCGACCACCGGACACCCAGCAGGCCAATACTCGCAGCTTTCCCCCACGAATACCCGGGGGTGTCCGTAACCCTGTCCGCACCTCGCGGCCCGCACAGGTGCCCCAAACGGACAGGGGTAGGCAGTCAATTCATAACGCCCAATTCATGACGCCGCGATAGTCCGTTCGCCTTTCCGGTTTTAGCTCAGCACAAGCCTTCCGGAATGCCGGACTCGACGAGGGATCGATTCCGGTTCTAGCGCATGTTCAGCATCCAACGACTCCTTTACCAAGCCCTCGCGTGCCACATTGATCAAATCCGGTGGATAACTTCTCGTACTTGCCGCGGCTTGGATTGCGAGTCTGGCCTACCGCCCGTGCCCTCAGTTGCCGTCGTCGATGTGGACTGCACTTGACGGGCACAGATTCTCGGCCTGGCGGACGGCGTCGTACTCGGACTCCGGTGGGTTCGGGTCGATGAGTTCGACAAACCCGTCGTCGTTGTTGGTGAACACCTTGGGAGCAGACTTGGAGCATTGCTGCGCAGCGATACAGGCTTGCTGGCTGACGGAAACTTTCATTCGACTTTCGCCTCTTCGTTGGTATTCTAGCCGCGAAGTTCACGGACAAGGGGGCAGGTGAACGGATCCCGGTTCTTTAGCCCAACCTGGTTGAGATATGCCACGACCGTTGCAAGCGCTTCACCCAGCGACGTTTCGGTGTACTCCACCCCGTTCTCATCGCAGAACTCGCGGACCATGAGCCGCAGTGCTGGCAGGTTCGGCCGGGGCGCAGTCGGGAATAGATGGTGCTCGATCTGGTACTCCAAGCCACCGAGGAAGAAGTGGACACCGATGCCACCGCGAACATTGCGGGACATCAGGACCTGGCGGCGGAGGAAATCGATGTCCGCATCGCGGGCCACGATCGGCATGCCGATGTGGTTCGTGGCGAATGCGCCACCGAGCAGGAAGCCGAATACCCCGATTTGGACCGCGACGAACGCGACAGCCAGGGCCGGGGACAACACGATGAACAGGAACGCCAGATAGGCCACCCAGCGGATCGACACGAACGTGATCTCGACCCACCGACGCTTCACACCTGGCGCCGTGAAGATGATCTTGATCGAGGATCCGTACAGGACGAGCCCCTCGAAGAACAACAGCGCAGGGAAGTAGAAGCCTTGCCACTTGCTCAACCTGGCGGCCAGACCGGTGCGGGCGTCGGTGGCTTCCGGGGTTAAGGCCAGCGCCTTGGAGTCGATGTCCGGGTCGTGACCCAGCTTATTCGGATTGGCGTGGTGAACACTGTGTTTGTTCAGCCACCACTGGTAACTCAACCCGAGCAGGAGCCCGCCCAACACCCGACTTACCCATTCGTTCCACTTAGCCGAACTGAAGATCGACCGGTGGGCCGCCTCATGGGAGAGAAACCCGACCTGGGCCATGACCAGACCCAGCATCGCTGCGAGGACCAGCTGAAACCAGGAGTTCCCCACCACATACACCGCCGCCAGCAGCGCTCCGGTCGCCACCACCACGCCGATGATCATGGCCCAATAGAAACACCAGGCGCCGATTCATCAAACCCGCGTCGTTCGCGGCCTGGGACAGCTTCTGGTACTCAGCCACATACTCCTTGCCCATCACTGGCTCCTCTCCAACATCTCAGTCGGTCGTCCGATTCGATAACTGTTGAAGTCAAGCACCAGCTAGTTCGAATTCAGACCACGAGGTCGCCAACGTGTTTTCACTCTACGCTACCCGAGTTGGGACTATCGCTGACGTGGGAGCGATGGCCGCTGGCGGCATACCCACGCCTATCTACGCAACCAACACCGAAGGCCCGCTCCCCTGTGATGACACGCTGTCTGAGATTTGTTCGCAGGTTCAGCGGGGTACGCGTAGGTGTTTTCCGATTCGTGGCGGGGAAAATGAGGCCTGCCGATCGAACACGGTAGCTGGATCTTCTCGATGTTGATCAAGGCAAGACACACGCAGCCAGCATGCTCGCTCTAGTCAGGCGTGGAGCCAGAGTCATGTACTCCTCATGAAACAACGAGTTGATTACACGGGGACGCTTCTATGTGTGTCAAGTGATTGACGGGGTTTCTTGAGTTCGTTTTCGGGTCGGGATTGGCACGGTTGCTTTTGGGCTCGCCGAATCGGGCCCCTGCCTGATTGCTGAAATCAGATGGGCCCCGGATAGCGCTTCGCGCTTTGGTCAGATTGGCCTTTTCGCATACTCCTTGCCGGGATCCTTAGGTGTTGTTTTACCGCTGCCGGGTAGCGGTACTGGAGTCTTGCGCCTTGTCTGGTTCGGTCATGATTTTGGTGAGGGTGTGGTGTAGCTCGCGGGCGAGATAGCGTTTGAGGTAACGCCGGATTTCCCTATCAGTCTTGCCCTCAATCCGGCGTTTTTCGATGCAAGCGCGGGTGCGTGTGCACGCGCACCCGCGAGTGATCACGATGTCGTGCAGGGCTCGGTTCAACGCGCGATCCCCACCCCGATTCACGCGGTGACGAATCGTGCGTCCACGGCTCGGGGGGTGTGTCCCTATGTCTTTTGTCAAGCCGCCGCGGGTGTTTGACTGACGTAGGGCTGGTTGTCTCGCAGCATCGCGTAGAGGACGTCGGTTCGTCGCCGGGCGAGGCAGATGATGGCGGCGTTGTGTTTCTTTCCTTCGGCTCGTTTGCGGTCGTAGTAGGCACGGCTGGCGGGGTCGCGCAGCGCGGCGAATACTGAAAGGAAAAGTGCGTTCTTGAGGTCTTTGTTCCCGCTCTTTGATGGGAACTCGCCTCGGATACTGGAACCGGATCGTCGGGTCACTGGCGCGAGGCCGGCGTAGGCGCCGAGATGGCCTGCCGTCGGGAACGAGCTGGCGTCTCCGATGCTGATGAGGATGCGTGCTGCGGTTCTGGTCCCAACCCCGGGCATCGAAGTCAGGACCTGGGAAAGAGGGTGAGCATCAAGTGCTTCCTCGACCTCAGTCGCGACTTGCTTTCGTTGAGCCTGTAAACCGAGGAGTTGCCCGGCGAGGCGAGGTAGGACTTTCTCGGAAGCGGCCGTACCGGGAATAACGACGGTCTGTTCCGCGAGTGCGCCGAAGATTTGGTCGGTGAGTTTCTCGCCCATCCGTGGTGCCCCAGCCGTGAGAATCTTGCGCACCCGGGTTCGGCCAGCGGCCTTGATCCCGGTTGGCCCGCCGTATTTGGACAGCAGCGCGAGGACGGCTTTGTGCGAGGCGTTCTCGCCAAGAACCCGTTCACACGCAGGGTGAATCTGTAACAGCAGTCCCCTGATCCGGTTGCTGACCGCTGTTGACTATTCGGCGAGATCATCGTCGTGACCGACCAGTACCGCTAGTTCGGCCAACGACTCGTCATCTAGATCAACACGGCGCAACGTGTGCGGCAATGTGCGAGCCGCATCAGCGATCACGAACGCGTCGCGGGCATCAGTCGTGGCGTTGCCCGGATGCAAATCAGCCAGGCGACGCATCGCCAACCCAGGCAAATACGCAACCTCAATACCCATCGCCCGAGCGACAGCAATCGGTAACGCACCAATCGATGACGGCTGATCCACAACGACGAGCACGGGACCGTGTTCGGCCAGTTTCGCGAACACGTTCCGCAACGCACCCTCGTCGTTAGTAACCACCCGGTCGACCAACTTTTCCCCATCGCCGTTGAGTGCGGTGGCGTGATGAGTTGCCTTTCCAACATCGAGACCACAGAACACCTGATAGATCAACTCGCACAGCCTCCATCAACCTGGCAAGCAAGGCATCAGCACCCCGCACCCACGTTACGAAGAGACCTGCGAACAAGTCGCGGCCGTGTCCCTATCAGCGATCTACTGACACCACCAAGCCCGGTGACCACACCCCCGGATCATCAACAACAGGGGCAGTAAGTCATCCCAGACTCAGCAGCCATGAACCCCCAACTTGGGGCGATAAAGAAGGTAACGTCCTGCATGTGCACTGGGTCAGTGAGCCAGGAGACCGGTCGACCTGGGTCGCCTAGCGAATGGCGCCTCAGCGCGCCAGGTGCTGCAAATGGCCCGGCATTGGTGCGTCGAGGTTTACGTCGCTGATTGCCGGTGCCATATGGGCTGGTGCCTACACGGATCAGCCACCTGTGTCGCTCGATGCGGCCGTCACCTTCGCCTCGATTGGATCGGTCGTCGACGAGGCCGTCAAGTCGTTGGATCGCGGCGGGATCGTGGCCATCAACGCAATCCACCTCGATGGACTTGCGGCAATGAACTACGACGACCTGTGGTGGGAACGCAGCATCCGTTCAGTCGCCAACGTCACGAGCCAGGATGTACAAGAGTTCATCGCTTTGGTCGCGCAGATCGACCTACAAGCCGACTACGAGATGCCCTGTTGCCTCATGTCAAGATGCGCGCGTAGTCCGGTTCGTTGCCTCAGATCTGGATGCGCGCGTGGGGAGTGCTGGCAGGGGTGGTGTGTTGCGGGCTGAGGCTTTGGCGGTGGTGAGGGTGAGT